>Ga0075423_10003594_pt1 | contig 14303 bp, 12 predicted proteins | sample SoiMethybrSBSTD2_FD_80114 | JGI IMG/M metagenome (GOLD analysis project Ga0075423, IMG submission 80114) | Bulk soil microbial communities from a Populus tree surrounding site in Tennessee, USA - Soil MetaG P. TD hybrid SBSTD2 | ecosystem: Environmental > Terrestrial > Soil > Tree plantation...
CACCTGGGTTCCGCACTGAGAAATCGGACCGAGTCCTCCCGCGCCATCGAGTGCCTCTTCCGCGTCTTGACTCACAACGTCATGATCCTGGCGTTATTGCTTGTGGAGCTTTTCTACTGAGCTTGATGACTGATGACCGATGACCGACAACTGACGGCGGATATCCAACTGAAGTCTGAAGTCCGATGTCTGAAGTCTATTTTTTCGCTTCCTGCCAAGCCCCCTTCAACCGCTCGAACGTCCCCGCCCCCTCCGCCTCCTTCTTCAGGTACGGCGCGTCGATCCGCCCCGCGTTCGCCCGCAGGAGCTCGATCACGATCTGGCGATCCGCCGGCGCGTCCGTCGCGACCCGCAGGAGGATCAGGTCTTCGCACGTCGCCACCGGCAGGTGCATCTGGAGCACCGGACCCGGCTGGGCCCGCCCGATCATCTGCTTCTGGAAGGGCGTCGACGCCTCCACCAGCTCCACTCCCGCGTTCCCTCCGAGGCGGGCGTCGAGATACTTGAGTCGCAGCGGCGACGGGCCGGGCTCCTGCTGCAGCCCCTCCCCCCGCGCCGCGCTGAGGATCGTCGGACGCTGCGCCTCGCCCGAGGGCACGAGCAGCTCCACGCCGCGCGGATCGCGCTTCACCCCCCAGGCCTGGTGCGCGAGATCGCCGATCACGACCGGCGGATGCCCCACCCCCTGCAGCGCCGCGACTATTTTCCGGAGCGCCTTGAGAATGATCTCGGTCGACGGTGGTGCGGTCATGGCGAAGATCCTCCGTAGGGGTCGAAGGGGGTACAGTCTACCACCAAGCGAGGTCCGCCCTGGATCCCGAATCGGCCGCGGGAAATACTTTCTCGATCCGCGCGGGGTGACCGCGGAACGGCCGTCCTTGTTTGAGGAGGACAGAACATGAAGAACCGACGCGCCGGCAAGCCCTGGGCCCTCGCGCTCTCGCTCCTCGCCGCGGGATGCGCCTCGTACATGAAGGTGGAGGTCGAGGGACGCGTCATCGATGAGTCGGGCCAGCCCGTCGCGGGCGCCCTGGTGACCACGGCCCCCTGGACCGAAGGCGCGGCGAGCCTCGCCCGCATGAACGCCGTGTTCTCCGACAAGGACGGCCGCTTCTCGGCGACGCTTCCGCGTCACACCGGAGCCGAGCAGGCCCTCTTCGCGAATGTGCCGACGGGCGAGCGCGGCGGCTACGTGATCCTCCCCGGAGACCGGGCCTCCGGATTGCAGATCGTCCTCCAGGCCCTCACGACGGTTCGGGCCGAAATCGATTCAGCGGCCATTCCTCCCGATTGCCGAATCGACATTCCCCTGGTCTACGCCGTGAGCCGGGAACCGCGCTCGACGATCGTCGGGGTCCGGGACCCGTGGAGTTCCGTTTCCGGCGCCGTCACGTTCCGGCTCCCCCCGGGCACGTACGAATTGCAGGCCAACGGCGGCGGGAAAACGCTGACCCGGGCGTTCGAGGTGAGCGCCGCCGGGCCGGCAGTGGACCTCGGCACGCTCTCGCTCGAGCCCTACAAGTACCAGACGCTCATGGGCCGCCCGGCGCCCGACCTGCACATCGCCGAGGCGCGCGGCCTGCCGGAGGGGTTCCGTCTCTCCGACCTGCGCGGCAAGTGGGTGGTGCTCTGCTTCTGGAATCACCGGATGGAGTACAACCCCCACATGCTGGACTCGCTCTCCGAGTTCTACATGGCCGCCGGGAAGATGCGCGACCGCCTCGAGGTCATCGTCATCCACAACTCAGACGACGTCCTCACGCTTCGGGATCTCGACATGGCGCTGTGGTTCCGGGAGGTCCGCCTGCCGATGCCCGTGATCATCGACGACCAGGAACGGTCGTTCCTCGCGTACGGCCTCGAGCGCGGCCCGATGTTCCGGAGCTCGCCCCAGGAATTCCTCATCGATCCCGAGGGACGCGTCGTCACGCACGGCTTCAAGGTCCTTCCCCACCTCGTGTTGAACCTGATGGAGAAGAAGCCGGCGGAGAAGTAGGGCTACTTCCCCTTCTTCACGAAGGTTCCTTCCTGGAATTCGCGGAAGGCCGTCTTGAGCTCGTCCTGCGTGTTCATCACGATCGGCCCGTACCACGCGACCGGCTCCTGGAGCGGCTTCCCCGAGACCAGCAGGAATCGCACGGGGCGCTTGTCGGTCGAGACGACGACGCTCGAGCCCGGGCCATAGAGAACGAGGCTCCCGTCGCCGCAGACGCACGGACGCTCGAGGTCGACGTACTTCTGAACCTCGTCCTGCCGCGCGAAGGGGTCGCGCGCCGCGTCGAAGTAGCCCTCCCCCTCGAAGACGAACGCGAAGACCGTGTGGTCGGCCTTCACCGGGTGGGTGAACGTCTTCCCCTTCGGCACGGAGACGTCGAGGTACTCCGGATCGCTCACGATGTCCCCGACGGGGCCCTTCTTGCCCGCGACGTCGCCCGCGATGACGCGGACCGTCGCACCCTCCGGGGTTTTCACGGCCGGGATGTCGTTGTTCTTCACCTCGCGGTAGCGGGGATCCATCATCTTCTGGCGCGCGGGCAGGTTGCTCCAGAGCTGGAATCCCGCCATCTGCCCCTTGCGGTCCCCCTTCGGCATCTCCTGGTGGATGATGCCGCTCCCCGCCGTCATCCACTGGACGTCGCCCGGCCGGATGACGCCCTTGTTCCCGAGGCTGTCCTGGTGCTCCACCTCGCCGTCGAGGATGTACGTGATCGTCTCCATGCCGCGGTGCGGGTGCCACGGGAAGCCGGCCCGGTAGTCGTCGGGATTCTCCGAGCGGAAGGCGTCGAGGAGGAGGAAGGGATCGAGCTCGGGCATCTCCCGGAATCCGAAGACCCGGTTCAGGTGGACGCCCGCCCCTTCCATGACGGGCTTGGCCTTCCAGACCTTCTTGATGGCGCGAACGGTGGCGTTGTTTTTCACGGGAGTTCTCCTTTTCCAAGGCCTGGCGGTGTGGTCGCGATCTTATATCGAAATGCCGGCGATGGGGCCCGTATTCCAGAGTCGACGGGACGGGATCGGCCTAGGAACCAGCACTGCTGTGAAGGTTGCCGGATCCGGTGATTGCCGCTGAAATGATCGCGCCGCCCGGAACAAGGCCACCGACCACTTGGGCCCCTTGCGCCGCCCTCAATCCCCCGCCCCCTGGGTTCTTCATCGACAGGTACAGCTCGTCCGTCGCGGCGATGTACCGGCGGAGCAAGAGGCCCAAGGCCATGGGGTCGGTCGTAGACGCAAGTTGTCCGTGCAGGGCATGCAGTTTCATTCGAATCGACGCGGGGTCTCGAGGACTGGCGAGCGTTCCCATGCCGTTCTCCTTCAGGGAAATTGAAACCCCTGGGGTCGCCGACGCGGACCCCTGAAGCATAGTCCAAAGGCGGGCCGGGGTCATCGTTCCTTGCGATGTATCTGGAAAAGGGGGACGACTTCGGCCTTTTTTCGCCGTCGCCGGAAAGCTATAACGGCCGAGCCATGGTCAACGTCGTTTTCACGGGCAACATCCAGCAGCATGTCGCCTGCCCGCCGATGGCCGCCGATGGGCGAACGGTGCGCGAGGTGCTCGACGCCGCGTTCCGCGAAAATCCCCGGGCGCGGTCGTACGTCCTCGACGACCAGGGCGCGATCCGCAAGCACATGGTCGTCTTCGTGAATGGACGCGCCGTCAACGACAGGACCGGATTGAGCGACCCCGTGCCGGAGGCCGCGGAGGTTTACATCATGCAGGCGCTCTCGGGAGGATAAGCGATGTCGAATCGAATCTACGCCGCGACCCGGAAGGGATTGTTCACGATCGATCGCGGCACCGGGGGATGGAAGGTCTCGCGCGCGGCGTTCCTGGGATCGACGGCCGGCCTCGTCTACCGCGACCCGCGGAACGGCGATCTCTTCGTCGCCCTGGGCCACGGCCACTTCGGATCGAAGCTTCACAAGTCGACGGATGGCGGCGAGACCTGGAAGGAGTGCGCGGCGCCGGCCTATCCGAAGAAGCCGGAAGGACTCTCCGACAAGGACGGCTCGGGGAAAGAGGTGGAGTGGGATCTCAAGGCGATTTGGGCGATGGCCGCGGGCGGGAAAAGCGAACCCGGCGTCCTGTGGGCCGGCACGATCCCCGGCGGCCTCTTCCGGTCGGCCGATTCGGGCGCGTCGTGGGAGCTTGTCCGCACGCTGTGGGATCACCCCAGGCGGCACGAGTGGTTCGGGGGAGGGGCGGACGCGCCGGGGATGCACTCGATCTGCGTCGATCCGCGCGACGCGCGCCGGGTGTGGGTCGCGGTCTCGTGCGGCGGCGTCTGGCTGACGAAGGACGGCGGCGAGTCGTGGGAGTGCCGCGCCGACGGGATGCGCGCGGAGTACATGCCTCCGGAGCGCCAGCGCGACCCCAACATCCAGGATCCGCACATCATGGTGCAGTGCGCGTCGCGGCCCGACGCGCTCTGGGTCCAGCACCACAACGGCATATTCCGCTCGACGGACGGCGCGAAGAGCTGGCAGGAGATCACGAACGTGCCGCCGTCGGTCTTCGGGTTCGCGGTCGCGGTCCATCCGTCGGAGCCCGACACCGCGTGGTTCGTGCCGGCGCGCAAGGACGAATATCGATATCCGGTCGACGGCAAGATCGTGGTGAGCCGGACGCGCGATGGCGGCAAGACGTTCGAGACGCTCCGGAAGGGCCTGCCGCAGGAACACGCGTACGACCTGACGTTCCGCCACGCGCTCGACATCGACGGAACGGGCAACCGCCTCGCGTTCGGGAGCACGACGGGCTCGCTCTGGGTGACGGAGGACCAGGGCGATTCATGGACCGCGGTGTCCGAGCACTTGCCCCCGGTTTACTGCGTGAGATTCGCGTAGCGATCACATCCGCATCGCGCGGAGAAATCGCTCTCCGAAGGTCTCGAGCTTGGCGGGTCCCACGCCGATGACTTCGAGCATCGCGCTCTTCGACGTCGGCCGGCGGCGCGCCATGTCGCGGAGCGTCCGGTCGCTGAACACCATGAACGCCGGGACGCCCCGCTCGTCGGCGATCTCGCGCCGCAGGCTGCGCAGCCGGTCGAAGAGCGCCTTGGCGTCCGCGTCGAGCGGCGTCCCCTCCCCCGAGGGGGCGGCCGCGGCGGCTTCCCTCCGGGGACGCCGGGACTTCGATTTCTTCGGGGCGTCCTCGCCGAGGATCGCGACGCTTCCATCTCCCCGGAGGACGCCGGCTCCGAGCTCCGTCAGCTGGAGAACGCCGTACTCGCCCTCGACGCGCAGCGCGCCCTGGTCGACGAGCTGGCGCAGCCACGACATGAGCGCGCTCTTGGATTTCCCGGGCATCAGGCCGAACGCGTCGAGCGTGTCGTGGCCTCTCTGGACGACGCGTTCGGTCTTCTCGCCCGACAGCACTTCGGCGACGTAGGCGGGGCCGAACCGCTGGCCGGTGCGCACGACGCCGGCCAGCAGCGTCCGCGCGAGGTCGCCGGAGTCGGACCGCGCGGCGAGCCCGCCGGTGCAGACGTCGCAGGCCCCGCAGCCGGCGCGCGTCCAGGCCTGGCCGAAATACTCGACGAGCCGGCGGTGGCGGCACCGGATCGAGGTCGCGAAGGCGTACATCTCCGACAGCATTTTCAGCTTCTCGTCGGCGTCGTTCGCCTCGTTCTTCGAGATGATCGAGCGCCACATCTGGAAGTCCTGGCCGGAGTGGAAGAGGACGCAGTCCGCGGGCTTTCCGTCGCGGCCCGCGCGGCCGGTCTCCTGCTGGTAGTGCTCGATCGATTTCGGCATGGCGGCGTGGAGCACGTAGCGGATGTCGGCGCGGTCGATGCCCATGCCGAACGCGACCGTGGCGACCACGACGTCGACCTCGCCCGCGGCGAACCGGTCCTGCGTCCGCGTGCGGTCCTCGTCGTCCATCCCGGCGTGGTAGGGCGCCGCCTTGATCTTCTCGCGCTTGAGCCGCGACGCGAGGTCGTCCACGTCCGCGCGGCGGATGCAGTAGACGATCCCGGCCTGGCCGGACCGCCCCCGCACCTCCCCGACGACGTCCTCGGTCGCGTCGTTTCTCTTGATGCACCGGTAGGTCAGGTTGGGCCGGAAGAAATCGCCCACGAGGATTTCTGGCGTCTTGAGACCGAGCTGTCCGACGATGTCCTCGCGGACGCGCGGGGTGGCGGTCGCGGTGAAAGCGTGGACGGACGCTTCCGGGAACTCCTTCTTGAGGCGGCCGAGCTCGCGGTAATCGACGCGGAAGTCGTGGCCCCAGTGGCTGATGCAGTGGGCCTCGTCGATGGCGAACGCCACGACCCGGGCCTTGTGGAGCACCGCGTCGAAGCCGCCCCCCGCGAACCGCTCGGGCGACACGAAGATGAGCTTGTACTCCCCCCGCGCGAGTCCCGCCTGGACCCGGCGGCGGTCGGAGGATTCCAGGCTGCTGTTGATGAACGCCGCGGGGACGCCGTGGGTGAGGAGCCGGTCGACCTGGTCCTTCATGAGCGAGATGAGCGGCGAAACGACGACGGTGAGGCCTTCGCGCACCAGGGCGGGCGCCTGGTAGCAGATCGATTTTCCGCCCCCGGTGGGAAGCACGACGAGCGAGTCGCGTCCTTCGGCGGCCGCGGTCATCGCTTCGAGCTGGAGGGGCCGGAGGGAGTCGTACCCCCAGTGCTTTTTTACGACGTCAAGAAGCGGATCCACGGGAACGCATCATAGGTCGCGGCGCGGGCCCGGGGAAGCGGGCGGCGCGCCGGTCAGACGATCGGCTTCAGGACCGTCCGGCCGTACGCGATGAAGGCCATGAGGAGGCCCAGCACGATGCTGAAGAGGATGGGCGCGATCTCGCGGTACTTGACGTGCACCCCGACGAACACGAGGGTCTCGATCGCCAGGATCGTGGCGGCCACGACCGTGAGCTTCGGCTGCCAGTGCAAGGCGGCGGGGACGATCAGCCCGACGGTGCAGACGAGCTCGAGGATGCCGAGGGCCATCCAGGCTTCCCGCGGCAACGCGCCGAAGGACGGGACATCCTTGCTGACCTTGTCGAACATGAAGACCTTCATGACCCCCGACGATCCGAACAGGAGCGCGGTGAGACCCTGCAGGACCCACAACAGGATGTTCATCGCGTGCCTCCTCCCGGTTTCCGCGTCGGCGCGCGCGGGGCGGTTTCTCTCCGCGCGATCCACGCCCCGAGCTCACCGGTATTCTTCGTGAACGGGCCCGTCACTGGAAATGAAAACGGGGCCCCCGGCGAAGAGGGCCCCAGTTTCCGCACGATTGGATGGCGGCACCGGCCAGTCAAGACCGTTGCCGCCGAATGGAAGCGGGGGCAGCATAGGCGAACTCGGATATCACGTTCTCCAGGTTGCATTTCCCTGCACCCGTCGCCGATTACTCGGGAAGGCTCTTCAGCTTCACCACGACTGGGGGGAATTCGAGCTCCGCCGCTTTCTTCGCCGGATTTCGATCGATCCGCGTCATCACGTTCAACATCCCGGCCCAGGTCGCCCATAGGGCGGTGTAGACGCCCCAAAGCGGCCACGACACTTTCCCCTTGCCTGCAAGAATGATCAGCAGGGGAGCGAGAACGAGAAGTCCGACGAATAAGTACACGGTCACGGCCCCCAATTTCTTGCGACGACCCCATCCACGGAACCCGAATTTCTCGCGCATGATCCGGTCGACTTCTTTCGTAGGCCATCCCGTTTCCCAGTATGTCACGTGGTAACGGCCGCGTGGAAGTTCGATCGTTCCTCCCGGGCAAGCCTTGTCGGCGTCCTGCAAGGAGGAAGCGGGATGGCCGGCTTTCGACGCTTCCGCCAGGTCCTCCAGGGAGCACACCCGGATCACGCCGCTCGGCACGTGGAGGTCCGATCCCGAGTCGAACTCCTCGCCGGGCGGGGCCATCCATTCCGGAGGATCCTCGTCGACATAGACGTGAATCAAGAAATCGATTTCGCCGGGAGTCTGCCAGATGAACCGGCCTTGGCTGATCAATTCCGATACATGATCCAGTTGCTCGTCACCTTGGACCCGCCGATCGAAATCGGAGGGTAGACCTGCCGGATCGAAGATGCAAACGGAGATCACATGACCGGCAGGATTGTACTTCACGATTTGGCGCATGGATCACGCATCTTATCGTGAAGCACGCAGGCGTGTCTTGATCCTGTGGGGTTGATCAAGACAAGTGAGGAACAAGGCTCGAATGAGTCGAGATGAAATGTGGCGGCGGCCACTTAAGGCCGCCGCCACGAGATTGGTAGCGGGGGTGGGATTTGAACCCACGACCTCCGGGTTATGAGCCCGACGAGCTACCAGGCTGCTCCACCCCGCGACGCAGATCCCGCTCTGAAGCGGGGATCGATTCCAGTTTGTAAAGAGCCGTCCGAAGCGGGGCGCACTGTAGCAACCTCCCCACCCCCGGTCAAGCCGCGCCCGCTCGGGGCCATCCGGCGAGGCCCACCCCCTCTTTCAGGCTCGAAGCTCGAAACTTCGGGAGGCTGGGAGCTTGAATCCGGGAGCTGGAATCTCGCCAATCACTTGGGCCTGTAAGGCGCGTCCAGGCACCGGAGCAGGGTCATCACCGCGTACGCCGTGCCGTACGCCTTGTGGTAGGAGTACATCGAGTAGTCCCACCAGGAGCCATCCTCCTCCTGGTGCGGGAGCACGAACGACGCCAGCTTCCCCCGCCGCTCCTTGCGGTCCCCCGGGTCCATGAGCTCGATCGCCCGCGCCGCGTAGTAGTGCCCGAAGTAGTAGTAATACCCGCTGTTGTAATAGAACGCCTCGTGCGGGTACTGACGCTTCCGCCCCGCCTCGAGGAACCGGTGCTCCTCCGCGAACGTGTCGAAGCCCGCCTTCAGCGCCGCCTTGTCCACCAGCGGCGAGCCCCACACGAAGAGCGCCACATTCGCCGACTGCATCCTCCCCAGCCCGCCCTTGGGCTGGTTCGCCGGATGCATCGGCATGTACCGGAACCCGAGATCGTACAGGTAGCTCCCGTCGGGCTTGCGGCACCCGGCCACCGACTCGACCGCGCGGCGCGCCAGGTCCCCCGGCACGTCCAGTCCCGACCGCTGCGCGTCGAAGAACGCCACCGCCGCCGCCGCCGTCCCGAAACTCGTCGGCCAGGAACTGGGCGACCGGGTCCCGAGGTCGAAGTCGTAGTAATTCCACCCGCCGTACACCGTCTCGTACCGCGCGAGCAGGTCGAGATGGCGCTCCGCGGCGGCCCGGATCCGGGCCCGCGTCAGCTCGTCCGCGTTCGCCTCGTACGCCGCCCCCAGCGTCTGGACCGCGTAGGTGTGCCCCCACACGTTGTACATCACCGCCGGCTCCGCCCTCAGAGGCGGCTCCGACGCCATGAACCACTCGAGCCCGCGGCGGATCGGCTCGGGCGGCGCCTTCGCCTCCATCAGCGCGAGGATGCAGAGCGCCGTCGTTCCCGAACGGAACGCGTCGTGCGATCCGGGCGGCGGCGCCCACAGGTCGTATCCGGTCGAGCCCCCGGGCCCGCCCCACGAACCGTTGGGATTCTGCGAGGCGAGGAGGTACGCGACGCCGTCGCCGATCGCGGTGATGACGTCCCGCTCCCGGACGGCGCCCTCCTGCATCGCCTGCGGGGGCTTGTCCGCCAGCGAGCATTCCGCCCCGAGCAGGGCGAACAGCACCAGGGGAAGACGCTTCACTTGCCGTCCTTGCCCATCATCACCTCTTCCCCCTCCTTGAGCCCCGATTTGATCTCGGTGCGCTCGCCGTTCGTCTTGCCCACTCCCACCTCGCGCTGGACCGGCTTGCCCGCCTCGACGACCTTCACGTACTTCTTCCCCGACTCCTCCGTGACCGCCCCCGAGGGCACCGTGACCACGTCTTTCAGGTCGGCGATCACGACGACGATCTTCGCCTTCAGCCCCGGCACGAGCCGCGCATCGCCGGCGGCGAGTTCGAACCGCGTGTCGAAGCCCTCGCCCTTGCGCGCGCCGACCAGGACGGGCGCCCCGGCCTTCGCCGACAGGTTGAGATCGGGCCAGGCGACGGGCGTCACCTGCGCCTCCGTGCCCGCCGGCACCTCCGCGATCTTGTCCTCGGACACCGCCGTCTTCACGCAGAGCTCGGCGGGAACCACCGTCATGAGCGCCTGGTTCGCGGAGACCTTCTCGCCCACCTTCAGGTTCTTCTGCGCCTCCTCGACCCCCTGCCACGATCCCCCGTCGAACTGGCCGTAGTACACCGTGCCGTCCGCGGGCGCGGCCACCGTCAGCGCCGATTCGTCCTTCTTCAGCTTGGCGAGATTCTCCTCCTGCTGCTTCACCGTCACCTTCGCCCGCGCGAGGTTGCCGTCCCGGTCCGCCTTCTGGATCGGCGCGGTCTTCCGCCACGCCTCGAGCGCCTGCGCCCGCTCCCGCTCCTCGAGCTTGACCTGCTCGAGAGCGCGGGGGAAGTCGTAGGTCTTCGAGCGCTGGGCGCGCACCTGGAAGACCTCGTACCGCGCCTTGGCCCGGTCGAGCGACCGCCGCGCCCGTTTCAGGACGATGTCCCGCGTCGCGTTCGTCAGCTCCTCGGACTTGTACATCTTCTCGATCTGCTCGAGCTCCTCCTTCTGGTCCGCGATGCCGTCCTCCATCCACTGGAGGCCCGTGTCGATGTCCTTGAGGTCCAGCGCCATCTCGACCTCGGCGAAGTACTTGGCGCGTTCGGCGGCGTCCTTGGCGTCGCGCTCGAGCCGCTCCTTCAGGAGGGCCTCCCCCTCGGCGGCCAGCTTGATCTCCTCGACCAGGCGGTCGTGCTGGATCTTCGCCGACGCGAGGTCGAGCTCCGCCGCGGCGACCGCCTCGCGGAATTTCGCGGGATCGACCTGGATCAGGACGTCGCCCTTCTTCACCTTTGATCCATGGGCCGCGACCTTCGCGATCGTCATCTCGCCCTGCCACGCCTGCGTGCGGACCTGGATCGAGTGGCGCGCCGCGGGCTCGAAGGTCCCCTCGAGCTTGAGCTCGACCTTGAGGGCCTCGCGCTTCGCGGGAGCGGTGTCGCCCTTCGCCTCGCCCTTGGACTCCACCTTCGGAGCCTCGACCTTCGCGGGATCGGTCTTGGGCGGCTCGTCCTGCGGGAGGCGCGCACCGGCGCCCAGGAGGACGGCGAGCGAGACACAGAGGGCTAGGACGCGGGTGTTCATTGAGGCCTCCAGTAGCGGTCCATCAGCAACGGGCGATCCCCGGCGTCCCTACGGCACGCCGGGGGCCTTGAGTTTCTGCGTGAATTCCTTCCACTCTTTTTCCAGCTCGTTGGCCTTGCCCTTGAAGACGGCGTCGTAGGCCTCCCGCTGGGTCTTCCCGTTCACCAGCGCGTCGAAGTACTGCTCGATGAGCGGCCGGTACTTCCCGCCCTCGTACTCATAGAAGAAGTGGATCATCGTCCAGGCCTGCGCGTAGTGGAACCCGACCCACCCCCCGTAGAACTCCGCCGGATTGTAGTTGATGATCCGCTCGAAGGGGGTCACGTACCCGATCCGGAACGCCGTTTTCATGTTCCCGAGCCGCCCCCCGAGCATCATCGCCCGCTCCTTCACCGACTTCCCCTCGGGATCGAGCCGCACCGCGCCCATGTACTCCGCGATCCCCTCGTTCCACCAGTACGGCGGGAACTTGAGCATCGCCGAGGCGAAGTGGTGGAAAGCCTCGTGGTAAAGCGTGTGGAGCGTCTCGCTCAAGTCGAGGTCTTCGAAGAGGACGAGCTCGTTGTTCGCCGGGTCGAAGAACCCGAGGAGGTTCTCGCGCCGCGACGTCGAGCAGAGCTCGGTGTACGTGTAGAAGGCCTCGCGCGTGTTGAAGATGGCGATCCGGGGCTTGGGACGCGAGTCGCCCTTGTACCACTTCTTGAACGCGTCGAGGTAATTCCCTCGGACGACTTCCAGCTGGTCCGCGTACCAGCGGGCGCGCTCGGCGCTGATGTCCGTGATGATCCGGTAATTGGGCGACTCGTGCTCGTAGATGCACCCGAGGTCGCGCGGGCCGCGGGTGAGCATCCGCACCCGGCGCCGCTCCTGGAGCATCTGGCCGGCGTCCGCGTGGAGTTTCTCCGCCACGCGGAAGTCGCGGTCCGCCTCCACCGACGTCTTCTTGTCGACGGCGAACCGCATCTGGCCGAGCAGGACGTGGGCGTTGGCGTAGTCGGGCCGGATCTTGAGGGCCTCCTGCGCCAGCTCGAACGCCTTCTGGAATTCGCGGGCGTACCACCACGACATCGCCATCTGGTAGTGCGCCTCGTGGAAGTCGGGGAAGAGCGCGATGGCCTTCGCGAATTTCTCGCGCGCCTCGCCCAGCTCGTAGCGGTGGAGGTGGAGGATTCCCCGGAGGTACCAGAGCGAGGGAAGGCCGCCGTACAGGCCGGTCCACTCGTCGAGCTTTTTGGTCAGCTCCTCCCGGATGCCGGGCTGCCACCACCGGCCCGCGAGATCGCTCTTGAGCTTGTCGTACTCAGGAAGGTCGCGGATCGGCAGGAACTCGGGGACGTAGGCGTCCGCGCTCACCCCGTCGGAGTTGCCGCCGAGGATCACGTTGGCCATTTCCCGCTCGTTCAGCTCCCGGACCTCCGCGAGGTCCTGGTTGAGGACCCGCCGGGCCCCCATCTCGACCGTGCCGATCCGTTTCCGCATGTAGTCGGGGTTGACCTGGCCGCCGACGACGAACGGCCCTGAGAAGACCGCCTTGCCGTCGGCGACGCCGATGCAGAAGCACCCGTGCGGGTCGGTCTCGCTGCCGGGATCGTCGAACGAGAGCGCCGTCTTGTCGCCGATCCGGAAGGTGATCTTCTTCCGGCTGACGACGAGCCTGATTTTCTGCTCGCCCTTGAGGATCCCCTTGTCGTTCCGCGCCAGCTCCGTCGCTTTCTTGGGGTTGCTCCCCTTCTTGAGGACCGTCCCGGCGGCGCCGCTCTCGAGAACGTACGGTTCGGCGCCCCCCCGCACCTGGAAAAGCAGGAGGAGCGTGCCCTCCACCAGCGCCTTGGCCTCGAACTCGAGTTCATCCCCGAATTCCAATTCGGCGTCGCCGACGCGCCAGAAGGGGCGCTCCTTGCCCTCGAGCGTGAGCTTGCCGCCTTCGATCTTGAAGCCGTCCCCGGGTCCGTTGAAATCGTCGCCCTGGACGGGGTCGGAGAAGTCGTACGTCAGGCGCAGTCCCGCCGGCGGCGTCGTGCGCAGGACGCCCTGGAAGAATCCCTTGCCCGTGATGAGCGGCCCCGCCGCCTCCTCGTACTCGTCCAAGAGCCGCTCCCGGTCGGGGTCGAGCGACTTCGCCTTCTTGAGCGCCGCCTGCGCGTCTTTCCACAGGCGCCGTTCGACGAGGAACCGCGCGAGGGCGACCTGCTCGTCGGCCGTCGGATTCCGGTAGACGTGGCTCGCGGCCGCCAGCGTCGAGTCGGGCATCACCATGTTCCACGGCACGGTGACGGGCCCGCGCTCGACGGTCTTCAGCTGGAGCTCGTCCGCCGTGAAGCCGGTGACGAGCGCCTGCTTGTGGGTCGCGCCCGAGGTGAGGCGGACGTCGAGTCGGAGGTCGGCGAAGCGGCGGGAGAATTCCTCGGCCTGCTTTTTCTCGTTCTCCAGGTCGAGGTCGACCGCCTTGCGCGCCTCTTCGAGTTTCTTGACGCCCTCTTCGCGCTGGAGTTTCGCCCTCTGCGCCAGCTCCGCCTTCTTCGCCGCGACGGGATCGGGCGGGACGACGGGAGGCGGCGGCGCCGGAGGCGGCGCGGGCGGAGGCGCCGGCGCCGGAGGCGGAGGCTTGGAAACAATCTTCGGAGGAGGCGGCGGAGGCTGGACCGCGACGGGTTCCTGCGGAGCCGACGAGCCGCCCGAGAAGACGACCGCGAGAATGATGACGAGGAGCAGGGCGCCCGCTCCCACGCCGATCCAGATCCACTTGTTGGAGGATCCGGAAAGTGGCGGCGCCGCCCGGTGCGACACCGGCGCGGAGGGTCCGGGGCGGCGTACGCCCGGCGAATGGACTGGTTTCAGCGGCATTCCCTGCGGCTTGCGGGGCCCGGGCACGCCGCCCGCCGGGTGGGGCGGTCGGGCTTCGGTCATGGTGGGTTACTCCTCTTCCCCGGCGCCGCCGAGTTCCCTGTGACGGGCGCGCGCCCGCCGCACGACGCGGTCCTTCGACGCTTTGGCTTTCTCAACTTTCGCCAGCCGCACGGAGGTCGCGGGGCTCGCCTTCATCTCGACCCGGTCCACCAGCTCGCGCAGCGCGAGGAACCGGTTGACGGCGCGCTCCAGGTCGCGCTGGAAGCGGACGACGGCGCCCAGTTACCGGAGATGCACGCAATTGGACGTC
>Ga0075423_10003596_pt1 | contig 14299 bp, 17 predicted proteins | sample SoiMethybrSBSTD2_FD_80114 | JGI IMG/M metagenome (GOLD analysis project Ga0075423, IMG submission 80114) | Bulk soil microbial communities from a Populus tree surrounding site in Tennessee, USA - Soil MetaG P. TD hybrid SBSTD2 | ecosystem: Environmental > Terrestrial > Soil > Tree plantation...
GAAAGGGACGAGCTCGCTCACTATGCCAAGGGGACTTCCGACATCGAGTACCGTTTCGCGATGGGCTGGAGCGAGCTCGAGGGCATCGCCAACCGCACCGACTTCGATCTCAAGCAGCATGCGAAGTTCAGCGGCAGAGCGCTGGAGTATTTCGACGAGGAGACCAAGCAGAAAGTCGTGCCCTACGTGATCGAGCCCTCGGCCGGCGCCGACCGCTCGACGCTCGCGTTTTTAGTCGACGCCTACAACCAGGAAGAGGTGCGGGGCGAAAAACGCGTCGTGCTCAAGTTCCATCCCGAGCTTGCGCCGGTCAAGATCGCGGTGCTGCCGCTGCTCAAGAAAAACGATCGCATCGTCGAGACGGCGAAAAAACTCTGCGCCGATTTGAGAAAGCGCTGGTATTCGGTCTACGACGACACCGCCTCCATCGGGCGGCTTTATCGCCGGCAGGATGAAGTAGGCACGCCGTTCTGCATTACCGTCGATGTCCAGACGGTGGGCGACGAGAAATCGCCGGCGGACGAGAAAGTCACGATCCGCGACCGCGACACGATGCAGCAGATTCGCGTCCCGATCGCTAATATTGCGGAGGTTATGTCGAGGTTAATGGAAGGGGCGTGGGCCGATGTCGCGGCCCACGCCGATTATAAAGTACCGGCCAAAGAGTGAAGCAAACCTTATCTTCATCGGTGCGGACGCCGGCGAACTGCCCGCGTCCGCACCGAAAATTGTCCCATTAGTATCCCGCTCGCGCCGGTCTGTAGCCTTGATTATACCCATCCGGGCTCGGTTGATACCGCTGATTTTGGGGCTCGGACCTCGGCGGATAGTCCTGATATTGGTCCGGCGGTGGCCCGTAATCGGACCCAGGACCGTAAGGTCCGGGATAGCCGGGGTCATAATAACCCGGCGGGGGCGGCGGAGGATAAGCCGGCTCTACCCCATAAACAGGAGGCAGCAAGAAACTATCGATGAAGAGACCCGTTGCGAGACCGCCGAAGAACCCGGCGGCGATGGCGCCACCATAATAGCCGCAGCAGTAACCGTGGTGGTAATGTCCGTAATGTCCATAGTAGTTATAACCATAGCGAGGATAACCGTAGCCGTAGCCGCCATAGCCACGACCCCCATAATAGCCGCCATATCCACCGCGAGCACCATAATAGCCTCCGGAGTAACCGCCATATCCGCCGCGACCACCATAATACCCGCCGCCGTATCCGCCGCGACCACTATAACCACCATAACCGCCATATCCCCCTCCACCACCTCCATAAGCGCCTCGGGCACCGCCTCCGCCTCGCCCAGCGGCAAAGCTCTGGACCGGGAATAACAACAGCGCCGCGAAGGCAGCGATTAATCCCAGCGTATAAAACCTCTTCATGGTTCAATCTCCTGTGGGCGCTCTATAACCTGCGAGCACTCTATAACGAGACATAAAAATCTTCATCCTGCTCCTGCTCACCTACGCCATTACAGATACTGTCGATGACAGCTGTAGCTTACCACCGAACCGGCGATGCTCCAAATCGCGGCCGTGCCGGTGCTGTGCGCCCGTTGTCGATTCATGCGACGATGCCAAGCGGCACGGGCGCTTGGTACGCGGGAAAAATTTGGCTCAGATCGTTTTTGCCGAGGTGGCGCGCGAGGACTTCGCCGCACACGGCGCGAAAATCGGTCGTGAGCGCGAGGTCGCGCCCCTCGTAAAGCGCGTCGGGATCGAGTCCCGGCCAGCGGCCATAAACCCTGCCGCCTTTGACCTTTCCGCCCATCACGAACATGACGTTCGCGTGGCCGTGGTCGGTGCCGCGGTTGCCGTTCTCGCGCGCGGTGCGGCCAAACTCCGAGAGCGTCAACAGGACGACGTCTTCCATGTAATCGCCAAGGTCGCGCTCGAAAGCCGCCAAACCTTCCGCGAGCTCTTTCAAGCGTTCGGCGAGCTGACCGGCGGCGCCGCCCTCGCTCACATGTGTGTCCCATCCCTCGATCGGCGCAAAAGCGATCTCGAGACCGACGCGCAACTTGATGAGCCGCGCGATCTCCTTCATGCTCGCGCCGAAGCGGCCGCTCGGATAAACCGCTCCTGACGCCGCCGGCGCGGAGGGCGCGGCGGTTCTCAGCACTCTCATCGCCTCGAAGAGGCCGGCGGCGCTCTTGCGCAGCATCGGGTCGCTCACGTTCGCGTAGCTCTTCTCGAGCGCGGGCGCGAGCAGCGGATCGCGCAGCCGGAACGCTTCGATCGAGGTGAGCGTCAGCGCGGGCGCATCGCCGGAAAGGATGCGCGGCGTCCTGACGGTGAGAGCGGCGGCGCGGATCGGCCCGCCGTCCCGCCCGTCTTGCAACAGGCGGTTGAGCCATCCGTCGGGAGCGCTCTTGGCGCCCGGCGTGCCCAGTTCCATATAGTCCTGAGCGTCGAAGTGGGAACGGCTGTTGTCCGGCGATCCGGTCGCGTGGACGACCGCCAGGCGCCCTTTGGCGAATAGCGGCTTGAGCGGCGCGAGCGCCGGATGAAAGCCGTAAAAACCGTCCAGATCGATCGCCCGCTCCGCCCCTGAGCCCGGCTCGGCGACGGCGATCGTCGGGCGCAACGCATAGTAGGCGCGGTCCTTGAAAGGGATGACGGCATTCAACCCGTCCATGCCGCCGCGCTGAAAGACAACGACGAGGACTTTGTTTTTCTTCCCTTCCGCCGCCACGGCGCGCGCGAGAAAGGAGGGCGGCAGCCCCAAGGCCAGCAGGCCCAGCCCCGCGCGCTGCAAAAATAACCGGCGTGGAAGATCGATTTTCATCGCTGCTGAAATTCCGGAGCCGCGAGCGCCAAGGCCGATATCCCGCCCGGGCGGATCCGGGTGCCCCGAATCCGATTTGTGGTGAGGTCGACCGCGAAGTTGATTCTCGCGAGCAGCATGTCCGGGCTGCTCCAGGTCGAGGAGACATCTGGAAATCCGGTCGGCGGCACGGAAAGAAACAAGGGCTCGCCCATGCCGGCTAGGTGGCGCAAGATTGGAGGCGCGGCGTCGGTCTCGCCGCCCGCGGTGCGCAGCGCGCTCGCGACGAGCTCGAGCGGTTTTTTCATTTTCACGCCGACCGTCTCAGGCGAAAAAAACTCCTGCGCCGCGAAAATCGCGCGCAGGATCGCCCTGATATCGCCGCCGCTCTGCCGGAAGACCTCCGCGATGCGCGGAACGAGGCCGGCGGGAGGATCGTCGCGCACGAAGCGCCGGACGAGCTTGGTCGCGATGAAGCTCGCGGTCGAGGGATGGCCGGCGAGCAGGTCGATGACCTTGATGCCGTCTTCCATCCCGCCGCCGGCCGCGATCGCGCTTCCGAGCACGGTTTTTTCCCGCCGATCGTGCATGCGCGAATCGAAGATAAACTCGGGCCGTCCGCGCGGCTGGCGGATCGTCCAACCGGTGAAACAGCGGGCGACCTCGCCGACATCCTTTTGGCTGTAGCCGCCGTTCACTCCGAGCGTGTGCAGCTCCATCAGCTCGCGGGCGTAGTTTTCGTTGAGCCCCGCCTTCCGAAACGCGGCGTTGCTGCTGCGCAAGCGGTTTGCCGGCGCATCCGGACTCGCGCTCAGCCAGTTGTCCAGATAAAACAGCATCGCCGGACTTTGCGCCGTCGCGAGCAGGAGATCACGGAACCGCCCGAGCGCGCGCGGACGTATCGTATCGCGCTCATACTCGGTGACGAGCCAGCGGTCGACGCCTTTCGCGGCGAAAACGTTGAAATGATTGAGCCAGAAATCGACCAGGACCTCCTGGAGCTGGCGCGCGCTGTAGACGGCGCGCAGGAGTTTGGCGCGCTGGAGCTCTAGGATCACATTGCGCGGGGATTGCTCGGGCGCGGGCGTCATGCCCTTGGCTTGGGCCTGCTGCTGAGGCGGATAGAGCTCCAAAAGCTCTTCGCCGCGGAGGTTCAGCGTCTTTAGATCTTTCAGCTTTTCTTCGGCGATAGGATCGGGAATCGCTTCGGGCTCGAGCTGTTCTTCGAGATAGGCGGGAATCCCTTTGGCTTTGACCCTTTCGATCTCCGCCGCCGTGGGGCCGAAGCTCGCGCGGCTCAAGAAATGGATAATCTTTTGTTCGTCGGTGAGAGCCACTGGCGCTCGAGCCTGCCCCGAATTCGCGGGGCTTTTAGGACTGCGCGCCGGCGCCGGTGTGCTGCCGGCGCCATTCCTGGAAGCGCTGCAAACGCTCGGCGCGAAGCTCGCCCAAGCGCGCCTTCTGCTCGTCGGTGAGCACGGCGAGAAACTGATTTTTCGCCTGCGCTCGCGCGACCATCATCTGCGCCTGCAGGCCGGCGATCTCCTCTGCCTGCGAGCGCACCGTGGCTTCATCGAAAGCTCCGCCGTTGACCGAATCTCTCATCGCGGCGTGTTTTTCCCTCAGCTGCTGCGCCAGCGGTACGATGGTTTCGCGCGCATTGGCAAAAATATTTTGGACCTCCGTGCGCTGCGTATCGGACAATTGCAACTGATCAAAAAGGCGCGCGTGCATCTGCCGCATCATCGCGGGACGGCCGAAGCCGGGCTGCGCCAGGGCCGCGGTTCCCGCGAGCAATGCGGCGATCGCGAAAATACCGGCCGCGAACGAGATTTTTCTGAGATTCATGATTTCTCCTTATCGCCTTCTCACCAGCGTCGGTGCCACCCTCAGCGCCTGACGCAGCGGTGCAGCCACCGGCGGCGCGACGACCACGGGTACCGCCGGCGCTGCAAAATATGCATAGGGATAATAGCCGTATGGTCTTAAGTAGAGCTGGTAATGAATTTGATGCAATTCGTAGTAAGGATCGTAGACCTGAGCATAAGCATACGGATCCGGGGCGTACGCGCCGTATCCGTATGGATCGTAGGCTTGCGCGGCGGCGGAGCCCGAGAGGACCATCCCCAATGAAACCGCTGCCATTGTAACGACAATCTTCTTCACAGCCCCTTCTGCAACGCCCCACGCCCAAGCTCAATCGACTGCTTTTTTAGTAACGGCCCGATCGGGAGTCTTCGTAGCCGTCGTGATAGCCGCGGTCACGGCCCTGCTGGTAACGCTCGTACCGGCCGCGCTCGACACCCTGCTGATAGCCTTCGGAATAGCCCGAGCCGTAGGCGTCGCCGGGGGCGGGCGCCGGCGGAGGCGGCGCAGCTACGACCGGCGGCGGAAGCAGCACGCGATCGAGGAATATGCCGGTCGCTATGCCGCCTAGCACTCCGGCGGCGATCGCGGCTCCGTTGTAGCCGTATCCGTAATGGCCGCGATAGACGACTTTCGGACCACAGCACGGCCCTCTCCAGTAAGCAAAGCTCTGGGCGGGCACCAGTAACAGTGCCGCGAGCACAGCGGCTAAACCCAGCGCATAAACTTTCCTCATCTTCACATCTCCTTTCGCCGCAAGAACTTTAGTACCGGCGGTAGGGATACGGGTAATAGCTGTACGGGTAATAGTACGGACGATAGCCGCCATAGTACCCGTACCCGTATGAATAACCGTAGGGATAATACCCCGGGTATACAACGCATCCGGCCAACGGTGCGAGTAACGCGGCCAGCACGATGGCGTAGAGAAATTTCTTCATCCCACTCCCTCCTTTGCGAGTGTCAGCAACTACCAGCCGCGGTAACCGTACGGCCGATAATAGCCGCCATAGTAATGCGGACGGTAATAGCTGTAGCCGAAATAAGGATAGGGGCTGTAACCGTAAAAATAAGGATAAGGCGCGTAGACGTAAGGTGCGTAGTAGTAGGGGCGATAATAAGGTCGATAATAGGGTCGATAATAGTACGCTTGGCTTACGGAGGGGATCAGGAGCATCATAGCTACTCCGACCAATAGCGCTTTTGCCAATTTCTTCATGGATATGCTCCTTTCTGTCCTTTTAGACGGCCTGAAAGATAAAAAGGTTTACGTTCGGCGACTTAGTTCCGAGGATCTTTCGGTCGGAAACGGTTATCTTTGCCCCCTCTCAAACGATCCCGTAAAGCGCGTTTTTCATCCGGGGAGAGGCCGCGCTCGCGCGACTTTTCCCGCCATTGCTCCGCCTCGTTGGGCGGCAGCTCACGAAACTGTTGAAAACGTTGCCTTAGCTGCTGCCGCCGGTCCGGCGGAAGATTTTGCCAATAGTCCCACTCTCTCCTGAGTCGCTGCTGCTCACCAGGCGGCAGGCTCTGCCAGCGCTGAAAATTGCGCTCGACCTGGGCCTTCTCCTCGGGCGTCATGCGGCGCCACTGCTCGGGTGATTGGGCCCATGAAAGGGCCGGAGCGAGCAGGACAAGGAGCAGGCTATAAATTCTGAGCAGGCGCGTCACCTTTTTGTTGAGCCTCTTGGCCCTCGACCGATTCGAGCAAGTCCATGGAGTCGAGGAGATCCATGGATCTGAAAAAGTCCGCGTTCGTGGCCATCTCGACATATTCGGGACTCGAAGGGGGTTCCGGCCGGCGACTGTTGCTTAAAGATATCGTCAGGCCGATCGCTACGATCGCGCCGGCCGCAAGCACCGGTACCGGCCACGGACGAAACAGCGCGGTGATGGACGGCCACCAGCCTCCGCTCCGCTCTTGACGATCGGAAAGCTTGATGCGCAGCTCGCGGCTGTAGTCCTGCCAGAAACTGGGCGGCGGCTCGTCGGTCTCGACGGTCGAGGGAAGGAAGCTCTTGAGTTCCTGCAAGAAACCGCGGCACGCGGCGCAGCTTTCCAGATGAGACTCCACCCGCTGCTTCTCTATTCCCGAGCATTCGCCGTAGTGGTAGAGAACCAGATCCTGTTCGAAAGCTGTGCACGCGCTCATAAAAACCTCCTAAGCCAGCTCGGTCAATCTCTGCTTCAGCGCGATCACCGCGCGATGGAGATGCACTTTGATGGTGCCTTCGGCGGATTTCATCACGCCGGCGATCTCACTGATCGACAGTCCTTCGTGGTTCTTCAAAAGAAAGACCGCGCGTTGTTTCGGCGGCAGCGTCGCAAGGGCTGTTTCGATCTTCTCCGAGATCTCTCCACGTATCGCCTGATCGACCGGAGAGGGACCCGGACTCGCAAAGCCGTCGCCTCTTTCGGTTCTTTCCTCCAGAGACTCCCATGCAATCTTCGCCTTGCGGCGCCGGTAATCGAGGCAGAGATTGACTAGAATACGATAGAACCAGGTATAAAAACTCGCGCGCCGGTCGAAGCTCTTTAAGTGACTGAACGCCTGTAAAAAGGCATCCTGCGACAGATCCTTGGCCTCTTCGCGATCGCGAGTGAAATCGAACGCGATGCGATAAGCTTTTTCTTTATAGCGCTCGACCAAGACTTCGAATGCCTCGCGCTCGCCTTGCTGCGCGGCGATCACAAGCGCTTCGTCTCCGAGCTCACCAGGCCGACTTATCATGGCTCGTTTTTTTGCAACGGCCGGAGCGCTCAGTGAAAGGGTGTCGACCGGTAGGTTAATAGCGCACCCCTTTCTCAGAGCCCAGCCGTATCGGTGCGGATAGTCTACGATGTTCGGGACCGGTCTTCCAGTCCGGACGTAAGCGCAAGCGCAGTTGTCGGCCCGGACCATCGGCTCTGGGGTCGCTTGTTCTTTTCTGTGCCATAAAAGCCGCCGTTATGACCTTTGAGCTCTAAATCCGATAGGTTAGACGCCCCGCGAGGGTAAAAGGTTTACGTTAAAGGCCGCGCCGATCGATCGGCGTGAGTCGTCGAAATACCCGATTTTGCTCGGGAAGTCCCTGTATTCATGGACCAGAATCAGCTTGACAACAACCACCGATGACTTTAGACTAAATGCGCTAGCGGATCCGTAAAACTACGATGGATACAAGCCACCTGGAAGAATTGGAGGCTAAAGTCACCCGGCTGCTGGAGAGACACGAGAAGATCAAGCGAGAAAAAGAACAAGCGGAGAAGAAACTCCAGCAGCGCGAGACCGAATGGCATCAACTGCGCGGCCAGATACGACAATACCAGCGAGAACGCGACGAGATACGCGAGCGCCTGGATAAAATTTTGGGTCACCTGGATCAATTGGATATTTCATGAAGCGGGCCGTCGAAGTAGAGATCATGGGAGAACGGCTCACGCTGCGAACCGATTCCGAAGAGAGTTATGTCCGCAGCGTCGCGGGCTACGTCGACAAAAAAATGCAGGAGATCCAGAAAAACACGCGGCCGTCGGCGAAGTCCAGCATTGCCATGCTGGCCGCGCTCAACATCGCGGACGAATATCAAAAGCTCAAAGATCATTGCGACACGGTATCGCAAAGGCTCGACAGACTCTTGCAGAAGGTTATTAACATAACTGAGGAGGGTTAACTTCGGCGGTTATTCCCCTGCTGTGCAGGTGATCATCGAGGCAACTTTAACCAACAAAAAAACAAAGGAAGCTGTTCCTTGCCGGATCGGTCAAGCCTCTCATTTTGGGGAAGGCCTCACCGGGAATACGGCGTCCACCTGGTTAACAGGTTCAAGTTGATCGTTGACACGGCATAAGCGGGGGAAATTCATTCAGGCGTTGAGTGGATGTATGAGGTTGGAGAATCGGCGTTACGTTTTCTAAATTTCGCATCGACATCTGTGGATAGTGACATAAATTGTCAAATGTTTGATCAGCCCTCGGATTTTATTATTAGAGGTTCTCCCAACAGGGGCCGTGTTCGGCGAACCGATATACCGAGGAGTGCGGTATAGTGCTTTCGGCACTTCCATAGATTTCGTAACGTAGCCCGCCTCCCTCTCTCCCCCGCCTGCTTCACCGACGAAGCCCGGTTTTCATGGGGGACAACAAAGCCAACCTAAGGGCTTCCGCCCGAAAGCGGCGTGATTCCCTCTCCGCTGCTGAGAGCGCGCAGAAAAGCCGCCTCATCCAGGAGCGCGCGCTTAAATTTCCTCTCTACCTCGACGCGCCGGCGGTTGCGCTCTACAGTGCAACGGGCAATGAAGTCGCCACAGAAGCGATCAGGCAACACGCGCTCAATAGCGGCAAGAAAATATTTTATCCCCGGTTGACGACAAATACCGGCCTCCAATGGGTTTGTCTCCGCGAGGAAAATCAATTCAGCGCGGGAAGGTACGGGATTCTCGAGCCGACGGGGGACGAATATCTAAGCCTCGACGAAGCCGACGCTCTCGTTGTTTTTGTCCCCGGGCTCGCTTTCGACGTTCATGGCAATCGACTGGGACGGGGCCAGGGCTGGTACGACCGCGCCCTCGCGACGCTGGACGACCGCGCGCGCACGATCGCCCTGGCCTATGACTGGCAAATTGTGGACCGCGTTCCCAGCGACGCGTGGGACCGATCGGTTCAATACATTGTGACCGAAGAGAGAATTATTGACTGTCGGGACTTGGCCTCGGCATCGAGGCCGGTCGCGGAATCTCTCAGTATGAAAAGGGGGTGTTGACCTTGGAGCCAATGTTGATAGCTGGAATCGGCGGGTTTCTGCTTGGCGCCGTCGCGCTTCTCATCGTTTCTTGGGCGCGGAAAAAACGACAGCAAAACGAGTTCGAGCAGGCACGCAGCTCTGCGGCGCGCATACTCGAAGAAGCGAACAGAGAAGCGGCGACGATTAGGAAGGACGCGGAGATACAGGGCAAGGAGCGCATGGTTCAGGCAAAGCTCGATTTCGAGAAAGAGCTGCGCGAAACCCGCAGAGAATTGCAGAATCTCGAGAAACGTTTGGTGAGCAAAGAGGAGGGAATCGATAAGCGCATCGAAACCATAGAAAAGCGCGAAGCCGAAGCTTTACGCCGCGAGCAGTCGCTTAAGACGCGTGAGAAAACCGTCGAGGATAAACAGTCGGAGTACGACCGACTCGCCGTCGAGGCGAAACAGCAGATCGAGCGCGTCGCGGGCATGACGCACGAGGAGGCGAAGCGGAGTCTGATCGATCAGATGATCGAGGAGGCGAAGCACGAATCGGCCAAGCGCATCCGCGTGATCGAGGAAGAGGCGCGCGAGGAAGCGGTCCGCAAGGGGCAAAAAATCGTTGCGCTCGCCATCGAGCGGCTCGCCGGTGACTTCGTCGCCGAGCGCACCGTGACGGTGGTGCCGCTGCCGAGCGACGACGTCAAGGGCCGTATCATCGGGCGCGAAGGGCGCAACATCCGCGCGCTCGAGGCGGCCACCGGCATCGACCTGATCGTCGACGACACGCCGGAGTCCGTCGTCATCTCGGGCCACAATCCAATCCGCCGCGAGATCGCCAAGATGTCGCTGGACAAGTTATTGTCCGATGGGCGCATCCATCCGGGTCGGATTGAAGAGGTGGTCCGGAAATCCGAGCAGGAGCTGGACGAGGCGATTCGCGAAGCGGGCCAGAAAGCGATCTTCGACGTCGGCGTGCACGGCGTGCATCCGGAGCTGATCAAATTATTGGGCCGGCTCAAATACCGCTACAGCTATGCGCAGAACGTCCTGCTGCACTCGATCGAGGCGGCTTTCATCTGCGGCAACATGGCGGCCGAGCTCGGCCTCAACGAGAAGCAGGCGCGGCGCGCCGCGCTTTTGCACGACATCGGCAAGGCCGTCGACCACGAAGTCGAGGGCTCGCACGCGATCATCGGCGCCGAGCTCGCGCGCAAATACGGCGAATCGCCGAAGATCGTCAACGCCATTGCGGCGCATCACGAGGACGTCAAGGCCGAGACGATCCTGGCGCCGCTTGTCGATGCGGCGGACGCGCTCTCGGGCGCGCGGCCCGGGGCGCGGCGTGAGATGCTCGAGACCTACGTCCGGCGTCTGGAAGAGCTGGAGCGGATCTGCAATTCTTTCTCGGGTGTCGAGAAATCATACGCCGTGCAGGCCGGCCGCGAGATCCGCATCATCGTCCAGCACGACTCGATCACCGATGAGGCCGCGGCGCGCATGGCGCGCGAGATCGCGCACAAGATCGAGAACGAGATGACCTATCCCGGCCAGATCAAGGTCACGGTGATCCGCGAGGTCAGGTCGGTGGAATACGCGAGATAGTTTCGAGTTCCGGGTTTCGGGTTCGAGTCTTCGATCAAACTGAAACTTGAAACCTGAAACGAGAAACTTTTTATGCGCATTTTAATTTTAGGCGATGTGGTGGGGCGGCCGGGGCGGAGCGCCGTGCGCGACCTGGTGCCCGGGCTCATCAAGAGCGAGAGCATCGATTTCGCGATCGCCAACGCGGAGAATTCCGCCGGCGGCATGGGTGTGGACATCAAGAGCGCGGAGGAGATGCTCGCCGCGGGCGTCCACGTGCTCACCTCGGGCAATCACATCTGGAAGAAAAAGGAAATCTATCCGTTTCTCGAAAACCGCAGCCGGCTCATTCGCCCGGCGAACTATCCCGCCGGCGCGCCCGGCCAGGGGTGGGTCGAGTGGCGCGGCGAGGGCGGCCTCCGCGCTCTAGTGATCAACCTACAAGGGCGGGTCTTCATGCCGAACAGCGTCGATGACCCTTTCCGTGCGGCGGAAACAATTCTCAAAGAGCATGGTTCTTACGCGCGCGTCGTGATCGTCGACATGCATGCCGAGGCGACGTCTGAGAAAATTGCGATGGGCTGGTTTCTCGACGGCCGAGCTTCTGTCGTTTTCGGAACCCATACCCATGTGCAAACCGCCGACGAGAGAATTCTTCCGCACGGCACCGCCTACATTACCGACCTCGGCATGTGCGGCCCGCTCGATTCGGTCATCGGCATCGAAAAGGATCTCGTCATAGAAGGATTCATGTCGGGATTGCCCCGGAAATTCGAAGTGGCGAAGGAAAACGTCGTGCTGCAAGGCGTCATCGCCGAAGTCGACGAGACGACGGGGCGTGCGCAGGGAATCCGCCGGATTCGCGTGCCGTGGAACCGGGAGGAGGCGTGAAGAGCGCCCGGGAGCAGATCGAGCTTCTGCGCCGGGGCGCGGTCGAGATCCTCCTCGAAGAGGAGCTCGTAAAAAAGCTCGAGCGCGGCGCGCCGCTCAAGATCAAGGCGGGGTTCGATCCCACGGCTCCGGACCTCCATCTCGGCCACACGGTGCTCTTGCAGAAGATGAAGCAATTCCAGGATCTCGGGCACGAGGTCGTATTCCTCATCGGCGATTTTACCGGCCTCATCGGCGACCCGACGGGACGATCGGAGACGCGTAAGCCGCTGACGCGCGAGGAGGTCGAGAAAAACGCCGCGACTTACAAGGAGCAGGTATTCAAGATTCTCGATCCGCAAAAGACCATCGTCGATTTTAACAGCCGCTGGATGAAAGACATGAACGCAGTGGCACTGGTCGAGCTGGCGGCGAAATATACGGTCGCTCGCATGCTCGAGCGCGAAGACTTCAAGACCCGCTACCAGAACCAGCAATCGATCACAATCCACGAGTTTCTCTACCCGCTGATTCAGGGCTATGACTCCGTCGCCCTGAACGCTGATGTCGAGCTCGGGGGGACCGATCAGCGCTTCAACCTGCTGGTCGGCCGCGAGCTCCAGCGCGAGTATCGCCAGGAGCCGCAGGTCGTGCTTACGATGCCGCTTCTGGAAGGCACCGATGGCGTCAACAAGATGAGCAAGTCGCTCGGCAACTACATCGGCATCAACGAGCGGCCCGAAGACATTTTTGGCAAGATGATGTCGATCTCCGACGATCTCATGTGGCGCTACGCCGGGCTTTTGAGCGAGCGGCCGCTTGCCGATATTCAACGAACGCGCGCCGAAGTCGCCGCAGGCCGAGCGCACCCGATGGATTTTAAAAAAACACTCGCCCAGGAGATCGTCGCGCGTTTTCACGGCGCCGCGGCGGCGGAAACCGCGCGCGAATACTTCGAAACCCGCTTTCAAAAACGCCAGGTGCCGAAGAATATCCGTACGCAGTTCTCGCCCCCGGAGCGCGTCGGGATCTGCCAGCTCCTGGTCGATCTCAAGTTCGCCCGCTCGAAGCGCGAGGCGCGCGGCCTCGTCGCCCAGGGCGCGGTGCGCGTCGACGGCCAGGCGGTAAGCGACATCAATTTTGAGTTCCAGCGAAAGCTCCACCGCCTGATCGAAGTCGGAAAGATGCGCATCGCGGAGGCGGCGGAATAAAAATCCCGCCTTACTTGACTCGCCCCAACCCGAAGTCTAAAGTAATTTTCCGTCAGGAATTTGTTCGACCATCCGGCGAAAGAAATTTTAAAATTATCCTTGACTCCGTACGGTCGAAACGCTAGGTTGAGGATTCGTCCGGTTAATTCCTGATACGCTCCTCCTTGCGAAAGAAACTCCGGTCGACACCTTGACAAGGTAGGACGTTTATCTTAAGTTAACGGTTTGCCTTCCGGGCATTCTTCTTCTGGTCTTTGAAAACTAAATAGTAGCGTTCACTCGGTTTTGCCAAAACCGAGTGGAAGACGGTTTAGGGCTTCTGTTAAAGCCAACGAGTAAAATCGAGGCAGTTATCATTCATCCAGTCAATTAGCCCCGTTAAGGGGAATTGAAAAATTTAACTGGAGAGTTTGATCCTGGCTCAGAACGAACGCTGGCGGCGTGCCTAACACATGCAAGTCGAGCGAGAAAGGGGTAGCAATACCCCGAGTAAAGCGGCGCACGGGTGAGTAACACGTAGGTAACCTACCTCTAAGGCCGGGATAACCCGTCGAAAGATGGACTAATACCAGATAAGACCACAGTCTCTACGGAGATCGGGGTCAAAGGTGGCCTCTGCATGCAAGCTATCACTTAGAGATGGGCCTGCGCACCATTAGCTAGTTGGTAGGGTAACGGCCTACCAAGGCAAAGATGGTTAGCTGGTCTGAGAGGATGACCAGCCACACTGGAACTGAGACACGGTCCAGACTCCTACGGGAGGCAGCAGTGGGGAATCTTGCGCAATGGGCGAAAGCCTGACGCAGCAACGCCGTGTGGGTGATGAAGGCCTTCGGGTCGTAAAGCCCTGTCGGAAGGAACGAATGTCCCTGGGGTGAACAATCCCAGGGAGTGACGGTACCTTCAAAGGAAGCACCGGCTAACTCCGTGCCAGCAGCCGCGGTAATACGGAGGGTGCGAGCGTTGTTCGGAATCATTGGGCGTAAAGGGCGTGTAGGTGGTCTGTTAAGTCATGTGTGAAAGCCCCCAGCTCAACTGGGGAAGTGCGCATGAAACTGACAGGCTAGAGTACCGAAGAGGAAGGTGGAATTCCCGGTGTAGCGGTGAAATGCGTAGATATCGGGAGGAACACCGGTGGCGAAGGCGGCCTTCTGGTCGGATACTGACGCTAAAACGCGAAAGCGTGGGGAGCAAACAGGATTAGATACCCTGGTAGTCCACGCTGTAAACGATGGGCACTAGGTGTCCGGGGTATTGACCCCCTGGGTGCCGCAGCTAACGCATTAAGTGCCCCGC
>Ga0075423_10003600_pt1 | contig 14290 bp, 20 predicted proteins | sample SoiMethybrSBSTD2_FD_80114 | JGI IMG/M metagenome (GOLD analysis project Ga0075423, IMG submission 80114) | Bulk soil microbial communities from a Populus tree surrounding site in Tennessee, USA - Soil MetaG P. TD hybrid SBSTD2 | ecosystem: Environmental > Terrestrial > Soil > Tree plantation...
TAGACATGACAGGCGCAACGGGCCCCCTCGTTGCCGGCAGTCCCAGCTGTATTCCGCGAGGGCAAAGTTTGATTTGTGGCGTGCGAGGAATGAATAGTGCTCTATGGGTCATCCGTTTTAATGTGGCCACGAAGTCTACCAGCGGATTGCGTTCCCTAGGAAGCCCGGACGGAAAGGGCATTATCGGTGATCCCAGCTGTGCGGCGACGGGCTCCGAGGACGCGACCTGTGCAGTGGTCGGCTCGAACGGCTCACTGTGGGGCATCCGCTTTAACCCCAATAACGGGAACCCAAGTCCGCTCGGATTCAAAGAGCTGGGTAAGCCCATTGATCCCGCTACTGCACAGTTTGAAATCATTACCCCAAATTTCGTCGAAGGAAGAACATGGGGTTGTTCGAACACCGCTACAGAGGAGGTGACTTGTCTGCTAAGAACGAAGCGGAACCAACTGTTTGGAATCCGATTTGATCCTGGCACGAATAACACTACTAGCGGGTTCGTACAGTTGCCAGCTTTATTTGATGGTCAACCTTTAGGACTCCTTACGGGTAAGCCTAGCTGTATCAGGGTACGACCTGGGGACTTTGTCAACTGTTTCTTTAAAGCAATGAAGAACAACGTTTTTGGCGTTATTTTTGATCCACGCCAGCAGATTCCCATTAACCCGATCTTGAAGTTAAACGCGGACCTCGGCCCGATTATTAGTGATCCGAGTTGTGCGACTACGCTCGATCAAAGACTCGGCATCTGTGCCGTGATAGACGGTGGCAATGACATGTGGGCCATTCCAGCTGTAGAGTAATGACGCGAGGAGCTAGCTGTGGCTCGACGTTGATGGTGTCACCAGAAAAGAATTCTATTGTATTTCGGTTGCAAACGGACAGAAGCTAAGCCCCCGGCACTTCTCACACGCCCGATACGGTTATTCAGATCGAGTTAAGACTGAACCGCCGTAGAGATTGAAGCCGCGGTGCTGTTCATTCATAAGCGGTTATCTGCTACGGCTCCTGTCGAAAAACTGATCGATAAGAGCAACCAGACAGACGGCAAATCCGGACGCAGCTAGCTCAGTTGAAAAAATACTCAGTAGCGTTGAGAGACCCGCGTAAAAAGCGATAAGAAGCGCAAGCGTCAGCATCACCCAGCCCTAACAAAAGGGGATAGATCAGGCAATTCAGAGCTTGCGTGGGTCAGTTCGATGGCGATTTTTTTTGGCGCGTGTATCGTCCGCGCGCCGCTGAAATTCCTGTTAACCAGCAAAGACTCAGTTTTTCTTCTGCGTCAAAACTTCCTGAAAATCGAAGCGAATATAACGGCCTAAGCGGTGAGTTGGAATGTTGCCTTGCCGGGATTGTTCGTAAACCCAAGACAGGGGCAGCTTGAGTCTGTTCGCCAGTTCTTTCGCTGTGAGCAGTTCTTTTGGCGTGGTATCGCGCGCCGTAATCTCCTCACGCACAATCTGGCGAAAGGCTTCAAGAATTGCGTCGAACGGATTTCTTACAGGCTCGTTCATGTCACACTTTTGGGCTTGTTAAGGGGTCAGTGGTCACCGCCCGGTTTTGTCCCACTTTGGCGTCAACAAATTCAGCTAGTTCCGCGCAGGCAAATCGCCGGTTGGTGAGTAGTCGCTGAGGGTTTCGAAATCGGCATCTCCGGCGGGCTTCATTTTCCAGAACTCGACGTACTCGGCCGCTCGCCTAAGCCGCTTCGGATCTTCCTTGAAAAATCCAAGGCCAACATTGCAGGCCTGGCATAGTTTGCCACGCCACTCATCATTAGCATGATCGTGATCTCGTGCGAGCCTTCGGACTAACGATCGGCGCTTACAGACATCGCAAACGTCAAATGACTGGCCTATCTCAATCGTCCTCATGCGATCTCCCGCTTTTGTTGCCTTTGGGCTTTTTTACGACATGCGCTCGAAGCCCATTTCTTGCGATCAAATACAGGCCGTCTGCACCCGCACGCACAATGGCGGTGCTTGACTGCGGAGTCGGTGAAGTAATGTGCTTCTTGCTGGTAAAACTCGATGACTGAGCGGTATGGAATCACAACGGTGCTTCGGTCGTCGCCGTGGTAGCGGCAAGACATCACGCGCTCGAAAAACTCCCGCGGCTCTTCGATCTTGCCGCGAAACAATGCGGCCAATGATTCGGGTGTATGGCCGCGGCGCTTGGCGATATTGGCCGAGTCCTTGAAGGTGATCTCAGGATAGCTCACGGGTTTACCCTCTGAAGTTGCCTTTGTGTGGTAGCAAACTGGTAGCAGCGTTTTGTAAGTTCCTGTTCACACGAATGTTTTCATTTGGCGTCAAATTACTGATCTGAGGGTTCAGCAGGCTCTCGTCGGTATTTCTCGCGGAGTTCTTCCAGCTCGTGGTCATTGGTCTAATTTCTCGCGGCGTTCTTAAAGGCCATTCTGTCTTTTTGTCATAATCCCTTGCCGCCCAACGTTCCGGCCGCGGGCATCGGCCTACGTTTTTTCCCAGCGTAAAATGCCCTGAATTCTAATACCCAGTTAACCGCAAGTCGAAGTGCCTTGTCCGCTTGGTCCCGCTCAGTGTTGAGGATGGGCAGCAAATGCCCAATGTGAAGGCGGTCTTCGTCAATGAGTTGTTCGACATTTTGCCGGCCGACCTCTGTGATTGAGTGCTCCGGAGCTACGAAGGATAATGGTAGCGGTTTTATGCCAACCAAAGAGTCTGTCACCGGCCACACCTGTTTCCGACTCTGTTCGTTCTCAACCACGATATGATCCGGGCGAAGAGCTCGGCAAAACTGCGCAAGCTCTCGCTTGACCTCCGGCCAACTTCCTACCGCTGCGTCAAGGCCGGTAAAATCTGGTGCGAAACTGCGGCGCAGCTCGCCAAGAACAATGGCGGCTGCTGCCTGTCGGTCGAGTTGCGGAATCGCAAGGCCGACAATCACGCGGACAAATTTCATTTCTTTTCCGAAAACCGTTCCCTACCAGTAAGCCCCGCCTGCACTCTCGTGATATTCCAGAATCATCATTTCCTCCTCAAATTTGTGTAGATGCTTTCAAGACCCGTCACCTTGTGGAGTTGGACCGCGATCGACACAGAGATCACACGATCATCAAAGCAAGACTCTGCCGCTTCTGCCTTCCCGTCATCCTTGATTATGAAGCTCATCATCTCTTCAATGGTTTCCTTCGACGGGCAATTAAAGCCTTCGCGGATGAGCGCCGCCAAGTCATCAATCATGATCGGCCTACTTGCCACGTCCGTCCGCCAGCCGAGTTTCTGAACCTTTCTGGATCCACGATCATCAAGTTCTTGTCTGTAGTGGAGATTCGAGTACCCCAGCCGTCGCAGGGCGCGGTTTGTTGTCCCACCATGGTTGTTGTCTTCCACTCCGATCAGCGCCCGATTGTAGAGGTTTCCAAGGACGGCCAGTTCATCGGCGAAAAGGTCAGGATCAATATGGCCATGCCATTCAGCGCAGACGCTGAGGTCCTCCCGATCGAGCACATGCGCAGAAGAGAAATCGCCCTTCTCCAACCCCTCTGCGACATCTGCAGCCACGCAGTATGTGTGGCCAACTTTCGGCGGTGTCCAAATGCTGACGTACCCACTCGGGTTTTCCTCGAGCCGAACACGCAGTATGTTGTCGGGCGTGCTCTTTAGATAGCCGCGAAAAGGCGGATCGCAGGCTGCTAATAACATTTGCTGGAGCTTCTTGCGGTCGAATCGGGCTCGGCCTGACAGCAAAAAACATTCGACATCGTTGGATGGATACTCCTGCCGGAATTTGTCAGGATCACCACCGCACTTGTTGGGAATCGCCCAACGCCGCCAATTCAATTGATCGAGGTTTAGATTGTAGGCCTTCCGTAACTCCCGCTCTTCACCGTCAAGTGAATCTTCAAAAGCCTGGATGTTTCCGGGAATGGGTCGCCGATACTCGTTGTGCTCAAACCAGGGCATGAAGAGCGCAAAGAAGTCGGTTATTCCTTCTTTGGCGGCTTTGTAATCCCGGTGGAATTGATCCCCGAAGCCGTTAGGTGTGGACTCATCGAAAATGAAGGTGCCCGGTAAATCTGGAACAGCCTGAGACACCGACAAGAGCGTTTCGGCTTGATTCTGCCAGAACGCGCGCTCGCTTCGGTGCAACAAGTGAATCGTTTTGGATCGTCCCAACTCTTCGTCATTCGCAGTAGCAACGCGAAGCTGTGAACGTAGTCCTGGCTCTATCGTGCGCGACTCTGGATCGGAATTTTCGAAAACGATCTCTTTGCGGTTGCTAAAGCGGGTTAATGGCCGCAAAAACGATGGCAGTTTGTCGAGAAACAGGCGGTCCATGGCGAAGATCTCGGTGGAGGCGTCAAGATCATGTGCCACAGTCAAAGCGTTGGTGTTCTCGAAAAGCGAACAGGCATGAAAAAACATGCTTTGAATCGCCGTCGTAAATCCCACTTGGCGCGGTTTTACAAAGATGCCGCGAACCGGTTTACCCGCGCGCTCTTGCTTCTCTACTTCGGCAATGAGCCGTAGCTGCGCCTCGTTCAACTGAAGCGGGATTACTTGCCGGTCTTTTGTCTTGATCCAGAGAAATTCAGAAATGAAATACCGCCTGTCTGCTTGACAGGTTTCGATGAGTTCGTCGAAGTCTTCAGCGGTTGTCGCCACTCTTGCGCTCCCGTAACCGTCTGATGGCTTGTTCCAGCAACCCGTCACCTTCGATCGCAATCGTCTGCTTTGCTGCCGGTAACAATTTCCCCACTGCGTCTCTGGTCGTGGACGGGTCAACGGATAGTTCAAATTTCTTCTCGCCTTCGGGCGTTCGCCTCTCCACTACTTTCCCGGCCGCTAGGCCCATGTAAACTTTACTACTGGCCCTACTCGGGTCGCCCATTAGCAGGCAGGTCAAGAGGCGCAGACATTCCTGTGAGAATTTTTTTATTCTCTGTTTCAACCTTCGCGTGCGGGATCCTTGATTGACGCGCCCCTGTTTTCGATCAGTTGGTGTCGGACCATAGGTCCGCACCAGTCACCCATCAGGTTCAAGGCTTGGGAGCTGTCCTCTGCGGGCAGCGATCTCCCGCCCCTGGCAATTTTCATTGCCCCAGAAAACTATCGGTACCACGCCGCGTCCAAGGTTATAGGATCACAGATCCTGTGGCTCTCCCTGTTCGGGAACCAACCCTATTGTGGCTCACGCGTGGGCGTACCATCGAATCACAGCACCGCCGAGTTGTCGATATGTAAAGGGACGGGACAGCGGCCAAATCGGACCATGTGGTTCTAAGCCCAACCCGAACACCAAGCTCAACTGTCCCATCCCTGCCGGTTAAATTTCTCTCTCAGGCAAACGCCTTGGTGATATCAAACGCAACCTGATCTTTGATAATGTAGTAACAAGCCCGGCAGAGCTTGTGCGCCACTGCTTTGATGGCCACAATCGCGTTCCTCTTCGATTTCTTTTTCTGATAGAAGCCTTTGATCTTCGAATTAAACCGGATCGCAAAGTTGGCGGCCTCCACAAACGCCCAGGCCAAATACTTGTTGCCGTTTTTGGTATTGCCGCTTCCTTTACGCTTGCCGTTGCTGATTTTCTTACTTCCCACACACCGACAGTACGAAGCATAATTGCCGACACTGGCAAATCTCTCGATCTCTCCGGTCTCCAGCATGATGGTCAGCGCCAGGATGGGCCCGATTCCGGGTACCGTCTTTAGAAACCTAAACTGAGGGCGCAGCTTGACTCTGTCCTGGACGGCTTTTTCCAGGATCTCGATCTGGCCGTCAGCGCTGTTCATGACCGCCAGATTGGCTTTGAGCGCTAGGACGTGATTCGGGTTGGACAACACTCCATCGACACGTTGGATATTGAGAGCTCTGATGTACTGGGCATTGATCGAGTTCCCTGTTGTACGGCTGATCAGACTCTGGATACTGAGAAGGTTTGCCGTCCTCTGATGCACGAGCTGGCCCCGCTTGCGTAACAAATCACGTACCGCTCGCTCTTGCTTGGGATAAATGTATCCTTCGGGTAAGACTCCGAGCCGCAGCAGATGGGCCAGCCACCGTGCGTCACTGTGGTCATCGGTATACTTCAGTCCATTGTATTGCTGGATCGCTGCAGTGTTGGCAAGATGAAGTCGGTAACCCTTCTCCATCAGTCCATCGACCAGCCAGTACCAGTTATAGGTAGATTCCACCACGATGCCCTCAAGCGATCTGCGATAGCTCGAGAGTTGCTGCGCAATCAGCGAGAGATCGTTGGGCAAGCGCTTCTGATACACCACTTGATCGTGCTCGTTGATCACCACCATCACGTTGTTGGTGGAATGCAAATCAATCGCTCCGTACAATTTCATCTCGCTTCCTCCTTTGAGCGGGTGTGGGGTTGGTTTCCCCGCACGTTACGGCCTCTCGAAGGAGCCTGCTAGATGATTATCGGACCGGGGTAACTTCTTCGTTCGCAAAGCGAGTAAACGCAATGCGAGTAAAGAGGTCAGGCAATTTGACTGCCTATGGCAACAGCAATATACGTGGCGCGTTCGATTTTAGCCTAGGCCGCTTGTCGCCATTGAGTGCGTTAATGGGAGAAAAGGGGATTCTATGAAGCTGGCAAGAAGAATTTCTTGGTTGGCTCTTGCTTGTGCTCTAAGCTTGATCGTGGGATTTCCCACGATTGCTAAAGGCCAGTCATCAGAGATCGCAGAAGGAGCAAAAAAGGAAGGTCGGCTGCTTTTATATACTTCTCTGACGCTCCAGGAATTCGACGAGGTCGCCGGGCCGTTTACAAAAAAATACCCGTTTCTGAAGCTCGAATCGTTTCGCGGCAATGCGCTCCAGCTCCTGCAAAAAATCAGCACCGAAGCGCGCGCCGGCCGGCCCCAGGTGGACGTAGCTCAATTCAACGGGTTCGAGGCATGGCAGCTGCAGAATCTTGGATTGCTGCAAAGCTACAAGTCGCCCGAAGCAAGAAAGTTTCCCGAGGGTTACAAAGATCCGGAGGGATTCTGGACCACGCTTTACCTGAATTACTTGGTGCTGGGCTACAACCCCAAGTTAGTAGCGGCTGCCGACGTGCCGAAAAAATGGGAGGATCTCTTACATCCTCGATGGAAAGGCGACAAGTTCGCGCTCGACCGCGATAACGCCGTATGGTACGGGGGCCTGTCACTTTATTGGGGCAAGGAAAGAGCCGGGAAGTTCATGCGAGCTCTGGCCGACCAGCAGCCGAGCATGCGCAAGGGACATACGTTGATAGCGACCTTGATGTCGAGCGGCGAGTTTCCACTCGGCTTGGTTTACGCGCATCGAATCGAAGAGATGAAAGCCAAAGGAATGAACACGATCGAGTGGGTGCCGCTCGAACCGATCGTTGCAACCCCCATCGTGATCGGCATCGGCAAAAATGCGCCCAATCCGAACGCGGCCAAGTTGTTCGTCGATTTTTTTCTCTCGAAGGAAGGCCAGTCAATCTCGCAGAAGCTGCAATATCGGGTTCCTGTCAATCCCGACTTGCCTCCGATGTCGCCTAAACTCGATCCGAAAAATTTGAAAATTTCTCTGGTCAACAGGCAGGTGGCCGACAGCTATCAGGAGTACGACAAGGAATACCAGGAGCTATTCGTCAAGGGACGCGGCCAGTAGGTAGTGGTGCAGTTTGACTAATACGACAATCAGAGATTGGGGAAAGATTTCTCGCATCCGCTCGAAATGACAAACAAAATAGCGAATCTGTCATCTCGAACCCATTCGGCCTCGCTCAGGGTAAACTCCGAGAGAGATCCTTCCAAACTGCACCACTACCGGCCAATAATCCACGCCTTCGCGCTGCGCGGGCATACACGATGTGCCCTTGCCGGAGATGCTTGCGCGTTAACTCGTGCTCGCAGGCGGACGGCGGTGCTGCGTCGCCTGCTCGTAGGCGTACGCCAGCCGGAGCACTGTGCCATCCGCATAGGGACGCCCCATGAAGGTGATGCCGGCCGGCAGCCCGTCGCGCGTGAATCCCGCCGGGACGGCGATCACCGGCACGAATATCAAAAAAGTATTCAAGTGCGGCGCGCCTGAGTGGTTCACGTACGGCGGATTGATACCGTCGCGGATCAGCGTCGGCTGGTGCTCGACGGATTTATAGACAATGGCGTCGAGCTTGTTGTCCGCCATCGTTTTCAAAACATTCGTCATCAGCTCATCGCGCGCGATCAAATAGTCGTAGTACTTGCTCGGATCGGAGGACTCCTTGAGTCGATTTTTCGCGCCGACAGCAACGTTGGCAAACTCGGGCGACTGCATGGCTTCCGCGCGAGTGTTGAACGGCGCATTGCGGCTCCGGCCATAGTAGATTTTAAAGGCCGCTTCACCCGCCGTGGGATCGTCCGCGCGCTTCGCCAACAATTCATTGAGCTTGGGAATAACGAGGGGGTCGACCAGCTCGGCGCCGACGGCGCGCAGATCGGCAACCGCCTTATTGAACACTTCAGTGACTTGCTTGAAATCATCGGTTTCGGGATGAGAATTGTAGCCCATGGGCTCGCGCAAAACGCCGATGCGCGCTCCTCTCAAGCCGTCCTTCTCGAGAAAGCTCACAAAGCTCTCCGGAATGTGGCCGAACCCCCGCGCCATCAACGGGTCTTCCGAATCATAGCCGACGATGACGTCCAGCAGCGTCGCGAGGTCTTTCACCGTGCGCGCCATGGGTCCGAGGGAGCCTTTTTTTTGCGGCCAGCCGGAATACACACCGGCGCGGCTCACGAGTCCGGCGCTGGTCCGCATCCCGGCGATACAGTTCCACGTCGACGGCCGGCGTATCGATGCCAGCCCTTCTTGACCAACGCCGAGGGCGGCAAAGTTTGCCGCGACGCTTGCCGCAGATCCTCCCGAGGAGCCACCTACCGTGCGCTCCAATGCGTAGGGATTTTTTGTCGAACCGAACAGCGAACCATGCGTATCGCCGCCACCGAGCTCGCCCAGAGTCGCCTTCCCCAAAATGATCGCGCCCGCCTTTTTTAATTTTTCCACGACAAAAGCGTCTTTGTCCGGATAATAGTTTTTGAACAATACCGAACCCAAAGTTGTCGGCATGCCTACGGCATCGATCTGGTCCTTCAGAATCACGGGAATCCCGTGCAAGGTTCCCATGGGACGGGACGCCTTTCGGTCCTCGTCCAGCCGGTCCGCCTCCGCGAGCGCTGTCGGGCTGATGGTGATGACCGAATTGATCGCTGGACCGCTCTTGTCGAAGCGTTCGATGCGATCGATGTACATCTGCACCAGCTGCCGGCACGTAAGCTGGCCCGATTTAAACGCGCTGTGAATTCCGTCTATAGTCGCGTCGATGATTTCAAACGGTTCTGTTCGCTGGGCCATTACTCAGTCTCCTATTCAATAAATCCTAGAGCCCGATCTCGCCGGATCTGCCTGGGCGAAAATTTCGTTTACGAATGATTGATACTATACGAAATGGAGAATTGATAATGGATAATGGACAATTCAAATCGTCCGGAACTCATGCCGTTCGGCGCGATATTTTCTTTACCATCTGAATTCGGTGGTTGATCAGGTCTTATATTTTGACGTTGCGGATTTTTGGCGGCTTTAGCGCTACGAAAAATGTCTTCGCTCAAAGGACAACGGCGAACTCCGCCCAGGAATCGAAGATCGCCGGTTGCAGCGCGATCAGCTCGGCGCGTGAGCGGTCGCTCGGGATAATTTGACTCAACAACAGACAGCGGCGAGGAAGGCGAGTTACGAATTAGTCGAGTTAGGCAAGGCTATTGCTCCTGATACAGGCCGCGGATAAAGCCGCTATCCTCGAGCTCTCGAACAAATGTCGCCTCGACGAAATCGGCGGGCTTGGCGTCCTTTCCGCGTTCGCCCAAGGAGTCTATGACGAGCTTGATGCCTTCGAGCGACGGATGTTGGTTGCGCGGAAACTTATCGTCGGTGATCGACACGTCGTAGCTTTTCTCGGTGATCTGCGGGTCGGCGTCGCGCCCGCCGCCGAGACGGTTGGCGAAGATTTTGAGGCCGGTCTTACGATCGGTCTTCATGATATGCACGGCTTCGATCTGTGATTTGACGTAGCGTCGGACGATGTTCGGCTGCTCGCGGATGAACTTTCTCGTAGCGACAACGCCGTTGTTTTGAAACGGCAGGTTGCTCACGTCGACGAGGACATGAAAGCTCTGGCGCTCCGCCATAAAAATCGTGGGCGGGTTCAGCAAAGTGGCTTGGATGCGGCCGCTGCGCAGTGCGGCCAACCGTTCTGGAGTGCCGCCAACGGCGAGAACGAAACGTCTTTGGCGGGGTTGAGACCGAGCTTCTTCAGCGCTAGTTGTGTCGCCGTGAACGACGCCCCGGTCAATCCCGAAACGCCGACAATGCCACCCTTGAGCTGATCGCCACTTTTGATCTTCGAGGAGCTGACGAGCCAATAGTCGAGGCCGACGTATCCGCTGGCAACATAGACCGTGCCCGATCCACTCAAGTTGCTCAAGACCACCGCCGGCGCGGCGGCCTGAATAAATCCCACTTCGCCAGAGAGTAGCGACATGGTTGCCACCGCCGCTTGCGCTTTGACGACCTGCACATCGAGTCCGTTGCGTGCGAAGATACCGGTCTCCTTGGCAATCCATACCGGCAGATGGGTGGGACCTACGCCCGTGTAGGCTACCGACAGCCGTGTGGGCTGCGCCAACACACCGGATGCCAATAGATGCAAAGCGAGCAGGGTGAACGCCCAAAGATCGTTTCTGATTAGACTCAAGCGGACATGCATTGATCGAATCTCACTACGTAAAAAAGCTGATGTTCTAGCGCGTTCTGCTTGTGAGCCGTGCCCCGGCTGGTAAACAAGGTCCAGATGCGAGGCGCGCGAGCTCCGTGATCGTGTGCGTGAAACTGTCCTGAAATCCACGAGCACGCCAACACGAACACGAATTGAGCGGTCGAGCGCAACGAAGCAGGTGGGCCTTTTTCAACAGTCTGCTACAGAGGCCAGCCTTCTTCGGATAGGTCGAGCTGATTTCCGTCGGGATCTTTCATCCGCGTGACTTTGTACGGCCCGTCCGACGGCTGGAACATCTCCAGCACCGGTTCGGCGGGATAGGTGAGGCCGAGCGGCTTTTTTATCTGCTGTTCGACTTCGCGCAGGCTCGGCACTTGGAACCCCAGCACTTGGATACCCGCGCCGGGAGCGGCCGCTCCTTTGGTCAGACCGAGATTGATCGTGCCGTCGGAGAGATAGATCGCGGCGCCGGCGCCGGTCTCGCTGCGGCCGACTTCTTTCATGGCAAAAACAAATTTGTAAAAGTCCGCCAAGCGCTCGGGATCGGTCGTTCGGATGCCGACATGCCGCACTCCCGGGTTCCTCGTTCCCTCTTCGGCGCCCCATCCCTTCTCGGCGATATCGACGCCGTTGCCGTCGGGATCCTTAATGCGAATTTCGGTGTAGCGGCCGTCCTTCGGCCGGTCGGCAAATTTAATGGGCGGATTCAACTGTCCGAGCTTTTCGCCGATTTCCTTGATGCTTTCGACCTTGAAGCCGTAATGGTTGATGCCAACATCGCGCTTCTGCTCCGCCATAGTGCGATGGATCTGCAGGCAATTGAGGTTGAAATAGCCGTCGCCGACATAAAACGCGTGCGGGCTGTTTTGCTCGTAGTTCCAAACCTCATCCATGCCAAAGATTAAGCGGTAGAAGCGCGCCAGGCGGCGATTGTTCTCGGTGCACATAGCCATGTGTCGGATTGCCGGCATAAATAATCTCCTCTTTTGAGTCCCTAAGATGGTTTATCGCTATCTTTGGCATGGCCATTTTGTCAAGCGCATTCTCGCCGGTTTTCCGCCAGAGAATCTCCATGCCGCCGCCGTAATCCTGATGGCGGCGGAGAGAAGCCCTAAGAAAAAGCTGACTCGAAAACTCGCCGCAGTCGGCTTTGGCAAGGTTGTAATCTGTATACAGGGGCGGGACGCCAGCCGAGGTTTATGTCTTGTGTTTTGACATTGCGGATCTCTGCGGCACCGGCGGCTGCTGCGAATATAACTTCTCTAATGGACAACGGGTTTTTTGATGAGGGTTTCGGTAACGAGCGAAAAAATTGTATGCGAGCTAGGTCGATCCCTGACATCGGCCTGTGCCTGCTTCGTGACTCGTTGTTATCTATTTCCCATACAACCGCTTCACAAAGCCGCTGTCTTCAATCTCTTTCAAGATTGACGAATCGATGAAGTCGTTGGGATTCAGCCCCTTGGCTTCCGGTCGAGTCCTGGCAAGCTGATCGATGATGGTTTGAATACCGGCCGGCGTGGGATAGGGCACCGCCGGGGTTAGTCGCTGACTGTACTCATCATAGATGCTCTGGATGACGGAGGTGTCGCTCAAGCGTGCAACCTTTTGTAGTGTCTTGAGGGATAGCTCCTTGTTTGTCTTAAACAAGTAAATTCCTTCCAGATAGGATCGCATGAGGCGAAGCACAATATCGCGTCGGTCATGGATCATTTGTTTGCGCGTCCCAATGCCGTGATGGGTAAACGGTATATTCAAGCGGCTTAGGTCCGCGATGACGGAATAACCCTCGCGTTGTGCCATGGTGGCGAAGGGCTCGGACAACGCTGCCGCATCGACCGCCTTATTTTGCAAAGCAAGAAGAGCTTCCGGATCACCGCCGACCTGGAGAAGAGCCACGTCTCTATCCGGCACTAATGACCAACGGTCCAGACCAAAGCGCACCGAAAAATCGCTGACTCCACCGATCCTGGAAATGGCGATTTTCTTCCCCTTAAGCGCTGCCGGTTCCTTAATCGGGGGCTGTCCAATAATTTTGTAAACGAGGGTGTTGATCGTCGATGTAATGCCGACGAAATCAGCGCCCGCCATATTGGCGTTGATGTTGGCAATTCCGCCGCTCGTCATGAACTGAATTTCTCCGGCTAAAGCCGCTTGAACCGCTCGCGAACTCACCGGAATCATCAAAATCTCTACATCGAGGCCCTGCTTTCGAGGAAGATCGAGTTCTTTCATCAAATAAACAGGAGTGAACTGAATTGCGATGGACGTGTACGCCATGCGGACTTTCGGCAGAGATTGACCGACTGATAGGCTGGGTAGAAACAGGAGCGCGAGAACAATCACTGTTGTGCACATGTTAGCGCTGTGCGTGCTCCTTATCGGTTCGGGAGGAGTCATCGTGTTTCTCTATCACTGTTGTTCGGAAGAAAGAAGTGTGAAACCGCCGCGGTAACGCTGTTCAGTCGACCACCGATCGATCGGGGACGAGCGATCGCTGAAGCCACTGGAACATCCGCCATCCGACGGAATGAGGGGCAAGTGTCGACGCCGCAGCCGCAGCGGCCTCGTCAGAGATCGGTCGTGCGCTCGGCGCTTTCACGTGGACTTCGGCCACGCAAAGGCCGATTGTGGTAAACGCCGTGATCGATTCATTCGCGAAGCAGTATTGCTGCAGGGCTATCTTGCTTCTCAGTTCGCATCTTTTCTCAATGCCATCCATCCAGTATCAGCCCTGCGCTGCAAAAGACTTAGCAGGCTTAGCCAATCTGACAGCATCCTCGGCCGGTCGGACATTGAATGTGATTCATCCGCACGCATCGAACTCGCCGCCTCTTTTGGTCTCGACGCTAAAATCTTCACTCGCATTGGCTCCGTGTATCGTGACCGATGCGAACAGCGCTTGGAGTAGCGTTCCGTAGTGGCCTTCCTCGCGTGAGTGCCGGGTCGTAGCCAGCTTAAATATTTGATTCTTCCACGCCGCAAATGCTTCACTTCCGGTGACGCTGCGATCGCCAAGATGAAGTGTGCGTCCTTCCCGCCAAACGGTGGTCTCTGCTGATATCGATAGCTCTGGTGAGATAATCGATTGAGTCAGCTTCACCAAATCATCCCGGATTCGCTCGCAATCAAAGCTCACGGCTGCCGCATTGTGTTCATCGCGAAAACGCTTTGGATCGAGCTTGTACTCGATGAATTCCCCGAGTGCAATGACATGATGCTTATAGACACCGATGTACTTGGCAAATGGATGGTGCCAACCAACGAACTTCAGGTAAAAGCCCGTCGCGATCAACGCAAGGATCACGACCGTTGCGACGATCTGCCACGTTCGAGCAAGCAGAAAGTTCATATGCGGGCCGACCGCGGAGGTTGACTTCTTCTATTGAATACCCGGTGATCGTCCTAGCGCATGCCACCGCCTTCGAAGGCGTGAAGTCTTTTACTTTTAACACGCGGTTTTACCCGTTCTGGTTGCTTGCGATCATGGCGTCGAAGTTCTCGACCGCCGTGTTCACTTCCA
>Ga0075423_10003605_pt1 | contig 14278 bp, 7 predicted proteins | sample SoiMethybrSBSTD2_FD_80114 | JGI IMG/M metagenome (GOLD analysis project Ga0075423, IMG submission 80114) | Bulk soil microbial communities from a Populus tree surrounding site in Tennessee, USA - Soil MetaG P. TD hybrid SBSTD2 | ecosystem: Environmental > Terrestrial > Soil > Tree plantation...
CGAGCAGCCACGCCTCCCCAAAGCCCAGGATTCCGTGCCCGCCCCAGTGCACGATGAGGATCGCGGCCGCCTGGCCCGCCATTGCGCCGATCACGATTCCAAAGTTGAGGCCGAGACCCGCCAAGATCGGGACGAGGAGCGAGAGCACCAACAGGGAATTCCGCCCGACGCGCACCAGCATCTCGCCCAGGAGAAAGGCCGGGCTGATCTTGGCCGCGAAGATTCCGAAGAGGCAGAGCGCCGCGAAGAGAAGCGGCACGGCGTGCCGGGCCAGGTGCTTCATCCGCGCTGACCCCCCGTACGCGTGAGGGCATAGAGGATCATCCCGTTCTGGATGATGAGCCGCGCCGTCTCCGAAATATCCCCCTCGATGACCTGCGACGTGACCGGGAGCGCGACGGTCAAGATCGATTGGAAGAGGAAGGTGCCGACCAGGACGTGCGTGATCGTCGCGCGCGAAACCGTGGCGCCGCCGATCAGGATGCACGCGATGGCGGGGAAGGCCATGAGAAGCGGCGCCGTGTAGAGCTGCACGAAGCCGTACGACTGGCTGTAGATCACGATGCCCACCGCGGCCAGGACGGTGGTGAGGACCGAGGCCTGGATGCGCGTGCGCTCGTCCGAGATGCCCGCGGCGCGGGCGAAACGCGGGTTGCCCCGCGCGGCCGCGATCGAGATCCCCATCCGGGTCCGGAAGAACCACCAGACCAGAGCACAGATCGCGAAGAACGCGAGCAGGGCGCCCGTGGGCACGGTGACCCCAGCCACGGTGAAGGCGAGCCAGCGATCGAGGACCTTGTCGAAGATACCGCCCAGGCTGAGCGTGGTGCGGAGCCCCTTGCCGCCGATCGCCCACACCAGGGTCGGATTCGTGAACGGCGCCAAGAGCCAGAAGATCGACATGCCCGACACGATCGCGAATCCGAGGTACGTGCCGACCATCATCTCCTGGCCGCGCGTCCGGTTCAGGAGCCAGCCGTACGCGATTCCCGACGGAACGGCGAGCGCGACTCCGATGGCCGACGACAGGAGGACGCCGGACACGCCGGGGACGCCCGCGTTGAGCGAGATGACGCAGCCGATGAGGCCGCAGATGACGCCGATCGGGAGCCCGAAGTTGAGGCCAAGGCCGCCCTGGATCGCGGGGAGGAGTGCCAACACCAGGACGCCGTTTCGCGCCACGCGGACGATGGAGTCCGTGATCAGGTCCGCCAGATTCATGTGAGTCGCCGCGGCGACCGTAAAGAGCGCCACCACGAAGGCCGCGATCAGGAGGCGTGGGATGCCGGCCTCGCGGAGTAACGCGCGGACGCGCTCGATCACGCCCCGTCCCCCTTCGCGGCGGCCGCGGCCACCTCGTCGCCCGCCATCGCGAGGCCGAACGCCGCGTCGGGCGCGTCGGGCGGCAGCACGGCGGCGACGTGCCCGCGGTAGACGAGGAGAATGCGGTCGCAGAGGGAGCGAAGCTCCGCCAGCTCCGACGACGTGACGATCAGGGTCACGCCCTCGTCCCGGTTCAACGAGACCAGGATCTGCAAAACGCGTTCCTTCGCGCCGATGTCGATGCCGCGCGTCGGCTCGTTCACGAAGAGAACGCGGGGGCGGAGCGCCATCGCGCGGGCCAGACAGACCTTTTGCTGGTTTCCGCCCGAGAGGCGCCTCACCTGCTGCTCCGGGCCGGTGGTCCGCACGTCCAGGCGACGGATCATCTCCCGCGCGTGGCCGCGCATCTCCTTTCCGTTCAGGGGGCGAAACGCGGGGATCGGAAAGGGGTGGAGGAATCGGCCGTGGGCCTCGAGGGCCGAGAGGGCGATGTTGAGCTCGATCGACTCCTCGCCGAGGAGCCCCACGCCGCGCCGGTCCTCCGACACGAAGGCGAGCCCGCGCGTGAGGGCCTCGCGCGCGTCGTTCAGCCCGAACGGCTGGCCGAAGAGCGAGACCGTGCCCGTCGCGGGATAGAGCCCCATGATCCCGTTCGCGATCCCGAGCTTGCCGTGGCCGGCCAGTCCGCCGATGCCGAGGACCTCGCCCCGGCGGACCGTCAGCGACACGTTCTCCACCGGCTCGCCCGGCATCCGGACGTTCAGCCGCTCGACCGACAGCGCGATCTCCGATCCCAGCTCGGCCGCGCGCCGCCCGACCGCCGCGCCGGCGGGTCGCCCCACCATCAGCTCCGCCACGCGCGCCACCGAGGTCGTCTTGGGATCCGGGCGGCCCGCCACCTCGCCGTCGCGAAGGACGGTCATGGAATCGGCGACCGACTTCACCTCGTCGAGACGGTGGGTGATGAAGAGGACCGCCACGCCGCTCTCCGCGAACGCGCGCATCGACTGGAGCAGGCGCTCGGCCTCGCTCTCGGTCAAGACCGCGGTCGGTTCGTCGAAGATGATCAGGCGGAGTTTCGCCTTGTCCACCTCGCGGGCGATCTCGATGAACTGCATGTGGCCGACCGGGAGGCCCGCGACGGGGAGCCACTCGTCGATCCCCAGACCGACCCGGTCCAGCGCGCGCCTCGCGTCGCGCCGCATCGTCGCGACGTCGACGTGCTCGAGTCCGGGACCGGCGATCCGCGACAGGAGGTTCGGCTTCGACGGCTCGCGGTTCAGCTTGATGTTCTCGGCGACGCGGAACCCCGGCAGGAGCATGAACTCCTGGTGCACCATGCCGAGGCCGGCCTCCATGGCCTGAGCCGGGTCGGTAAAACGAACGGGGGCGCCGCCCAGAAGGACGTCGCCCCCGTACCCGCCGGTCTCATGGATGACGGGCATTCCGAACAGGATGTTCATCAACGTCGACTTGCCGGCGCCGTTCTCGCCGACCAGCGCGTGGATCTCGCCTCCCTTGACGGTGAGGGAGACCCCCTTCAGGACGCGGTTGCCCTCGTACTCCTTGACGATGCCGCGGAGCTCGAGGGCTGGAGTTCCGCTAGTAGTAGATGTCGCTGACAAGGAAGAGGTAGGAGTTGCCCTTCTTCTCGTCGTATTTGGTCATCGTGATCGCGTGTCCGGAGGCGAGGCTCTCCATGTACTTCTGCACCGTCGCCGGATCCTTGTAGTCCGCCTTGCCCTCGACCGAGTCCACGAGCAGGTCGGTCATCGCGCGGATCGAGAGCATGACTTCGGGAACCGGCCACGTCGCGAAATGGCCCGTCATGTGGTGCTGGGCGATCACCCGCCGGTTCTCCGTCGAGATGTATTCCATGTCCCCGGCCTTGTCGGGCGGGATGGAGATGCCGAGCGCGGTCGGATAGCCGTGGGTCGGGCTGGGGCAGCACTGTTCCGGAATGTATCCGCCGTCGGTGACGACGGACTTGATCATCGGATCCATCATGCCGCAGTTGGTGGAGAAGAACGCGGTCTTGGGCCCGTACGTCTTCAACTCGCGCGGGACGTCCTCGAGGACGAACTGCTGCGTCGCGTTCAGGCCGCCCTCGCCCATCGGATCGGGCGCGGTCACGAAGTGGAATTTGATCCCGTTGTCGGCGCACGCCTGCTTCATGACGTCGCGCCGGCCGGCCACCAGTTCCTGCGACATGTGGCGGGGGAACGAGTAGTGGATGAAGTCCGTGACGCCCATCTGCTTCGCGATCTCGACGATCTTCCGGCCGCGCGCCAACTGGTCGGGCTGGATGGAAATATCCGCCGCGGCGTTCACCATGGCGGGATCCTCGTGCGGCTCGATGAAGGCGATCTTGATGTCGGGCCGCTTCTCCCGAATCTTACGGAGCGCCGGGAGGGATCCGGGCACCGCCTGGCCGACCACGATGATCTTGACCTTGGGGTCGGAGGCCAGACCGACCAGCTGGCCGATCACCGTCTCCTGCTCCTGCATGAAGTTGTCGGGATAGGTGACCTGCTTCACGTGGTCCGCGCCGTACTTCGCGATCACCATCTGCCCGGCGCGGAACTCGTCCTCGCCCTGCGAAACCGTGCCGGTCATGATGCCGATCGTGAAATCGATCTTTCGGGCCGGCCCGACCGATTGGGATGCCACCGCCGGCTCTGCCGCGCTTTTCGCCACGTCCTGCTTTCCGCAACCTGCCACGGCGAGGATGGCGAGGAGCGGGGCGGCCAGCGCCCAAAGGGCGTGAACCGGAAGTCTCTGGGACGATGGACGCACGGTGGGAAACCTCCGCCCGCTCTCGCGGGGATTCTTGGTCCGGCCGAACGGCGATGAACTCTAAGGAAGACCTGGGATTGACCTGCTTCCGATACTAGCAAACGGCGGGTGCCGTGACCAGGAGACCCGCCCGCGGACGCTATGTTAGCCTACCCCGCTCATGCAAATTCTGATCCTGCTTTCCGCCTTCCTCGAGGGGCTCGCGCTGACCCTGATCCAGGGGTTTCTTCCCCTCTATGTCCGGCGTTCCCTCGGCGAGTCGCACTTCGTCACCGTCGGACTCGTGGTCGCGGTGCCCGCCCTGGGAACCGTGATCGCGAGCAACTTCTGGGGCGGCCTGGCCGACGTGAGCGGGCGGCTCAAGCCGATGATCCTGGTCGGGCTGGTGGGCTACGCGACGGCGCTCATCGGGGTGGCGCTCCTCGGGCATGGAATCGCGGTTCTCGCCTGCGTCGGGTTCGCGTCGCTCTTCTACGGGACGCTGGCCCCCACGATCAAGGCGTACATGACGCTCGCGCGGCCGAAGCGGCCGGAGAACGCGATCGCCTTCGTCCTGATGTCGCAGAGCGTCGGCTGGCTGACCGGCTCCTACGTCGGCGGCGGGCTCCTCGAGGGCGGGCTGGCCTCCGGGATGCGCCTCGCGCTCTGGGGAACCGGCGGGCTCCTGGCCGTGCAGGCGATGCTCGTGGCGGTCGTGCTGCGGGACCTGCGGCGCGAGCCCGCGACCGGCGCACCGGCGACCGCGCCGCGCGCGCGGGGGTGGCTTACGGGGGTGCTCGCCGACCTGCTCGCCATCTACGAGAATCCCCGACTCCTTCGCCTCTGCGCGCTCGCGTTCTTCTTCGTGGCGGGGAACTATCTGATGTGGGGTTTCTTCACGGTCTTCCTGGTCGAGCGCCTGGGAGCGCCGATGCGCGTGGTGCGCTACACCCTGGCCGCGTCGAGCGTGCTCGGCATCGCCTCGTTCCTGTGGGTGGGCCCGCTCGTCCGCCGACTCGGGGGACGAGCCCTGCTCGCGACCGGCGTCACCCTCTATGCGGTGATGTACGTCGGGCTCGCCACCGTGCGCGACGTGCGATGGGTCGCGCTCCTCTACGCGCTCCCGCTCTACTCGCTGGTCAACGTGAGCGCGAACGCGCTCGCGGCCGAGTACTCGAGCGCGGCGCAGCGCGGGGGCGGGCTCGGCGTCCTGAACGGGACTTACGCCCTGGCGTCGATCGCCGGGCCCGTCACCGGAGGACTGCTCGCCGATCGCGCGGGGCTGGGGATCGTCCCCTGGGTTTCGTTCGGGTTTTTGGCGCTCGCGATCCCGATCGGGTGGGCGCTGGCCCTGCATCGTGGAAGAAATGCGGGTTGATGCGGGGTACCCAGGATGGTATTCTCATGTACTGGGCGCGCACCTAAAACCTCGACAGCCTTGAGCGCCTAAACCGCCACAGGGTAAGGACCTACACCATTGTTGAACCGCCGTCGACCTTCTAGACTCCCCCTCGGAATCGCGCTATCGCTCGTCATTCTGGCCGTGCCGTGCGCCGGCGTTACCAAGCCGGCGGTCGAGCCGCAGAAGACGGCCGCGGTCGCCCCGGGCACGGAGGCCGGCTCCAAGCTCTCGTGGCTCGAGTTCGACGTCGCGACCGACCTGGCCGCGAAGCAGAAAAAGCACCTGATCGTGGACATCTACACGACGTGGTGCGGCTGGTGCAAAGTGATGGACCGGCAGACGTACGGCGATCCCCAGGTGTCTTCCTACCTCCTCGACAATTTCGTGTTGGCGAAGGTGAACGGCGAGTCCTCGGCCAAGATGCACTGGAAGGGGCGGGAGCTGACCGAACGCCAGTTCGCCCGTGAGGTCGGCGTGACCGGGTATCCGGCCACCTACTTCATGAAGCCGGACGCGGAACTGCTGGGAGGCGTCGCGGGCTACATCAAGAGCCCCGACTTCATGATGTACGCCCGGTACGTCAGCACGAAGTGGTACGAGAAGGGGAACGTGCAGCAGTACGCCGACTCGGTCCGAGCTGCAGCCCAGTAGCACCGAAGCCCCTCCCGCGTTACAGTAGCCCCCATGAAGGAACCAGACCGCTCCTCGGCGCCCCAGCAATTGGAGAGCCTTCCGCGATTCGCGGTCCCGGGCCTCGATTCGATTCTCGGCGTGCCGTTCAAAGTGCTGGACGACGGCTTCGTGCGGGTCATGGACTACATGGGCTCGGACGAATCGATCGTTCAGGCGGCCCGCGTCTCCTACGGCGCCGGAACGAAACGCGTCCAGGACGACCGGGGCCTCATCCGCTACCTCATGCGGCACGCGCATTCGACGCCGTTCGAGATGTGCGAGATCAAGCTGCACGTGCGGGTCCCGATGGACTGCTGGCGGCAGTGGATTCGCCACCGGACCGCGAACGTGAACGAGTATTCCACCCGGTATTCGGTCGCCATCGACGCGGCGGAGCAGACAGCTCCCGGCGCCTGGCGCCTTCAGACCAGCTTGAATCGACAGGGAAGCAGCGGTCTTCTGCCGGCGGCGGACGGCCAGCGCTTGAGCGCGCGCGAGCAGGAGCTGCAGCGCCTGGCGCGGTCCGTCTACGAGGAGCGGATCGAGGCCGGCGTGGCGCGGGAGCAGGCGCGGAAGGATCTTCCGCTCTCCACGTACACGGAGGCCTACTGGAAGATCGACCTCCACAATCTCTTCCACTTCCTGGCGCTACGTATGGATACGCACGCCCAGCACGAGATTCGCATGTACGCCGACACCATCGGGCGCGAGATCGTGTCGCAATGGTGCCCGCTTGCCTGGGAAGCCTTCGTCGACTACAACCTCGACTCCCTGTCCTTGTCCTCCAAGGAGGTCGAAGTCCTCCGTGCGCTCGTCAAGTCCCCCGAGGATGCGCGCGCGGCCGCGATCGCGGTCGGCTTGCTGCCGCCGGACGGAAATCCGCCGGCCCGAAGCCGCGAACTCGACGACCTCGACGCCAAATTCGCAAAGCTCGGCCTCGCGACACCCTGGAAGAAAAAAATCTAGCTTCAGAACCGCAAGCGGTCACATCCGCTGCGCGCCCGCCGTTCTTCTGTGGTGGATGTGGTCCGTCGGCTCCTGTAACCTTATAGGGCCACGCCGCCTCGGGGGGACCGCTTGATCGTCTTGGCCACGCACCGACTCCGAATTTTCGCGCTCCTGCTCGCAGCATGGATCGGCACGCTCGGCGCGAGCGGACCGAACGTGGCGCCGATTCCCGGGCCGAAGCCCGCCACGGGCGCTGCCTCCACCACGGCCGGGCGCCCCTCCTTCGTTCCCGGCGAAGTCCTCCTTCGATTCCGCCCCGACGCCTCGCCCGGACAGATCAACGCCGTCCTCCGGGGCCTGGGCGCGACGCACGGCAAGCGATTCCATCGGTCCCGCGTCGAGCACCATAAGATCCGCGGCACCGTGGAGGACGCGGTCGCGAAGTTCCGCAATGACCCGGCGATCGAGTTCATCGAGCCCGACTACATCGTCCACGCCGACGCCGCGGACGCGCCGGGCAGCGCCGAGGCGGTCCCGAACGACCCGCTCTTCCCGCTCCAGTGGTCGCTGCGGAACACCGGGCAGCAGTCGGGAATCGTCGGAGCCGACATCGACGCCGTCGGCGCGTGGGATCAATCCACCGGATCCTCGCAGGTGATCGTGGCGATCATCGACTCGGGGATGGATTGGCGGCACCCGGATCTGGCCGCCAACGTCTTCACCAATCCGGGCGAGATCCCCGACAACGAGATCGACGACGACGGGAACGGATTCATCGACGACGTCCACGGATTCGACTTCTACAATTTCGACGGCGACCCTAGCGACGAGAACGGACACGGCACGCACGTCGCGGGCATCATCGGGGCCGTGGGCAACAACGGCATCGGGATCGCGGGCGTGGCGTGGCGCGTTCAGCTGCTCTCCGCCAAGTTCCTCGGTCCCGACGGAGCCGGCGCGACCAGCTCGGCCATCGCCGCCATCGAATACGCGGTCGACATGGGCGCGACGATCCTGAACAACTCCTGGGGCGGCGGTCCGCCTTCGGAGGCCCTCCGCGCCGCCATCGCCGCGGCGGACGAAGCGGGCGCCCTGTTCGTCGCCGCCGCCGGGAACGACGCCTCGAACAACGACGACTACCCGCACTTTCCGTCGTCGTTCCACGTGCCCAACATCATCTCGGTCGCCAGCACCGGCCGGACCGACGCGCGTTCGGAGTTCTCGAACTACGGCCCCGTCTCGGTCGACCTCGCCGCGCCGGGGACGCAGATCATGAGTACCCTGCCCGCGGGCGAGACCGGGATTCTGTCGGGCACGTCCATGGCGGCCCCGCACGTCTCCGGGGCGCTGGCGCTATTGAAGTCGCGGTACCCGACCATGACGGCGGGGGCGATGAAGACCGTCGTGCTCGCCTCGACCGACCGAATTCCGGCGCTCGACGGCGTCGTCGCGAGCGGCGGGCGCCTCAACGTGCTCCGCATGCTGGCCGGTCCCGATTCGATCCCTCCCGGCTCGATCGGGACGCTGGCACTCCAGTCGGCCTCCTCCGACCAGATCGTCCTTCGGTGGACCGCGACCGGGGACGACGGCGGCATCGGGACGGCGACGCGATACGACCTGCGGATCGCCACGTTTCCGATCGACGCCACGAACTTCGGCACCGCGACCCGCGTGAGCCCGGCGCCGCTCCCCAAAACGGCCGGCTCGGCCGAGCAGGCGACGATTCGCGCGCTCGTCCCGCTCACCACCTATTACGCCGCCGTGAAGGCCGTCGACGAATACGGAAACCCCGGCCCCATCTCGAACGTGATCGAGGCGCGAACCACGGCGCCGCCCGTCGCGTCGGTGTCGCCCGCGAGCTTCGACGCCACGCGCCTGACCGGCCTCACGGACACCCAATCGCTCTTCATCTCGAACATCGGGGACGGATCCCTCGACTTCACGGTGCAGATCGCGGGGTCGGGGACGGGGCCCGCGTGGCTGGGAGTGACGCCCCGATCGGGCAGCGCCCTGGCCGGCGCCGCGTCCGAGCTGACCGTGACTCTGAACGCGACGGGTCTCGCCGGCGGCGACTACACGGCGAGGCTCGTGATCAGCACCAACGATCCCCTGCACCGGCAGATCGAGGTGCCCGCCACACTGCACGTCGTCTCGGCGCCCGACATCGACGTCTTCCCGACGGCGGTCACGTTCGGCCCGGTCGTGGTCGGCACGACGAAATTCCAGACGCTCGCCATCACCAACGTCGGATTCGCCGATCTCCACGTGACCGACGTCTCCGTGGACGACCCGCGCTACACGGTCGATCCGGGCGGCTTCGATCTCGGCCCCAATGGGTACTGGGAGGTCGGCGTCAGCGTCACTCCCGCGGCGACGGGCCCCGCGACCGGCACGATCACGCTCCACTGCGACGATCCGGACGAATCGGCGCTTCGGGTTTCCGCGGTCGCCAACGGCATCGTGGCCGGAGTTCTCTCCATCGATCCTCTGCGAATCGACTCCGCGCTCAAGACGGGCGCCATCGCGACGCGCCCGATGACGCTCACGAACGCGGGGGGCAGCGCGCTCTCCTGGGGCGTTCGCGTCCGGGCGGTCGGCGCGGTCGCGGCTGAGTCGGCCGATCTCTCGGACGTGCGGGTTCTCTTCGACGCGTCGCACGGCGGCGCCGGCCCGGGGGCGTGGGCCTCGCTGATCGGCACGCTGACCGGCCGCGGCGCCCAGCTGACCGTGAACAGCCTTCCGGTCGCCCCGTCGACGCTGGACGCGGCGGACGTCTTCTGGATCTCGGAAGGAACGAAGGAGTGGACCCCGGAGGAGCGGGACGCGGTGAGCCAGTGGGTCGTTCGAGGGGGACGCCTCCTCCTCGACGGGGACGATCCGCGCGCCCTCGCGGCGTTCAACGGATTGCTGGACGCGACGGGCGCCCCGATCCTCTTCGAGACGGCCACGGGCGCCACCGGGGCGACGACGCTCCTCTTCCCGCACGAGATCACGCGAGGCGCTTCCTCGGCGCACATTCCGGGCACCGGCGCCCGGCTCCACGTGGACGATCCCGCCGCGATCGTGATCGAGGATGCCGCCGGCGCGCCCGCGATGGCGAGCGCGTTCGTGGGCCGGGGCCGAATCCTCGCGGCGACCGGGCGGCTGCTCGCCGATTTCGCGGCGATCTACGCGGACAACCAGAAGATCTCGACGCAGGCGTTCGAGTGGCTGGGCGGCGCCGGCTGGCTCTCCGTCACGCCGGCCTTCGGCACGACCCAGCCGGGCAAGTCGTCCGCGCTCACCGCGCGGATCGACGGCTCGCGGCTTCTCGGCGGGAAGTATCACGCCGAGCTGCTTCTCACGGCGAACGATCCCGCCAATCCGCAGACGGTGATCCCCGTGGAGCTTTCGCTCACCGCGGCCCCGGACATCGCCGCGGGTCCGGCGACCATCCACTTCGGACCTGTCTTCCTCGGCGCGACCCACACCGAAACGCTTCGCCTCGAGAACGTCGGCGTGGCACCGCTCACGATCCAGTCGATCGAGCCGAGCGTGCCCACGATCTCGGTCGTCCCCGAGCCCCTGACGCTCGCGCCGGGCGACCATCACGACGTGCCCTTGACCTACGCGCCGACCGAGATCGCTCCGATCTCGGGCACCGTCGTGGTGCGGAGCGACGATCCCGACTCGCCGGTGACGACTGTCGCCTTCGACGGCGAGGGAAGGGCCGCGCCGGACATCTCGCTCACGCCCGGATCGTTCACGGCGTCGCTTCGAAGCGGCGCCCAGGTCACGCGCACGCTCGCCGTCGCCAACACGACGGGAAGCGATCTCGAGTATCGCGTGCGATTCGTCGAACGGAGCGCCGCGGCCGCGACGCCCGCGGGTGAATCGACGCCGGCCGCGCCGCGGCCGTCGTGGGCCGAGTACCGCGCGCGGGCCCAGGCGGGCACCGGGCGCGTGTTGGGCCAAGCGCCGGCGGGCGCCTCGACCTCGGCCCCGTCGGCGGACGCAGCCGCGTCGACCGCGCCCGTGTCGGCCGATGCCGCTACCTTGCCCCTCGTGATCCTGGACGCGGCGGACGACGGCGGCGTCCTCGACGTCCTGGCCTTCTACGCCTCGGGGCGGGACGGAGCGCTGGTCGGAGAGATCACCATGGTCGACGACTTCGCGCCGCTCAACTTCGGCGGATTCCTCTCGCTCGACTTGGACCAGAACGCCGCGACCGGGCGGCCGCCTTCCTTTGCGGGGCCGAAGCAGGAATTGGGTGCGGAATACGAGATCGGATTCTTCTCGGTCAGCTTTGGATACGTCGATCTGTTCGACGCGAAGACCGGCGGATACCTCCAAAGCTTCCCGGTGACGGTGACCCCGCGCTCGGTGCTGTTCTCGATACCGCTGTCGGCCCTGGGAGGCGACGACGGCCGGATGGACGTGACCGGCGTGCTCGGCAACGCCTATGGCGCGACCGACTGGTTCCCCGACCGAATGCACGCGACGATCGGCGGGGCGTGGCTCACCCCGCCAAGGCCCAGCGGGACGGTAGCGGCCGGCGTGAGCGTCGACGTCCCGCTGGTCGTGGACGCGCGCGGGCTTCCCGAGGGCGCCTACGCCGGAGACGTGCTGGTGGAGTCGAACGATCCGGACGAGTCGTTCCTCACGATTCCGGCGTCGCTCACCGTGGGCGGAGCGGCGGTCCTGGTCGTGGACACGCATCCGCTTCTCTTCGGATCCCCGTTCCTAGGGTCGTCCTCGTCCGCCGGAATCGAGGTGGGGAACTCGGGAACGACGCTCCTCACCGTCTCGAGCGTCGCCTCCGATAATCCGGAGTTCCACCCCGACGTCGCGTCGTTCACGCTGGAGCCGGGCGCCACCCGATCCATCGGGGTCGTGTTCACCCCGACCGCCCCCGGATTCCAGGAAGGCGGGCTTCGGATCACGAGCGACGGCGAGGTCGAGGCGGCCGAGGCGGTCGTCCCCATGACGGGCGACTGCATCGCTCCGCCCGAGTTGGCGGCGCACCCCGACTCGTTGGCGCTCTCGGTGGAGGGACACGGTGCCGCGTCCGGGTCGATCACGATCGAGAATCCCGGGGCGTCGACCCTCCGCGTCGCGGTCGGAGCGCAGGCGGGTGGCCCGACCGCGCTCGAGCGTGGCGGGCCGGACGCGTTCGGCTATCGGTGGATCGACAGCGATCAACCCGGCGGTCCGACGTTCGACTGGATCGACATTCGAACCATCGGAACGCCGATCCACATGAGCAATCTGGACGAGAACATCGGGCCCTTGCCGATCGGCTTCGCGTTCCCCTACTACGGGCAGACGTTCACCACGTTCCAGGCGTGCACGCACGGCTGGATCTCGTTCACGGACCCGAGCATCCAGTTCGGCAACCGCCCCGTCCCCGATCCGCTCGCTCCGCGGAACCTGATCGCGGTCTTCTGGGACGACCTGAACTTCGCGCAGGCCGAGCGGGCTTACTACTACTCGGACGGCGAGCGCCTGATCGTCGAGTACGACCGCGTGCTCCACCGCGTGGCGGGCGGCCCCTACACCTTCGAGCTGATCCTCGATCGCACCGGCGCGATCGTCTACCAGTACCTGGAAATGGGCGCCCCCGTGAACAGCGCGACGATCGGAATCCAGAACGCTCGCGGCGACGACGGAATCACGGTCGTCTGGAACGACGCCTACCTCAAGAACAAGCTCGCGGTGCGGTTCATGCCGTCGCCCCCGTGGCTGACGGCGGATCCGCTCGATGGCCTGGTTCCGCCCGGGAACTCGCTCGACGTGGCGATCACGGCCGACGCGCGGGACTTGGCGCCGGGCAAGTATCGCGCCGCGCTCCGGATCTCGAGCAACGACCCCAAGCGGGAAGCCGCGCTCCTGCCCGTGGTCTTCCGCGTGGGCCCGCTGCCCGCGATCGCGCTGGCGCCGGCCTCGCTGGAGTTCGGAACCGTGGTCGCGGGGAAGACCCAGACGCGCGCGGTGCGCGTCCGGAACGCGGGAACCGCGCCGCTCAACGTCGGCTCGATCACGGCCGCGCGCCCCGAGTTCACGATCGCTCCTTCGCCGGGACCCTTCGCCGTGGCGCCCGGAGAGAGCCTGGAGGTGTCGGTCGCCTTCGCGCCGGCGACGGCGGGTTCCTACGACACGACGCTTCGGATCGAGAGCGACGATCCCGACGGCGCGCGGGAGCTGCCGTTGCACGCGACCGCGACGCCCGAGGCGCCGGCGATCCTCGAGGCGCTGGCCGACCTCTCGCCGGCGACCATCCAGCGCGGCAGCCGGGGGCAATCGATCCGCGCGCGGATCTATCTCCCGCCGGAGCTGGACGCGAACGACGTGGATCGGGCGTCGCTTCGGCTCCAGAGCGTCGTGCCGCCCGCCGAGACCGTGCGGATCGGCGATTGGAACGGCGATGGCCGGCTGGATCTCGAGGCCCGCTTCGAACGAGCGGCGGTGGACCGGGTGCTTCCGGACGGAGACCACGTGCCCGTCGCGATCCAGGGAAACGCGGCCGGTGGCTCGTCCTTCTCCGCGCGGGACACCGTGAAGGTCCAGAGCCGGCGCTTCCTCGCCTCCGGGCTCGAGGTGGACGCGACAGGGACCCCGATGGTCCACGCGCTTCACCCGAACGTGCCGAACCCCTTCAATCCCGAGACCTCAATCGCGTTCGACGTCGCCACGGACGCACGCGTCACGCTCCGCATCTTCACCGCGTCGGGCCGTCTCGCGCGGACGCTCGTGTCGATCGACGGGCTGCCCGCGGGGAGCTATCACACGCGGTGGAACGGCCGGGACGACGCGGGGCGGGACCTGGGGTCGGGGGTCTACTTCGCGCGGCTGACCGTGGGGGGTGGCGCGCCCTTCACCGCGACCCGCCGCCTGCTCCTCGTTCGCTAGGCGGCGCTACGCGGCGCTAGGCGACCCTAGACTCGCAGCGAGGCGCTAACCCACGCGGGCAGTTCCTCGATGCTCTCGAGGATCGCCGTCGCGCGGGGGCTCACGCGGTCTTCGTCGCCCGCGCGGTACTTTCCCGTTTTCACGAGCACGCCGCGGAGGCCGAGCCCGATCGGCGCCGAGACGTCCACCTCCGCGTCATCGCCCACCATCACCATCTCCGAGAGGGTCGACCATGCCGCGCGCGCGATCGCCTCGAAGAGCAGGCGCGAC
>Ga0075423_10003606_pt1 | contig 14277 bp, 12 predicted proteins | sample SoiMethybrSBSTD2_FD_80114 | JGI IMG/M metagenome (GOLD analysis project Ga0075423, IMG submission 80114) | Bulk soil microbial communities from a Populus tree surrounding site in Tennessee, USA - Soil MetaG P. TD hybrid SBSTD2 | ecosystem: Environmental > Terrestrial > Soil > Tree plantation...
CCGGATCGGAGCACACGCGCAGCGGACCCGTCGTCTGCCCGAGCACGGAAGTCGGGCAGACGAGAGCTATGCACACCAAGAGCCGTAGGGCGGGTCTTGCTGTGTAGACCCGCCGGGTCCAAAGAGCAGGACCCGGCCTACACTGTCGCGTCTCCTCCATCCACCATCACGTTTTCGACGACACCAGCGCCGTTGCGCCTGAAGGCGGCAGCTGCCTGATATTCCGGAGACTCGAAGCATGCCACGCCCTGCTCGAGCGTCGGGAACTCGATCACGACGAACCGATGGAAGTCGTGCGGTCCTTCGTTGATCTTGTATCGGCCGCCGCGCGCGAGAACCTTGCCGCCATGCTTGGCGATGATCGCAGGCACGAGGTCTGTATATTTCTTGTACTGAACCGGATCGGTGATCTTCGCGCGCGCAACCCAATAGGCAGGCATTGTTTGTCCTCGGATATCGACGCCGGGTCCACAGAACAGGACCCGGCCTACGTCGCGTAGGGCGGGTCTCGCGTTATCGACCCGCCGTGCAGACTATGGTTTCGTTTCGTACACGATCCGTCCGCCGACCATGGTCATGACCGGTTGAATGTCTTTGATCTGGTCCGCGGGAATCGTCAGGTAATCGCGATCGAGCACGACCAGATCGGCCAACCGTCCCACCTGGATCGATCCGAGATTGTTCTCCTGGAACACCAGGAACGCGTTTCGTCGCGTGTGAGCGATGAGGGCATCCTCACGGCTGATCGGCTGGCGCAGCGCTTTCGTTCCTCCCACCATCTTCCCGGTGACCGCCCAGTAGAGCGTGGTGAACGGCAGAATCTGATTCGCGCGGCTTCCATCACTGCCGAAGCCCCAGACGACACCGCTCTTCTGAATCGTGTCGAGCGGCGCCATGTCGTACGCCGCATCGCCGAAGACGCGCTGGTTGATGCCGCCATTGATCACGCCCCAGGGATGCACCGCGGCGTACATCCCCAGCTCCCGCATACGCGCCAGCTGAGACGCGTTGAGCTGATTCACGTGCGCAAGGACCCAGCGCAGGTTCTTGATCGGGTACTGCTTATTGATCGCCTCGATCTGATCGAGGAAGCCGTCGATCGTGTCGGTCAGATTGGCGTGCACATGCAGGGGCAGACGGTCCTTCGCGATTTCGGTCGCGATCTTGCGCCACAGCGCCAGCTGCTCCGGCTTCGGATCGGACTTTTTGATGAACATCGGATCGTGCAAGGGGCCGTAGACGCTTTCGCCGTAGAAGATGTCGTCAACGTAGTTGTCACCCTGGAACAGCTTCATCTCGGCAATGCGCGGGAGCGCCTTCTCGACCTGTTCCGCGGAGTTGCCGACGCCGACGCCATTGATGCAGTAGGTCCGAACGTTGAGTTTGTCTTCCGCTGCCCACTTTTTATAGAGGCCGATCAGATCCGCGTCGCATCCGGCCACGCCAAAAGCCGTGAGCCCGGCGCGATTGAGATCTCTGATCATCCCGAGCGTGCTCGCCTCGACGGCTGCGGGCGCCGCTTGCGGCAGCTTGCCGACCATGCCGCGGAAGCCGGCTTCCGTGATTCTGCCCGTCGGATGACCCGAGCTGTCGCGGACGACCCAATCGTTGGTCGGCGTCTTATCGTCGATGCCCATCGCCTGCAGACCGCGGCTATTGAGATACGCCTCGTAGTACGACGCCTGGAGGAAGACGGGGTTGTTGGGGACGACCTTGTCGAGTTCCTCGCGCGTGAACGGACGCGGATCGTCCGCGAACTGCTCGATGGCCCATCCGCCCAGGTTGTAGATCCACTCGCCGGGCTGGGCCGTCTTGGCGCGCGCACGGAGCTTCTCGAGAGCAGCCGCGCGCGATCCGATGCCGTCCCACCGCACTTCCCACTGCCAGGTAGTGCCCGCGCGGGTGAGGTGCATGTGGTTGTCGATCAGGCCGGGAATCACGGCACGTCCGCGCAGGTCGATGCGGCGTGTGGCCGGTGTCGCCAGTTTTGCGACTTCGGCATCACTTCCCACGGCAACGATCCGGTCGCCGCGAATGGCGACCGCCTGCGCCAGGGAAAAACGCTCGTCGACGGTGATGATCTTCCCGTTCGACAGGATCACGTCAGGCGCGGGTTGCTGGGCGGGCACGACTGAGCCAGCACCCAGCGCGAGCGCCAGGACGGCAATGTAGCAGTGAGTGCGTCTCATGTGTGTCCTCCGGCCCTTAGGCTGTCGAGAATCTATGATGATTGACCTTGCTTGACAACCCCTCTGCCCAAGGGATAATCGGCTGCGTAGGCCGGGTCTTGCTCTCAAGACCCGGCTTCCAGGCGGGTCCACAAAGCAGGACCCGCCCTACGGCGATTCCTCACAAGATCTGAGAAGGCTGGGAGAACCGCATGAAAGGCCTCCGGTTTCTTATTGTCGCGGTCGTGGCGATGAACACGTCGATCGCGGCGCAGTGGCTGAAGTATCCAACCGCAGGTATCCCGCGGACTCCGGATGGCAAGCCCGACCTGTCAGCGCCGACGCCTCGGGCTAATGGGCGTCCCGTGCTGGCGGGACTCTGGCGACCTGCGCCGGGCCTTGTTGGCGACATGACGCGGGGGTTGAAGGCGGGGGAGACCGTCCCGTTCCAGCCCTGGGCGGAGACGCTCTTCAAGGAGCGCCGCGCGAACAATAGCCGCGATGATCCGACGGCGAAGTGCATCGTCGGCGGCGTGCCGCGATCGGATTTCGTAGGCTATCCGTTCAAGATTCTCGAACGGGCGGAGATGGTCGTCATCCTGTACGAGGCGGTGCACTCGTATCGACAAATCTTTACCGACGGGCGCACCTTGCCGAAGGATCCGAATCCGAACTGGTTCGGCTACTCGGTGGGTCGATGGGAGGGGGATGTATTGGTCGTCGAGTCGAGCGGCTTCAACGACAACGTCTGGCTCGATAACGCCGGGCGGCCGGCGACGGAGATGCTGAAAGTCACCGAGCGGTTCGTTCGCAAGAACTTCGGGCAGATGGACATCGAGGTCACGATCGACGATCCGAAGGCGTACACGAAGCCGTGGTCGGTGACGCAGCAACTCGCGTTTCAGCCGGACACCGAGTTGCTCGAATACATGTGCAACGAGAACAACAAGTATTTCGAGATCATCCCGAAGCTGCCTGTCAGTGAGGGCGGCTCGCAGCGGCAATAATCGCAGAGGGACGGGCTTCAGCCCGCGCGTTACAGGCGGTGAGGAATGAAACGACCAATGACCCATATCCGGCTCGCGCTCGTGATCGGATGTCTCGCGAGTGCGGCACCGGTGATGGCGCAGTGGCTCAAGCAGCCGACAGCAGGGGTGCCACGTACGCCGGACGGCAAGCCGAATCTTTCGGCTCCCGCGCCCCGCATGGCGGACGGGAAGCCGGACCTCTCGGGATTGTGGCAGCCGGCCGCGATCCTGATCGGCGACCTTGCCGCGAACCTTCCCAAGGGTTCAGTTCCATTCCAACCTTGGGCCGAGAAGCTGTACAACGAACGCCGCGCGAACGAGAGTCGAGACGATCCGACCGCGAATTGCATCGTCGGCGGCGTGCCGCGATCGGATGCCGTGCCGTATCCCTTCAAGGTCCTCCATGAGAAAGATCTCGTGGTGATTCTTTACGAGGCGGTGCATTCCTACCGTCAGATCTTCGCTGACGGCCGGACGCTGCCGGAGGACATGAACCCATCATGGTTCGGATACTCCGTGGGCCGCTGGGACAAGGACACGTTCATCGTTGAGACTGCCGGGTTCAACGACAGGGGCTGGCTCGATAACTTCGGCAAGCCGGCGACGGACAAGTTGAGAGTCACCGAGAAGTTCGTGCGCAAGGACTTCGGGCACATGGACATCCTGATCACGATCGACGATCCAGGCGCCTATACGAAGCCGTGGGATGTCACGCTGCCGCTCATCCTGCGCCCCGACACCGAGCTGCTGGAATACATCTGCAACGAGAACAACAAGTACTTCGACATCATCCCGAAGGCTGGTACGAAATAGCCTACGCTGCCGAATCAATTCGAGAGGAGCTTGCGATGCGTACTGCGATCGTCTTCGTGACAGGCCTCGCGATCGGGGCGGTGATGTCGCCGCTCCTGGCCCAGGGAGATCGGGTCCCCGTCAACAACATGAACCACATCGCGATCGCCTACGAGAACTTCGACGAGGCGTTCGACTTCTACACGAAGAAGATGGGCTTCAAGGAAGGGTTCACGGTCAAGAACGCGCAAGGACAGCCGCAGCTCTCCTACATCCAGGCCAGCCGCGACACGTTTATCGAGATCGCGCCCGCCAATGCGAATCGGCGTCCCGGCCTGAACCACTATGGGCTGCACGTGGCGGATCTGAAGACGTACGTGGCCGCCTTGAAGCAGCGCGGCGTCATGGTCGACGAAGTTCGGGAAAGGCCTGACGATTCTTCTGTTGCGAATGCGACCGATCCGGCCGGTGTGAGGATCGAAATGTTCCAGTTCGGCCCCGGCTCGGCGCAAGGCAAGGCGATCGCCAGCTGGAAGTAGTTGTGAGCACCGGTTTCCGGTCATTCACTTCCGGCCTCCGGTCAAGTCTCGCGCTGTTCGTCGCGCTCGCAGCCGCGTCGACGTTTGCTGACGCTCAGCGTCCCGATATTGTCCAGGACGCCCTGCGAGCCATGGGCGCGACTGATCTGCAGTCGATCCAGTACGCAGGCTCGGGATCGAGTTTCACGGTGGGACAGGCACCGGGCCCGGGTGCGCCATGGCCACGGTTCGAGCTGACGAAGTATGTGGCCTCCGTCAACTACGCCGCGGGGGTGATGCGCGAGGAGACTCTGCGCCGCGACGTGGATTTCCCGCCTCGAGGGGGCGGCGCAGGCCCGTTCAACCCGGCGACCGGTCAGGGCGGCATGCGTCCGATTCCGGGTGACATCGTCCAGAACGTGACGCGCGACGGACGCACAGACGCAGGCCGGCTCCAAATCTGGATGACGCCCCACGGATTTCTCAAGGGCGCCGCTGCCAGCAAGGCCAGCGTGACAGGCCGCACCGTCTCCTTTGCTGTCGGAAAATACAAGCTCACCGGCACCATCAACGACCAGATGCTGGTGGAGAGCGTCGAAAGCCGGCTCGCGAACAACGTCCTCGGAGACGTTCCGGTCAGGACGATGTTCTCCGCGTACAAAGACTATGGCGGCGTGAAGTTTCCGTCGCACATCGTGCAGTCACAGTTCGGGCATCCCACCCTCGATCTGGCAGTCACCGACGTGCAGCCGAATAGCGCCGCGACCCGTGCCTTGAGTGCTCCCGCGCAGCTGCCCGCGGCGCCGCCATCGTCACCGGTGAAAACCGAGCCCCAGAAGATCGCCGACGGTGTGTGGTTTCTCGACGGCGGTGCTCCGATGAGCGTCCTCGTCGAGTTCAGCGATCACGTGGTCATCATCGAGGCCCCGCAGGGCGATGAACGCACCGAGGCCACGATTGCCGCGGTCAAGCAGCTTCTGCCGTCAAAACCGATTCGATACGTGGTCAACACGCACCAGCATTTCGATCACTCGGGAGGTGTTCGCGCCTACGTCGCTGCGGGCATTCCGATCCTGACTCACGAGAAGAACAAGCCTTACTGGGAGCGCATCCTCAAGAACCCGTTCACGCTCGAGCCCGATCGCCTGGCGCGCTCACCGCGCAATCCCGTGATTGAGACTGTTGGCGAGAAGCGGGTCCTCACCGATGCCACGATGACGATGGAGCTGCTTCATCTGCAGGGGAATCTGCACGACGAGACGCTGCTCGTCGCGTATCTGCCGAAGCAGAAGCTGCTCGTGCAGGCGGATGCGTTTCACCCGCGGCCTGGCGCCAAGCCGCTGGCGGCCCCGCCGCCTTTCACGATCAACCTCGTGGAGAACATCCGACGCCTGAAACTCGACGTCGAGCGCGTGGTGCATCTGCACGGTGGGATTGATTCAATTGCGACCGTCAACGTAGCGGCGGGCCTTTAGTCAAAAGTGGCCCTTGGCCGGCGCTGTTGTGACTGCCGGATGGAACGCGGCGCTTCAGCTCTTCGAAGAAATTGACGACGACAACGACGGAGTTCCGCCCGGGCACGGCTGCCGCCGACGGCGCCGCGCTGACGAACCGTCCGCATTCTGACTTGGTCTGACTAGTGCTACACTCATGTCATGAGCACCGCGTACTCGATCTATGAGGCCAAAGCCAAGTTCAGCGAAGTGATGCGAAAGGTGCGCGGCGGGCAGCGAGTGGTCGTGACGTACCACGGCGAGCCAGTGGCCGAGATCATGCCTGTTGGACCGACTGCGGAAGGTGTGCGTGGCCGCGCCGCGCGGCTTGCATCCACCGGTGAATTGATACGCGGTTCAGGCGACTTCAAGACCTTCACGGCGGCGGGCCGCAGACCAGGCGGCCTCCGCCGCTTCCTCGATGATCGTGGCTGAGCCAGCACCCGTCTTCATCGACTCTTCGTGCTTCATCGCTCTGGCCCTGAACGAATCAGGTGCGGCGCGGCTTCGATCGCGCATTGCGCGAGCATCGGCGCGATATGCATCGACTCTCGCAGAAGCGGAGTTGATGGCGGCGTTGACGCGCGAGGAACTGCCGATGGGAGCGGCCGATGTCCCAGGCGTCGACTGGATTTCGCCGGCGCGACGCCTCACACCAGAACTCGTCCGGGTGATGTCAGGCGGTTACGTGCGCGGCGCCGATGCCTGGCACCTGGCGTGTGCGCTGTTCCTCGACCCGGACGCGAACGAACTGGTGTTCCTCACCCTCGACAGGCGACAACGTGACGTCGCGAAGTCGATCGGATTCACCGTTGCGTGAAGGTCCGTCGCAAGCGTTTTCCTGACATCCTCAACCGCACCAACACCATTTCGCTGTTTCCTCCCGGTGTTGTCATTGGGTTTCGATGGCCGTCGCGGGCTGCGCGGAATGGTCCATAGCGATGGAGTTAAACGAGTCGGTGAGCTTGTCGCCAGGCGACGGATTCAGTGAGAGCCGCGATACAGAGAAACCCTTAGCTGTCTTGCCTCGGTGCCTCAGCGTCTCAGTGTGTCGCGATCATCAAATCAAGTGTTCACGTATATGCAATCAGCAATCAACGATCACCGATCAACAACGAATCAATAGTCAAAGATCACCAAATCACAAATTCTGATTACTGAGTCGCCCAGGCGTTGTAGTTTTCGACGCGCATTCTCGCCTAAGGGAACAAGGGCGGGAATGGCGTGACGGCCGAGCCCCCATCCACTGTCCACACCAACCGTCGCCATGGGAGCTTTATGAACATCAATCGACGTCACATCCGCGTCGCCGCGCTGTCGAGCGCGATCGCACTGCTGCTCCAGAGCGCACCTGTCATGGCTGAAGGCCAGCAGGGCAGTAACAGACCCGTCGAGATCACCTTCACGAAATGGGTCACCGGGCCGGTGTTCGTCCCTGACTCCTTTGGCATCACAGAGGGGCACGGTCTCATGGTCGGGGTCACCGGAGGCGATATTCCGGGCACCTTCGTGGGAGAGGTGCTTCAAAGTCAGCGGAGCGCGAACCCGGCACTGAAGGCCGCCATCAACAAGCTCGAGGCGATCTATGAGGTCCACGACCTCCAAGGGAACCATGTGTTCACCGCGCTCATCCGGGGCGGTACCAACCGAGCGACGGGGACGGCCTTGCTGGATGGCATCGTGCTGGCTGGGTGGCGCACGGGTGCGCCCGTGCACGTGGAGTTCGAAACGGTCGTCGGCTGCATGGGCGCGCCGACAGCGACCACGACGTGCTTCGAGGGAACGATCCAGGTCGGCCGAGTCCCGAAGGGGAACGACTAGTCGGCCCTCTCGCTGGGTTGCTAGCCGCAACCCGGCGAGTCAGGGTACGCGCGTCTTCAACTCCTCTAGCCAGTGCTCGACGACGACCATGTTGGCCGGCGTGGCGTTCGGATCGCGGGCCGCGCGGTCTTTGACCATCAGGAACCGCTGGCCATCAGACGACACGTCGTAATGGCGAGCGGGATTTGGTTCGACATAGGCGGTGTCGAACATCTTCGCGGGATGGCCAGCGATGAACGTCGTCCCGGACGTGCGGACCGGCACGACAGTCAGCGCACCCGATTCGTCCAGGTAGAAGAGCTCGCGGCCGTTTCGCGCCCACGCAGGGCGCGTGCCCCCTCCTATCGAGATCTGCCAACGATCACTGTCCACCTGCGGGAACGGTCGCACGTGGACCTCCATGCGTCCAGATTCATCCGACTGGTACGCGAGATAGCGACCGTCCGGGGAAATCTCGGCGAAGTTCCCGCGGAACAAGCCCTCGACCGGCGGCTGTGCCCGCGACGGGTTAACCGCCGGCCTCGTGGGATCAGTCAGATGAACCAGGATGATCTCGCGCGCGATCTTAGGTGCATTCTCGAAGCCGAAGAGGCGCGTCCCGTCCCGCGTGATCGACGTCGGCCACTGGGAGTTCGTACTCGTCGTCAACCGGTCGACGGTACTGCCGCCTACGCCACTACCGTCGACGGCCTGGCTGTAGATGTTCGGCACGCCCGATCGGGCCGACATGTAGATGATCCGGCGGCCATCGGGCGTCCACATCGGCATGGCATCCACGCCAGGAGAGAAGGTCAAGCGCCTCAGCGTTTCCCGCGCGAGATCCCAGATCCAGACCTCGATGTTCCCCTGATCTTCGATGGACGTCGCCACCCGCGTACCATCGGGTGAGAGGCGCGGTGGCCCGTACGCGCGCAGCGGCGTTGCGATCGGTTCCTCGTGCCCCTTCCGATCAACCCACACGAGCGACCGTATCGGCGTCTCGGCCGCCGCCCCTGGGATATAGACGAGTGTTCCCGGTCGCGACACGGCGTAATTGGCTCCGCCGCTCGCCTTCGTCAGTACATCTTGGACGACCGTTACCGGATCGCCGAGCACCTCAAGCCGGACGGGATCGAATCTGATGGCGCGCAGCGTGCCGGGTGCTGCGTAGATCAGATATCCGCCCCGTGCCGAGCCTGCGACCGACGCCAGCAGTGAGCCAGTCGATGGCTCGATGTACTCGGCCTGCCCGCCCCCGCGAACGAGCATCTCCCGCCGACCGGTTCTCAGGTCGAGGACGGCCACCTGCGCGTTATCCGCTCGGCCCATCGCCGTAATCGTGAACAAGACACCCCGCCCGCCCGGCAGCACCGACGGGAACGCATGGTCGCTCTCGCGCTGTGCCGCGTCCGGCTTGGTCAACACCTCCGGTTCTCCGCCGTCGGCCGACAGGCGCCAGAGGCCAGTGCCGGGGTCGTCGGTGGCGAATACGATCGTGTTGTCGTCAGCCCAGCTTGCACCAAGCGAACGGCCCATCACCGGGCCGAGCGTAATGACCGGCCCCCCCGCGACGGGCACCTTCTTGAGCTCCGCGTTCTCGAAGAAGCCGATCCACCGGCTATCAGGGGAAAAAAACGGCGAGTACGCGTTGGTAATGTCCGCCAGCGGGCGCGCGTCGAGCTGATCGATCGCACGCACCATCAAGAAGCCGCCGTTCGTACTTGTCCCTCCGAAGCGGTACACCAGATGCCTGCCGTCTGGCGACAGCGCGAGGTCCCGATCGTTGCTATCTACATTCAGCGGCTGGCCCGGCGGCGTCACGATCGCAAAGCGTGTCGGCAGGACAGCTCCCTGTGGTCGGGACAGCATCACGGTCCAGACTGCGAGTGCGGTCAGCACGGCGCCGCTCGCGAGCGCTGCGATCGCGAGCGGTGTGATGCGACGCGACGCTCTCGGAGATGGAACGGGTTCGCCTGCCGGGGATGCAATCGCATCGTCGATCTCGAATCGAGCCACAGCGGCCGAGTCGAGCCGGCGTGTGCGGTCCTTCTCGAGACAGCGGCGGAGGAGCGTGCGAATCGGTGCGGGCGTCTCGGCGGGCAGCCCGGTCACATCCGGCTCCCCGTGCAGCACGGACTCGAGCATCTCAGTCTCTGTCTCGCCCGTGAACGCAGGCCGACTAGTGAGCATCTCCAGCAGGACGATGCCAAACGCCCAGAGGTCGCTGCGTGTATCGGCCGCCCGCCCCCCGGCTTGCTCGGGACTCATATAGGCGAGCGTGCCAAGGATGAGGCCGGCACGCGTGTCCGGCGCAGCGCGTGCCGGCGTTGCTGCTGACTGTGCGTCCGATTCTCCCGGCAGTAGCGGTACCCCGGCTCCAAACTTCGCGAGTCCGAAGTCGAGGACCTTGACGACGCCGTCGGGTGTGATCTTGATGTTGGCCGGCTTCAGGTCCCGGTGGATGATGCCGCGCTCGTGCGCGGCCTCAAGCGCCTCCGCGATCTGTCGCGCAATCGCGAGCGCCTGGGCGAGAGGTAGAGGACTCGTCGCGAGCCGCTCGGCCAGCGTTTCGCCCTCGACGAACTCGAGGACCAGGGCGGGGCAGCCCTCCACCTCCTCGACACCATAGATCGCGCTGATGTGCGGGTGATTGAGTGCCGCCAGAATGCGTGCCTCGCTCTCGAGCCGCGCTCGACGATCCGGGTCGCTCGCGAAGTGCGAGGGCAGCAGCTTCATTGCGACCTGACGACCGAGCTTCTCGTCGCGGGCGCGGTAGACTTCCCCCATCCCACCCGAACCGATTGGCGCCAGGACGGTATAGGGTCCAAACCGCCGGCCGACCAGCGCCCGCTCACGGGCGAGATGACCGGCCATATCCGCTCCCGCGAACGCTGGCGTTTCCAAAAACGTACCGGCAGCTTGCTCGTGCGCCAGCAACGACTCGACCTCGTTCCGGAGCGAGTCATCGCCGGCGCACAGCTCCGCCAGCGCTGCGATCCACTCGGACTCGGGTCGCGCCACGACGGCGCCGTAGATGCGCTCGACCTCTGGCCAGCGTTCAGGCATCGTCTTGATCGTTCATCTCGCGCAGGATCGCGGCGAACCGTGGATCCGAGTGCAGCGTGCGGTACTGCGGAAAGTGGCGCGCCCACAGGATGAAGGAAGGCTCGCGCTCATCCCATGCACGACGTGCGAACGCGATCGCGTCTTCATGCTCCCCTGCGGCTTCTGCCGTGAGCGCAAGGTGCGCAGGCGAGACATAGCCGCGCGAGACGCGGTCGGTCAGTTCGCGATGCAGTGAGCGCGCCTCCGCCGGCTTCTCCCACTGCCCATAGACTCCCGCCAGGGCGGTGAGAGCGAGTGAGTGCCGACGCGACATCGCCGCGGCGGCCTCCAGCGTAGGGACTGCTTCATCGAATCGCCTGGCCATTCCGAGCGAAATGCCAAGCGCCCAGCGCGACACAAACGAATCGGGGTCTTGTTGAACAGCCCGGCGGCACGTGTCAATCGCCTCGTCCAGCCGGCCGGCCGTAAAAAGACAACATCCGAGGTTCATCATCATGTACGCGGATAGTGGATCGCTCTCGAGGGCGCGGCGGGCTTCCGCGATGCCCGATTCGAAATCCCCGCGGGCCCATTGGAGATAGAAGAGGGAGTACCAGCAGCGGCCCATTCCGTAATTCGGACTGAGCTCCAATGCCCGCTCGAACTCCTGCTTCGCCATCGCGCGGTTGTTCTCGTACAGCAGGGTCGCAGCCGCTAACGCGATGTGCCCCGCCGCGGACGTGGGATTGAGCTCGATCGACCGTCTCGCCGCCGCGATTGACTCGGATTTCGTCTCAGAACCTGGCCCCGCCCCGGAATACGCCATGACCGTGAACGCGTCGGCAAGGCTGGCCCACGCCAATGAATAGTCGGGGTCGACCTCGACTGCCTGCCGTAGCAGCTCGAGCCCGGCGGGGACGCTTGCTCCCCGTCGATCGAGCAGCGCGCGGCCCCTCAGATAGAGCTGATAGGCCTCGATGTTTGTCGTCCCCTGCTCCACCAGCCGTTCATCTTTGCCACCGGCCAGAGTCACCCGCAACCGCTCGGCGATCGCCTTCGCAATCTCATCCTGCACGTCGAAGATGTCTTTCAACTCACGGTCGTACCGCTCCGACCACAGTTGAAAACCGTCTGCCACGTCGCTCAGTTGCACGGTGATGCGCACTCGGTCTCCCGCTCGCCGCACGCTGCCGTCCAGCACCGTCGTCACGTTCAGTTTCTGGCCGATAGTTCGAAGGTCGTCGCCCCTGCCCTTGAAGGAAAATGCCGACGTCCGCGCGGCCACCTTCAAGCCCTTGAGTGGCGTGAGCGCGTTGATGATTTCTTCGGCGATGCCGTCGCAGAACCAGTCCTGGTCCTTCGCGGCGCTCATGTCCGTGAAGGCCAGCACAGCGATCGACGCCTGGCGTTCGACTGGCAGTGGAGTGCTGCTGGACGTCTCGTCGATCCCCATCCGCACGCTGGCGACGTCATGCGGTCGGTGTGTCGGATCCTTTTCGAGGCAGCGGCGCAGTAGACGGATGATCCCCGGAGGTGTGGCCCGTGGCAGCGCCTTCCACTCGGGATCCCGTTCGATTATGGCTGCCAAAGTGTCGGTGAAGGTGTCTCGCGCAAACGCCCCGTGGCCGGTGAGCATTTCATAGAGCACGCAGCCGAATGCCCAGATGTCAGTGCGTGTGTCGACCGGCTTCCCCCGCGCTTGTTCGGGGCTCATGTACGCGGCCGTGCCAAGAATCATCCCGTGGTGCGTCCCGCGGACCGTCATCGTTGGCGACTGGGTGAGGTCCGACGTCGAACCGTCGCCCGCAACCGCTTTCGCGAGGCCGAAGTCGAGCACTTTGACCACCCCGTCCGGGGTGACCTTGACATTCGCGGGTTTCAGATCGCGGTGAATGATCCCCTTCTTGTGCGCCGCGTCGAGCGCGTCGCCGATCTGTCGCGCGATCTCGAGCGCTCGAGCGAGCGGTAGAGGACCCTTCGCGACCTGCTCGGCCAGCGTCTCACCCTCGACGAGTTCGAGCACCAGTGCGGGGCAGCCGTCCACGTCCTCGAGGCCATAGATAGCGCCGATATGCGGATGATTGAGCGCCGCCAGCATCCGCGCTTCGCGTTCGACGCGGGCGCGACGATCGGGGTCGCTCGCGAAGTGCTGGGGCAGGACCTTGATGGCGATCTCACGACCGAGCTGCTCGTCGCGGGCGCGATAGACTTCGGCCATTCCACCCGAGCCGATCGGCGCCACAACCGCATAGGGTCCAAATCGCCGACCGACGATCGCTCTCTCGTTGGCGATGGCTCCGGTCGCGTCGGCGCCTGCGAACGCCGGCGTTTCCAGAAACGTTCTCGCCGCGTGCTCGTGCGCCAGCAACGACTCGACCTCACTCCGGAGCGAGTCATTGCCAGCGCACATCTCCGCCAGCGCGGTCGCCCACTCGGACTCGGGTCGCGCCACGACGACGCTGTAGATGCGCTCGACCTGCGGCCAGTGTTCAGGCATCGTCTTGCTCGGAACGATGCCTATCTTAGTCGGGGCGCCTCACCGCCGGCTGATTTCTCGGAGGAGCCACACTTTGGCCAGTCGCCAATCCCGCATGACGGTGCCAGGCGACACTCGCAGCGCGTCGGCGGTCTCCTCGACACTCAATCCGCCGAAATATCTCATCTCGACGATCTGGCTTTTTCGTGGATCCACCGCTGCCAGCGCATTCAATGCATCGTCGAGCTCCACGAGATCCCGTGGACGCTCGTTCGAGACAGCAAGCGCTTCGTCCAGCGATGCCATCGGTGCGCCACCTCCACGCTTGTGGAACCTTCGGGCGCGGGCGGCATCGACCAGCACGCGGCGCATGATCCGGGCTGCCATGGCAAAGAAGTGTTGTCGGTCGTGCCACTGGCTGCGCTTGACGTCGATGAGTCGCAGATAGGCTTCGTTGACGAGGGCGGTTGGCTGGAGCGTGTGTCCACTGCGCTCATGGCCCATGTGCTGACGCGCGATCCGCCGCAGTTCCTCGTGCACGAGTGGAACGAGCTGATCGAAGGCGGCCTGATCGCCGTCGCGCCAGGCCAGCAGCAGAGCGGTGGGATTACCGTCCACCACGTTACTTAGCGGCCGTCTTGGCGAAGTCTCCGGCTTTCACGAAGCTGATCTTTGCCAGCGAGATGTGCTTCACGAGAGCGGCCTTGATTTCCGCGGGCGTCAGGCCTGAGACGATCGACTCCAGCTCTGAGTCCCAGGCGAGAGTGCGGTTGATGTAGGACAGTGTGTTGAGCCGTCCGGCTAACGAGGGGTCCTGCGCGCGCGTCACCTGATTCGATTGCAGCCAGCCCGCTTTGGCGGCCTTCACTTCATCGTCAGTGAAGCCGTCGGCCAGTGCGCGCGTCAGCTCCTCTTTGATCGCGGCCTCGAGGCGCGCCGCGTTCTGCGGTGCGTAGA
>Ga0075423_10003607_pt1 | contig 14275 bp, 12 predicted proteins | sample SoiMethybrSBSTD2_FD_80114 | JGI IMG/M metagenome (GOLD analysis project Ga0075423, IMG submission 80114) | Bulk soil microbial communities from a Populus tree surrounding site in Tennessee, USA - Soil MetaG P. TD hybrid SBSTD2 | ecosystem: Environmental > Terrestrial > Soil > Tree plantation...
ACCATCCTCTACTGGCTCTCCTGCGGCGCGCTCCCCTTCCAGGCGCCGAGCCCCGCGGCGCTGCTCCGCACCATCCTCGAGGGCGAACCGAAAGATCCGCGGGCGGTGCGACCGGCGGTGAGCGACGCGCAGGCGAAGGTCATCTCCCGCTGCCTCGAGCGCGATCCCGCGCGCAGATACCAGTCGGCCGCGGAGCTGCGCCGCGACATCGAGGCGCTTCTGGGAGACGCCGGGGTCGAGCAGCCGCTGGAGGTGCTCGCCCGCTTCGTGCAGACGCCGGCGGAGGAGGCAGCGCGCGTGCGCGGGGGGCTCGTGGCGCGCTGCCTGGCGCGCGGGGAAGAAGAGCTGGCGCGCAAGCGCACCAGCGCCGCACTGTCCGCGTTCGGCCGGGTCCTGGCGCTCGATCCGGAGAACCTGGCGGCAAAGGGGCGCGTCGACCGGATCCGCCGCCGGGCGAGGCTCCTCAAGGTAGGCCGACGCGCGCTGGTCGGCGCGGCGGCGTGCGCGATCGTCGCCGCCGTCGCCGCACCTGCCATCCGTTTCTTCGACCGCGTGCAGTCGGCGCGCAACGAGCGCGAGCGGCAGGAGGCGCGCGCGAGCCAGACGATCGCTGCCGTTCCCCCTGCCCGCCCGCCGGCTGCCGCGGACGTTCCGACGGCGTCGGCGCCTCCACCGTCGAGCGCGGCCGCGGGGGAGCCCGAGCCGCCGCCGAAACGCGGGACCCCTGCGAGCACGACGCGCAAGCGCGGGGGCAGCCCGGCGACGGCGAGCGCGGCGGGTCGTCCTGTCGCCGTCCGCCGCGAGGAACGCCTCGCGGCGACAGAGCCCCCCACGCTCTTGCCCGTCGTCCTCGCCCAGAAGGTTCCCGCCCGGGTGATCGTCGACGATTCCGATCTCGGTCAGGACCTCATGATCCACGCGCAGCTCGCGCCCGGGACGCACCGGGTGACGATCCAGCACAAGTGCTGCGCCGACTTGAACACGCAGATCGAGATCCGGCCCAACCGGCAGCGCTACACTCTGGAGACCGGCGCGCCGCGGCCCGCGCAGCTGCGCATCGTCGGCGGCGATCCGGACGCGCAGGTCTGGTACTCCGACGAGAACACGCCGCTCACGCCGCTGGGGGTGGTGCGCGATCTACGGGGGACGCCGGCGCGCATCGCGATGACGGAGCCCACGCACCGCTTCATCATCACGGTGGGCGACAAGGCCATGCAGCGCACGTTGCGCGCCGGCATCGAGAACCAGATCGACCTGGCCGGTGAACCGTGACGAGCGCCGTCGCTTTCGCAGTCACCCTGGTGGTGGCACAGGCATCGGCGCAGCAGTCCGAGCGGGCGGCGCAGGCCGAGGGGGAAGATGCTGCCGCCGAGCAGGTCCGGCTGGCGCAGCGCGACTTCGAGTACGGCGATTACGCGAAGGTGGCCCAGCGACTGGCCACCCTGGTGGAGGCGGGCCGGTTCCAGACGCCCGAGCTGCGCGCGCGCGCCTACACGCTCCTGGGCGAAGCGCTCCTCCTGCAGAATCCGCCTCGCGAGGCGGACGCGCACCGCGCCTTCCTCGAGCTCCTGTTCCTCGATCCCGACACCGAGCTGGACCCGTTCTACGTACCGCCGCGCGTGGTCGAATTCTTCGATCGCGAGAAGAAGGAGCTGGAGCCCCAGATCGGGCCCCTGCGCGCGCAGCGGCGCGCGGAGAAGGAGGCGCGGCGCCGCGCGCTCGAAGAAGAGGCCAAGCGCCGTCAGGCGGAGGAGGAGAGGCGGCGGCAGGAGACCCTGCGTCCCCGCGTCGAGCGCACCGTCGTGCAGCACGAGTTCTGGGTCTCGCTGCTCCCCTTCGGCCTCGGCCAGTTGCAGAACGGGGATCGCAGCCTCGGATACACGCTGGCGACGCTGGAGGTGGTCTTCGGGGCGGCGAGCGTGGGCAGCGCGCTGCTCATCGAGGCGCTGCGCGACCAGAACACGCAGAAGTTCGCCACCGGGAGCGACTACCAGATCGCACACCGGCTGCAGATCGTGAAATGGGTCGGCGCGGCGGCGTTCTATTCGCTCTGGGCGTTCGGAGCGATCCACGCCGCGGTCAACTACAGGCCACAGACGATCGTGCGGGACCAGGTCCTGGTCGGGCCGGCGCCGGGCTCCACGACGTCGCCCGAGATGCCGATCCCGCAGCAGCCCGAGCGCCCGCCGCGCACCACGCCGCCGGCGACACCGCCGGCGACGCCGCCGGCCCCGAAGCCCCCGCGGACCGACGCGTCGCCGCCGAGCCCGACGCCCGCGTGGCTGCACGTTCCGAGCACCGTCGCCTTCGAGGTACGCTGATGGCGTCGATCGTCGTCCACCTCCCCGGCGCTCCTCCCTCGTGGATTCCGCTGGTCAAGGCGCTCACCACGGTGGGGGCCGCCGCCGACAGCGACGTCCGCCTGGAGGACCTGCGCGGCGTGGTCGCCATCGAGTTCGATGGGTCGACCTACACCGCCACTGCGCTGGAGGGGGCGCCGCTGCTCGTGAACGGGAAGAGACGCGATCGCGTGGGGCTCGCCGAGGGCGACACGCTGCAACTCGGGCGCACGCGTCTCGTCTTTCGCGCGACGGACAGGGCTGCCGGTGCCAGCTTGCCCCCGGTCCAGCCGGCCGATGCCGCCACTCTTGCCGTGCAGCGGCTGGCGGAGTTCACCCAGTCGCTCGCGCGCGAGCCGGGCACGGGAGCCGCGCTGTCGCGCCTGCTCGACGCGATCGTCGAGGTGGTCCAGGCGGACAAGGGATTCCTCATCGTCGTCGAAGACGGCGCGCCGCGGGTGGAAGTGGCGCGCAATTTCCAGCGGCAGGACATCCAGAACGCCGTGGAGCGCCTGTCCGACTCGATCGTCGAGCGCGTCCTGCAGACGCGGCAGCCGGTGATCGTCAGCGACGCCCTGCACGACGCGCAGTTCAACGCCAGCGCCAGCGTGGTGAACCTGAAGCTCTCCAGCGTGATGTGCGTCCCGCTCGTCCGCCGCGGCGAGCTGTACGGCGCCGTGTACGTGGGCAACGATCGGATCGCGAACCTCTTCACCGAGCGCGAGCTGACGCTGATGACGTCGTTCTGCGCGACGGCGGCGCTGCTGCTCGAGCGCGCCCTCGAGCTCGACGAGCTGCGCACGCAGAAGCGCGAGCTGGAGAGCCGCCTCGAGGAGCAGGCGTACGGGGAGATCATCGGCGCCTGCGATGCGATGCGGGACATCTTCCGCAAGGTCGACAAGGTCGCCGCGACGAACATCGACGTGCTCGTGACGGGGGAATCCGGCACGGGCAAAGAGCTGGTCGCCCGCGAGCTGCACCGGCGCTCGCCGCGCAAGGCGGGACCGTTCGTCGCCATCAACTGCGGAGCGATTCCCGAGAACCTGCTGGAGAGCGAGCTGTTCGGTCATGCCAAGGGCGCCTTCACCGGCGCGATCGCGGCGCGGCCGGGGAAGTTCCAGGCGGCGAGCGGGGGCACCCTCTTCCTCGACGAGATCGGCGACATGCCGATGACGCTGCAGGTGAAGCTCCTGCGCGCGCTGCAGGACCGCCAGGTGACGCGCGTCGGCGAGAATCGCCCCGAGCCCGTCGACATCCGCATCGTCTCCGCCACCAACAAGGACCTCGACGCGGAGATGAAGACAGGCAAGTTCCGCGAGGATCTCTTCTATCGGATCAACGTGGTGCATCTGCACCTGCCGGCGCTGCGCGAGCGCGGCGAAGACGCCGTGATGCTCGCCAAGTACTTCCTGTCGCGGGCGACCCGCGAGTTGGGCAGCAAGGTGAAGGGCTTCAGCACGCAGGCGCTCATCGCCATCAAGCGCTACCGATGGCCGGGCAACATCCGGCAGCTCGAGAACCGCATCAAGAAGGCGGTGGTGCTCGCCGACAAGCCGCTCATCACTCCCGACGATCTGGAGCTGCGCGCGGAGCAGCTCGACCCCATCCTGCCGCTCGCGCAGGCGCGCGACGAATGGCAGCAGCGCTACATCAACGAGGTGCTGGAGCGGAACGGGGGCAACCGCACGAAGACGGCGAAGGACCTGGGCGTCGACCCGCGCACCATCTTCCGGCACCTCGAGCGGATGGACGCGGAACGGCGCGGAGAGGCGCTCCCCCCCGAGCCGTTGGACACCGAAGGATGACAGAAGTGTCGCGCCCCGCCAGGCGCGGCGGCAGTTCAACGTCAGGCAACCCATTGGAATCCGCCATGATTCATCCTGGCTCGCCGATTGCTCCGAGGTCGCTTGCGCGGGCGTGTGTGCTCGCTCTCGCCCTCTTCATGCTGACGAACGGATGCCTCATGCCGCAGTCGGTCGATCCGGACACGACGCGTCCGCACATCATCCCGCGCGCCGACCTGAGCAAGGTGCGCGACTACATGCTCAAGCCGGCGATGGTGCTCTATCCGCGCGGCCCGAGCGATCCGCCGAACTGCCGCTGCACGCTGGAGGTGGAGACCCCGCCGATCATCGCCGACGATCCGACCGTGGACGTCGAGGGCAGGCTGTTCGTCGACTACGGCTTGTCCGTGCCCACCTCGCAGCGCGCGCTCACCAAGGTGCCGTTGCCGGGCAGCTTCCAAGGCGAGAACACTTCGCGCGGTACGGTCACGCTCTCGATCGACGCCGACTTCTACGGGCTGAGCAAGGGGACCCACGTGTTCGAGCTGGTGCTCGCCGAGGCGGCTGGATTCGCGCTCGACTCGGCGTTCCCTCCGCAGCGCGCCACCAAGCCGGACTGGGCATCGTCGGTGCTGAAGTTCGTCGTCGAAGTTCAGCGCGACCTGGATCCGCTCCGGCCCACGTGCGACGTCGGCGCGTCGCCCCCACAGGTCAGAACCTGCTCACCCTGATCCGCCACTCGATCCTCGCGGCGGCGCTGGTGAGCGCGGCGTGCGCGCTCCGCGATCCACGGTTGAGCGGCGCCGCCCTTCCCTGCAACTCGAGCGCGGAGTGCGAGAGCGACTCGGTGTGCTTCCTCGGCGAGTGCCGCGGCGCCTCGTCGGGGCTCGCGGTCGTGATGGCCGAGGTGCGCGCTCCCGCCGACCAGCAACTGGGTTCCGCGCAGCGGACCGGGATCGACCTGCGCAGCTCCACGCTGGTGAACTTCCAGCTCCAACCGCTGCTCTCGGCGTCCGGTTCGGTGCAGCAAGCCGTGGACGGCCAGCCCGGCACCACCGTTCCGGTGGCGGGAGCAAGCCTTCTGCTGTCCGAGGCGTCGCCCGTGATCCACGACCGCGCGGCGACGGTGTTGGCACAGGCGGATTCGGCCGGCGCGTTCTCGCTGTCGTTTGCATCGTCGACGTGGAACCTGCTCGTCGTCCCGCCGGCGCCGGCGCCGCCCATCCGGCCCGCTCCGCCCGCCGGATCGCTCAGCGCTAGCGTGACGAATCTGCCCGTCGTGCTGCCCGCGCCGCGCGAGCTGGTGACGATCGGCGCGACGATCTTCGCCGGCGGCAGGCCGCTGGCGGGCGCTCGCGTGACCGCGGTGGACAATGGCGGTATCGCCCTCTCGACGCCGACCAGCACCCTCGCGGACGGCTCGTTCGCGCTGCAGCTTCCTCCCGGGCCGCCTACGTACTCCCTCCAGATCGGTCCCGGTGCGCCGTCCGATCCGCCCATCCCGACGTTCGCGCTCCAGGGACCGTTCACGTCCGCGCCGCCTGCGGCGTTCGACCTCGGCGCGCTCCCCGGCCCGGCGACGCTGTCGGGAACGGTCGTGGACGCCCACCAGCAGCCGGTCGCCGGCGCGAAGGTGGTCGCCTCGAGCCTGGACCCGACCGGGTGGTCGATCTCGCGCCAGACGGTGACCGACGCGACTGGGGGGTTCTCGATCGCGGTCCGCACCGGCAGTTACGCGCTGGAGGCAATCCCGGACGTGGACCCCTCGCTGCCCGCACTGTCGGGCGAGTCGATCGTCACCGCGCCGTCGGCAGGCCTCACGATCGTCTGTCCGGACAAGGCGATCGGGAGGGGATTCGTCGTCCGGCCGGACGGCGCGCGGGTCGGCGGCGGTTACCAGATCACCGCGACGCGCGTGGCGGACCGGCTCGTCCCGGCGCGCCTGGTCCGGTCGACCGCGACCGACGCTTCGGGATCGTTCAGCATCGTCGGCGACCCGGGACGGTACCGCCTGGAAGCGGTGCCGCCGGCGGGCACCGACCTTCCCCGGAAACTGGTGTCCGTGGATCTTGCCGCGGCGGGACAGCCCACCGAGTTTCCGGCCGTGCAACTCTCGCCGCCGCTTGCCGTCGCTGGGACGGTGACGAACGGCGCCGGCGCGCCCGTCGCCGGCGCCACCGTCGACTTCTTCGCCTTCGATTCGACCGGCACCCGCTCGGTCCTGATCGGCAGCGGGCTCGCAAACGCCTCCGGCCAGTATCGCGCGGTGCTCCCGGACGTGCCGGCGCCCACACAGTGAGGCGGAACTTCCGGTCGACACGGCGGAGCGCCCGGTATACAGACCGCGCGTGCCGCCGCGCGACCCGGCTTTCCGGTCGTACCGAATCGCGCTGTACGCCGTGTACGGCGCGTTCTGCGGCGCTCTCTTCTTCCTCCTGGTGCGCTCGGTTGCGTCCGATCTGTACGGCCACTCTCCGCCCGCGCTGCCGCAGGCGTCCGCCACCGCGTGCCTCGACGACGTCGAGCGGCTCTACGCCCAGCTGTCGGCTCGCGCCGTCCAGCCCGCCCCCGGGGGGCTCGAGAGCGGGTCGCTGGGACGCGAATGGGACCTGTGGATGCGGCGCTGGGAGGACGACGTCGCTCGCGTCAGCGCCCGATGCCAGTTGAGCGACGCGCCCGACCCTGCGCGCCGGCACCTGGCCTCCGCGGTCGACGGGCTCGAAGAGCTGCGGCGCGATCTTTCCCGCAGCGGCGAGAGCGCCTCGGCCGAGGCACGCGAGGTGAAGGACGCGCTCACCCAGGCGCGCAAGGACCTGGGCCTCAAGCCGCGCTGACGAACTCGCGCACCGGCGACTAGAGCTTCGGGTTCGCCGCCTGGGCGGCCGTCGGAGCAGGCTGCGCCGGTGCTGCCGCCGCCGCTGCGGGCGCCATGGGCTGCTGCACGGGCGCCTGCCGCGAGGCGAGGCGCTTGAGACGGGCGCGGATGAGGCCGGAGAAGTCGCTCGAGGGGAATAGCCCCAGCGCGCGTTCGTACGTCTGCCGGGCCTTGTCGCCGTTGCCGGACTCCTCGTAGTCGGTGCCCAGCAGGTACCCGGCATACTGCGCCGTCTTGGTCCCGCCGGTGCTCTTGAGGAAGCTCTCCAGCGCCGGGATGGCGCGCTGATGCTCCTTCGCCTGCGTGAGCGCGTTGCCGAGGCGGAACCAGACCATGCTCTCCTCGACGCGCGGCTCCAGCTCGAGGTAGCGCGTCAGCTCCTGGGCGGCCGCGCTCCAGTCGTTGCGGTGGAAGGCGGCGTTGCCGCGCTCGAGCGCAGCCTGGGCGATCTTCGCCTTCATCCCTGCGGCGCGATCGTCGAGCGCCTTGGCCTCGAGCCGCGAGATCTGCTGGCGGTCGACGTGGAGCGCCTGGTCCATCGCCAGCGTCTGGCCCGGGCCTTCCTTCTCCGAGCCGAGCAGCTCGTAGGCGCGCGCCGCCTTCTCGCTCGCCTCGCGGCGGGCTGCGTCGGCGCGGCGCAGGGTGTCCAGCTCCTGGGTGAGCTGCTTGACCTTTCCTTCGTTCGCCACCGCTTCCTCGCGCGCGCCGCGGATCTCGCTGCGGGCGAAGGTGAAGGCCCCGATGGTGGCGATGGCGGCGAAGAGGAAGTACGCGGCCACGCTGGTCATCACGTGGCGCTTCTCGAAGAGCTCCTGCTTGCGGCCCATCTGCTTGAGCTCGGCGTGCAGGTTCTTGAGGAGGTTGTCCGTCTTGATGACGAGGTTGCGCGACTCGATCACCTCCCGCCGGAGATCGGAGAGGTCCCGTTCCGGAGCAGGGTGCTCGGCGGCCGGGGGGATGGAACGGGGGACGGTGATCTCGTCGCTCATCGGAATTCCTCGGCTGGCAGGTCCGGGTCGCAGGCCGGCGAGCATACAGCAGGGCGTCCGCTTTCCCGCACGCTTTTCACGCCGACTGCGCGCGCGAGGTAGGACATCCTCGCCCTGGGTTCGCTCAGCCTCCGGGCGCCGTCGGGTGACCTTTGTCCTCGGGGGAGAAGAAATGGAAGATCAGGCCGGCGCTGAGCATGTTGCCGCCCATGTTGACGGTGCTGTTCGCGGCCGGGTCGGCGGCGGCGGACGAGATGCCGTAGCGATCCTCGATGACGGCGCCGACGTGATCGGTGATGCGGAAGCGGAACCCCAGCGCCACGAATCCCAGCGCGGAGTTCGCCTCCAGGCTGGCCGCGCCCGAGATCGTGTTCAGCGAATAGCCCAGGCCGCCGCCGGCGTAGACCGTGTACCAGTTCCCTTGGACGAGCGCGGTGTCGAGCTCGAGCAGGATCTGGAAGCTGCGGATCTTCAGCGCCGAGGCGCCCTCCCCGTACTGATCGAGGCCGTAGCCGAGCTGGATCCCCCCGTGCAGCTCGTCGTCGGGCTGGAAACCGAGTCCGAGCAGGACGCCGGGGTGCCAGAGAGAATGCTTCGCGCCGGTGTCCGACTGGTACTGGCCGCCCGGGATGGCGCGCAGACCGCCCAGGACGGTGATGGTCGCGTCGCCCTTGCCAGGCACGCCGGCGAGGGCGGGCGCGGCGGTGAGAAGCACGCAAGCGGCGAAGCGCAGGCGCATCCTTCCTCCCGAGGGCGAAGCGCGGGTAACATACCGGCGAAAGCGCGCGCGCGCGGAATTTCCCGCCGGCGCGTCCGAGGCCGATGGCGCGCGCACCCGAGACCGGGTTCTACTTCGAGCCGATCTCGGAGCGGCTCGTGCTCGTCGTCGAGGGATCACCGTTCCCCACCGACGACCACTGGGCCTACGTCGGCGACCCGATCGAGATGACCCCGGAGCTGGCCCGTCTCGAATGCGCGACCCGCTGGCCGGGCGTCGACGTCGAATCGCTCCAGCTGGAGCTCGATCTCGATTTCGACCGTGCCGTGGCGGAGTCCGAACGGCGCCAGGCGGAGGAAGCGGCCGGGGTGGTGCGCAATGCCGCCGAGCTGGAGCTGGACCTCGATCTGCTCTTCGCGCAGGCGGCTGCGCTGAGCGAGGCGGCGCCCCGCGCCCCGGCCGACGCGGTTCGCGCGGCGATCGACGACACGGCGGGGAAGCTCGACGAAAGGGACACGATCGGCGCCGCGATCGCGCGCGCCGCGCAAGACGAGGATTGACCGTTCAGCGCGCGCTCTGCGGCGCGCTGCGCGTGAGGTCCTGGAATTCGGGCGTGCCGCGCAGCGACTCGAGGTCCGCGTCGGAGCGCGCGTGCGCCGCGAGGTCCGCGTCGAGCTGGATGGCGAGGCGCAGGTGGTCCAACGCCTGCTTGCGCTCGCCGAGGCGCGCCAGCGCGCAGGCGTAGTTGTATTGCGCCTCGGCGAGATCGGGAGCGCGCACCACCAGCTCGGCCAGCGTCTCGGACGCGTCCTTCACCTGGTTCTCGGCGAGCTGCATGACTCCCACCGCGCGCAGCGCGAGCTGGCGCTGCTCGGAGGTCAGCTCGCGATCGCCCTTCAGCGTGGCCCTGCCGTGCAGAAGACCGCGGGCGTACGCCTGGGGCCCGATCTCGAACGCCGCCATGAGCGCGCCGAAGTGCGCCTTGGCGAAGCCCGGCTCCCGCCGTGCCAGCGCCTCGAAACGATCGAGCGCGGCAGCCGGCTCGCGCCGCTCGAGGAATCCCATGCCCGCGAGGAGGTCCACTTCGCGCTGCTGCTCGGGCGGAAGCGGCAGCACCTTGAAGGTGCGGGCCGCGGAGTCGAAGACGCGGTCAGAAAACGAGTCGCCGCGCGGACCGGCCACCTGCAGCATGAGGCAGTCCGCGCCGCGGGCGAAGAACCCCCAGCGACTGCGCACCGCCGCCGAGGCCGTCCCGCGCGTGAAGCTCCAGGTCGCGGTCGGGGAGTCGTTCGTCGCCTCGTCGCGAAGCGCATCGTCCTGGGCGCGGGCGTCCTGCGGCTGCTTCTTCTCCATCTCGCCTGCGCGCTGCTGGAGCGCGGCCAGGCGCTTGCGCGCGGCGTCGCGACAGCTCGCCGGACGCGCTTCGGACGCCAGCGCGAACGAGCCGACCTCGACCTGTACGCCGGAGCCAGAGACGTGCGCCGCTCCTTCGTGCGCGACCTGCCATCCGTCCGTCGCGGGCGGCAGGCTGTACTTCACGCCGTGCAGGACGTCGTCGACTTCGATGGTTCCCTCGGCGGCCTTGCCCGCGCCGGGCTTCGATGCGCCGCCCGTGGCGCAAGCGGCGAGGAGCGGGGCGGCCAGCCAGAGTCGTCTCATTGCAACTGCTCCGGACGGACCAGCCGCCCGCCGACGGAGTGGTACGTGAGGCGCATCTCGCGCGCCGTCTGTCCCTCGAGGTCATAGGCGAGACAGAGATCGTAGGGACGGGAGTACACATGCAGGCTGACTGCCCGCTCGCCGAAGGGATTCGAGACGCGGTGGATCGCGTCGTCGCCCTGCTGCAGGTCGACGCAGCCCACCGGCGCGCAGTCGATTCCGCCCGCGGGCACCAGGCGGATACGCTCGCCCGGACCAGGGCCGTCCAGCGAATGGAAGTTCTCCAGCCGCAGCGCGCCCTCGTGGATGGCGAGCCAGCAGAGCTGGTTTGCGTGGTTGTGGATCGGGCTCGCCGTGCGCGGGTCCCAGCAGAGCGCGAGAAGCTCGAAGAGCTCGTCGCGATAGATCAGGTTGCGCGTGTACCGGCCGGGAGCGAAGTGGAGGAAGGGCTTGAGCGTGTCGGGCCGGATCGACAGGTCGTGGAGCAGCGAACAGATGTAGCCGGGGCGGAAGCTCGGCGGCGGAACGCCGCGCAGCGTCTCGACGATCCCCTCGACCGCGACGTACATGCCCGCTCCTTCTGCGGCTTCTATAACGCGCTTCCGCTCGGCGCGGGTGCCGCTTCCGCCCTGCGGTGGGAGAAAGTGCGCAACGCGCGGCCGGCCGCCAGCCCGCCCGTCCCGACGGTCGGACCGGGGGACGCCGCTGGCCTCAGAGCGACTCCGGCGGCGCGGCGTGCGCGTGCGACTCGTAGTCGCGGCCGAAGCGCTTTTCGATCTCCGCAGTGGACCAGTCGGCCACCACCGGCCGGCCGTGCGCGCATCGCGCGCCGTAGTCGGTGTCATCGAGCGACTCGAGCAGCGCGCGCGCCTCGCCGTCCGCGAGCGCGTCGTGGGCGCGGACGCTGGCGTGGCAGGCCGCGCGCGCGAGCAGCGCGTCGCGGCGGCGCTCCAGGGATTCGCCGCGTCCGGACGCGGCCAGCTCGTCGGCGAGATCGGTGAGCAGCGCCGCGAGAGCGGGCTCGGCGAGCGAGGCGAGGGGAGCCGGGAGCGCCTTGACGGCCGCGGAGCCGCCACCGAACGGTTCCACCTCGACGCCGATGGCGGCGAGATCGGCCGCCCCTTCGCCGATGCGCGCGGCAGCGGCGGGCGCGAGGCGGAGCAGGATGGGAACGAGGAGCGGCTGCACGTGGATGCGCCCGACGGCGGCAGCGCGGCGCAGGCGCTGGTAGTTGATGCGCTCGTGCGCGGCGTGCTGGTCGACGAGGACCAGGCCGCGCTGTCCCTCGCAGACGAGATACGTGCGGTGCAGCTGGCCCAGGTACCGCAGTCCGGCGAAGAAGCCGCGCGGTGCGATGAGCGCCGCTTGCGCTGCCGCACCCGTACCCGAACCCGCGGCCGTAGCGGTAGCCGCGGCGCTCGCCGCGCTCGCTCCGGCGCACATCCCCCCGGCGCGGACACCTTCCCCACCGAATCCCACGCTAGCAGAGGGGTCCGACATCGGCCGCGCCGCGCCCGGCTGCGAGGCGCGGAGCCAGCGGGGCGGGTCATAGGGAGAGCGCGCGCCGTAGCGCTGCAGCGCCTCGGCCACCCGCGCGGAGCGATCGTCCGGCGGCGCCGCCGCCCCGGAGTGTGGAAATGCGACGTCGTTCCTGCCGTCGAGCGGCAACCACGCCCCCGAGGCGAGCACCGGCCGGAGCGCCGCCGTGATCGCCTCGTGCGCCGCGCGCGGGTCGGCGAGCCTCACCTCGGCCTTGGCGGGGTGCACGTTCACGTCGACGTCGCGCGCCGGCACTTCGACGAACACGATGGCGGCCGGATAGCGTCCATGCGGCATCAACTCGCCGTAGGCGCGCAACACAGCGTGCGTGAGCTGGCGATCGCGGACGGCGCGACCGTTGACGAACAGCCACACCGCGCTCGCGTTCGATCGCTCGATGGCGGGCGAAGCGGCGAGCCCGTGGACGCGGACGCCGCGCACCTGCGCCGAGAGGGGAATCAACCGGCCGCGCACCTCGCGACCCAGGGCCTCCGCGGCGCGCTCCTCCCGCACCGCATCGGCGTCGCCCGCGGGCAGGCGCAGCAGGATGCGCCCGTTCTCGCGCACCGTGAAGTCCACGTCCGGCCGGGGCAGCGCCAGCCGCAGCACCGCCTCGACGGCGTGCGCCTGCTCCGTTGCGACGCGCTTCAAGAACTTGCGGCGCGCGGGGACGTTCCAGAACAGATCGCGCGCCTCGATGGTCGTGCCCGGAGGCGCACCGGCGTCCTCGACGGAGATCACGCGGCCGCCCTCGACCTCGATGCGCGTTCCGGCCGCCGCGCCTGGCTCTCCCGTGAGCAGCGTGAATCGCGACACCGCCGCGATGGAGGGGAGCGCCTCGCCGCGGAAGCCGTACGTCGAGATGGCGAAGAGATCGTCCTTGGTGCGCAGCTTGCTGGTCGCGTGGCGCTGCAGGCTGAGCCGCGCGTCCTCGCGACCCATTCCCGAGCCGTCGTCGCGGACGCGCACGACGCGGCAGCCGCCGTCCTGGAGATCGATCTCGACGCGGCGGGCGCCGGCGTCGAGCGCGTTCTCCACCAGCTCCTTCACCGCCGAGGCGGGACGCTCCACCACTTCGCCGGCGGCGATCTGGTTCGCGAGCGTGTCGGGAAGGACGTGGATGCGCACCGGGCGCGAGTATCCGGCATTGCCACGGCGCCCCTCAAGCGGATAGACGTTCGCGCCCGATGCCCGTCCGGCTCGCGTACGCCGCCTGCTGCGTCTTCTGGGGCTCGACGTGGCTCGCCATCAAGCTCGGGCTGCGCGACCTTCCGCCGCTGCGGTTCGCCGCCGTGCGCATGGCGCTCGCGACAGCCGTGCTGCTGCCGTTCGCGCTGCGATCGGGGTTGCGCGCGTTGCCCCCGGCCAGGTGGTTGCACGTCGGCGCCGTAGGCCTGTTGCAGATCGGGATCCCCTACGGGCTGCTGTTCGCGGCGCAGCAATGGGTGCCTTCCAGCGTGGCGGCGGTGCTGTTCGCGACGTTTCCAGTCTGGCTGCTGCTGCTCGCGCGCGTCCTCCTGCCTGGCCAGATGCTCACGGCCGGGAAGATCGCCGCGGCGGTGCTGGGCGTGGCGGGCGTCGCCGTGCTCCAAGCTCCCGCCCTGCGCGGCGCCTCGCTCGCCACCGACGCGGCAGTCGGGGGGGCGCTGATCGTCGCGGCGGCGTTCGTCATCGCGCTGGCAAACGTGCTCATCCGGCGCGGGCTGACGGACGTTCCGCCTGTCGTCCTCACCTGCGTCCAGGTCCTGGCCGGATCGCTCCTCCTCGGCGTGGCCGCCTTGGCGCTCGAGTCGGACCGGACGGCCCTCTGGTCGACGCGGGCGTTCGCCGCGGTCGCCTACCTCGCCGTCTTCGGCACGGCGCTGCCGTACCTGGCGCTGTTCTGGCTGCTGGGGCGCATTCCAGTGTCGGCGATCGGCGCGATCCCCCTGCTGGACACGACGGTAGCGGTGACCCTGGGCGCGCTGGTCCTGCACGAACCGATCGGGTGGAACCTCGTCGGCGGAGGCGCGATGGTCCTGGCCGGAGCCGCGCTGGCGAACTTCGCCGGCGCCGCGCGCCTGGAGACGCTCCCGGAATCGGGCTGACCGCAAAAAGCGACGCCCCCGCGGCTCTGATCGAGCGGCGGGGCGTCTTTTGGGAAAAATTCCGGCAGCGACCTACTCTCCCACACGCAGAGCGTGCAGTACCATCGGCTCTGGAGGGCTTGACTGCCGTGTTCGGGATGGGAACGGGTAGGGCCCCTCCGATGTAGCCACCGGAAACCTTTTGCAGATGCGCAAGCAGTGCTGTTTTGTTGTGACGGTCGCGAGTTTGCGACCGGGCTCGACCCTGGCCTTCGGCAGCCCTTCCCGAATGGTTCGAGAAGAAAA
>Ga0075423_10003609_pt1 | contig 14266 bp, 14 predicted proteins | sample SoiMethybrSBSTD2_FD_80114 | JGI IMG/M metagenome (GOLD analysis project Ga0075423, IMG submission 80114) | Bulk soil microbial communities from a Populus tree surrounding site in Tennessee, USA - Soil MetaG P. TD hybrid SBSTD2 | ecosystem: Environmental > Terrestrial > Soil > Tree plantation...
CGCCGATGCCGCGCGCGGGGACGTTGACGACGCGCCGGAAGGCGAGATCGTCCTCGGGCCGGACGGCCAGGCGCAGATAGGCGAGCGCGTCCTTGACCTCCGCGCGCTCGTAGAACTTCATGCCTCCGTAGACGACGTAGGGGATCCGGCGCCGCAGGAACTCCTCTTCGAACGCGCGCGACTGGGCGTTGGTCCGGTAGAGCACCGCGACTTCCGACGGGGGCCTTCCCCCGTCCGCCACGGCCCGGGCGATCTCTTCGGCTTCCTGGCGGTCCTCCTCGAAGCGCCAGAGCCGGACGCGGGATCCCGCTCCGCGGTCGGAGCGCAGGCGCTTCTCGCGCCGGCGGCGATTGTGAGAGACGAGCGCCGCCGCGGCGTCGAGGATCTCCGACGTCGATCGGTAGTTGCGCTCGAGCGCGACGACCCGTGCCCCGGGGAAGTCCTGATCGAAGCGAAGGATGTGCTCGACCTCGGCGCCGCGCCAGCGGTAGATCGCCTGGTCCTCGTCGCCGACGGCGCAGAGCGAGTCGGCCGCCTCGCCCACCAGCTTCACGAGCGCGTCCTGGGCGCCGTTGGTGTCCTGATACTCGTCGATCAGGAGATGGCGCGTCCGGCGCCGCTCCGCCGCGAGCAGGGGCGCTTCCTCGCGCAGGAGGCGCACGGGGCGCACGATGAGATCGTCGAAGTCGAGAGCGCCGGATGCGGCGAGTCGCTTCTCGTAGAGGCGATAGACGCGGGCGATCCGCTCGCCCGCGAAGTCGGTCTGCGCGGCCTCGAATCGCTCCGGCGTCTGGAGCGCGTTCTTCGCCTGCGAGATCCGGGCGCGCACGGACCCGGGCGGCAGGATCTGCTCGGAGATCTCGGCCTCCGCCATCGCCTGCTTGACGAGGGCGAGCTGATCCGCGCTGTCGGCGATCGCGAAGCGCGGGTCGAGGCGCGCCACGCCGGCGTTGCGGCGAAGGAAACGCAGGCCCCAGGAATGGAAAGTGCCCACGAACGCGCCCGCGGCGACCCCTCCGATCAGCCGGATGGCGCGCTCGCGCATCTCCCGGGCGGCCTTGTTGGTGAACGTGACGGCCACGATCGTGCGCGGATCGACTCCCGCCTCGACCAGCCGCGCGAGCCGGTGCGCGATGACCCGGGTCTTCCCCGAACCCGCGCCCGCCAGGACGAGCAGGGGGCCCTTCTCGTGGAGGACCGCCTCGAGCTGTTCGGGGTTGAGGCCCTGGTGAGATCGGGAGATCGGGGGATCGGGAGATCCGGTCATCGGAGGGGCGATTCTACGCGTCGCCCGCGATCCTCCGATGATCCGATCTTCGATGATCCGATTCCTTCCCTACTCCACCGTCACGCTCTTCGCCAGATTCCTCGGCTGATCCACGTCGCAGCCGCGCCGCAGCGCCACGTGATAGGCGAGCAGCTGCAGCGGGATGACCGTGAGGATCGGCTGCAGCTCCGGAATCGTCTCGGGGATGACGAGGACGTGATCGGCGATCGCCGCCACGTCCGCGTCGTCGCGCGTGGTGACGACGATGGCGATGCCGTCGCGGGACTTCACTTCCTGGAGGTTCGACAGCGTTTTCTCGCGCCATCCGTCGTGGGGCGCGAGCACGACGACCGGGAGGCTCTCGTCGACGAGCGCGATCGGGCCGTGCTTCATCTCGCCGGCGGGATACCCCTCGGCGTGAATGTACGAGATCTCCTTCAGTTTCAACGCCCCTTCGAGCGCGACCGGATAGTGGAGGCCGCGCCCGAGAAAGAGGAAGTCGCTCGCGTGCTGGTAGCGCTTGGCGAGGTCCTCGAGCATCGGCTCCGCCGCGATCGCGCGCCCGGCCGCCGACGGGAGCTGCGCGAGCGCGTTTCGCTCCGGTTCGGTCAGGCCGCGGCCGAGACCGCGCGACTCGCGCAGCTTCGCGGCGATCAGGAAGAGGACGGCGAGCTGCGTCGTGAAGGCCTTGGTCGAGGCCACGCCGATCTCCGGGCCGGCGTGCGTGGGAAAGACCGCGTCCGCCATGCGCGCGATCTGACTGCCCGGGACGTTCACGATCGCGGCGATCGGCGAACCTTCGCGCCGAGCCTCCGACAGCGCGGCCACCGTGTCCGCCGTCTCGCCCGACTGCGAGATGCCGAGCGTCAGGGTACGGTCGTTGACGACGGGGCGGCGATAGCGGAATTCGCTGCCGTAGTCGACTTCGACGGGCAGACGAGCCATCCCCTCGATCAAAAACTTGCCGATCAAGGCCGAATGCCACGACGTGCCGCAGGCGAGCAGGAGGACCCGGTCGAACCGCGCGACCCTTTCGGGTGAAAGGAGCGGATCGGAAAGCAGGATCTCTCCGGTCCCGAGCGAGACCTTCCCTCCGAGCGTCTCCGCGACCGCCGTGGGCTGCTCGTGGATCTCCTTCGCCATGAAGTGCCGGTAGCCCCCCTTCTCGGCGGCCACGGCGTCCCACAGGATCCGGTGCCTCTGGCGATCGGGGCTGCCGCCCTTCGCATCCACGATGCGCACGCTCGCGGCGTCCACCCGCGCGACGTCCCCGTCCTCCAGGAAGATGACGTCGCGAGTCCAGGGGACGAGCGCGACGGGATCCGAAGCGACGAAGTTCTCCCCCTGGCCGATCCCGAGAACGATCGGAGGTCCCGAGCGCGCCGCGACGAGCACGCCCGGCTCGTCGCTCGAGGAGACGACGACGGCGTAGGCCCCGCGCAGGAGCGAGGCGGCGCGCCGCACGGCCTCGAAGAGATCGCCGCGGAAGGCCTCCTCGACCTCGTGCGCGAAGACTTCCGTGTCGGTCTCGCTGGTGAACCGGTGTCCCGCTGCCGCCAGGACGGCCTTGCGCTCGGCGAAATTCTCGAGGATGCCGTTGTGGATCACGACCACCTTTCCCGTGCAGTCGCGATGCGGGTGGGCGTTGGCCTCGGTCGGCCGGCCGTGCGTCGCCCAGCGCGTGTGGCCGAGCCCGGTCGTGCCGCCGCTCGAGGAGCCGTTCAGCTTTTCGATCAGGGCCGAGAGCTTCCCGGGGCTCCGATAGACCGTGAAGCGGCCGTTTGCGAGCGTGGCGATGCCGGCCGAGTCATAGCCTCGATACTCGAGTCGCTTCAGGCCGTCGAGCAGGATGGGCGCCGCTTCCCGGGGACCGACGTAGCCGACGATTCCACACATGGCCGATCAACCTCCGTGGCGTTTCACGCCCTTCGATTCCCCATGCGTTCCCTGCTCCGCCTTCGCCTTGCGACGCTCGACCCATCCCTCCACGTTGGTCTGCGGGACCCGGGAGAGCGCGAGCGCTCCCTCGGGCACGTCTTCGGTGATCGTCGCGCCGGCGCCGATGTAGGCTCCGCGACCGACGGTGACCGGAGCGACGAGCTGCGCGTCGCTTCCGACGAAGACGCCCTCTCCGATCGACGTCGGAAACTTCTTCGAGCCGTCGTAGTTGCAGGTGATCACACCCGCACCGATGTTCGAATGCGCTCCGACGTCCGCGTCTCCGAGGTAGGCGAGGTGCTGCGCCTTGACTCCGTCGTGAAGGACGGTGTTCTTCGTCTCGACGAAGTTCCCGACCTTGACGTCCTCCCCCAGGACCGACCCGGGCCGGAGCCTCGCGAAAGGACCGACCCGGCTCCGCGCGCCGATCCGCGCGCCGTCGAGCTCGCAATGCGGTCCGACCACCGAGCCCGGGGCGAGTGTCGAGTCCACGATGCGCGTGAAGGAGAGCACTTGCGCGCCCTCCCGGACGGCCGTGTTCCCTTCGAGACTGATGAAGGGATGCAGAATCGCGTCCGCCTCGACGGTGACGTGCGGGCCGAGTCGCGTGGTCGCCGGGTCCACGATGGTCGCGCCACCGTCGAGCGCGCGTTCCACACGGCGCCGGTGCTCGATCTCTTCGGCCGCCGCCAGATCCCGGCGCGTGTTGACGCCCCACGCCTCTCGCCAGTCCTCCGCCTCGACCGCCTCGACTCGTCCGCCGTCGTGCCCCAGGATCTCGACGGCATCGGTCAGGTAGTACTCCGCCGAGACCGGATCCCGGCGGAGCCGCGAGACGGCGCGGCGAAAGGCGCCGGCGGCGAAGCAGTACACGCCGGCGTTGACTTCGCCGATCTTCCGTTCGGCGGCGGACGCGTTCTTCGCTTCGACGATGTTTCGCACGCGGCCGCGCCGATCCCGAACGACGCGCCCGAATTCGCCCGGTTCGGGCGGGCGGAAGGAGAGCAGGACGAGGTCGGCGCCGCCGCGCGCCTGCCGCTCGACGAGAAGGCCGAGGGTCGCGGGGCGCAGAAGAGGCGTGTCGCCCGACAGGACGACGACCGGGCCGTCGTCCGCTCCGAGCAGCGGGACCGCTCGAGCCGCGGCGTCCCCCGTCCCGAGCGGAGGCTCCTGAACGGCGTAGAGAACGGACCGGCCGCCGAGCGATTCCTTCACGCGCTCGCGTCCGGCTCCGAGAACGACGATCGTCTTCGAAGCGGAGAGGCTTTCGGCCGCGTCCAGGACCGCTTCCAGGAGCGTCCGTCCGCCGACACGATGGAGGACCTTGGGGAGGGTGGAGCGCATCCGCGATCCCACGCCGGCCGCCAGGACCACCACCCGCGGCGCGGTGGCGGCCGGCCGCGCCGCGTCCTTCCGGCTTCGCCGGGGAGTCGGTGCGGACCGACGTCTTGGCGATCTCGTCACGACGGGACCAGTTCTGCTCCGGCCGCCTCGCGGCGGCTCTCCCGGTTCAGGACGCCAACAGCTCCTGGAATTCTGGGGTGTCTCGAACGGGATCGAAGTCGCTGTCGTGGCGCGCGAGGATCCGGTTGCTCTGATCCTCTTCGATCGCGCGCTTCAGGTGCTCGATCGCCGTTTCCCTCTCTCCGTTCTGGGCGTAGCAGCAAGCGAGCAGGAAGTCCACCTTGCCTCCGCCGTTCTTCCGCACGGCGCGCTTCAGGTGCTCGATCGCGGCGGCGACCTCCCCCCGGTTCTTGGCGAGGAGGCCGGCGTAGTAGAGGTCCTCCGGCTCGCTCAGGTCGGCGGCGGCCGCGCGCTTCTGACGCTCGCAAACCGCGAGGTAGACCCGGGCCCGGTCGGCGAGCTCCTTCTCTTCGGGGTATTTCTGGATCAGCTCGGTGAAGTGCCGCTCCGCCTCCTCCACGCGCTTCTTCTGGAGCGCCGCCACGCCGCGGTCGAACTCCTTGCGCGCGCTTTCGGCCAGCCGCGAGAGCTCCTTGACCGTCTGCGCCTTTCGGCCCGCCGGCGCCTCGGTCCCCCCGAGCAGCCCCATTTTCTCCATCTTCTTCTCGAGCTCGTCGAGTCGGACCGTGAGAACGTCCGCCAGCGCCTGAATGCTCATTTTGGCGGCGTTGTCCCTCAGGAATCGGAGTTCCGCTTCCGTCCAGCGTTTTGACATCTTGCTGATCCTCCCCGGGGGGTTGTCGAAAAAACAGCGCATTTTATGGGTCCGCCCGAATCCTGTCAAATGACGACGGCCCCTCCGGAATGCCCGAAGGCCCCGGGACGTTCTCGTTTGAAGGAGTTGCCCCGATGCAAAAGTCGATCCGGTCCCTGGTGGTGGCCGCTCTGCTCCTGACCCTTCTGCCGGCGGCCCTCAGCGCTGCCGATCGAAATCAGACGGCGAGCGGAACCATCTCCCGCCTCGACGCCGCGCGGCAGACCCTGGTGGTCAAGGTCGGCACCGAGGAAGTCACGTTCGTCTGGAACGCCGAGACCCGGATCAACGGCGTGCTGGCGCCGGGGGCACGCGTGACGGTGCGATATTCGCAGCAGTCCGACGGCCGCAACCTCGCTTTTCAGATTTCGGTCGGCAAGTAGAGTTTTTCAGCGCGGCCGCGCGAGCTCCCCGGTGCGGCTCCACCTGTACGGCCGCGCGGCCGCGGAAGAGAGTTTTCAAAGTATCCCGGCGATCGCGTCGAAGGCACCCCGGCGATCGCCTCGTTTGCTAGAATCCGCTGTCCCTCAGAGGAGCGACAGGAGGAACCCGGAATGGGTATGTACATCATCGCGGAGCCGTGCATCGGAACGAAGGACACGGCGTGCGTCGATGTTTGTCCGGTCGACTGCATCCATCCGCGCAAAGATGAAGCGGACTTCGCCGCCGCGGAGATGCTCTACATCGATCCCGACGTGTGCATCCAGTGCGGCAACTGCGAGCCGGCCTGCCCCGTGACCGCGATCTTCACCGAGGAGACGATCCCGGAGAAGTGGAAGCACTACCAGCAGATCAACGCCGACTGGTACAAGAAGAAGGCGGGCGGTTAGCGACTCGGGAAGACCAAGGCGGACGAGACTCGAATCTCGCCCGCCTTCATCGCGGCTCTCACTTCCCCTTCAACACCTTCGACAGGAAACCTTCGGCGCGGGCGTCGGCGTCCTTGGCGTCCGCCGAGCGAAAGACCTTCGAATCGCTCGACGACGCGAACGCGTGTCCCGCCTCCGGGTACACCTTGAAGTCCACGTTCTTTCCGGCGGCCTTGGCCTGCTTCTCGAAGTCGCGCACGCTCGCGGGCGGAATCCCCTGGTCCGTCCCGCCGAAATTCCCGAGCAGCGGCACCTTCATCCCCGCGATCACGCCCGGATCGGTCACGAGCCGGCCGTAATAGATGACCGTGCCAGCGAGGGTGGGCTCCGCGAGGGCGAGCGCGAGGGAGTAGCCGCCTCCCATGCACCAGCCGATCGAAGCGATCCGATTTGGATCCACGTCGGGCCGCGTGCGTAAATAGGCCACCGCGGATTTCAGGTCCCGGACGGCCCGGTCCTCCGGCAATCCCCGCATGAGCTGATGCGCCGTGTCCGCGTCGGTCGCGACCTTGCCGCGATAGAGGTCGGGGGCGAGGGCCACGTATCCCTCCGAAGCGAAGTGGTCCGCCTTCTTCTTGACGAAGTCGTTCAAGCCCCACCATTCCTGGATCACCACGATCGCGGGCTTTTTCGCGGATCCCTCGGGAGCCGCCAGGTAACCGGACGCGCTCTCGGAGCCGCTCGGAAACGAGACCATCTTGCCGCCCGACTGGGCGCTCGCGATCCCGACGGACAGCGAGAGAACGGCGGCGAAGGCGACGGCGCGGCGTTTCATGACTCCTCCCTTCCCGGGCTAATCTTATCCGGTGGATCGTCTCTTCGATCTCGACGCGCCCGGCGAAGAGGAGACGCTTCAGCGTCTCTACGATCGTCTGGCTGCGCGCTTCGGTCTCGGCGCGGCCCGGGTCCGTCTCTCGCGACGCAAGCTCACCGGCGGCGAGATCCGATACGGCCGCCCCCACCGGATCACGATCTCGATCCACCTCTCCGACTCGGAGCGGCGCGAGACGCTGCTGCACGAAGCCGCGCACGCCTGGGCTTTCGAGCGCCACGGCGCGCGGGCCGGGCACGGCCCGCTCTTCCGCCGTCTCGCCCGGCAGCTCGGCGCCCGCGGAGGGCAGGCTCCGCTGACGGCCGCTCTCTCCGAGTTCCGGGCGCGCAAGCTCGTGCTCTATCGTTGCGATGGGTGCCGGCGTCTCTTCCGCCGGTTCCGCGCCTTTCGCGGCCCGCGCTATTGCGTCGCGTGCGATCGCGCCGGACGGCCGTCCCGTCTCCGCCGCGTGGATCGCTAGCCGCATGGCGGCTTTCCCTCCCGGATTTCGCATCGGTCACTGGACGGACGCGAAGCGGCGGACCGGCTGCACGTCGATCCTGCCGCCTCCGGGCACGACCGCGGCCGTGGACGTCCGCGGCGGTGCGCCCGGCACGCGCGAGGCGGGCGTCTTCACGCCGGGCAACCTCGTCTCGGAGATCCACGGGCTGCTCTTCACCGGAGGGAGCGCTTTCGGCCTCGCCGCGGCGGCCGGGGTCACGACGTACTTGAAGAAACTGGGAGTCGGATATCGCGTCGGGCCCGCGCGTGTTCCGATCGTCGCCGCGGCCGTCCTCTTCGACTTGGCGGTCGGCGATCCCGATGCCTATCCGGGCGAGCCGGAGGGCGTTGCGGCGTGCGAGTCGGCGCGCGAAGGCGAAGTCGAGACGGGAGCGGTCGGAGCGGGAACCGGCGCGACCGTCGGGAAGCTCTTCGGGGTCGAACGAGCCGCGCGAGGCGGGATCGGCTGCGCGGAGCTGCGCCTCGCCGGCGGCGAAACGGTCGCGGCCCTCGCCGCGGTCAACGCCTTCGGCGACGTCGTCGATGCCGAGACCGGAGCGCGGCTGGCCGGACCGTCCGGAGAGCCGGACGGATTCCGGACGGCGCGCGCGCTCTGGCAGGATCCGCTCCGCGACCGTCCCGGGTCGGGCGGTCACACGACGCTCGTCTGCGTCGCGACGTCGGTTCCTCTCGACCGCAGCGCCCTGCACCGCGTGGCGATCGAGGCACACGACGGGATCGCGCGCGCCGTCCGCCCCGCGCACACCGCAGTGGACGGCGACGTCGTCTTCGCCCTCGCGCCCGAGGGCTCTCCCGCCGCCCTCCCGCGGCGGCTCCAGATCGGAGCGGCCGCGGCCGAAGCCACGGCGCGCGCGATCATGGATGCCGTGAGAGAGCGGTCGGCCGGCTCCGGCGAGGCCCCGCGCTGAAGCCGGAGGATCCGGGTTCCGAGCGCCGGGGCGCGCTCCTGCTCGCCGCGGCCGCGCTCCTCTGGTCGGCCGGCGGCATCGGAATCAAGAGCGTGCCGGAGGCGCCGCTCAAGGTCGCGTTCTACCGCTCCGCCTTCGCCGCGGCGGCGCTCTTTCTCTATTTTCGGCCGCGACGCGTCCCCCGCAGCGGGCCGATTCTCGTTGCGATCGCCGCCTACGCCGGCTGTCTGACGACGTTCGTCGTCGCCACCAAGTGGACGACGGCCGCCAACGCGATCTTCCTCCAGTTCACCGGCGTCGTCTGGGTGCTCCTCGCGGCGCCCCTGCTCCTGGGCGAGCCGCGGCGGCGAGGCGACACGGCGGCGATCATCGCGGCGTTCGCCGGGATGGCGCTCTGCTTCGGCGGCCGGCTCGAGGGCCGCAGCGTGGCCGGCGACGCGATGGCGCTCTTGTCGAGCTTCCTGTTCGCTTTCCTCGTGATCTCGCTCCGCCGGGAGCGCGGGAGCGGAGCGGAGGCGGTCGTGACTTTCGGCAATCTCTTCGCAGCCGCGCTCCTCCTGCCCTTCGTCGCTTCGAATCTCTCCGTGAGCGCCCGATCGCTCGCGTGGCTCGCCTTTCTCGGAATCTTCCAGCTCGCGTCCGCTTACATCCTCTTCGTGGCCGGCATCCGGAGCGTCCCGGCGGCGAAGGCCGCTTTGATCGGTCTCCTCGAGCCTGTCGCCAATCCGATCTGGGTCTTTCTCGCGATCGGCGAGAGACCCGGACCGCTCGCTGTGGCCGGCGGCGCGATCGTGCTCGCCGCGGTCGCGTGGCGGACACTCGCCGCGGGGCCTCCGGCGACGGAGGCGGCGCCGCCCGATTAGCGCGAAACTTGGTCGCGTTGCGAAGGAGAGCTCCGGAATCTCTGTGACCGTGCACCTGTCTCTGTGACCGACGCGGACCGAGTCTCGGCGGAGGCTCAGGCCTGCGAGCGCGACTCCCCGTCGAAGAGAGGCTGCTGGAGCGGGCCGAGGAGCGGGAGAACGGCATCGAGCGAGTCGGAGGCCCACTGCGGGCGCCGCTCTCGGTGGAGGCGCAGGACGGGGACGTTCCAGTCCGTCAGCAGTCCCTCGATCGTGTCGTCGATCCTCCGCTGGAAGGCATCGTCCACGTCGCGCAGCCCGTCGTACTGGAGGCTTCCGAGGATCGGCACCTTGACCAGCAGATGGTACGTCCCGGTCCACCAGCGGACGAGCGGCTCGAGCATGGGCGATCGTCCCGCCTGGAGGAGATAGGAGTAGTTGTCGAGCGCGCTGCGGTCGCAGACGACGACTTCCGCCTTCTGCTCCGCCACGAGCTCCTCGGCGATCTCCGTGTGGAGGATCCAGGACTGGGCCGCGATCGTCGTTTCGCGATTGATCGGGAGCGGGCAGAAGCGCGCCACCTCGCGCACCATCTCCACCGTCTTGTCGCGCTTCTTGAGCAGCGCGGCGAGCTCGAAGCAGAGCGTCGTCTTCCCGACTCCGTGCGATCCGATGAACGCGATTTTCATCGTCCGCTCCCACGCGCCGCGGGAGGCAGGCCGAACTCGCGCCGCAGGCTGTCCCCCTGCGCGTCGAGCGCCGGCGGGAAGGCCAGCGGCGCGTGGTGTCCGGAGACCCGGATCGGAGACGCGACGAAGTGGAGCCCTCCCGATTCCCGAACCGCGTCGAGGGCGCGGGCCGTCTCGGAGCGGAGCGCCTCGAGCGGGCCCCGCACTGGACCGGCCGGGATTCCCGCGGAGCGACACCGCTCGAGCCACGCTCCCCGCGGCTCGCGAGCGAAAATCGTCTCGAGCTCGTCCTCGAGCTCCCGCCGGTTCTCGACGCGCGCGGCGTTCGTCACGAACCGCGCGTCCCCTTTCCACGCCGGGCGGTCCACGATCGCGCAGAGCCGCGCGAACTGCGGGTCGGTCCCGACCGCCAGGATGAACTCGCCGTCGGCCGCCTGGAACGGGCGATACGGAACGATCTGGGGATGGGCGTTTCCGTGGCGCCGCCCCTCGACGCCCGTCACGAGCGCGGCCTCCGCGACGTTGACGAGCGACGCCAACGTCGCGGAGAAGAGATCCGTCTCGACGTGCGTTCCCGCGCCGGTCCTTTCGCGCCGGCGAAGCGCGGCGACGATGCCGATCGCGCAGTAGGAGCCGGCCAGCAGATCCGACACGGCCACGCCGACCTTCGTCGGGGGGCCGTCGGGGTCGCCCGTGATGGCCATCAGTCCTGCGCCGGCCTGCGCCAGCAAATCGAAGCCGGGAGCGTCGGCGTCCGGGCCCACGCGCCCGAACCCGGTGATCGAAGCGGTGACGAGTCCGGGGTTCTCCCGGCGCAGCTCTTCGAGCGAGAGGCCGAGCTTTCGGAGTCCGCGCGGCGCGAAATTCTCGACGAGCACGTCCGCGTGCTTCGCGAGCATCTCGACCGAAGTCCGCCCTTCCGGCGTCGCGAGGTCCAGCGCGATCGATTCTTTGTTCCGATTGACGGAGAGGTAGTAGGCCGAGAAGCCGCTCGCCGCATGATCCGGCGGGCCCCATCCCCGCGTCACGTCCCCGGACCCGGGGTGCTCGACCTTGATCACGCGGGCGCCCAGATCCGCGAGGAGCATCGTGCAGAAAGGGCCGGCCAGGACCCGCGACAGATCCAGGACGAGAATGCCGTCGAGAGGGCCCGGCACCGAAGACCTACCGCCGGTCGGCGAGGCGCCACGCGAACGGCCCGGGGAGGAAGTGGAAGAGGCCGAGGGGCGAGACCTCGACGCCTTCGAGCCTCTTCGACAGGCCGAAGTACTGGTCCGTGGTCCAGAGAAAATCGGCGGGCGGATCGGCAGCGAGCAGTCGATGGATCTGCCGGTAGAGGTCGAGGCGCCGCGTCTCGTCGAACTCCCGCTGCGCCGCCTCCATCGCGCGATCCGCCTCCGCGTTCGAATAGAAACCGCAGTTCTGCCCGACCGGCGGCGACTGGCTCGAGTGGTAGTAGGGAAAGGGATCGATGTTCGGCGGAAGAAACTGGATGTTTGTGGGCACGACGTCGAAGGCCCCTTCGGTGAACCTCTTCGAGTATGTCGCCCAATCGAGGGATCGAAGGACGAGCTCGACGCCGACCTTCCCGTACGCTTCGCGGAGGATCTCGCCGATGTTGCCGTATCTCGGCTGCCCCGCGGGGTACAGGAATTCGAGGGACACGCGCTTGCCCGCTTTCCGTCGAACGCCGTCCTTTCCGGCGGTGAGTCCCGCTTCGTCCAGGAGCCGGGCGGCGCCCGCGGGGTCGTACGGAACCGGAGCGATCTCCGGCGCGTTCTCCGGCAGGCCGGCGGGATACGGGCCGCTGTCGAGGCGGGCCCCGTCGGGGGGATAGAGACGCCGCGCCACCTCTTCGCGGGTCCAGGAGCGCGCCAGCGCCCGGCGCACTCTCGGGTCGGAGAGAAAGGAATTGCGACAGTTCCAGACGAGCGCGGCGACGCCGAAGACCGGAACGCGCTCGATCCGGTTGCGCGAGAGGAAGTCGGCGGAGCGCTGCGCCTCCGGGAGCTGTTCGCGGCTGATCCGAAACTCGTCGAGCTCGCCCCGCGCGCCGGCGCGGAAACGCACAGCGTCGTCGGGAATGATGCGGAGCACGATCCGCGCGAAGGAAGCCTCTTTTGCGGGCGGGTCGGTCCGCCGAACCATCGTCAGCTTCTGCCCCGGCTCCCAGCTCTCCAGCCGGTACGCCGTGCTCGAGCGGGGGCGGCGATCCGGGTCGCTCGACGGCCCGTAGTTCGAGCGCGCCACGATCGGCATGTTGAACGCGAACATTCTCGGCGCATAGGGGCGACGGAAGCGGACGACGACGCGCGCCGGATCGGGCGTCTCCACCGCGATGACGTCCTCGAAGCTCTGCTTCCAGTTCAAGGCCGGCACTTTCGGATCCCGCACGCGGTCGATCGTGAACGCCACGTCCTCCGACGTGATCGGGCTGCCGTCCTCCCAGCGCGCGTTCGGATCGAGCCGGAACTCGAAGACGAGGCCGTCGGGAGAGATCGTCCAGGAGGAGGCCAGACCGGGAACGAATCGGCGATCCTTGTCGATCCCGACGAGCGGCCGGAAGAGCATCTGCTCGACCCGCAGGCCGATCTCTTCGTTGGTGACGATCGGATCGAGGGTGGGCGGATCTCCCTCGAGATGCCTGTAGAGCGTCGCCTCGGCAGGAGGAGCCGACTCGCGCCGCGCGCAGCCGAGCGGCGCAAGCGCTGCGAGCGCCAGCAGAATCCGAACAACTGTTTTCATTTGGTGATCCGACAGAGGATAGCAGGTCGTTCCCGCCGCGAGCGAAGCGAAAGGGACCGGCTGCTATCCTCCGCGTCGTGGCGACGGTCGTCTTCGACATCGAGACGGTGGGAATCGAGTGGGACTCACTCGACGACTCGCAGAAGACGTACTTGCAGCGCTATTCCCGCACCGACGAGGAGCGGCAGAAGCTCGCCGAGAATCTGTCGCTCTGGCCCTTCACCGGAAGGGTCATCGTGCTCGCGATGCTGAACCCGGAATCGGGTCGAGGCCGCGTCTGGTACGAAAAGAACGACGGCCGGCTCGAGGAGGCCTCGGGCGACGGTCTCTTCACGTTCGTTGGCGATTCGGAAGCCGTATTCCTCGCAGAGTTCTGGAGCGCGATCGCGCGGTTTCATCGGTTCGTGACGTTCAACGGCCGCGGCTTCGACGGCCCCTTTCTCATGCTTCGCAGCGCCGCTCTCGGAATCCCGGTCACAAAGAACCTCGTGGGCTACCGCTACGCGCTTCGTCCTCACACGGACCTCCTCGAGGTCCTCTCGTTTTTCGGCGCATCGCGGAAGTGGAATCTCGACTTCGCGTGCAAGGCGCTCGGCGTCGAGAGCCCGAAGGAGCAGGGGATGGACGGTTTTTCGGTCGGTCCGTTCTACCGGAGCGGACGGGTCCGGGAAATCGCGCTGTATTGCCGGCGCGATGTCGAAGCGACCGCTCGACTCTTCACGAAGCTCGAGAAGACGCTGCTTCCCGCGCTCGAGGATCGACGGCTTTGAATTGTCTAGGCGGAATTCCCTGCGAAAACGGGGTGGAACCTCCACCTTTCGGCGGTTGACAGCGCCCGCGAATCTCCGGTTAAACTGCTTCCATGATCCAACGGTGGCATCCGTGCCTCCGGAACTGATGGCCGACGAGAAGAAAGGTCGGAAGCCGGCGGAGCAGCGCCTTTCCGATCGCGTATGGATCGGCGCCCCGGCGAGCCTTCGTTGGGGAGAGGAAGAGCTGTCGGGATTCGTCGAGGTCATCAACCTGGGCGGGCTCTACGTCGCCACGGGGCGCGTGCCCGAGCTCGGGGACTACGTGGATCTCGTCTTCTCGCTGCCCGAGGACCCGCGCGCCTTTCGCGTGCGGGGCAACGTCGTCTTCTTGAGCCGCCCGGCCGAGCGGCAGCGCGCCGGGTTCGGCGCTCGCTTCGAGCGCGCGCCCCTCGGTCTCCTGGAAGCAATCAAGGGACTGAACCGGGGACACTGACCCGGAGTCATCGGGCGGCGACTACTCCGCGTTCGCCTCGAGCAGGCGCATCGTGTCGAAAAGGAACTCCAGGGTCGCCGTGACGTCGTTGAATTCCCCTCCCGCGGCCTGAGACAGCGTCGTCGGCACGACGCCGTTCAACTGCCACCGCACGAGCACCTTCTGCTTGACGTCGAGGGCCGTCACGATGAGGGTCCGGGGACCCGGTGTGC
>Ga0075423_10003610_pt1 | contig 14265 bp, 7 predicted proteins | sample SoiMethybrSBSTD2_FD_80114 | JGI IMG/M metagenome (GOLD analysis project Ga0075423, IMG submission 80114) | Bulk soil microbial communities from a Populus tree surrounding site in Tennessee, USA - Soil MetaG P. TD hybrid SBSTD2 | ecosystem: Environmental > Terrestrial > Soil > Tree plantation...
AAACTCGCGCCGCTGAGGAGCTTGGCCGTCCCCGCGTAGTCCCCCGCCTGCACCAGCGCGCTGATGTAGTTGAAGGTCCACAGATTGAACGCCAGGCTGGGGTTCATGTAGTTGTAGGCGAAGTCGCCCTGGCCGCCAGCCTCGATCGGCGTGATTGTGCCATGGATCATGCTGCCAACCGCGGCTGTGGCGGCGGCCTGGAGCGCGCTATAGTAGGTGCTGACGGCGGTGGGGTCCGGGTTCGCGCCAACCGCATCTGGAAGCGCGTTGCTACCGTTTACATGCGTGGGGGCTTGGGCGATCGCTGTGTCGAGTGTCATGATAGCTCTCCTGTATATAAAGTTATGGTTACGGCCATACAAAGCTTTCGAAGCCAATTAGAACGGGCGTATTCGCTGTTTAAATATCGCGCCTCCTTTCTTTGGTACCAAATGACATCTACAGGTGGGATACGTTCGGGATCATCAGTAACGTGATGACAGCCATAGTCTACCCGGCCAGCGTGAGCGCAGCGCGAGCGTAGCGTGAGCTGCGGCGCGAAAGATCGTTAGTCGTTGCAGATCGGTCTGTGATCGCATACAATGAGCCACACTCGGCATGCGAGGTCAGCTATGGCCTACCTGACGCTTTCCTTCCTGGGGCCGCCGCTCATCGAGCGCGACGGCCAAGTGATCGAACTTCCAGCGCGTAAAGCCGTCGCCCTCCTGGCGTATCTCGCCGTCACCGTTAAACCCCAGCCGCGCGATACCCTCGCAGCGATCTTCTGGCCCGACTCCGACCAGCCGCACGCGCGGGGCTCGCTGCGCTACATGCTCGCGACGCTGAAGCAGGCGATTGGCGAAGGCTGGATCGCCGCCGACCGCTACACCATCGGTTTGGATTGGTCGCAAGACATCCGGCTGGATATCGCGCGCCTGCGGCGACTCCCTGCGCCAACCACCCCGCCGGAGCAACTGATCCCCGCACTGACCCAGGCGGTCGCACGCTATCGCGGCGATTTTCTGAGCGGGCTAACGCTGGAGGACAGCGAAGCATTCGATGAGTGGCAGCGGATCGAGACCGAGAGCCTGCGCCAGCAATCGGCGCACGCTCTGGAAACGCTGGTGGTCGCTTACCAGACGCAGGGCCAATACGAGCAGGCGATCAGCTATGCCCGGCGCTGGCTGGCGCTCGATACCTGGCACGAGCCGGCGCACTATCGGCTGATCGAGCTGTATGCCCTGAGCGGCCAGCGAACCGCCGCGCTGCGCCAATATGCGGAATGCGCGCGCTGCCTGGACGAAGCGTGGGGCATCCGCCCAGCCGACGAGACGACCGCCCTGTACGAGCGGATCATCGCTGGCGTGATCGCGCCGGTGCCCACTCAGCCAGCCCATCCGCACAGCTCAACCTGGCAGCGCGACGAGCGCCCACGTCCACACCCGCATAATCTGCCGCCGCAGCCGACCGCCTTCGTAGGCCGTCAGGACGAACTGGCGGAAAGCCTGCGCTACCTGCGCGACCCGCAACGCCGCCTGCTGACCCTGATCGGGCCCGGCGGAATCGGCAAAACGCGCCTGGCCTTGCAGATCGGACTCCATGCCGCCGAACACGAACTGTTCGCCGATGGCGTGTACTTTGTCGATCTCTCGGGCGTGCGCGCCACCGACTTCCTGGTCACGACGATCGCGAATGTCCTGGGCTTCAGCCTCGCCGGCGCGGGCGAGGCCGAACAGCAACTGCTCGCACAGCTCGCCACAAAGGACCTGTTGCTGATCCTCGACAACTTCGAGCACCTGATCCAGCGCGGCGTCGGCCTGCTGTCGCGCATCCTTCAGGCGACCGCGCGGACGCGCATCCTTGTCACATCGCGCGAAAGCGTCGGGCTGGTCGAAGAATGGCTATTAGAGGTGCAGGGGCTGCCCTACCCAGAGAGCGAGAGCGCCGAGGATGCTGATTACGACGCCGTCGCCTTGTTCGTACAGCGGGCTCGGCAGGTGGTCGCCGACTTTCAGCTGACCACGCACGACGCGGAGCGGCAGGCGGTGCATCGCATTTGCCAGCTCGTCGAGGGGCAGCCGCTCGGCATCGAGCTAGCCACCACATGGGTCAAGCTGCTGACCTGCGCGCAGATCGCGCACGAAATTCAATCCAATGTCGATTTTTTGACGACCGCTCAGCGGAATGTCCCGGAGCGGCATCGTGGCCTGCGGGCCGTGTTCGAGCATTCCTGGCAGCTACTCGAGCCCGAGGAGCAGCAGACCCTGGCCAGGCTGGCGGTCTTTCGCGGGCGGTTTACGCGCGAGGCGGCGACGCATGTGACGCAAGCGGAACTGCGCACGCTGGCCGGCCTGATCAATAAATCGCTGCTGCGGCGCACCAAAGCTGGCCACTACACATTGCACGAGCTGCTGCGCCAATTCGCCGCCGAGAAGCTGCGCACCGATGCGGCGCTGGAAAAGCAGGTGCGCGACCGCCATGCCGAGCACTACGCGGTATTTGTGCGCCAACAGCATCAACGCTGGGACAGCCAGCAAGAACAAAGCGCATGCGCACAGATCAAGGCCGAAATCGAGAACGTGCGCGATGGTTGGCTGTGGGCCAGCGCCCAACGAAGCGAATCCAGCGTCGAAATGTACATCGAGTGCCTGTTCGACTTCTATACGACGGTGAGTTGGTTCCAGGAAGGGAAAAGCATCTTCGAGCAGGCGATCATGGCGTTAACCGATGCCGACTCGCCGCAAAGCCACAGCAGCAAACGCTTGCTCGCCCGGCTGTATGCCCGCAAGGCGCGCTTTTGCCATGAAATGGGCTTATTCGATCAGATTCAGCCGTCTTTGGAGCAGAGCCTGGCGCTGCTTGGCGATGCGCCAGAAGATGCAGAGCGGGCGTTTATCTATGAGCTATTGGGGTTTACCGCGTATTCGCAGGGCGAATTGCAGCAAGCGCGCGAGCTGCTACAGATCGGCCTGGGCCACGCGCGCAAGACCAACAACCACGCCAGGATCGCCCACATCCTGCTCTCGTGCGGGCCGGTCGAGCTGAAGCTGGCCGATTATGACGCGGCGCGACAAACGCTGCACGAGAGTCTGGCGATCTACCGGCGCATCAACAAGCAGTGGGGCGAAGCCCACGCCTTGCGCTTGCTGGCGGTCGTCGCACAGGCCGAGGGCGACAGCCAGCAGGCGAAACAGCTGCATCAGCACAGTCTGGTGCTGTTCCAGGAGATCGATAATTCGCTCGGCACGACGCTTGCGCTTGCGAGCCTGGGCGCCGTTTCGGCCGAGCTGGCGCACGACCAGGACGCCCACTACTACTACCGGAGCGCACTCGACATGGCGCTGGCGAGTCAGGCGCTGCCGCTGGTCGTGCAGGTGCTGCTGGGGCTGGCGGAGATGCTGCTCCGGCGCGGCGTCCAGCGTGGCGCGCTCGTGGCAACGCTCGACCCGGCGACCTGGCACCAGGACGAGCGCGCGATGGCCTTTCTGCTGCTGACATTCATCCTGCGCCACCCTGCCGCCAACCACGAAACAAAGCGCCAGGTTCGCGTCGGCCTGGCCGAACTCAGCGACCGGCTGCCGGCGCAGCTGGTCGGCGCGCTGCGCCACCATGCCCAAAGCCAGCAACTGGATGATCTGGCGCGCACCATCGCACTGTTGGAGCTGTAGCTTCCCCAAACCCCTCCAGAAACGGACTTTAACCGAATTTTGTGCATAGACAAACCTACTTATTGCGCGTATACTACGGCCATTCGTATCGCTTCAATGCTCTATACTACCTGACAAATCTCAAACCAAGGAGGTAGTGCCATGCTCGATGATGTGCTCGCTTTGCTGATCGAGCTCGCCGAAAGCGCCGATACGCAGATCATCGCGACCGCCCTGGACCGCCACCAGATCAACGATCCCGAGCTGCGATCAGCGCTGCTCAGCAAAGATTCGCAGGCGCTCATGCGCATCCTGGGTCCAGATGCACCGTTGCCCAATAACTCCTCGGTGTACTCAGTCGGCGGCAATAGCAACATGGACCTGAACCAAGATGGCGGCGAGACGAAATTCACACTGACCCCAGATATCAACATCACGATCACCTCCGATAAGAACACAACCGAACAGTATCAGGTGACTTCTGGTAACCTTGTGGCCAAGCCGCGTATATAGTCAACGCACGCCGCTCCAGACAACGCCGACTAACACTATAGAGTATGCCCATGTCTGCGGGTTCACTGATCATCGTCGGCACCGGCATCAAGGCGGTCAGCCAGATCACCGTCGAGGCGCGTGCGCAGATCGAACGGGCACAACACGTCTTTTTTCTGATCAACGAGCCAGCGACGGCGGCCTGGATTCAGCGCTTGAACCCGGCGGCGGAGTCGTTGGGGCGCTTCTATGTCGCGGGCCAGCGCCGCGTCGATATCTACCGTGCGATCACCGCGCATATCCTGGACACGGTGCGTCAGGGCATCCATGTCTGCGCGGTCTTCTACGGGCATCCTGGTGTGTTTGTCACGCCGGCCCACGCGGCGCTGCGCCAGGCCAGGCGCGAAGGCTTCAAAGCCTGGATGCTGCCGGGCATCTCGGCTGAGGATTGTCTGTTTGCCGATCTGGAGATCGACCCCGCGCTCCAGGGCTGCCAGAGCTTCGACGCCACCGATTTCCTGCTCCACAAGCGGCGCTTCGACCCGACAAGCAACGTGATCTTATGGCAGGTGGGCGTCACCGGCGAGCTTGGCTTCCGGCGCGATCCGCTTGATCGGCGCGGCCTCGATCTGCTGGTCGAGGTCTTGACCGAGCACTACGGGGCAGATCATCGATGCGCGCTGTACGAGGCGGCGCTGTACCCGACCTTCGAGCCACAGATCGTGTGGCTGCCCCTGGGCGATCTGCCGGGCGCGGCGCTGACGACGATCTCGACGCTGTATGTCCCGCCCAAAGCAGCGGCGGCCTGGGATGCCACAGCGATGGCACGCCTGAAGATCGGCTGGGCCGATCTTGCTGTAGACGATGAGAATCTACCATGAGCATGCCGCCGATCAGCATATTCAGCATTGATTTCAAGCATACTATCCCGTTGCGCGATCCGGCCACCGATCAAGCGCTCAACGATGGCCCACACTGGATCAAAGACACCCGCAATGCGCCGGTCGCCTATGTTCGCGGCAGCCCGATCACGCTCAATGCCACGTTTCTCGATATCTACAGCACCGAGGCGGAGCTAAACGGAGGGTTGATCGGCGCGACCTGGAGTGGCGGCGGTATCGACGCCACAGCGGTGATGCTCGACTTTGATTGGGCGTCTGGCCTATCGCAGGCAGTAAAGTTCGAGCTATCCGGCCTCTTACCGGACACAATCGGTGTGAATGAGTACCGGTTGGACTGGTATGTCATCTACATAACGCTATCTTCAGCAGGGACGATAATATCGAGTGTGAAGTACGCTATCGGCTCAACCACACACACCATATACACCACTGGGCAAGCATTTACCGTAGTGCCGGATGAAGGGTTACTCAACTGGGTCTACGAGCCGATCATGCGCTGGAGTTGCCAATGGGCGGCGGAGCAGCAGGATCCTAAGGCGATCTGTGATGCGTTTATTCGAAAACTACCAGAATCAGGATTATCTTATGGTATGGGGGCACTAAGCCAGACCGTGCGCGGCATGTTATTACGCGGCGGCGGCATGTGTGGCGAATGGTACCAATTCTTCCAGCAACTCGCGCATTGCCAGGGCATCTATGTGTATCGACGCGATCTAACGGTTGTGATCAGCGATCAAGGACATGATCAATTATGGAACGGCGCTGTGGCAACTGCAGGCGGCGTCAACCGGACGGTTCCGGCCGTCGATCCATATACGTTCCAGGTTGATAACCAGCGCTTTCCGATCGGCGCAGAGCCCGTCCATGTCGAGGCCATTACCGCATGCTGGTATGTCTTTCAGGGCGAAGCGTGCGAATCTGTGGGCGTGAATCCGTCCACCCACGCCATTAATTTCCTCGAATATGCTGGCTGGGCCTATTTGTATGATCCCAGCTTTGCGGCCGGCCCGTATCTGTTCGCGAGGTCAGTGCCGCGAATCGGCGAATTCATGAGTGGAAAAAAGCTCGCGCATTTCAAAAAGAGCTACCTCAACGAGCGCTTCCCCTATCTTATGGGCAGTATTCATAACGGAAGCACGTTTTATAAAACAGACTGGGACGTCACACCGCCGATCTATGGGCTACTCGTCGATATTGCGCTGATTTCGCCCCATGATATCACAATCGGCTGGTCTGACAACGTCCCAGCGGCTAGCTGAAAGCTCGCCAAACGCGGAGGCTTCGAGCCGCAGCAATCCCCTCTCCCGCTTTGGCTCAAATACCACCAAGACACCAAGACACCAAGGCACGAAGCCTTGGTGTCTTGGTGGTAAAAACGATGGGTCTATTTCAGCCGTCGTGCCCTAGTGCCCTGGCACATGCAAGACCGTCGTAAACACATCCTGATCGTTTGCAATGCTGGCGTTGCTCGCCGTAGTCGTGCAGACGGCCGGCGGCGCGGTTGGCGTACCTGTGTCGGGGCACAGGATCAGCTCTGGGTTGCGGGTATCCGCCCAGAACGGGTGGGCCTGATTGTCGATCGCGGATAGGCCGTTATAGTCGCCAAAGAAGACACCGGCAAACTGGGTCGGCGGCGGCATCGAGGACGAGGTGGCTCGCACCGCGCCGAAATCCGCGAGATCATCGGAGCCCGACAGGCTAACATCCGAGAAGCCGGTGATCTCATCGTCGCCATACTGCCGATCATAGTATGCGACCGCGAGCCGGCCATCCTTCGTGAAGACGGTCCACTGCCACCACTGATCGGTGGTCCGCTGGCGCCTTTCCTGGTTCACGGTCGTCAGTTCGCGTGGCCCGGTAGTCGCCCCTGTGAAGGTCTGCCCGCCATCCTGCGAGACGCTGAGCAGGATGTCGTTATTGCAGGCACCAACAGTCTTTACGCCAGTGTACAGGTTGAGCCCAGTGGTGGCGCTGAAGCCAGCCGGCGCGCAGCCGTTCGCTTCATTGGAATACTTGTTGATATACGACCCGATGGTGATCGCCACCTGATCGGGGTGCTTGGGGTTGACCGAGCCGACTGGGTAGTTGACGGCGCGGAAGAACGAGTTCGCGGTCTCGGCCTTCTCTGGCACGCAGGAGCGGCCCGGGTCTTTGCCCTGCTGATATTCGGCGCAATCGGGCAAGTCGTAGTAGTCGGCGACCTTAACCGGCGCGCTGAAGGTGTTGCCGCCGTCGGTCGATTTTGCCACCAGAATCTGGTTGTGGTTGTCGTTGGGATCGACCGTGGTGCTATTCTGGTTCGCGTCATCGCCGCCATTGTCGTCGTCGTCGCCGATCGGCTTCCCGGTCGCATTGTTGAAGTTCGACCAGGTGACATACAGCGCCCCATCCGGCCCGGTGAACGGCTGAGAGTACTGGTTCTGGTTGCAGTTGCCCTGCTCGGTGCCCACGCCGAAAGTGTTCACACAGAGCGGGCTGTCGGCGCTGACCAGATGGCGCTCGCTAAAGGTCTGGCCGTAGTCGGCTGAGTAGACCTCCCAGATGTAGGCGCTGCCCGTCGCGGCGAACTCGGTCCACGTCACATAGACCCGATCCTGGAACGGGCTGCCGACGTGGTTGTCGACCGTCAGCAGCTGCTTGTCCTCGAAGGGTGCGCCCGTGCCCGTCAGGTCATTGGCCTCGACGGCCGGGTGCGCCGGGAAATTCCACGAGGCACCGTTGTTCTGGGTCGAGCGGAAAACAACCAGCGAGCTCGATGCATCTGGGTTGGGGGTGGTCGGTTGCCCACGGTTGAAGAGCTGACACGAGAGATAGACGTTGCCCTTGGTATCCCAGGCGACCGAGGTATCGCCACCGCCGCCCCAATACTCGCGCGCCGTGCCATAGGTCGGCTGCCCGCGCGTGAATGATGTTGGCGCGGTGACATCTGTCCAGGTCTGCCCATTGTCGAGGCTGTAGATCGACCCGCAATTGGCGTCGCCGCGCACGTAATCGTTGTCGCTGGCGACGAGGTGCCGCGGATTGTTGGGATCCTGCGCGATCGAGGTCTCGTTATTGGCCTGCCCACGACCCTGGAGATCCGCATCGCTCAGATTCAAACAGTTCTGGTTGACTTTGATGTTGTCGCCCAGTTGCATTGGGCAGGCACCGTTCGACGAGGGGTAATAGTTCTTCGGATGCCGTGCGCTGACATCGGCCAGGGAGTTCAGCTTGATCGCGCCTGCCGCTGACTGGTTGGCGCGATTGAGCAGCGATGCGTTGCGTGGGTTGAGTTCCAATTCCGCCAGGCCCGACAGCAATCGTTGTTGCATCGGGGTCATGTTCGTGTATGCGACGGCTTTGGCTGTGTTGACGCTGGCGCTCGCCTGGAAACCCAGCAGGGCGATCATCGCCACGACCAGCGCACTTCGTAGTGCTCGGTTCTTCATCCAGATCACTCCTTCTGTCGATTATACCGTACTGCCGGCTCGATATCGCTGCTCGTATCTTCCATACACCTCCTTGACGTGAAGGGCACGACCAAACAAGCATAGCGCCCAATCGGGAGCCTATGCCTTCAGATGAGCGCGTTTTTAGCGCGCTTGTTTGGTCAAGCCGGTATAGATGCTTCTTTGAGATGTAGTGTCGAGGTGCGGATCAACCCGATCTACAAATCAAAGCTGATCAAGACCCCACGGAGGGCTATGCAGGTGTCAATTGGTGGGTATGACGGTATCATAATGATCTTAGCGGCGAATGTCAATTAAGAATCGGCCTAGGCGTCATTTATGACAAAATTTTCATTACTTGACCATTAAGAATCGGCCCAGGCGTCATTTATGACAAAATTTTCATTACTTGACCAATATGTCGAAATCGTGTATTCTACTATGCGAGGACGTTCGCTGCTCCAGGTGGTGCTAGCCCATCCGCAACAGCGGGTTCAAGGGAGTGTCCAGTTGATCGCCTACCCCCATCGCGAGCTAGAGCGCATACTTCTTCGCCGCCCGGATCAACAGCAGCGTGCTAAAACCCCGCCTATCTCAATGATCGGAAACGTGGTATCGGAACAGTCTCATTATTAGCTTTGCGGTCGCTCGCAGCCCCACTGCAATAGGGGGAGCTTTGGTATTGCCTGCCCGGTTTTGCAATACCCCTCTTTGTGGTGCATTTCGAGCTGCGCACGACCAACACACATCGTGAAGGAAGGAAGGCACGTCGCATGCACAAGCGGATTCGCCCGATCGTCACCGTCGTTCTGCTCCTCGTGGCGCTTTTGAGCGCCGGCAATGGCCAGGCCAGTTCATCAATACACAGCCTGCCCGGAAGCATTCGTCTCAAGGCAGCCACGTTCGTACCCGGCCAGAGCGCAGCCCCGGCAATCCCGGCTAATCTGAGCAGCGCTGGGTATGCCGAGGGCCAGCGCGGCTACTACTTGGTCCAGTTCCGCAGCCCGGTCCAGCAAGCATGGAAAAACCAGCTCGGCGCGCTCGGCGTGGATGTGCTGGACTATGTGCCCGACTTCGCGTTCAAAACGCGGATGACCCCGGCCCAGGCGCGCCAGGTCGCGCAGCTCGCCACTGTCGGCTGGGTCGGCCTGTTCCACCCGGCCTACAAGCTCAGCCCAGAGCTGAAGCGTGACGGCACACACCTCTACAAGGTGCGGATCGAGCGCGGTGCCGATGCGCAGCTTGCGAGTGCGACGATCGCCCGCAGCGGTGCCCAGGTGCTGGCGAGCCAGGGGGGTGCGCTGCTGATCGCGGCCAACCCAGCCCAGATCGACGCCGTCGCCAATGTGCTCGATGTGGCCTGGGTTGAGAACTTCATGTTCTACGAGAAACACAACGAGTTCGGTGCCGGCGCGATCATGGGCGCCAACACCGCCAACGCCAACGGCTATGACGGCTCGAGCCAGACCGCCGCCGTCGCCGATACCGGGCTGGGCGGCGGCACCGCTGCGACGGCGCATCCCGACATCCCATCGTCGCGCATCACCGCCATCCAGAACTTCGCCGGATCGAGCGTCGGCGGCTGCTACACGGTGATCAACGATGGTGCCGTCGATGTCGATAGTGGCCACGGCACACATGTGGCCGGCTCGGTCCTGGGCGATGGCGGCACGAGCGGCGAGGGCAAAGGCACCGCACCGGCGGCGCATCTAGTCTTCCAGTCCATCGAGAATTATACCGATTTCACCGGCGTCTGCGCCCCTGGCAACCCGGATGGCTACTACCTGATCGGCATCCCGACCGATCTGCGCCAGCTGTTCCAGACGGCCTACGATGCCGGCGCGCGCATCCACTCCAACTCATGGGGCAGCGCCGCTGCAGGCGATTACACCGCCGACAGCGTCTACGCCGATGATTTCATCTGGAACCATCGCGACATGACGATCACCTTCTCGGCTGGCAACGAGGGCATCGATGCCAATAGCAACGGCGTGATCGACAACGACTCGATCGGCTCGCCAGCGACCGCCAAGAATGTTATCACGGTCGGCGCGAGCGAGAATGATCGCGGCGGCAGCTATCCCTGCGACACCGGCCTGGCCTATCAGTCGCACGATGCCTACCAGCCTAGCACCACCTGCTCGGGCATGGGCGGCAACAACATCCTCGGCACCTACGGCGGACGTTGGCCGGCCGACTACCCGGCCAACCCGATCGCCAGCGACACGACCGCCGGCAACCAGGAGCAGATGGCGGCCTTCTCCAGCCGTGGCCCGACCGACGACGGGCGCATGAAGCCCGACGTTGTGGCACCCGGCACCTGGATTCTGTCCACCTATTCCACGATGTACCAGGAAGGCTACGACGTGGGCACCAACCCGCGCAACGGTCTCTTCCAGTCGGACGGGTGGGGCATGCCCATAAGTGTGAACTACAAGTTTTTCGGTGGCACCTCGATGTCGAACCCGCTGACCGCTGGCGCAGCCACCGTCGTGCGCGACTATTACAGTAAGGCCCAGGCGCTCAACGCCAGCGCGGCGCTGACCAAGGCCACGCTGATCAACTCGGCCATCGACATGCTCGACGAGAACAACGACGGCGCCAACGACAACGACTTCCCGATCCCGAACGTCCACGAGGGCTGGGGCCGGGTGAATGTCGCCAACGCCACTGACGGCAGCGCCAAGTTCGCCGATCAGACCACCGGTATCACCACCGGCGCGGCCCCGGTCTATACCGCCAGCGTCGCTAGCAGCAGCACGCCGCTGAAAGTTTCGCTAGTCTGGAGCGACGCCCCCTCGACGGCGGCAGCGGCTGCCAACCTGGTCAACGACCTTGATCTAGAGCTGCGCTCGCCGAGCGGCGTGCTCTATCGTGGCAACGTGTTCAGCGGCGGCTGGTCGACCACTGGCGGCAGCGCCGACCGCGTCAACAACGTCGAGAACGGCTACATCCAATCGCCCGAGGTCGGCGACTGGCAGATAACGGTGCGCGGCTTCAACGTGCCCACCGGCCCGCAGCCCTTCGCGCTGGTGGTCGATGGCGCGACGACGCTGACGCCGCCGCCGACGCCGAGCAACACCGGCCTCCTGAACCCCAGCGCCAACGCAGCCGACACCGGCGGCGACGGCAACGGCTACCAGACGAGCCCGACCAACGCCTTCACCGACAACGCGACATTTGCCGTCGATACCAATAGCGGCAGCGGCAATAGCACATCCTGCACCGACAGCGCCAAGGATCGCCACCGCTTCTACAACTATGGCTTCAGCATCCCAGGTGCCCCGGCGATCCAGGGCATTGAGGTGCGGCTCGACGCGAAGGCCGATAGCACGACCGGCGCGCCGAAGATCTGCGTCCAGCTGTCGTGGGATGGCGGCACGACCTGGACGACCGCCAAGAACACATCGACGCTGACGACCGGCGAGGCGACCTACACGCTCGGCACGCCGACCGACACATGGGGCCGCACATGGGCCGTAGGCGACTTCAGCAACGCGAACTTCCGTGTGCGCGTGATCAATGTCGCCAGCAACAACTCGCGCGACTTCTCGCTCGATTGGGTGGCGGTGCGTGTGACGTACTTGTAGGCCACCTTTCACTGAACTGATCGGAGTAGGCGCGCTGCGGGGCGATACTATCGCCCCGCAGCGCGCTTTTTGTGTACTTAGGCGCAATACTTTTTAGATAAGCTTCTCGCGGGGAGGTTTGGAGGAGCCGCAGGCCTCTCCAAAGATATGCTTTTCCGCAGCCTGCTGCGGTGGCTACGCCGCCGCAGCAGGCTGCGAAAGGATGAATGTGGAGGGCGAAGCCCTCCACGCCTCCTGCTGAGGAAGCCGCTGCGTATGTGCTATTATTTGAAAATAGTAAGATCATTTTACACTTTTTCCTGATCGCCTCTTGATCTTCCGGCTGTTGGCTGCTATAATCGGAACATGCGTTCAGCATTTTTGTGCTAAAGGAGCGTGATGCGACAGATACCGCCAGAGCCGAATAGCGGCCGGCTGGCCGCGCCGCTGGGCGCCGCCTCAGCCGCCGAAGCGCATCCGCTTGTGATCGCCCCGATCGCCGTCATCGGCAGCCCGAATTCGACGACTACGTTCACCGTCGACATCCTGGAGGTCGCGCGTGATCGTGCGCTTGACCACGCCTGGGTGACCTTCGAGGTCGTCGAGCGCTTCAACGGTCGCGCCTATCGCAAGCGGGCGCTCTGCCAGCTCGGTGGCATCGTCACACGCAACCGCTGGCACGAGGATCCGGTCATTCGCGCCGTGATCAAGCATCAGGGTGCGCTGCCCGCACTTTCGGGCGAGAGCGATCTGACCTCGGCGCAGCTCTCGGCGCTGGGGGTGTTCCTGCTCGACGACGCTGGCCGCGTGCTGCGCCGCACAACCCTTTCGACGCCGCCGCCCTCGGGCACCTCGGTCTTTCCCGCCGACGCGACCACCCTCCAGGATCTCGTCCACACCGAGCCAGGCATCTTCTACGCCGGCCAGTCGCCTGGCGATGGCCTGCCGGTGCCGCTCACGCTGCGTCACTTCGGCCCGACCGAGGCCGGCGGCTTCGGCGAGGCCGTGATGTTGGGCATCTTTGGGCAGACCCGCAGCGGCAAATCGATCATGGCCGCGCAGCTGCTGTCCGGGTTCGCCGCCAACCGCGACCTGGGCATCCTGGTGCTCGACCCACAGGGCGAGTTCGGGCGCGATCGCTTCGCCGCCAACGATCACCGGGTCGATTTCAGTATTAAGCGGCTGTTGGGCAGCCTGCGCCATTCGCGCGAGGCCAGCGTGATCAGCACCGACGAGGTCGCACTGGAGGGCACCGAGGCGTTCACCGAGCTGCTGCGGCGCGAGGGCTTCTTCGATAGCCTGGGGTTCAAGGGCGCGAACAAGGAGCGCGAGGCGGCCGAGCGGCTAGCGCACCTGCTGTCCGAACTGACCGACGGCGAGGGTCGCCGCCGCCCGATCCGCGATCTGCGCGCGGCCGATATGGTGCTGCTGATCAAGGATCTGGCGCGCTTCGCTGACGTGATCTATGCGACGCGCCCCGGTACGACGCCCGGCGAAGGCCAGCGCGCCGCCGATGTGCTCGCGCGGTTCAACCTCGATGAGGCGCGGCTGCGGCGGCTGTGGACCGACGTGCTGCGCCGCTTCCGCAACGACGATGGGCGTATCCCGCTCTCGCAGCTCATCCAGCGCGTCTTGAGTGATCGCGCCGTCGTCGTGCTCTCGTTCGCGCAGGAGGGCGTCGACGAGACGCCGTACTTCCTGCTCAACGAGATCCTGACGCGCTTACGGCAGGTGATCCATCGCTCGTTTCAGCATGGGCAGACCTCCAACGCGCTGGTGTTGCTCGACGAGGCGCATCTGTTCGCTGGCGAGCACGCGGGCGAGAGCAGCGATGGCACGCGCACACGCACATTGCTGGCGCAGAGCGTCCGCATGACCGGCAAATACGGCGTCGGCTGGATGTTCATCACGCAGACGCTGCACGACTTCGACAAGACGATCCTGCGCCAGCTCCAGGTCAAGGTGTTCGGCCAGGGCTTCAAGCTCGGTGCCGACCGCGAGTATGTCGAGATGGAGCTGGGCAAAGAGGGCTTCGCGCGCTACTGCTCGCTGCCCGACCCCAAGCGCACCGGTCGCTACACCTTCATGGTCACCGGCCCGATCGTCGCACTGGGCAGCCTGGGGACGCCGCTGGTGCTCCAGGGCTTCCGCGCGACCGACGACCTTGTGCGCGCCAACCCGCATTGCTTCAACACCTAACAGACTTTCGAATATCTAACGAGCCCGTCGGCTTCGTGAAGCGTGAAAC
>Ga0075423_10003611_pt1 | contig 14265 bp, 12 predicted proteins | sample SoiMethybrSBSTD2_FD_80114 | JGI IMG/M metagenome (GOLD analysis project Ga0075423, IMG submission 80114) | Bulk soil microbial communities from a Populus tree surrounding site in Tennessee, USA - Soil MetaG P. TD hybrid SBSTD2 | ecosystem: Environmental > Terrestrial > Soil > Tree plantation...
CGGGCTGAACGGCGTCGGCATGGGCGGCACGTACAACAAGGCCGACGACATGCCTTTCCCGCCGCACTGGCTCCCATACGCCTCGGTTTCCGACTCCCCCACCGTGACCAGGGCCGTGACGAACCTCGGTGGGAAAGTGATGGTCGGACCGACGGAAGTGCCGGGTGGCGGTCTGATCTCGGTTTGCGAAGACCCGCAAGGCGTCATGTTCGCCATGCATTCGGTGGCCACGGCAGCAGCCCACGCCTGATCGCCTGGCAACGCTTACTGCAGGTCAGCGGCCGCTTCACAGCGAGCCGCGGCCTGCCGTAATGCCAGCGCCGATCGCGCCGCAGGCAGCTGCGCGAACACGAACGGCACCTGGTGCTCGTTTACCAGAATCGGATATCGCGAATCACCCTCGCCAAACACCGTAATGAACTCGGTCCGCGTGCGATTGCGCAGCGGCACCACGAGCTGTCCGTACATCAGCACATTGGGGCGATTGAGCAGCAGTCGCGCCTGGCGGATCTTGGGCTGAATCAGCGTCGTATCGACCTGGTCGAGAGGCACCTGAATCGCCAACCGCGTCTCCGACCGTTTCCCCCTCGCCGTAGTGACCAGAATCTCGTGCAGCGTGAGTGTGCACCCGTCGAGTCGGGCCGAGGCGACCGAGTCGGACCCGTGAGCGTAGAAGTCCGCGGTGCTGTCCACGGCGGAGTAGCGCGCGACCGCGACAACGGGAAGCCAGCGTGCAATCCACGACGCAAGTGCAGGCAACTCGGAGTTGGGTGCGGGCTCCGGGGGAATGCTATCGGGGAGTTGCGCCGCGGTCGCCGCCGGAAGTGTGAGCGACGAAAGCAGGACGAGTAGCGGGATGTTCGCCATTGAACCGAGGCAAAATGCGGCGCCTGATTGACATGCTAAGGTAAATCCAAGCACAGCGGCTAGATAAACCGCGACTCGTTTGGCTCACGCCGCCGCTGTGCGTCAGCCTACCGTCGGGCCCACCAGAAACGGCTAGGCTGAATCGGTCACTGCCAAGGAGCCCGGTATGCGCCTCTTGCTCGTTCTAGCCGTCTGCTCGATCCCCGTGCTGGCGCCCGCTCAAGCCGCGGCGCAGCAACTCCGCCCGAAGGTTAGCCCGGAGTCGGCACAGTCGGCTGCCCTCGCCCGAGTTCCCAACGGCAGCGTCCAGGCGATGCAGTTGAAAGTTGAACGCGGCACCATGGTGTACATCTATGACATCTCGGCGCCCGGAGGAAGCGGTCTCGAGGAGGTTCAGGTGAGCGCCGTAGATGGGCGGGTCGTGTCGGTCCAGCATCTCGGTGGCGCTCCTGGCCGGGCAGCGACGCCGGGACAACGAGTGGCGGACCGCGTCAACAGCCCCGCTCCTCCGCGACGCTGACTCGAACCCTTGATCCATGTCCCACGAACCAGAACCGCCGCCCCTCAGGGGCGGCGGTTCTCATTCGTGGCTCGGCGCTACTTACACTCGGCGCTGACCATCTTGAGATCGCTGACCTTGAGCGTGCCACCCCCCGTCCCGGTCTCCTTCTTCATGCCTGCGCCCTTGGTGGTATCCATTTTCATGGCGGTATCCATCTTCGCCATGGTGGTATCCTTGAGCGCACCGGTCTCCATGCCGGCGGACGTGCCGGTCACCGTCACCTTGTGGCCAACATGCTGGTCGAGTTTGACTGAGGTGCTGGTCAGGGAATAGCTCTTTCCGTCACTCCCCGTGATCGTGTAGCTGTCCTTACCGGTCCCCTTTGACAGGCAGCCGGTCACGCTGGTGGCCTGCTGTGCTAGAGCGGGAGTCGCCACGGCTCCCGCCATGAGGCCCGCCACTGCTACGAGCAGGGCCTTGTTGACGCTGAACATTTATGTCTCCTCCGCGCACCGGTATTGAGATCGTCACGTCTGGTCGAGGCGGGGTGCGCTTCCGCCGCCGCGACCGTTTCTGTTATCGGGGGCCCAGTCTCCCCGCCGACCGCGCCCCCCGCCACCGCCGACCTATGACTGAACGCGGGACGGTTGGTTCCGCCGGAGGTGGTGGGCTGCTGCCGTGCTGCTCCTCGATTTCCTGCCTTACTTGAGCGGCTAACTGGCGGGCTCTTTCGTAGGCTGCAGACATGAGGTCCGCTGCCTGCTCGCGCAACTCACGTCGGCGATCCGCGCCTTCACGCCAGCGCCGAACCAATTCCACCAACAGGGCCGCGCCTGCGCGGCCGGCGTGCGCGGTCCACTCGATCGCCCGTTGGAGTTTGATGGGCGGCTCAGGAAGCTGCCAGCTGCCGGTGGTCGGTGCTGTAACGGGCTGAGCCCGGTCCAGCAGAGCCTGCAATCGTTCGTCGGAAAGAAACGGTGCCCCGGCAGGAAGCTCGGTAGTTGTCCGTGACTCATCCTCCGAATCGAAACGAAGCCGTCGTCCGGGCAGACGACCGTTCACCGCATGGTGATGGTCGGGGGGGGCGACGCCCTCGATGTACGCCAGCCAGGTGACACCTTCTCGGTCCGCGAAGGGCATGGATTCAGTGAGTGAATTGCCCCGCGGGAAAAGCGATGGGAAGGACATAGCAAAACGACTCCTGTACGTCTCGAGCGAGGACTTCCTCCGCTAACCTACGGGCCGTTCCGCCGGACTGCTAGGGTCTCGGTAAGGTGATTTCACTCACCGCCTCCGACCCTGGAAGGGGCTTACCCCTGCAAGCGTGACCAAGCGTTCAAGCTCCGGTAAAGGCAGGCCTGGAAGAGGGTTGCGGGCTGGCTGATAGGAGGAGCCGGCCAGCGCTGCCCGGCGATCCTGACCTGGTTCCGGTGATCGGCCTCTCCTCGACTCCCGGCCTCACCAAATGGTTCGGCTGCTCCCCCTCATGAGATGGATGAGGAACGAGATGACAGCGAGCAGGATCAGCAGGTGGATCAGGCCGCTCGCGACATGGAATGCCAAATACCCCAAGACCCAAACCACTGCCAGAAGGATCCCAATCCAGAGAAACATGAGTTACCGTCCTTGCGCCGGATGACGCGTTAGCGAACTCGGCGCATTCAGATGTGCGCCATCATCGACTCCAACCCCCAAACGATCGACCAACTCCCCGCCCAGCCAACCTGTGACGATGGCAATCCCGACACCGATGAAGCCAAGCCCCAGCGACCGGAGTGGCGGCGTGGCCGGATCGGGATAACGCAGGATCCAACTGGCGCAGAACAGGCCGATCACGAGCACGTTCCCAAGTGCGTGCCAGAGTCCGATTCGCTTGGCCCGCGTGCCACGAGGAATGACCAGCCAGTCGAGCAGGCCCGGTACCGCGGCGAGCAGGCCGCTCACGCAGCCGACGATGATCATGTAGAACGCCGCCTGGGTCCAGTCGGAATTTTCAGAAACGAGATAGATGATGTCGAAGATCGCGGCCGATCCGAGCAAGCCCAGCGGAAACACGATCATCATCTGATGGACCGAGTGGCCCGCGAACTTGACCCTGCTTTCCACGGTGAGCTCCACTAGAGGGTGAGCGCACGATGGGGGCCGCTTAACCGGACGTCGGTGATGACGCGCACCCTCCAGTCGGTTCCGCGCGCCGTCCTGAAACAACTCGCTGGAGCCTGCGAGTGATTGTCGTCACTCTCATTTGCTTCAGGGCCGTGGCATTCTGGTTCGGGGTCAACCCCAGGATCAACTCGGGCAAGGCGGAGGTGTTCTTATCATGCGGCGAAACAGCATTGCGGTAGCAGCTCTCAAGGGGGCAATTGGAGGGGCGCTAGCTACCTGGATGATGGATCGGGTGACGACTTGGGCGTATGAGCGCGAAAGCGAGCCGGTCCGGAAGCGTGAAGACGAAGCCAGACAGGGCAAGACGGCTTATGAAGTGGCAGCGGCCAAGGTCGCCCGCCGCGTGGGACACACCCGCCTCGAGTCGGAGGCTCAGGGCCGCTACGGCAACGTGATCCACTGGACTCTCGGCATCGGGGCCGGTGCGCTCTACGGTGCACTGCGCAAGCGCGCGCCAATCGTGGGAGTGGGCCGAGGCGTTGGGTTTGGGATCCTGTTCTGGCTGCTCGTGGATGAGTTGGCGACTCCGGTGCTGGGACTGTCGCCAGGGCCTCGCGCCTTTCCCTGGCAGACACATGCACGCGGATTAGGAGGGCATCTGGCGTACGCGGCAGCTCTGACCACTGCGCTGGATGCAGTCGAGGCCGCGGGATAGGTCCGGCGCCGCAACAAACCGATCGTGATTTCCGTTCAGGGCGCCATGCTTACCGCGGCATGAAGCGGTGCCTCGCCCAGGCGCTGGGGTCTCTGCGACTCCCCGTGCGGATTGCGATGCGTCGAGCTCTCTCGCGCCCCTTCGTGCCCCCGACCGGGCGATCGGCCGCAGCTAAGGCGGACATCGCATAACTTGTTGGCGTGCAATGGCTAAGCTGGCAACGACGGAAGCGTGCCAGGATACCAGCCCCGGCCGGCCGCACCAACCAGACAGGGACTGGATATTGCTCTCACGCATCAGGTCCGACCGGCGCGTGCGGCCGCGCGCGCCTTCCGCAACACACCCGGAGTGGTAGCATGACGGCGCCGAGCCAGATGTCGCTGCGTCGAATTCCCGATGCGCTGTGCCTGAGGGTCCGCATCGCCTACGCGACGGCCTGGGACGCGCTGATCGACACCCATACGACCCAGGCGCTCCAGTTCGTCTGCGAGTTCGCCCCGCGGCTACCCGTCCTCGGCGCCCTCGACCTCTACTTCAGGGTCACCGCAGTTCCCGAAGCAATGCAGGAAGCTGTCCGCGTGGGAACTCTCACGGTGATCGACGTCGAGTCACTGCCGCCTCTCACCGTCCTGCCGTCATTGACGGGCTGGCAGCGACTCCGGCTGGACCTGTTGATCGAGCAACTGCAATATCGGCGTCGGTATCACGAGCGGACGCTGGCGCTGGCCCGGATGGTCGGCGCGCGCTCGGCCGAAGCTGTGGTGGCGACCCACGTCGAGAACGCCATCGGTTTTGCGCGGCTGCTCAAAGGCATCATGCCCGTCAACCTTGCCACTGATCGCTACATCCGCGAGTTCAGTCTGCCGGCGAGCATCGCCGAGATGGTGATGCAGCGAGTGCAGGCGCGCGTAGCCGGCGAAGAGCTGACCGCCCAGTACAATGACCCGCCGCCACCGACCGAGCTGGATGAGCTCGTCGAGCAGCCGGCACCCCGGCTCGAATCTCCCGCCAATTCTGCATCTCCATTTCCGGAGCCTGCCGCCCGCGGCTTCTGACGAGTCATCCGCGATCATAGCAGCGCCTGCGGCGGGGGACGTCTCCCGCTACCTTGTGTGCCATGGCTGCCGCACCCGTCGTCCAGCTCACCCCGGTCGACTATGCCGTGATGGCGACCTACTTCATCGCCGTCCTCGGGGTTGGCTGGGGCCTGCGACGAGTGATGCGAACCAGCACTGATTTCTTCCTCTCCGGGCGTTCGCTTTCTCCCTGGATTACCGGGCTGGCGTTCATCTCAGCCAACCTCGGCGCGCAGGAAGTCATCGGCATGGGCGCGTCGGGCGCCAAGTACGGTATCGCGACCAGCCACTTCTACTGGGTCGGCGCCATTCCGGCGATGGTCTTCGTGGGCCTGTTCATGATGCCGTTTTACTACGGCTCGCGGGCTCGGTCGGTCCCGGAGTATTTGCGACTGCGTTTCGACGAGAAGACCCGGACGTTGAACGCCGCCTCCTTCGCTGTGATGACGATCTTCTCCTCGGGCGTGTCGATGTATGCCATGGGGAAGCTCATGAATCTGCTGCTCGGCTGGAGCTTCGACCTGAGCATCGTTGTCTCGGCCTGCATCGTCCTGGCCTACGTGCTGCTGGGCGGGCTCACCAGTGCCATCTACAACGAGGTGCTTCAGTTTTTCCTCATCGTTTTCGGCTTTGCCCCGCTGGTAGGCTTAGGACTCGTTGCTGTCGGGGGATGGCAGGGCCTCAGCACACGGCTCTCCGAGGTCGCGACGATGCGGGGGCTTCCGCCCGATGCGTACACCCACGCGTGGACCAATCTCGATTCGGCGGCGCACAATCCGGTCGGCGTGGAGTGGTTCGGGCTGGTGGCCGGGCTCGGCTTCGTACTGTCGTTCGGCTACTGGTGCACTGACTTTCTCGTGGTTCAGCGCGCGATGGCGGCCGATTCCATGACGGCCGCCCGGCGGACGCCGCTGATTGCTGCGGTGCCCAAGATGCTGTTTCCGTTTCTCGTGATCCTGCCGGGCATGATCGCACTCGCCCTGGGATCGGGCGGCTCGGGACAGGGCCTTGTTCCCGCCAAGCTAGCCGCCGACGGCACGCCGCTCCTCGACGCGGCTGGTCGCGCCGTGCTCGATTACGATCTCGCCACGCCGATGATGCTGGTCCACCTCTTCCCTTCGGGCTTGCTCGGGCTCGGCGTTACCGCCCTGCTCGCATCATTCATGTCGGGCATGGCCGGCAACGTGACCGCGTTCAACACGGTGTGGACCTACGACATCTATCAGAGTCACATCCGGCGGGGGGCGTCGGACGCGCATTACCTGTGGATGGGGCGGATCGCGACTGTGGGGGGCGTCTTCTTGGCACTCGGAGCCGCGTACGTTGCGGGCGCGTTCAACAACATCATGGACCTGCTCCAGCTGGTTTTCGCCTTCGTGAATGCGCCCCTGTTTGCCACCTTCGCGCTTGGCATGTTCTGGCGACGTTCGACCGGTCATGGGGCGTTCTGGGGATTGTTGGCCGGGACGCTCGCCGCGGCGGTTCACCATGGCCTCACCCTGCCGGCAGGCACCCATGTCGGGGTGAAAGGCGGGTACTTGGGGGTCGTGCACACCTACCCCAGCGAATTAGCCCAGACGTTCTGGACCGCGATTGTGGCGTGGGTGACCTGTTTCCTGGTGACCATCCTCGTGAGCCTCGCTACCGCGCCACGGCCGGCGGAGGAACTGCGCGGGCTCGTCTACTCGCTGACCGACCGCCCGGCGGACGAGTCACTCCCATGGCTTCGTCGTCCGTCTACGCTGGCGGCGCTGGTCCTGGTGCTGACGCTCGCGCTGAACCTGGTGTTTTTCTAGGAGGGACGATGAGCGGTGCTGCAGGATTGGACGTGCGCTGGCCCATCGGCGGGCTGTTCGCTGTGCTCGGGCTGATCCTGGCGGGTTACGGAATCGCCACAGCCGGCCACATGGACCTGTACGCGCGTTCTCTCTCGATCAACGTCAACCTTTGGTGGGGTCTCGTTCTGCTGGTGTTCGGAGCGGCATTGCTTCTGGGTGCGAGGGCTGGACGTGGACGGGCGGGTGTCAAGCAAGCGTTGGATACTGCCGAAGGCCGGCAAACCGAAGCTCGAGAGCACCAGCTAGGCCTCGAGCGGTAATCGCGACCAATCCTCCTGTGATTCAGGCCACGGCATCTCTACAACACTAGTCACTACTATCGCGCCGCCGATGCGTGTGTGATCGGCTTGATGTCAGCGGCGGAACCTCCCTTGCCGCTGCCCGTTCTCGGAGGCCGTTGCAATAGCCCCAGTGCCTCCGCGCTGTGCAAACAACCGATCGGCGTGATGCTCCAACGCATTCGCGTTATCGAGATGCCATCCCGGCTGCGCTCCAGCAGGCTCGTGCTCCCCGCACGAAACCGGACCCTCCGCCGCGTTTCCCTTGCAGCGCGCTCCTCGCCCACTGCCACGCTCCGACACACCGCCGATCCCTTTTTCCCGTTGTCCCCGATTACTCCGCCGTAGTCCCAGGGTCGCGAGCGCGCCCGGGCTCCTGCTGAGGATTCGGCCTCCGGGAATGGAGGCGACGATTATGAGCTCACACGCTGGTTGGATTCGACCATTTGTTCTCCCCTCGCTGAGCGCCTGGAGCATCCCTGTTGCCGTCATTCTGCTTGCGGCGACAGCGACGACAACGACAGCTCAGCAGCCCGCCCAAACCGGCAGCATTGCCGGCCGAGTGACCGACGAGTCCGGCAACGGAGTGTCCGGGGCCGATGTGCTCATCGAGAACACCACAGTCGGAGGCCGGACCCGCGCGAACGGCGAGTATGTGGTCGAGCAGGTTCCGGCGGGGCCACAGTCCGTGCGGGTGCGGATGATCGGCTTCCGCGCCGTGACGGCGTCGGTTGTGATCACTCCGGGCACGCGCGCCACTCAGGACTTCTCGCTCCGGCGCGACCCATTGCAGCTGCAGGAAGTGGTCACGACTGCAACCCAGACACCCCACATCAACATCGAGTCCAGCCTGGCGGCGACCACACTCTCTCAGGCCGACATCCAGCGGGCAGCGCCGAGGAGCAATACGGAGATCCTGCGCTATGTCCCCGGCTTCACCCGGGTGGAGAGCTCCGGAGGTGAGGTCAACCAGAACTACACCGTACGCGGCATTCTCGGCATCGAGTACGTGAACTTCTTGGAGGATGGACTGCCGGTCTATCCCACGATGCACACCTTCTTCATGAACGCGGACAACCTGTACCGCATCGATGAGAACATCGAACGGGTGGAGGTGGTGCGAGGCGGCGCCTCGGCGCTGTATGGGTCGAACACGCCGGGTGCGATGATCAACCTCATCAACAAGTCGGGCGGTGACCAGTTTGGGGGCACGGCGCGGGTTACAGGAGGTACCGAGGGGCTGGCCCGGTTCGATCTCAACGCCAACGGGCCGCTGGGCGACGACTGGCGATTCAACGTAGGCGGCTTCTACCGCTACGATCACGGAGTGCGTGACCCGGGCTTCCCCGGCATTCGGGGAGGGCAGTTCAAGGGGAGCGTCACTCGCCTGCTCTCGAACGGCTACGTGCGCGCGTCGGTCAAGGTTATCGACGACCGCAACCAGTTCATCCTCGATCTGCCGTTCGTGAACCCGTCTGACCCGCAGTACGTCTCAGGGTTCGGCGATTACGGCTCCTTTAACACCGGTGAGGCCATCAATCTCCGCGTCCCCACCCCGGTGGGCGATCTGACTCTGCCGCTCGAAAACGGGTTGCGGACCTCGGCCCAGTGGTACACCGCCGATGCGGCATTTGATCTGGACAAGAATTGGAGAATCCAGAATACCGGCCAGTACATGCAGGACCACCAGGAATGGAATGCCCTGGTCCCGTCCAACGCTATCCCTGCGTCGGACTATGCCACCGCCGCCAAAGGTCAGGGAGGATTGGGCCTGCCGGCGGGAACCACGCTGCAGTTGACGTACACCAATGTCTTTGACGCGTCGGGCAAAACGCACCTTCCGTTCAGCACTGCCAACGGCCTGGTGGCACCGGGGCAGCTCATTCATGTCGACAAGCCGCTCTCGGCATTCCAGGACCAGCTCCAGCTACGGCGGGCCTTCGGCAAGAGCGCGGCAACCGTCGGTGTTTACTTTGCCAACTACACCCAGGACAACCATTGGTACTTCACTCAAATCCTCACCGACGTTGCGGACCAGACGCATTTCCTCGATGCCGTGGCCACTCCGCCAGGCGGCCCGGTTGACAGCGTCACCAAGAATGGTTTCACAAACCAGCTTTCCGGCTACACCAACGGCTCGGGTCAGACCACCGTCATATCGGGTGTGGTGGGCGCTGAGATCCAGATCACCGATCAGCTCCGGGCCGATATCGGAGTACGGGGGGAGTACGACAAGTTCGTCCAGACCGCGGAGAATACTTCGACCTTCGATTTGGACCTCAACCCGTTGACGACGTACAACAACGAGACTTTCGGGAACAACAGCTTCCGGCACTTCGAGCGTGGCATCGATGATTGGGCGGCATCGCTCGGGCTCAACTTCGCGATCAAGCCAAACCTCGCGGTCTATGCCTCCGGCACCCGCGGTTACAAGATGCCAGCGCTGGACGAGTTCCTGAACGCGACGGCCCAGCAGCAGGCGGACCTGTTCCAATCGAAGGAAGTGCAGTCGTTCGAGGGTGGGGTCAAAGGTCAGATGGGACCGGTGGGGTTCACTGTGGGCGGATTCTGGACCAAGCTCAAGAACGTCGTCAGCCAGGGTCTGGTGATCGATCCGGTGACCGGGGCATCGAGCTGGATTATCGTCCCGTCACCAGAGAACAAGTCCTACGGCACGGAGATCGAGCTGGTCGCAAATGTTTACCGGGGACTCCAGTTCTTCGGCAACGCCACGATTCTCAAGGCTGAGCTGGGCACCGGGGCGGGGGCCGATATCGGGAGCCGGATCAACGGCGTTCCGACCTCCATTGCCAATGCCGCCGCTGTGTATACGGCGCCTGGTGGCTTCTTCCTCAAGGCAGATTGGCACTGGGTCGACAGCCGCCCCGTGGACGTGAGCGCCGGTGTGTCTCTCCCGTCGTACAACTACTTCAACTTCGGAGCCGGGTACACGATCGGGGGAGGCACGACCATCAACGTCGACTTGCTGAACGCGTTCCAGAGTAAGGGGCTGGAGGAGGGGAACCCGAGGCTGGTGAGTACCGGACCGGTCTTTCTGGCGCGCCCCATTCTCCCGCGGCGATTGACGGCGTCCGTCAAGTATGACTTTGGCGGCGGCCGGCGGCAAACTGTATCAGTGCCGCAGCCCTGAGTTTGTGGGTTGTTGATCCCTGCGTTTCTCGCCCTCGGTCTCGGCGTGCAGGATCCGGCGCCGGACCGAGGGCGTGATTCCACTTTTCAACTTTCCACCGACGACCCGAGCCGCTCCCCCTCACCATTCATTGGGAATGGGCGGTTCGGTCTCGTCATTCCACCGCTCGGTATCGGGCCCTCGATCGCCATGGTAGCCGGGCTCTATGAGCACGGACCCGGCGACGTACCTCGCATTGTCGCGGCCCCCGTCTGGAATGCGATCAGCCTATCCGACGGGGCGGGCCGGCTGGGTCAGAAGCCGCCGGCCAACAGCGCCCTGGTCAATTACCGGCAGGTGCTCGATCTGCGCACCGGAATCGCCAGAACAAATTACCAGTGGGTGAACGGTACCCGGCGCATCGGTATAGGCGTGGAAGCGTTCGTGTCCCGCGCCAGACCCGATCTCGCGGCAATTCGCCTCGTGTTGAAACCACAACAGGCGGGTCGCCTCACGGTGCGCTTTGTGATGGCGGAGCGACCTCCTCCGCAGCGGCTGGCGCTGGCGCAGCTCACGCGCGCGGAGCGGGCGTGGAAGCCCGTCGATCTGTGGTACCCCGGGCAGATGCTGGTACGCTCGCGCAGTGCGGCCCGGGGGAAGGGCGGCGCGCGCCTCTCGCTGACCGCCGTGCCGGTCGGGCGGTCCACGGTCCTGGCTCAGGCCGCCGCCGTCACTTGGCCCGGCAATCTGCCTGGTGCCAAGGTTCGAACCCGTGCGGTCGGCGACACTGCGATGGTGGAAGTTGCTTTTGACGCTGTTGCCGGCGGGACGTACAGCTTCGTTCAGATCACCAGCACCGCGTCGGAAGCAGACGCGCCGTCTCCGCTAGGTCGCGCGCGGCGCGCGGCAGATGCTGCCTGGTCCAGCGGTTTCGACAGCCTGGCGGCGGACAATGTGCGTGCCTGGGCGCAGCGATGGGAAACTGATATCCAGATTGACGGAGATCCGGGTCTGGAGCGTGTCGTACACTCGATGCTGTTCTACCTCCTTGCAAGCGCGGACTCGGGCACCGGCCTGGGCATACCGCCCATGGGTCTCTCGAGCGGGGGATATTACGGGCACGTGTTTTGGGACTCCGACACCTGGATGTTCCCACCGCTCCTGCTCACTCATCCGGACGTCGCGCACTCCCTTGTGGCGTTCCGGCGGCGGACGCTCGACGCTGCGCGGGCCAATGCGCGCGCCAACGGGTACAAGGGCGCCATGTATCCCTGGGAGGCGGATGAGCTTGGCAACGAGACCACGCCACGGTTCGCCATACAAAACGCCCGTTCCGAGATCCACATCAACGGCGACGTGGCTCTGGCCCAGTGGCAGTACTACCTGGCCACCGGCGATTCCGCCTGGCTCGCGCGCGACGGATTTCCCGTCATCAGCGAAACTGCCAACTTCTGGGTGAGCCGGTCCACCTACGACTCCACCTCGGGACGGTACCACATCTCCAACGTGGTGTCCGTTCACGAAGGGCTTATCGGTGTATCCGACGATGCGTACACCAATGCGGTCGCCCGCAAGAACCTGGAGATCGCGCAGACGGCGGCCGGCCGGCTGGGGATGCCGGCTGATCCGCGCTGGGCCCAGGTAGCCGGGCGCCTGCACATGCCCTACGACTCGGCGAGCGAGTTCTACCGGACCTATGAAGGCGCGCCCGATTCCACGCTGGGGTCGGTCACGCCCTTGTTGAGCTATCCTCTGGGCGTGTCGATGAGTCCGCGCGCCAAACGCTCCCAGCTGGAACAGGCCGTGAAGGGTTTGCTGGCCGAGGGCCCCGGCGCAATGATGGGCTCGACGCTATTGGCGGTGGATGCGGCCGAGCTGGGCGATCGCGCGCTGATCGATTCGCTGCTGCCCCGCAGTTATCAGGGACATCTTCGCGGCCCGTTCCTCATGCTCTCCGAGACACCGCACAACGATGCGGTCAATTTCATCACCGGTGCGGGAGGATTTCTCCAGCAGGTGATCTTCGGGTACACGGGGCTGCGTCTGGGAGAGCAGGGCCTCGATTCAGCCTTTGCGCCGGTGCTGCCGTCGCACATCAAGCGGCTGGTTCTGCGGAACATCTCGGTGCGCGGGCGGCGCTACGACGTGGTGGTCGACTCAGCCGGCCGCCACGTGCTGCCGCACCGTCCCGCGCTGCAGCAATGATGGTCGCGGCCCTCGCGGCCACGCTGTTCCTGGCTGGTCTGTCTTCGCCGGCGCAGCGCCCGGACACCGGTCGACCGCTCCCCCCGCCCCCCAATGTCTCGGACTCGGGCGGCCATTCGTCACGGGCCGAAGCACACGAGCCGATCTCGCGTCAGCCCGTTCTCTCATTCCCCGAACCCGGTCTCGACGACCGGGCCGCATACCAGGGATACAAGACCCGCTTTTACCGGGACTCCAGGAACAACACCGTCCAGATCTACGTAGAGCCGAAAGGCACCCGAGTAGTACTCGTGTGGGCTGATGCGGCGAATGAGAGCGTCGGGTTCACCGTCCGGGATGCGTCCGGAAAGCCCGCTCGGCTCGATTGGGCCGGCGAGGAAGCTCAAGTCACCGACTCGGGTCCAGCCAGGGTAATCGAGTATCAGCTGACGGCTTCCACTCCGTCGGTTCAGCTCGGCTGGTTCCTGCTCGGCTCGATGCGGGTGGAACGCGATTTTCAATACGACAGGCGGCACCTCCGCCCCTATGCGCGGTTTCCCTTTCGAGTAGCCGAAGAGTCGCTGCTCGTCGCGACGCTGGAGCGCCTTCCCGAGGAGGAGCGCGGGCGGCAGCTCGAGATCCTCGCCGCCGACGGCATGTCGACGTTACGACAAAGGCTCAACCCCAGCCTGGCTATCGAACGCGCAGATACCGGGTGGAGCGCGAGGATCGAGCGGCCATCGCTCGACGGCAAAAACCGGCTGGTCCTCGAGTTTCGCGGCGACGCCCAGGCTTCGATCGCGCACATCTCCGGAAGCACAGTGGTGGTGAAGTCCCGTACGAAAGCGCCGGTGCGCCTCGGAGTTCGGGTGACCACGGACGCCGCGGCGCTCAGTCCACTCTCGCGCACCGACATCTTCAGCTCTGCCTTCCTGAAGTTTCTGGCTCGCGCCAGGGATGCCGGCGACCCGGGGTATCGGCGTCTCGAGCGCGAGGTCCGGGGAGTGGAGCTGCTCAGCAGTAAGGAAAAGCTGATGGCGGGCCTTCCCAACTTCGCCACGTATTTCGGCCGCGACATGATGATGACTGCGCTCATGATGCGCCCGATCTGGTCGCCGGCCATGTCCGAGCACGTGATCGCGAGCGTGCTGCGGAAGTTGGGGCCCGCCGGCGACGTGAGCCACGAAGAAGCCCTGGCGGGCCAGGCGATCCGGGAAAACGCCGGGATTTACGATTCGCTTGTCTCCCGGTCTCTCCGTGCCGGGCGGGATGGTTCGCAGGAACGGGCGGATAGTCTCATGGCTGAGGCGAGGAACGTGCTCGCCCACCTGCAGGCGACCCGCGAGAACTACAACATGCGGGACGACGAGTTTCAGCTGCCGGTGCTGGCGGCGCGCTATCTGGGAGACACAGCCGTCAGTGCCGAGCGCAAGCGCGGGTTCCTTCTCGATTCTGCTGACGGAGTTGCTCGACTCACCCTGCTGATGCGGGAGCTCGAGCTGGTCGGGAACGAGACTCGTGCCTACAGTCGGGATCCGCGCCCAACCAACCTGGTCAGCTTCCCCCGCC
>Ga0075423_10003612_pt1 | contig 14264 bp, 12 predicted proteins | sample SoiMethybrSBSTD2_FD_80114 | JGI IMG/M metagenome (GOLD analysis project Ga0075423, IMG submission 80114) | Bulk soil microbial communities from a Populus tree surrounding site in Tennessee, USA - Soil MetaG P. TD hybrid SBSTD2 | ecosystem: Environmental > Terrestrial > Soil > Tree plantation...
CATGTCGGAATTTCCTCAACGCATTGGCCAGTCCACGCTATGTTACCGAATGGCACCGACCAAGTGTCGTTGGCCTTTGGGGGCAATCGTGTCCCGCCGGTGATTGCGGCTAGCTTATTGGCCCATGTTTTGAGTAGGGGAGGCTGTGGGTGACCGAGCCGGATCCAGGACGAACTCAAACTCGCAGCCATTCGCGGAAATGGGTGAGGTACACGATTACGCTGTTCCTGATCGGCGCTGTGGTCGTAACGGGTGCGTTGGCATTTCATTCGCGCGATGCATGGTGGCAAAAATATCTGAGCTTCGTGGCCCGGCCGTAACCTGCAGGAATCCTTATCTCGGGTTGCAGGCTTACAGCGGCGGCGGTCAGCTGGTTGGAGAAACTTGTGCAGGATCTGGTTCGAGAAGCGAGCACACCGAAGGTAAGCCAAATTTTCCTGTCCAGATCTTTCGGCTGGCTGGCTAGGGCAATTTGGACTCTGTGCCTGGTTCTAATCGCCGCCTGGTGCACCCTGGCCATCTATTATTCGAACCTCCCTTGGGCGGGGTTGCGCCTTGCCTTGGCGGCTTGCTTTGCCGCCGCGGCGATATGGGTGCTTTGGTTGTCAGGTTTGCGGCGCAAGTTGCCGGTCTTCATTGTGCTTTGTTTCGGCGTCGTCGTGTGGTGGCTATCAATTTCCCCCTCCCACGATCGACCATGGCGACCGGAGGTTGCCGTGATGCCAAGGGCAATCGTCGACGGCGACCGCGTGCGCATCACCGGTGTCCGCAACTTCGACTATCGGAGCGTGAATGATTTCACCGTGCGGTACGAGGACCGCGAGGTGCAGCTTTCGCACCTGACCGGCCTCGATTTTTTCGTGTCCTACTGGAGCGAAGGGGTGGTCGGACATACCTTCCTAAGCTTCATCTTCGACAACGCCCCGCCGCTGAGCATCTCCATCGAGACGCGGCCGGAGGTGGGCGAAGGCTTTGATCCCGTTGCTTCTCTCTTCAAGCAATTCGAGCTGATTTACGTGGTCGGTGATGAGCGTGACCTTGTGCGGGTGCGCACCAATTATCGAAAGGAGACGGTTTACCTCTATCGCCTCAATTCATCGCTTCGCGACGTACGCCGGCTGCTAATGGTCTACCTCGAGCGCATTAACGAACTCGCCGATCGACCGGAGTTCTATCATCTGCTGAGCAACAGCTGCACGATCAACATCGTCCGTTACGCGAATGCTGCCGGCCGGACCGGGCGCTTTGATATCCGGCATCTGCTCAACGGTCTTGTCGACAGCTATCTCTACCATTCGGGCCGAGTAGACACGACGTTGCCATTTGATGAACTCCGCCGGCGCTCACTCATCAACGAGGCCGCGCAGGCTGCCGACGACGCACCCGATTTTTCGGAACGGATTCGTGCAGGATTGCCGACGATGGCACGTTGAGCAATCGATGCGGTCGTCAAACGAGTGCGGACTTCGAACGAAGCCTTTGCTATCGTGCTCAAATGATGCCCAGCAGCCAAAACGATAGTCGCCGTGTAGTCGCCTTTCTCGTTTTGATGTCCGTATCGATCATCAGCCTATTTTTGTTGCCGCCGATAACCCAGAATCAGAACTATCACGATTTCGCCGATCAGCGAACGATCCTCGGCGTACCGCATTTCTGGAACGTCGTTTCAAACCTGCCGTTCATTGCGGTCGGAGCAGCGGGGCTGTGGCAATCCCGTCGAGATCCGGCAATCGCTTTGCTTTTCCTGGGGATCCTGATGACCGGCTTTGGCTCGGCCTACTATCACCTTGATCCAAATGATCGCACCCTCTTCTGGGACAGGTTGCCGATGAGCATAGGCTTCATGGCCATTCTTGCGATCGCGATCGAAGAGCGGCTGGACACAAGAGCGGGATCCATTCTGCTGTGGCCGTTGATCGCCGTAGGCGTATTCAGCCTCTTGCTGTGGCGATGGACCGGAGACCTGCGGCTATATGGTTGGGTGCAGTTCTTTCCCTGCGCGGTAGTGCCGGCACTCTTTCTTCTTTTCCCGCCCAAATACAGCGGTACATCCTATTGGCTCATTGCCGCGGCGTTGTATGCGCTTGCAAAGTTGTTCGAATTCTACGACAAGGCAATTTATTCTTTCGGCTCGATTTTGAGCGGACATACGCTCAAACACATCGCTGTGGCAGCCGCTTGTTTCGCCATTTTGCGATATTTTCAGAAGCGAAAGCCGATCCACACTGAAGCTGAAGATCAGTCGTGGCCGTATGGCGGCGCGCGCGTGTGATCTGGTTGCGTTCCATTGCAAGCGTGTGAAATTACCTCAAGTCCTCCCGTCACGCGCTCGATGTGTTGATTTCCGTCTCTCCGAGTCCTAGCATTTTTGTCGGTTGAATGCTTGCGGTCCGGATTGCTGACGATGGCAACTGATCGGCCCCGTTTCAAATTACCAAGTGGTTTTATCTCGCTGTCGGTGCTTCTCACATTCCTTTGGTTCGCGGCGAATTCATCTTTCGCAATTGAAGCACTTTTAACTGGCGCACTAATATCGGCGGCGCTGGCCTACATATTCACACGCAAGCCCGGCGCGTGGCGCGATATCCGCTTCTCTCCCCAACTCGCATATCATTTCGTTCTCTATACAGGGATTTTCCTGGTCGAGCTTGTCCGTGCGAATATCAATGTGATGCGCTACGTCTTTGCGCCGCGCATCGACATCAAGCCCGGCATCGTCAGGATCAAGACCAAACTCACGACTCCGGTGGGGCGTTTGGCGCTGGCGAACTCCATCGCACTGACGCCCGGATCGCTCGTCATCGACATCGAGGGCGACAGTCTCTTTATTCACTGGCTCAACATCAAAACAACAGATCCTGACGAAGCAACCCGCGCTATCGCGGGCGCATTCGAGGAACATTTGGAGAAGACCTTTGGCTGAAGAAATCCTCATTGTCGCGGCAATTCTGATCTTTCTCGGCGTGGCGCTCAGCGTGCTGCGTCTGATTCTCGGCCGCACTGTGATAGATCGGGTTGCGGCGGTCGATACGCTGACCGTCGTGTCCATTTCCCTGATTGCGCTCTATGCGCATGTTGCCGGCCGCTCCATCTATCTGGATGTCGCGCTGGTTTATGGCGTTCTGAGCTTTTTGGCCGTCCTCGCCATTGCCCGCTATCTGGAGCAAGGTCTGTAACAATATGCTTGAGCTTTTCGTCTACCTGTTGTGCGGCAGCATTCTTGTGAGCGGCATTCTCGCCGTCAGCCTTGACAGCACTCTGGCGGCGGCAGTCAGCGGAGGGCTAGCCAGTCTTTTCGCCGCGGTCTGCTACGTCCTGCTGGGAGCACCGGATGTCGCGATGACGGAAGCGTCGATCGGCTCCGGCCTGTCGCTACTCATATTCCTCTATGCAATCCGCAGGACGACAGAGAAAGCACCATGATGGAATTGATCGGAAGCATTCTGGTTCTGCTTGGCGCGGTCTTCCACTTTTCAGCAGGGCTCGGGATGCTGCGCATGCCCGACGCGTATACCCGCATGCAGGCGGGCACCAAGGCTTCCACGCTCGGCAACACCCTCGTTCTCGCGGGCCTAGCGATCTATCACCCGGGATGGGGCCTGAAGCTTTTAATCATCGTCTATTTCGTGCTGATGACGAATCCGGTCTCCTCGCACGCGCTGGCCCGGGCAGCGCATGGCATCCGGATTCCAATGGCAGGCGATACAGGGATAGATGCGCTGCGCGACGCGCGGCAAAAATCCGGAGGTGGCACATGATCCGCCGCCTCTTCATCGTCGTCGCCATAGTTTCGTTTGGGCTTGTTTTCGCAAGTCTTGCAATCGGCTACACGGAACAGCAGGCGCTACGGCCATTGGCGGAAAGCTATGTCAGGCTCGTCCCGCAGTCCCTCGGTGCACCGAACGTCATTACTGGCATCCTGCTGACCTACCGCGGCTTCGACACGCTCGGGGAGGTCGCCGTTCTGTTCATGGTGGCGGCGAGCGTCGGCCTCGTGCTGGGTGGGGGACGCTCGCCGCGCAGCGCGTCCTTCGAGGGTTATCCCGACGACGCCCGAACGTCATCGGAAATCGTGCGAAGTGGAACTGAAATTCTCGTCCCGCTTATTTCCATCTTCGCGGTTTACATCATCATGAATGGTCATCTGTCCGCGGGCGGCGGCTTCCAGGGTGGCGCCGTAATTGCCTCTGGCGTTCTGCTGATGCTGCTGGCCTATCCGCAGTACCAGCCTAATCTCGAATTTTTCAGCGTCACCGAGTCCGTTGCCGGGGCGCTCTTCGTGCTTGCGGGCATTGCTGGACTGATTGTGGCGGGCGGTTTTCTGGATAACCGCATACTTCCGCTCGGACAGTTTGGTGCGTTCTTTAGCGCTGGCGCCATCCCTCTCTTGTCGGTACTTCTGGGCATCAAGGTCGGCTGTGAGCTCAGCGTCATCCTGGAAAAATTCCGTCCCTGAAAGCTGTCAGAGAGCCGATTGATGATCTCAAGCATCGTCCTCATAACAGGGCTTTTGCTGATCCTTATCGGGCTTTGGGGTTTGCTCACCCACCGCAATATTTTGCGGATCATTATTGGCTTCTCTCTGATGGGGACCGGTACCCATATTGTTGCCGTCGCAATTGGCTACGTCAGAAACGGCACGGCACCAATCATCGATCGCGCACTGGATCTGTCGGAAGCCACCTCGCGCGCCGTCGATCCGATACCATCTGCGCTTGTGGTCACGGCTATCGTGATCGGTATGGCTGTGACGGCAGTCATGCCTGCCTTTGCTATCCGGCTCTATGATTCCAAGAAGACGCTGTCGATCGACGCCTTCACGGAGTCGAAATGGTAGCCAGTCTTCTTCATCCTCTTAACATCTTCATTGTGGGCCTGGGCGCCGGATTTTTGATGCCGTTGGTCGACCGCCTCGGCAGGTCCTGGGTTGCGGCCGTCTTTATTCTTGCGCTCGCGACCATGACGCTGATCTCTGGCGTTGCCGTATTGACGCTCCTGCAAGGCGCAGCACCGATCGAGATTTTGACGGGCGGAACGAAACCTCCCTATGCGATCAATCTGCGCATGGGTTTTACCGAAAGTATCTTCGCATTCTGCGTCAACCTGGTCGCACTCCTTGGTGCCTCATACGTCGCGCGCGAAAGATACGGAGTATTGCTGCTCTCCCTGCTGCTCGTCATGGGCATCCAGGGCATGGTGATGACCCGTGATCTCTTTAATCTTTTTGTGTTCCTGGAGATTGTCTCTATCGCCACCTACGGCCTTCTCGGATTGCGCGATACGCCGGCAGCATTGTCGGCGACATTCAAATTTCTCATGGCCACGGTGCTGGCATCGACATTCTTTCTGATTGGAACCGTGCTGCTTTATGCGGCAACGGGCATCCTTAACATCGACGATCTGATATCAAATCGCGACGCGATCTCCGGCCCGATTGGCTTCGCCGCACTCATGTTTCTGCTGGCCTGTCTACTGTTGGAGCTGAAGCCATTTCCGGCGAATGGATGGGGCATCGATGTTTATGAAACAGCGCGCAGCGACGTCGCTGCGTTGATCTCGGCCGGCGTTTCAGCCGGCGTCTTCTATGCTCTGCTCAAATTGCTGCCGCTGTTCGACGACCAGCTTGAGATCATTGAAGTCCTCGGTGCAGTGACATTCGTCTTTTCAAACCTCATTGGTCTCCGGCAGACGAAAGCGCAACGCCTCCTCGGCTATTCCTCGGTCGGTCAGGTTGCGCTGCTGATCATCGCCGCTTCCTTGCTCTACCAGCTGAATGCGGAAGATGACGTTTTCCTTGTGGTCGGCGGTCTTTTTGTCAACCACCTGTTCGCGAAGGTCGGACTCTTCTGGCTCGCCGGCTACGTTGGCAAGAAGCGCCTGAAGGACTGGTCAATTCTCGCCGAAAAGCCGGGCGTGATCCTTCTATTCGGAATACTGATCGTTGCAATTTCTGGCCTGCCGCCATTTCCAGGATTCTGGGCGAAGTGGAAACTCGTCATGATCCTGGCCGCCAACGGGCTCAATCTGTGGATCGCAGTTCTGCTGGTCGGCTCGCTCCTGGAAGCGGCCTATATGTTCCGCTGGCTTGGCCTGAGCCTTCAACCGTCCGCCGAGGCGGATACGGCCGTGCGCAGGCCGACCGACCTCCTGCCGGTCGCCGGCATGGCTGTACTACTTGTTATCAGCGGTTATTTTGCCGCCGAACTTGCCGGCCTCTCTGCTCTGTGGGTGTACCTGCCGCCTGTTGCAGGTCTCGCCGTGTACCTGCTCGCCCGGCTGCCCAGTCGCGCGCAAGGCCTAATAACCCTTGTTCTTGTGCTCGCGGGCGGCATCTGGCTCGTCCTCGGTTTGTCTGGCCTGAACTATCTCTTCGCTGTCCTTTTGCTCGCCGGCGGCCTCGTCATGTCGATCGGGTGCCTCGCCCGCACGGACCGGCGTCCCGGCTTCTATCCGCTGCTGGCCACCATGCTGCTGTCATTGCCGGCGCTCGCAAGCGCTACGACAAGCCTTGAGTTCATTTTCATTTGGGAACTGATCACACTGTCTTCTTATTTCCTGATACTGCGAAGATCCGAAGCCGCACCGCATGCGCTGAAGTACCTGCTGTTCTCGCTTGCCGCAGCCTTCTTCCTGCTGTGCGGTTTCGCGGTGTTGCAAGCGCAGACCAATAGCGTGTCGCTGTCGGCGCTGCGCTTGGCGGGTCCAGACAGCGTTCCGGTCTTCGTGCTGCTGGCCATCGGGCTCCTGATCAAGGCCGGTGCCGTCGGCGTCCACGTCTGGCTGCCAGACGCCTATGCGCAAGCCGATGACGACGTGTCCGCCCTGCTTTCGGCCGTCATCAGCAAGGTGGCCATCTTCGGATTGCTGGTCGGAACCTATGTCGCGATCCGTTCCGAGGTGAGCCTTAATCTGGCACTGGTCCTCGGCTGGATCGGCATGCTGACCACGCTGGCCGGCGCGATGCTGGCCGTACGCCAGGAAGACATGAAGCGAATGCTCGCCTATTCGAGCATGAGTCAGCTTGGCTACATTGTTGCCGCGATCGCGCTGATGAGCCATCTGGGCTGGGTCACGGCGCTGTATCTTGTGGCCAATCATCTCTTGGTGAAAGGCATCTTGTTTCTCGTCGCCGCTGGTGTGATCGTCCGAACCGGCACGTGTCAACTTGCCGATCTGGGCGGGCTTGCCCGCTCGATGCCTCTCAGATTCGTCGCCGCGGCCATCGCCATTGTTGCGATGTCGGGGTTACCCCCGCTTGCGGGCTTCGGCGGAAAGTGGTTGCTGCTGAGCGCGATGATGGAGAAAAGTTGGTACGGGCCGGCCTTGATGACGCTGCTGGCGACTTTTGTTGGCTTCCTCTACATGGCACGTTTTATCCAGGCGATCTTTTTTGAGTCTAACAAGGCCAGGCGTCACAGCGTGATGGAAGCACCACTCCTCTTTCTGATACCGCAATATCTTCTGGTCGCAGGCATCTTGGTGATGTCTTTTTTTCCGAAGCTTCTGATCGAGCCGGTCTCTCAGGCGATCGATCCGCAATTTGCTTCGACGCTGGTGTGGCAGGGCATGTCGCTGGAGATGATCTACGGCTATTGGAATCCTCTCCCGGTCATGGCGTTTGCAGTGATCGTTTCGGCGATAGTGTTTGGATTGTTCTGGTCGATACGACGGGCTGGCTGGCTTTCTTCCGGCGCCACGCCTGTCGGCCTGCATCATTTCTTCGTGAAAGTCTTCGCTACTTTGACGCCGCCAATCGCCACGGCACTCTGGGGCGGCCTGACCGCTGCCACAACGTCGCTCGCGCAACGCTCGCGGACGCTCTACACAGGCAACGGCCAGACATACAGCTTGTACATCCTGTATTACTTTCTTGTTTTGTACATCGCCGGTGGAGGCGTTCGTTAGCTAAAACGATCCGAGCGTCGAACCTAAAAATATCACGGCGACCAAGGCCAAAATCGGACCCACAATATTGGCCATGACCATATCGAAATAACTCTTGCGGTGCGTTGATCCACACACAGCGAGCAGCGTCACGACGGCGCCATTGTGAGGCAGGCTGTCAAGCGTTCCTGAGCCAATCACAGCGATACGATGCATCAATGCCGGATCTATTCCGGTCTCGGACGCAAGACGCAAATATGTCCCGCCAAGCGCATCGAGGGCGATGGTCAAGCCGCCGGACGCAGAGCCGGTCAAGGCGGCAAGAACATTCGTGGCGATAGCGAGTGAAACTAGTGGCCCTCCGGCGATCGAGAGCACCCAGTCCCGCACCATCGCAAATGCGGGGAGCGCGGCAACGACCGCGCCGAATCCGACCAGGCTCGCGACGGCAAAAATAGGCAGCACGGCCGCATTCGCGCCCGCATCCATGCTGGCCCGCAGATCGGGGAGGCGTTGCCAGTTGATCACTATGAGCGTGGCGCTGGCGGCAGCGAGCGCAACCGCAACCGACCACACTCCTGCGACCGCGGCAAGCGACGTGCCGCCCCAGCGCTCTTCAGCCAGGAACGAGAAATCGAGACGCGACAAGATGAAGATTGACATTAGCAGGTTGAACGCAACGACCACCAAAAGGGGAAGAATTGCCATGCCGACCGACGGTGTCGTGTCGGCATGCTTCCCATGCGCAATCTCGGCGGGATCGAATTCGTGCGCAGCCGTGGCGCGTTCGCGGATGAACTGATCGTCCGCGACCTGCTTGGGCATCATGTCGGCTGCGCCCCCGAATCCTTCGCCGGACCTGCGCGCCAAAGCTTCCGCGCGACCAAGCCACCACAGCCCGAATGCCAGCATGATTGCCGATGCAATAATTCCCAATCCCGGCGCCGCAAACGGCGTGGTGCCAAAAAACGGCATCGGAATCGTGTTCTGGATCGCGGGCGTTCCCGGCATTGCCGACATGGTGAAAGTGGACGTTCCAAGGGCAATCGCTGCCGGCATCAGCCGCTGCGGTATGTTGGCTGCCTGGAATAGCGCGCGGGCCATCGGCGCGAGCACAAAAAAGGCGACGAAAAGACTCACGCCGCCGTAGATGACAAGTGCGCCAGCCAGCACAACCGCCAGAATTGCGCGCTGGTGCCCAAGCTTTTCACTCATGAAATTGGCGATGGTTTGCACGGATCCGCTGTCGTCCATGAGTTTTCCGAACAGGGCGCCGAGCAGGAATATCGGGAAGAATTGCGCGACGAATTGCGCCGCGCTGCCCATGAAAGTCTGGGTCCAATGGGCAAGAAGGGGTTCCCTCGCGGCGGCGGCCGCCACCAAGGCAACAGCCGGGGAGAGGAGAAGCACGCTCCAGCCTCGAAAAGAAAGCCAGATAAGAAGTCCGAGCGCAGCCAATATACCGGCGAGACCCATTGCATCAGACCTGCTGCAGCAGAACATCAAGGTCGATAGAGGATTGCTTACCTACGTTTCCTGCGTGGGTACTGAGGAAAGATTCGGCTGAACGTCGTCCTTCATAGCGCAACATGCATAGAAAGTCCCATTCGGCATTGAATTTGGACGATGCCCCAAGCGTGGGAAGCACTGAGCTTGCGATCAGATGAATGCGCATGTGAGCCCATTGCGCGCCCTCGCTGCTTCCTGGATCCGCGACTTGCCGTAGTAGGGCGATCATGCGCAGCTCCTTGAGCAGCGTTGCGTTAAACGAGACCTCGTTCAATCGATCGAGAATTTCGCGCGCTGATCGTGGAGTACCTGGGCGTTCCACGGGATTGACAGCTACAAGAAGTGTGTCTCGCGACTTGCATTCGCGGACGAGGGGCGTGATTGTCGGATTGCCGGAATAGCCGCCATCCCAATAGGGCTCTCCTTCGATTTCGATGGCCTGGAACAGCGTCGGCAGACAGGCCGTCGCCAGAAGGACGTCGGGCGTAATCTCGGCGTTGCGAAAGACGCGTCCGCGACCCGTTCGAACGTTGGTGGCTGTTACAAACAATCGGATCGGAGCTCGCTTTACCTGATCGAAGTCAACCGAATCGGCGAGGACATCGCGCAGCGGATTGGTGCCACGCGGGGCCAGGTCGTAGGGAGAGAAAACCCGGCTGGCCAGGTCGAAAGCGAGATAGAATGGCGATGTGTCGAGCGTCCAGCGGCCGAGCATGATATCCAGCGGACTGCGCCGAATGGGGCTAAACCGCGCCGAGTGAGAAACACGTTTCCAGAAGGCATCGAGCGCAGACCTAGCGCCTTCGGGTCCACCCGCGGTAAATCCGGCGACTAACACGGCACCATTCATTGCTCCTGCGGAAGTGCCCGATATGCCATCGATGCGCAGCCACGGTTCTTCCAGGAGGCGGTCCAGCACACCCCACGTGAAGGCGCCGTGAGACCCGCCTCCCTGCAATGCAAGGTCTACGAGCACTGGATCACGATCGGATCTCGGTTGTTTCACTATCGTAACCTCGTATTCGACGCGCTATCGGCCGACTGACGGCGTTGCGCTAGTGCACCGGTGCGAGCTTCGCATCCGAGCGAACTTCTTTTCCGCGGAACCAGGCCACATAAAGTGTCGGAAGGAAAACAAGCGTAAGGATTGTTCCGACAAGCAACCCTCCCATGATGGCGAAGGCCATCGGTCCCCAGAACACCGTTGGCGCGATCGGAATCATGCCGAGAACCGTTGAGATCGCCGTCAGCATGATCGGGCGGAAACGGGTGCTGCTCGCGTCGACCGTCGCTTGCCAGATGTCCTTGCCCTGACTTCTTTCAGCTTCAATTTGGCCGATGAGGATCACGGCGTTCTTGGTGATCATGCCGAGCAGCGCCAGAATGCCGAGGATGGCGACGAAGCCAAGCGGCTTGCCGGACAATAGCAGGGCCCCCACGACGCCGATCAGTCCGAGCGGCCCAACGCTCAGAACGATAAACAGACGGGAGAAGCTTCGCAGCTGCACCATCAGAACGGTGAACATGATCAGGAGCATGGCTGGCACGACGGCAACCACCGAAGCCTGTGCCTTCGCGCTGTCCTCCACGACGCCTCCCAGCGCAATCCGGTAGGGCCGCGGCAGAGTCTTGTTCAGCTCCGCGATCGACGGCGCCAATGCGTCAACGACCGTTGCAGGGAGCACCGCCGCTTTGACGTCGGCCTGCACTGTCAGTGTCGGAACGCGGTCACGACGCCAGATCAGGGGCTGCTCCTGGTCATAGGTGAACGATGCAAATTGGCTCAGCGGCACGGTTCGTCCGTTCGCAAGCGGGACCTGGATGGACCTCAGCGTATCGAGCGAGATTCGTTCTTCATCGGTCGCGCGCGTAATCACGTCGACCAGATAGATGTCGTCGCGTACCTGCGTGATGGCGCTGCCCGAAATGACTGTATTGAGCACGCTCGCGAGCGCTTGTGAGCTTAGCCCCAGCAGACGTGCCTCGTTCTGGTCGATCTGGATTCGCACCTGTCGTGCTGGCTCGAACCAGTCGTAGTTGACGTGCACCACCTGCTGATTTGTTGCGACAGTCTGGGCCAGCTTCAGGGCAATGTCTCGCACCTGGGCGATGTCCGGCCCACTGATGCGATACTGAAGCGGCCATCCGACCGGCGGGCCCAGCTCAAGCGTGGAGACGCGGCTGACAAGGTTGGGGAATTCGTCGGCCAGAACCTTTTCAAGCTTCTGCCGCAGCCGTTCGCGCGCGGGCACGTTCTTGGCGACGACGACAGCCTGGCTGAAGAAGTTGTTCGGAAGCTGGACGTTCAGCGGCAGATAGAATCGGATGGCGCCGCGCCCCACGTTGGTGTTCCAGCGTGCGACGTCAGGGTCACCCTTGAGGACATCGTCCAGCCGGCGCGCCAGGGTTTCACTAGCAAAAATCGAAGCATTTTGCGGCAGCGTCATGTCGACGAGCAGTTCGGGCCGGTCCGATGAAGGAAAAAACTGATTGGGAATGAGTCGTATGGCGAACACAGAAGCGACAAACATCCCGAGCGTGAGAGCGATTGTCAGCCATCTCGCGCGCAGCGCTGCGGTGAGGAACGCCCGGTAGGTCCGGAACACCCAGCCAGGTTCGGATGACGTTGCCGCCCTTGGTGGAGAGAGGATAGCAACCCCCAGCAACGGAGCGAACAGGACGGCGACGAACCAGGACACGATCAGCGCGATGGTGACGACGGCAAAGAGCGAGAAGGTGTATTCGCCTGCGCCGCTGGCGGCGAAGCCAACGGGGACAAAGCCTGCGATCGTTACCAGCGTGCCGGCCAGCATGGCGAATGCATAGGTGCGGAATGCAAACGTTGCGGCCTGCACCTTGTCGTCGCCTTGTGCCAGCCGCGTCAACATCGCATCCGTGGTCGTCATGGCATCGTCGACCATCAGAGCAAGCGCAATGATGAGGGCGCCAAGCGAAATACGCTGCATGTCGATGCCGGACATCTGCATGATGGAAAAAACCACGACGAGCGTAAGCGGGATGGCAGAGGCGATCACCAGCCCGGGACGGAAGCCGAGGCTGAGGAAGCTTGCCACGAGAATGATCGCGACCGCCTGCCACAGCGACGTCATGAACTCGGAAATGGCGCTCTCGACCGTTGCTGGCTGATCCGCCACGAGTCTCGGTTCAATGCCGACCGGCAAATCGGCGGTGATCTCGGCAATGGCGCGCTGAACATTCTTGCCCAGGGCCAGGATGTCGCCGCCATCGCGCATGGCGATGGCAAGGCCGATGGCCGGCTGTGCGTTGACCCGGAATAGCGGCTGCGGAGGATCGGCAAAGCCGCGTCTGACCCGTGCAATGTCGCTCAGGCGCAGCATGCGCCCGCCAACCGCGAAGTTGACGTTCGCCACGTCCTCTTCGGAACGGAACGCCCCCGACACGCGAAGTGACAGTGTTTCTTTGCCGGTCTGTATCGTGCCGGCCGGCTGCACGACGTTCTGCGCCTGCAGCGCCGAGATCAGAGCCGACCGATCAATTCCAAGACTGGCCAGCTCTTCTATCGAAAATTCGACGAAGATCTTTTCGTCCTGGGCGCCGAGAATTTCGATCTTGGAGACGTCACGGACTTGGAGGAGCTTCGAGCGAACATCCTCGACATAGTCGCGAAGCTCCCGGTGAGTGAATCCGTCGGCAGTAAAGCCGTAAATGATCCCGAACGTGTCGCCGAACTCATCGTTGAAGCCCGGCCCGACTACGCCCGCCGGCAGCGTGTGCCGCATGTCACCGATGCTTTTACGGACATGGTACCAGATGTCCGGAATCTCCCTGGCGCCTGTGCTGTCCTTGAGATTGACGAAGATCGTGGTCACGCCGGCCCGCGTGAAGCTGCGCAGGAAGTCGAGTTTTGGCGTTTCCTGCAGCGTCCGTTCGAGTCGTTCGGTAACCTGTTTGAGCATGTCGTCGACACTGGCGCCGGGCCATGCGGCCTGCACCACCATCGTCTTGATGACAAACGATGGATCTTCGTTGCGGCCGAGCCTGACGAAAGCGAAGAGACCCGCGACCACCGCCACGATCATCAGATAGACCGTGAGTGACCGGTTATTGAGCGCCCATTCAGAAAGATTGAAGCCCATATTACGGCTCCAACCCGAGCAACCGCACCTTCTGGCCGGGGTGCAGGGCTTGCACACCCGCAGTGACGATGACCTCGCCGGTCGTAAGGCCGCCTGAAACCGCAACTCTCGCCGGGTCGTAACGCAACACGTCGACATTGCGAATCGAAACGGTTCGTTTCGACGGGTCGACGATCCAGACGGCTGGTTGACTATTGAACTTCGTCAGTGCGGTTGCGGGGATGTCGATTACGGGCACTGAATCGCCTTCCATGCGTCCCGTCACCGTCGCGCCAAGCAGCATTGCTGCCGGAGGATCGTTCAGGCCGACCTTGACCGCAAAAGTCCGTGTCACGGGGTCCGCCTGGGGTGCAACTTCGCGCACGCGACCAGTCGTGGTTACCTTTGGATCGTCGGTCAGGCTCACGGTAATACGAGGATCGCTTGGCGCTGTGCGGAGTACCTGTGCGGGTACGTCAAATACCGCGTCACGTCCGGCTCTTCGGGCAACTCGAACAATCATCTGTCCAACCTGCACGACTTCACCGGCGCCCGGACCGACAGCGGTGACTACTCCCGGCGCGTCCGCCTTGAGTTCGGTAAAGCTGACTTGGTCATATGCAGTCTTTACTTGCGCCTCGGCAGCATCGACCTGCGACTCCGCAGTTTGCAGTGCCTGCTTGGCCTGGTCGTGGTTTGCGCGCGTGGTCCAGCCTTGCTTGAGCAACGTGTCCTGCCGCTCGAAGTGATTGCGGGCCTGCGTCAGTTGACCTA
>Ga0075423_10003614_pt1 | contig 14262 bp, 13 predicted proteins | sample SoiMethybrSBSTD2_FD_80114 | JGI IMG/M metagenome (GOLD analysis project Ga0075423, IMG submission 80114) | Bulk soil microbial communities from a Populus tree surrounding site in Tennessee, USA - Soil MetaG P. TD hybrid SBSTD2 | ecosystem: Environmental > Terrestrial > Soil > Tree plantation...
CCCGCCGTCTCGAAATAGGCGGCGCGCTGCTCCACGCCCACGGACTCGGCGACCGTGATCTGCACCTGCTCCACGTACCGGTTGTTCCAGAGCGGCTCGAAGATCCCGTTCCCCAGCCGGAAGACCAGGATGTTCTGGACGGTCTCCTTGCCGAGGTAGTGGTCGATGCGGAAGATCTGCCGCTCGGCGAAGACCGTGTGGACGAGCGCGTTCAGCTCGCGCGCCGAGGGGAGATCGTGCCCGAAGGGCTTCTCGATGATCACGCGCGACCAGGGGACCGAGCGCTCATCCCGGATGGCGCGCCGCGCCAGTCCCGCGGCGCCGATGTTCCGGATGAGCGCCTCATAGGCGCCGGGGGGCGTCGCGCAATAGAAGATCCGGTTTCCCGGAATGCCCCGCTTCTCCTCGATCTCTCCGAGAAGGCGGCCGAGCGTCCGGAACGCGCCGTGATCCTCGAACACGCCGGACGTGTAATGGAGGGTCTCCGCGAAGCGCTCCCACTCCGGCGACGCGGAGGAGCCCGAATCCTCCACCGCCCGCCGCATCTCCTCGCGGAAGGCTTCGGTCGTCAACTCCCGGCGGGCGAAGCCCACGACCGCGGTGCGGGGGTGGAGGAGCTTCTGCTTCGAGAGGCGGAAGAGGGCGGGGATGAGCTTCCGGTGGGTGAGGTCTCCGGTGGCGCCGAAGACGACGAAGGTGCAGGGATCCGCGGCGCGGAGCGTGACGCTCTCCTCGCGGAGAGGATTCGCCCGGGTCTCGAGCGGGGCCGCCACGGCGCCGCGCGCGGTCATGCCGTCTTCACCGGATGCCCGCCGAACTTGTGCCGGAGCGCCGCGAGCATCCTGGCCTGGAAGGAATCGCTCTGGCGCGACCGGAACCGCATCTGGAGCGAGAGGGTCAGGGCTGGGGTCGGAACCTCGCGCTCGAGGGACTCCACCACGGTCCAGCGCCCTTCACCCGAATCCTCCACGTAGCCCTTCACGTGCGCGAGGCCGGGGTCCTCCTCCAGCGCGCTCGCCGCGAGCTCCAGCAGCCACGAGCGCACGACGCTGCCGTGATTCCAGAGCGCGGCGATCGACTTCAGGTCCAGGCCAAAGGATGAAGCCTTCAAGAGCTCGAAGCCCTCGGCGTAGGACTGCATCATCCCGTACTCGATCGCGTTGTGAACCATCTTCGTGAAGTGCCCGGCTCCGTTCCCGCCGACGCGCGCGTAGCCGTCCGGAGGGGCGAGGGTCCTCAGGATGGGCTCGAGCCTCCGGCACGCGGCTTCGGGTCCTCCGACCATGAGGCAAAAGCCCACCGTGAGGCCCCAGATCCCGCCGGAGGTGCCCGCGTCGATGAAATCGATCTTCCGCTCGGCGAGCCAGGCGGCCCGGCGCAGGGAGTCCTTGTAGTAGGAATTTCCCCCGTCGATGATCACGTCTCCCGGACGGAGCAGGGGAGCGGTCTCACGCAGGACTTCCTCGGTCGGGTCGCCCGAAGGGACCATGACCCAGATCGCACGCGGCGAGTCGCGGAGCTTGGCGACCAGGTCGGCCGGGTCCTTGGCGCCCGTGGCTCCTTTCGCTTCCAGCTCGCGGACCGTCTCCGGGGAGCGGTCCCACGCCACGATCCGGTGCTTTCCATCGAGCAGGCGGAGGACCATGTTCTTTCCCATCCGCCCGAGCCCAATGAACCCGAGTTCCATGAACTCCTCCTTGGAAGGTGGATCAGCGGCGCTGGAGCAGGGCGACGGAGCGCTCGCGGATGGCCGCCATCATCTCGTCGAAGGCGGTCGCGAACGACTTGACCCCGTCCTGAAGCAGCTTCTCGCAGTGCCCCTGGAGCGAGATGCCCGCTTCGGCAAGCGCCTGCCGCGTGCGGCGCGCGCTCTCGATCTCCGGGTCGAGGCGGTTTCCCAGGACCTTGCCGTGATCCCGGAACGCGTCGAGGGTCTCGCGGGGCATCGTGTTGATGGTGTCGGGCCCTTCCAGCTCCTCCACGTATTTCACGTCCGAGTAGGCCGGGTTCTTGGTCCCGGTGCTCGCCCAGAGCAGCCACTGGGGTCGCGCCCCGGCGCGCCGACGATCCTCGAACTGGGGTCCGAAGAACTGGGCGCGGTATTCCTCCCAGACGTGGAGGGCGTTGGCGACCGCCGCCTTGCCGCGCAGGGAGAGGTAGCGCTCCTTCTCGGCGGCGGGCGCGTTCCTGGCCTTCTCGTCCAGCTCCTTGTCGACCGAGGTGTCGAGCCGGCTCACGAACAAGCTCGCGACCGAATGCAGTCCCTCGAGCGGGAGTCCGGCGCCGATCCGACGATCGATCCCGCGCTTGAACGCCTCGGCCACCGTGGCGTACTGGGGCGCCGAGAACGTCAGGGTCACGTTGATGCTCACGCCATCCGCGATCAGGGCCTCGATGGCCGGAATGCACGGAGGCGTGGCCGGCACCTTCACGAAGAGGTTCGGCTTCCGCACCTTCGCCCAGAGCCGCTTCGCCTCCGCGATCGTGCCTTCCGTGTCGTAGGCCAGGGCCGGGGGAACTTCGAGGCTCACGAAGCCGTCCCGGCCCGTCCCCTTTCGAAACGCGTCCAGGAGCAGATCCGCCGTGCGCGAGATGTCTCGCGCCGAGAGCTCGTCGAAGATCTCCTCGGCGGACCGCCCCGCGCCGGCCATCCGGGTGATCTCGGCCGGGTAGGAGTCCTTGTCGCCGGCGATCGCGTTCTTGAAGATCGTCGGGTTCGACGTGACTCCGTAGACGCAGCCCTGGTCGATGAGCCTCTTCAGCTCACCCGACTGGATGAGGCCGTCGCTGATGAAGTCGAGCCAGATGCTCTGACCCACGTCGTGGAGCTGGGCGCAACGATCCGTCATGTCCGGTATCTCCCTCGATCGCTCAGGCGCGCGGCTTCGTCGTGGCGAGCATGACGCGGCGGCCTTCGGGGTCGATCGTGCTGACGACGCGATGGCCCCACGGCATGTCGGCCGGCGGGCCCTCGAACTGCACGCCCTTCGCCGACAGGTCGGTGTAGACGCGGTCGACGTCCTTGACCATGAAATAGAGCGTGGGCTCCTTGGCCGGGCTCGGCTCACCCATGCCCTGCATCGGCGGCATGAATCCGACGCTGGACGAATGGCCTGTCTGGACGTAGAGATAATTCATCTGCGGGTCCTGCTCGAAGCGGCGGAACCCCAGAAGGTCCGTGTAGAAGCGCTTCACGTCGGCGAGCCGATGGGTCGTGTAGTCCATGTGCTGGCTCAAGAGACCGATGGCGCTCGGCGGCGACGGCGGGGCGGTGGGCTGAGTGCGGGGCTGCGGGCGCTTCGCGGCTTTCTTCGCCGCCTTCTTCGCCGCGGGCCGCTTGCGGGCGGGGGCGCGCTTCCGGGCCGAGGACTTCTTGGACGCCTTCTTCCGTGCGGGCATGGACGAATCCTCCTTCGATGAGCGAGAGACGCTTCGTACTGAAAATGATAAAGGGAACCATAAGCCTTTTACCAGTTCGGGTGCACCGTTCAAAGGAAAGGGGAATCCCTTGAGCTCATGGAGAGCCGGGTGGTGCGGGTTGCTTCTCCTCGGCGTCCTCGTCGCGGGCTGCACGACGACCGGACCGGGCGGAAAGAAGAGCGTCATCCTCATCGGAGAGACCGAGGAGCGCGACATCGGCGCGAAAATGGCCGCTCAGATCCGCACGGAAAAGAAGATCTTTCAGGACCGGACCGTCACGGACTACGTGAATCGAACCGGGCAACGTATTGCCAGATTGTCCGATCGGCCAAACCTTCCCTACCAGTTCACCGTGATCGAGGACAAGACCCCGAACGCGTTCGCGGTTCCAGGCGGGTACATCTACGTGCACACGGGGCTGCTTCGGATCCTGGACACCCAGGCGCAGCTCGCGGGGGTCCTGGGCCACGAGATCAGCCACATCGTGGCGCGGCACAGCGTGAAGCAGATGCAGGAAGGGCTCGGGTTCCAGCTCCTGAGCACTTTGGTCTTCGGAGGATCGAGCCAGGCCACGCAGACCGCGGTGAATGTCGGGCTGGCCCTGGTGCTCAAGGGCTACAGCCGGGACGCCGAGGCGGAGGCCGACTCCTACGGAACGATGTACATGGCCCGGGCGGGTTACAACCCGGAGGGCATGGCTCAAGTCATGGATAAGCTCGCGGCGTTAAGTGCCGGCGGGGACGGTTTTTGGGAGAACCTCGCTTCGGACCACCCTCCCGCGGCGAAGCGGGCGGCGGCGGTGCGGGCCGAGATCAAGCAGAAAGGGCTGGACGCGGGACTCCCCTCGGATCCGGAGCCGTACAGGACCATCAAGGCTCGCGTGCCCTAGCTAGGCCTGAGCGATGGCCACGAGCGCCCGCTCCGCCGCGTGCGCGATCGTGGCCAGCCCCATCGTCAGGCTCCCGGTGACGTGGAGCCTCAGGGCGGCCTTGTGCCGCGACTCGAGCGCCCGGAGATCCCCGAGCGCCTGGGCCAGCTCGAGCTTCCCGAACGTGACGCGGCTCTGGGGAATGGGCAGGTCCTGGCCCGCGGCCGCGGTGAGGATCAGGAACATGCCGGTCGAGGGTCCGCCCTTGTAGAGCTGTCCGATCGAGTGCAGGTAGCGCGGGCCGTAGCCTTGGAGCACCGGGATCTGGATCGCGTCCCGGATCTCCCGACGGAGATGTCCGAAGGCGCTCTCCGTCGCCGCGGTCCGCTCGAGGAAGGACAGGATCGAGAGATAGTCGCCCGGCTTCTTGAGCGCGAGGAAGCGCCCCAGGAGCATTTCCAGGCTCGGATGTCCGGGCGCGTGCGACGTGACCTTCTCCCACACCTCGTCCGAAGCGTAGACCTCGACGCCCTCGTCCCGGGAGCGCGGCTCTCCGGTCGGGGCCTCGCCCGACTTCTCGATCTCGGCGAGGATCGAGGCGGTGTTGTCCTTGCTTTCCTGCACGTTCGGCTCGTCGAATGGATCGATCCCGAGCACGGCTCCCGCGAGCGCGGTCGCGACCTCCCAGCGGAAGAACTCACCGGCGAGCTCCGCCCGGTCCGCAAGCCGTACCTCGAGCCAAGGCGCGCCGGCTTGGCGCAGCTCCGCGCCCAGCCCCGAGAGCTCGGAGCTGGGCTCGTGGGCGAGGGTGATGGCGACGAAGCATCGATCGGGGGAGTAGTAGCGCGCGAAACCGCGCGGCTCTCCCTCGACCGGGATGACCCCGCGTCCTTCCTTTCCGGTCGACTCCGCGACCAGCTGCTCGATCCAATAGCCCAGCGGCCGGAGGGACGAAGGCGTGAGCAGCGTGAGCTTGTCCCTTCCGGAGCGGGCGGCCGCGCCCATCCAGGCGCCGCGGCGGAGCGCCTCGTTCACGCCGGGATCGCTCGACGCGCAGGATTCCGACGCGCGCAAGGCGCGCTCCGCGAGGGCGTGGAGATCGAGCCCGAGGAGCGCCGCGGGCACCATCCCGAAATAGGAAAGGGCCGAGTATCGTCCCCCGATGTCGGCGGGGTTCAGGAACACCCGCCGCATGCCCTCTTCACCCGCGAGACGCTCCAGCGGGGAACCGGGATCCGTGACGGCGGCGAAGCGGCTCGAGAGATCCGGAACCCGCATCTCCTCCAGGCGCGTCCGGAAGTAGCGGTACTGGGACAGGGTCTCGATCGTGCGGCCGGACTTGCTCGACACGAGGAAGAAGGTACGGTCGAGGCGGTGCGAGGCCTCGGCCGCCCGGATGGCGGCGGGATCGGTGGAGTCCAGCACGTCGAGGGTCGGAGCGCCAGGGGCCGGATGCAGGATCTCCGCCAGCACCTCGGGGGCCAGGCTGGAGCCCCCCATGCCGAGCAGGAGGACGCTCGTGAATCCCTGAGACCGGACTTCCGCGGCGAAGGAGGTCAGCTCGGAGATCTTGCCTTCGAGCCAGCGCGGGGAGTCCAGCCAGCCGAGACGGTTCTCGATGATCTTCCGGTGCCCGGGATCGGTCTTCCAGAGGGTCGGGTCGCGACGGACCAGTCGCGCTACGGCCTCCTGGCGAGCCAGCTCCTCCAGGGCGGCGCGGTAGGCTTCCTCCACCGCGCCCGCGAACTCACTGGTGCTGGTGGGTCCGCTCATACGCGGCAATCTGTCCCAGCCGGCGCGCGTGGCGCTCCCCCTCGGGGCGGTCGCCGTCGAAGCCGGTCGTGAGCCAGGTGTCCAGGATCGGCTCGAGCGCTTCCGGAGGCGTGAAGGCGGAGCCGAGGACGAGCACGTTGGAGTCGTTGTGCCGCCTCGCCAGCTCGGCCATCTTCACGTTGAGGCAGATCGTCGCCCGGATTCCATCGACCTTGTTCGCGGCGATCGCGATCCCGTTCCCGGAATCGCAGAGCAGGATGCCCCGGTCGGCCTTTCCGTCCCGCACGGCTTCGGCGACCCGGAAGGCATACGGGGGATAGTCGGTCGATTCCGTGGAGCTCGTGCCGAAGTCCAGCGCTTCGATACCGCGGCTCTGCAGAACCTGCTTCACGCGTTCCTTCATTTCGAAGCCTGCGTGGTCGGCTCCGATCGCAATCTTCATGGACACTCCCGCGAGGCTAGTGCAACCCCGTCGACCGGTGCAAGTGCCGAGTTGACAGGCGGCTCAGCAGAAGCGACACTCCGCGATCATGTCGAGCGTCCCGACGCCTCCGAGGAGCACGCAGTCACTCCGGGCGGAGCAGCAAAAGATTCTCGCCAGCCTCCACGCGATCGCGGAGCGGGTGGAATCGCTGGGGGAGCAGCCGACGACCCAGCAGATGAGCCTCGCCCGTGAAGTGCTGGATTTCGTTCGCAATCAGGTCGTGCCGCACTTCCGCGCTGAAGAATACACGCTCTACCCCGCGACGGACTGGGGGGCCGGCGAAGGGTCGCGCATCACCGAAGTGCCCCGATTCGAGCACCAGCTCGTGAACCGCCGCTGCGAGGCCCTGGACAAGGCGATCCAGACGGGGAGCTCGCCCGGAAGGCTCATGCACCTCTGCTATTCCATCCTCGGCCTCGTGGCGGCCCACTTCGTCACGACCGAAGAGGTGCTTTTTCCGTACCTGGACAAGGCCTTCGACGCCGCCCGCTTCGAGAAAGAGGTCCTGAACCCCCTTCGGGTCGAGCGCGGCGCCAAGAGGTAGCGCGAAGCCTATCGAGGCGCCGACGCTCCGGTGGCCGCGCCCTTCGCTCCCTTGGATTCTCCCGCGAGCCATTCGTCGAACGCGTGGTAGTCGTAATCGCGCCCGAGGAAGTTGTGCACCAGCTTCGCGGCCGGCGCCGATCCACCCTGCGCCAGAACCGTGTCGCGGTACCGCTTCGCGATCGTCGGGTCGAGCAGGTTCGACTTGTCGAACTTGCTGAACATGTCCTTCGAGATCACGAGCGACCACATGTACGTGTAGTAGATCGCCGAGTACCCGTCGAGGTGACCGAAGGCGGCCTGGAAGTGCGTGTCCGGCATCGGGGGATAGGGCGTGTACTTGGGCTCGAGGTCACGAAGGATCACGTCCGTGTTCACGTCCTTGGCCGGCCGGTTGTAGTAGTCCAGCGAGATCGCCGAGTAGAGGTTCTGGTAGGCGATCGACGTGGCGCGGCCGAACCAGTCCGCCCGCCGCATCCGCTCCACCATCTCGGCGGGGATGGGCTCGCCTGACTGGTAGTGCTTGGCGAAGGTCTGGAGGACCCCCGGATTCCAGCACCACTCCTCGAGCATCTGGGACGGCGCCTCGACGAAGTCCCATTCGGTCGAGATGCCCGAGACGTTCTCCCAGCGCTGATGCCCTCCGAACACGCCGTGGAGCAGGTGCCCGAACTCGTGGAAGAAGGTCACCACGTCCCCGTGCTCCATGAGGCCGGGATCGCCGGGCTTGCCCCCCGCGAAATTGCAGACCAGCGCGGCCTCCGGAATCTGAACGCCCTCGACCCCGTTCCGGATTCCGAAGTTCGCCGCGTGGTTGTACTTTCCCGGACGCGGATGGAGGTCGAGGAAGAAGCGGCCGATCATCTGCCCGTTCTCCCAGACCTCGTAGGCCTCGACGCTCGGATCCCAGACGTCGGCGTTCGCGATGCGCTTGTAGGTCACGCCGAACATCGTGGCCGTCGTGCTCAGGACTCCTTCCTTCACTTCCTCGAAGGGGAAGTACGGGCGCGCCTGCTGGGCATCGAAGTTGTAATCGCGCTTGCGGATCAGCTCGCCGTAGTAGCGCCGATCCCACTGATTCACCGCGGTGGACTTAGGATCGTCCTCGCGCTTCCGCTTCAGGTAGACATCGTACTCGTCCTGCGCCCGCTTCAAGGTGAGACCGCGGAGCCGCTCGATGAAGGAAGCGACGTTCTTGTCGTTCTCGATCATCTTGTCGCGGGTCGCGTACTCCGCCCAGGTCTTGAAGCCCAGGAGCCGCGCCAGCTCGTAGCGCTTCGCGATCATGCGATCGAGGACCGGCAGGTTCGCGGGGTATGCGCGATTCTGGAATTCCTTCATGAGACGCTTCCGGACATCGTCCTTCTTGGCGTAGCTGATCACGGGGAAGAAGTCCGGATACTCGATGCTGACCGTGATCTTTCCGTCGGGCCCGGCGGGGTGGGACTTGATGAAGTCCTCGGGAAGCCCGTCCAGGTCGCCCGCGCTGTCGAGGGTGATCGTGCGGGAATCGTTCCGGATGTTCTTGTCGAAGTCCTGGCCGATCGTGACCAGCTCCTCGCGGAGGGCGGCGATCTTCTTCCGCGTCGCTTCGTCCTTGTCCACGCCGGAGAGCCGGAAATCCCGAAGGGTCTTCTCGATCGCGTAGCGCGTGGTCGGATCCGCGCCCGTGAGATCCAGCTTGCTCAGCGCGTCGTAGACCCCGCGATTCAGCCCCAGATCGTTCTGGAATTTGCTCGCCGCCCGGGTCTCCTCCTCGGCCACCGACCGGACCGTGGAGTCGGGGTGGACCGACTCGATGAGGTTGGCCTGGTACGCGGCGTTGTCGGCATGGAGCATCGCTTCGTTGTATGGTGCCAGGGTGTTCTCGACGGTCCGCGCGCCCTTCACCGCGAGCAGCCGGTCGAGCGCCGCGGCGGCGGTCTTGAGCTCGGCGTCCGCCATGGCGCGGTAGGCGCCGGAGTCCGGCTTGCCCGCCCAGAACGGAGGCGCGACGGGCGTCGCCGCGGCCGTCCCGAAGCCGGAAGACAGGAGGGCGGTGGCGACCGCCAGGAACAGCGAGACGTGACGAATTCGAACCGAGCGCACAGATCCTCCTCGTCGGACCGGACGTGAGATGGGAACGGGGCGGGGTGTCTTGAACGGGCTCATGCTAGCACAGGGATGAATCGGGACCGGAGTCTCCTTTACGCGGCGGCCTTCCTGCGCGCCACCGGCGTGGGAATGTCGGGCGTCCTGGTGGGGCTCTATGCCGCGGAGCTCGGGCTTCCCGCCACCGGCGTCGGCGCGGTCATCTCCTCCGGGCTGATCGGCGTGGCCCTCGGCACGCTCGCCGTGACTTTCTACGGCGATCGCCTGGGCAGGGTCCCCTGCCTGATCGCGCTCGCGCTCCTCTCGGCGGCCGGGACGGTGGCGTTTGCCCTGGCCCCTTCCGGTTGGATGCTCGCTCCGGCCGCGGCGTTGGGAATGGTGAACGGGATGGGGCGGGACCGGGGGGCGGCCTTCTCGATGGAGCAGGCGCTCTTACCCGACCTGGTGGACGAGCGGGCCAGGACCCAGGCCTTCGCCTGGTACAACGTCGTGCTGGACTCCGGGCACGCCCTCGGCGCCCTGGCGGGGCTCCTCCCGAGCCTCCTTCGCCATGCCGGGATGGCGCCCCTGGATTCGTACCGGGCCGGGTTCCTGGCCGTGGCGGGGATGAGCGTGGTGGGCACGGGGGCGTACGCGGCCCTGAGCGCCCGAGCCCGGGGAGCCGGCCGGGGCCGGGTGCGGCAGCCGGTGAGCCCCGAGTCCAGGCGCCGGATCGGGGGTCTGGCGGCTCTCTTCGCCATGGACAGCCTCGGCGGTGGATTCCTCACCACCGCGCTTCTCTCCTACTGGTTCTTCCGGCGCTTCGGCGTCGGTGAAGAGACCCTGGCCCCGCTCTTCCTCCTCGCGCGGGTCGCGAACGGCGCCTCGCATCTGGCGGCGGCGTGGCTCGCGAAGCGATTCGGACTCCTGAACACGATGGTGTTCACCCATCTGCCCTCGAGCCTTCTCCTCCTCACGGTTCCGATCGCGCCCAGCTTCCTCGTGGCCGCTCTCCTTTACCTCCTGCGCGAGTGCCTCGTCGAGATGGACGTGCCCACGCGCCAGTCCTACGTGGTGGCGGTGGTGCGCCCGGAGGAGCGGGCGGCCGCGGCCGGGGCGACCAATCTGGTGAGGACCGCGGGGTGGGCCGTCGCGCCCGCCTTCGCGGGCGCGGCCATGCAGGGCCTGGCGCTCTGGTCGCCGCTGGCGGCGGGCGCGGCGCTCAAGATCGCGTACGACATCCTGCTCTACCGTGGCTTCAAGAGGATCCGCCCCCCGGAGGAGGGGGCTCAGATCTCGCGCCGCGAGGCGTAGTCCTTGGGTGAGACCGCGAACTGGCGCTGCGTGAGCGTCGACTCGAAGTAGAAGATGCGATCCTTGTACTTGGTCTTGGGCGAATGGCCGTTCGCCGTGAACCGCTTCTGCGAGATCGGATCCGTGAGCGGCCCCGAATAGCGCAGCGGATCGGAGAGGAACTTCCGCTTCGTGTCGTCCCCGGCGAAGAAATACGCCTCCTGGTTCAGGAACACGCGGAGCTTCGGATCGTACGAGGCGATTCGACGGGGATCCACCGGGTCCCGCAGGGTGATGTGCATCTCCGACAGGTAGCGTCCAGGATCTTCACCGAAGATCGGGGGGCAGGTGTGTCAGCAGAACCCCACCGGCTGCCGGTTGACGTAGGTCGGCCGGATGCTCGGGTGCAGCTTTCCGTGCCGGACGGGGCAGTGGTCGTTCACCGAGAGGACCCCGTCGTACTTCTCGTGGATGAAATTCGGGGTCGGGAAGGGCTGGGGCCGGGTCTGAGGCGGCGGCGCGGGCTTCCCTGGGGCGGCCGTTGCCGGGTGGGCGAACGCGAGCAAACCGACGAGGCATGATGTCACGATCCTCATTCCTCGAACCTCCCTGACGGAGTGGAGAGACGAAATTCCTCCCCGAGTAGACCACGAGCGGGGCCGTCCAAAGTAGGGTATTCTGTGCCCATGAACGACCGCCCCCGCGCCCCCGAGCTCACGCCCGGCTTCGCCTGGTTGAACACCGACCGCCCGCTCTCGTTCGCCCGGGAGCTCGAGGGGCAGGTCGTGCTCCTGGACTTCTGGACCTACTGCTGCATCAACTGCATGCACGTGCTCCCCGACCTCGCCTTTCTCGAGGAAAAGTACCGCGACCAACCCTTCCTCGTCATCGGGGTCCACAGCGCCAAGTTCACCAACGAGGCCCAGCGGCAGACCGTCCGCGCGGCGGTGGGTCGGTACGAGATCGCCCACCCCGTGATCCTCGACGAGAACATGCGGCTCTGGAGCGAGTACGCGGTCCGCTCCTGGCCCACGCTCGTCCTGGTGGGGGCGGACCGGCGCATCATCGGTGCCGTCGCGGGGGAGGGGAACCGGGACACGCTGGACCGCGCGATCGCCGCGGCTCTCGAGGAGGGCCGGGCGCGGGGCGCGCTCGCCCAGGCTCCGCTCCGCATCGAGCGGGAGCGCTCGGTGCGCGCCGCCACGGGCCTCGCGTTTCCAGGGAAGGTGCTCGCCGACCCTCGGGGCGGCAGGCTCTTCGTCGCGGACTCGAACCACAACCGCATCGTGGTCGCCACGCTTCCCGATCGGGACGGTCGGTCGCGGCTCCTGCGCGTGGTGACCGGGTTCAACCACCCGCAGGGGCTCGCGCTCTCGGGCGAGACGCTCTACGTCGCCGACACCGAGAACCACCTGATCCGCGCCGTCGACCTCGCGAGCGGGGAGGTGAGGACCGTCGCGGGTACGGGCGTGCAGGGATACGACCGCTCCGGGGGCAGGAAGGGCACGGAGCAGGCGCTGAACTCACCCTGGGATCTCGCGGTCGAGGGGAGCACCCTCTACGTCGCGATGGCGGGCCCGCATCAGCTCTGGCGGATCGATCTTCCGATGGGCTTCGCGCGCGCCTTCGTGGGGAGCGGGCGCGAGAACATCGTGGACGGACCGGCCGAGGCCTGCGCGCTGGCGCAGCCCTCGGGGCTCGCCCTCGCGGGGAACTACCTGTACTTCGCCGACTCCGAGGTGAGCGCGGTCCGGCGCGTGGATCTCGCGGCCGAGCAGGTCGAGACTCTGATCGGCCGCGGGCTCTTCGATTTCGGCGACGTGGACGGCGCGTTCGAGGACGCCAGGCTGCAGCACCCGCTCGGCGTCGCGGTCTGGCGGAAGAGGGTCCTGGTCGCCGACACGTACAACCACAAGATCAAGGAGATCGACGTCGAGGCCCGCACGATCCGGACGCTCGCCGGGGACGGCCGCCCGGGGACGGAGCGCGGCGGACGGCTCGCGCTCTTCGAGCCCGGTGGTCTCCACGCGGCCGACGACGTGCTCTACGTCGCCGACACCAACAACCACCGTGTCGTGCGGCTCTCCCTGGTCGACGACGCGTGGCGCGAGGTCCGGATCGAGGGACTCGAAGCGCCGGCCGTCGAGGAAGCGGACGAACCCGCCGCCGTCATCAGCGCCACCCGTCTTCGCGCCGGCGAGTCCACCGCGTGGCGGGTCGCGGTCAAGCTTCCCGAAGGGACCCACGTGAGCGAGGAGGCCCCCGCGAGCCTGCGCGTCGCGCGCGGCTCCGAGGTCATGCTCCAGCGCACGATCCTGGGCGAGCCCTGGCCCCTGGCCTTCGAGCTTCCGGCGCAGCCCGAGGGCGCGGCCGACCTTCACGTCCAGGTCTCGTTCGCCTACTGCAACGAAGGTCAGGGAGTCTGCGTTCCCGCGAATCCAAGCTGGCGGGTTCCCGTGACGTTCGACCGGAACGGGGAAGCCTCCGCCGAGCTCGTCGCCTCCTTATCCTGACCCGAGACCGCTCATGCCGCGTTTTCTAGGCGAGCTGCTCCACGCGGGTCAGGTTCTCCTGATCCCCGCGCTCGTTCTCTGCAACGCGTTCTTCGTCGCCGCCGAGTTCTCGATCGTGACGGTCCGGCGCACGCGCCTCGAGGAGCTTCAGGCGAAGCGCGCGGGGCCGGGGGTCCTGTTCGCGCTGATCGCGACCGGTCGCATCGACCAGATGATCGCGGCCACGCAGCTCGGCATCACGATGACGAGTCTCGCCCTGGGGTGGATCGGCGAGCCCGGCCTGGCCCACTTCATGGAGCCCTGGTTCCGGTTCCTCCCGGCCGCGTGGGGGCCGGTGGCGGCGCACACCGCCGCGACGATCGTGGCCTTCGCCTGCATCACCTTCCTCCACGTCGTGGTGGGAGAGCTGGCGCCCAAGACGGTCGCGATCCGGGTTCCGGATGTCGTGGCGATCCGGCTCGCGGGCCCTCTCCTCGCGTTCGAGCGGGTGGGGCGTCCCTTCATCCGGCTGACGAGCCTGGCGGGAAGATCGCTCGTGCGCGCGATGGGCTTCGCGCCCGCGGCGCACGAGCACGTGCACACCGTCGAGGAGCTGCAGCTCCTGGTGGAGGACGTCTCCGAGGCCGGCCGGATGACCGCGGAGCACGCGGAATTATTGAAGAACGCGTTCCGGCTGCCCGTGAAGCGGGCGGGGGAAGCGATGGTGCCGCTCCACCACGTGGCGATGCTGGACGTGCGCTGGACGCCCGATCAGATCATCCACCAGGTCCAGGAGAGCGTGCACACGCGCTTTCCGGTCTACGACGGGGAGCGGACCAAGATCGTGGGGATCGTGAACGCGAAGGATCTCTTCTACATCTACACGACGAGCGGCCTGATCCAGGTCGCGGATGCCATGTATCCGCCCACCTGGGCGCCCGCCGACCGCTCGATCGCGGAGCAGCTCAAGGAATTCAGGCGGATCCGGCGGCAGATGGCGATCGTCGTGGACGCGGTCGGACAACCGATCGGGATCATCACGCTCGAGGACATCATCGAGGAGCTGGTGGGCGAGATCGAGGACGAGCACGACGTGCGCGGGGTGCGGGAGGCCGTGGAGGCAGCGGCGGCGATGCGCGCGCCCCCTCGGGGAGAGCGGCCGAAGTGGGGATGGCGGCCGCGGGGTTAGCCGGACGCAACTGTCGTAAGCCCGGGTGGCGGAATGGCAGACGCAGGGGACTTAAAATCCCCTGGGGGAAACCCCATGCAGGTTCGAGCCCTGCCCCGGGCACTTCACCCCTTCCGTCCTTGCACGAGCC
>Ga0075423_10003615_pt1 | contig 14262 bp, 7 predicted proteins | sample SoiMethybrSBSTD2_FD_80114 | JGI IMG/M metagenome (GOLD analysis project Ga0075423, IMG submission 80114) | Bulk soil microbial communities from a Populus tree surrounding site in Tennessee, USA - Soil MetaG P. TD hybrid SBSTD2 | ecosystem: Environmental > Terrestrial > Soil > Tree plantation...
CGACGTTTCCATCGCTCCCCCTAAAATTCCGTAAGTCGAGTTTTCCTCGTTACGGCTTCAAGGCCGGTATCTCAGGCAGGGCCTTCCCGGCGGAGCGCAGACTCCGCCTCGGCCGGTTTGCCTCCGCCCTTCGTGCCCACCGCTTGCCGCGTCTCTGCCCCGCTCTGTGTCGGGGGACGCAACGCGTTTGTGCACTTCCGTGCGAGCGACTTCTGTCGCTCTACCCAGGGGCCCTCGCTCCGGTCCGAGTTATTCTGTCTCGGTCCATTAACGCTTAGTCGGCCCCATCCGCCCCACTTGTGGGCACATCCCGATTTCACCGCACTGCGGCTCATACGAGATGCCCTCGCTGTGCGTTTCCGCCTAGGCCACCCACAACTGGTTCCGTGCTTTCGTTGGCTATCCTTTATCGACATGTCGTCCTCTGGGACCCCGGGGAAGTTCATCCGCTGCTTTCACCCAGTTCCTTCGCTGATGACGCTGGCCTTCGACCGGTTCGAAAGGTCTCGGCACTTCCAATCTACCCCCACCCTCCGATTCTCGTGGGGAGACGCTATTTCGGGGCTCAACTACGGTTTGCTTTCGCTACCACCTGTCGATTTGCTCGCCCCCCTGTCGGAGCCGACTAGGTTTCCACCCAGCCGACGGGGACTTTTACTTCTGGGCTTTCAACGGTTTGGTCACCCTCACCGCTGCCAGATATAACTACGGCGGTCACTGGGCAAGTTCCGCCGGCGGGACTTACACCCGCTAGAACACCAACTAGCATCGCTGCAAGCCGGGTAGGGCGATGGCGCGGACCGGTTCGAATGATGCCGACGTTTCCATCGCTCCCCCTAAAATTCCGTAAGTCGAGTTTTCCTCGTTACGGCTTCAAGGCCGGTATCTCAGGCAGGGCCTACTTTTCACTGTTCACGAGGGTGCTCCTTTTCGTAGGTAATGTGCTTGCGTGCTCATAACCTACTCCCAAAGGGGCGCCCTTTTATAATGCGATTTCAAAAGTTAAGACTCCCGCTTCGAACGAGGCTGCAATGAAATCGGGAGTCCAACAAGGGTGTCGTTCCGCTATACAACCAAGCACGTGGTCTTCAACGCACTGGGAACCCGACGTGAGGTGCATCACGGGAATCGGACAACGGCATTGTCTGCCGGCATCTCGTTTTGCACTTTGGTGATGTTCTTCGGATCTGGCTTCCATCCGCCGCTGATCAACTGACTCTTGGAGGATAGAAACCCTTGCTGTTCAAAGGATTCGAACACGAACGGGACACCCTCCGCGCCCAGCGGCGAATTGCCATCGGTAACGTGAAAGTGCAGATGCGGGGCGTCTGAGTTCCCGGAGTTTCCCAGCAACGCGAGGACCTCTCCGCGATGAACCTTGTCCCCGACCTTGACCCGAATACTTTTTGGCTTTAAATGCGCATAAAAAGCGTAGAAGCCATTTCGCAGATCGAGGATGACATAGTTGCCGCCGACAGTTTCAAGCGTTATCGGGATTGCCTTTTTGTCGGCTGCTGGATTGTTGTCAGGAATCCCGTCTTTCACATCAACGGCAACCGCATCTGCCACGGCTAGAACTTCTGCGCCGTAGGGCGACCAATTCGCCGTATTCCCGGGATCGCCACGGAACGCCAGGCCATCGCTCCCCACGCGGCTCCAATCGGTGGCGAAACGCTGTGCCATGTGCATCTTGCCGTTCACGACCACCAGGGTCCGACGATGCCCCACGGTATTCGAGAGCCCGTTCAGTGCAATCCATCCTTCTCCTCGCAGCGGCGGGCTGAGCACTATGGCGGGACTTAGATGCACAGAAACGAACACATCATCAATGCACTTATCTTGCGCATCGACGCTCTGGGTACGAAAGCAGAGCCGATGTATTAGTTTCTGCGGGATGCTCGCCGGACTTTGGAACGTGACATCGAGGAACATCACCGCGCGGGTGCCACCGCCGATTACCTGATTGCCCGTTGCGTCCGCCGAAGCACCCGGGTTCCCGATTAAGCTGGCCAGCTCAGGGCCAGTGTACTCAGCGAGTTTGCCGACGGCACCGTCGGAAACCTCCAGCCGAGTCACCTCCAGACCCATCGCGCGAAGATTCGTCAAATGCAGTTCGTAGAGCAGATGAACCTTGCCATTTGCCTTTACCGGCATTGGATGAACCGGCGCGTCAATCTCGATGGGAACGTCGGAAACACTCTGCGACCAGCTGAAGGCGCCCACAAGCAACAACAATATGATCAACCCGTGGACATACTTCGCCATGCTGTACCGTACGAAATCATCTTCAGCGGAGTTCAAACCACTCGCGTAAGCTGCAAAGCCCGTGTTTGCACCACATTCTCTTTGTGATTGTCTTCTTGATTATCAACCCAACGACCACACATTGGGTGCTTTTCGCCCAAGAGATCGGATAGCTGTCGAAAAATCGACCTCGCGGTAGCCAAAGAAGCATCGGCACATCACTTTCGGGCTCAAGGTAAGTTCCTGAGTAAAAAAATGTTCTCCGCAATTTCGCCCAACAAACCGGTCAACGGTGATCGGCGGCCTCAATGACGCTCTTCTGGCGCATGACGGTTTCGACCTCTTCCACAGTGTAAGGCATCCCCCGCGACAGAACGTCGTAACCACTGTTGGTCACCAAAACCACGTCTTCGAGAAAAACGGCAAAGTTCTGTTGCTTCGAGTAGAGTACCGGTTCAATCGCAAAGACCATTCCCGCTTGTAGGGGTTGATCATCCCCGGGACCTGCGCCTATGACATTCATGTCCTGATAGTGGCCCAAAGAGGAATGGCTTTCCAGTTCACGAATGAAATCTTCCAGCGCTGACTTCAAGTAGGACTCCTGGACCTTGGACAATTCTTCACGTGCGCATGCGGCACAAATTTTCAACAAGTCCCGTTGCGTTAGGCCTGGCCGAATACTCTTCTCCACTTTTAGGAAGCATGGAAGATAAGCGTCGTACAATACCTTCTGTTCGGGAGAAAACTTCCCCGATACCGGCGCACTTCGACCGATATCACTGATGTAATAGCCGACTTCCGCGCCCACGTCTAGAAAGACACCCTCTCCTGCATTCATCTGCCGATCGAGGTGATAGTAGTCGCTCCATAAGGGGAGGAGGTTCATGAATGAATTAGGACCCGACATGACGTTGAAGGCGAATGTCGGCGCTACGCTGCCTTGGCGGACAAAAATGTACTCCATCACGGCGGCGATGTCGTGATCGTAGAGTCCGGGTCGAATTGCTTTCATGCCTTCTACAACTCCTTGCGCCGCGATTTGGTTAGCGCGACGAAGAAGGCGAATCTCTTCCGGCTGCTTGATCTGCTGCATCTCCAGCAGAATTGGATACAGACTCACTACCCTTTCGCCTGGAAAGATTTCTGCTAGCTTGCGCGCAAACTGTGTCTCTTCGGTTACAGGTTCGCCGAATCCGGGCGGGAAAACGCCTGAAAGAGCCCCAGTCTTGCCGTAAAGCGTCCCTGCTTGGAGAAATGGCTCGTAAAGAACGTACAGAATGGAATAGTCCGAGGACCGGATTAAAACATCGTGGAGAAATTGAGCCGCGGAGAACGGGCCAGTTACGTAATCCAACTTCTTCAGTTCTTTCAGTTCCCTCTCACCCTTCCAATCGCTGTAGATCCTGACCTCTTTTTTCTTTGGGTCGATCAGTACGAACGAGTCTGGGATTTCGATTCCCGTGAGGTAGTATAGGTTTCTTTCCTGTTTGAAGTTGAAGTCGGCATACGTCGAATCGAAAGCTCTGATCTCTCGCTTCCGATACCAAGAAATTTCCCCGCGGAGCAATATGAGCCCATCAGGGCAGCGGCGATAGAGTTCATCCAAACGATTCCGATGAAATTCAGGTGATAGTCTCTCCGGCCGCGCTATTGCGTCCGATCCAGGCGCGACCTGCGGAATCCCTAATAGGCAAGCGATCGAGAGAGCAATCCTCAACCGGTACTCTCGAAGCACGTGGCTCCGTCCTTATCAGAAGTGAAATTTCAGGGCGAACTGCAACTCCCGTGAGTCATTGGCGCTGAAAATCTGTCCGAATGTCGGCGTCCCAAACTGTCTATTTGCCAGGTCGAAATTCGGGTGGTTCAGCAGGTTAAACGCTTCGGCACGGAATTCGAGATTCAGCCGCTCGGAAATGGGAGTGAATTTCGCCAGCCCGGTGTCGAGAGCAGCATATCCCGGGCCAGTAATTGCGCCTCGGCGGGCATTTCCGAATTGGCCAAGCGGCTGAAGTTGAAACGCATTCACGTTGAACCATTCGTTTGGCGTATTAGGCCCGGTGTCGGGATCGCTAATCTGGTTGGGGCGATCACTAAATGCCCCAGTTTCACTCTGGTCGTTAGTGAGTAGCGGAGTCTCCGGCCTGCCGGCTTGTGCCACTAGGATCGTATTCAACTGCCAGCCAGAAACCAGTTTCTCGACGACTCCACCAGCGCTCGAAGCCAGCGCTTTCCCCCGTCCGAAAGGCAGCTCATAGACGGCGTTAAGGACGACTCGATGCCTGGTATCGAAGGCTGACCGCCCTTTCTCGGCTGCGATGTCTGCCGAGTTCTGAGGTGCGCCGCTGTGTTCATCCGAGAAGTTGGACAGCGATCCCCCACCGGTGTCCAATGATTTCGAGAATGTATAGCTGGCAGACAGAACTAATCCGTGCGAGTAACGTTTCTCTGTACGCAGAATCAGGCCGTGGTACCAGGAATCGAAGACGGGCGCAGCGATTTCCAGGTCGACCCCAAGGATTGGCCAGCGGGGCATACCGCCGGGTACGGGTTGATTGGGCAGGGTGGTGCCGTCAAGATGAATGCCGCGAGATCCGATGTACTCGGATTCGATCATGAAACTCGATCCGATCTGTTTCTCGATGCTCAAGTTCCACTGCTGCAAGTACGCATCAGGGAAGTTTTTGGTTGGTCCTTGCCCCAGGATGACGTTAGTCGCCGGGTTACCGAGCGAAACCGGTGCCGAAATCGGAGCCGTCGGATCAAAGTTCAGGAACAGCTCGAGCCCAGTGAAGGGAGGATTGAAACCCATGATGCCGAAGCGGCCGCCTAGGAGCCCGGTGTTGTAGAAGATTCCAAATCCGCCACGCAACACCAGGGAACCAGTCGGCGAATAGGCAAAACCGATGCGGGGTGCAAAGTTATCGTAGTCATTGTTAGTGAGTGCATCTGGGTAGCGGAGCTGCGATGAAGCTGCGAAGGGCACGCCCGGAAAGCGTGCGAAATCGGCCGCCGGGTTAGTGTGTCCAGGAGTACCGGGTAGCACAAACCCTCCGATCTCCGGCGCGAAGTTTGCCATCTTGTCGTCACGCTCCCGGAAGCGCGAATTGATGTCGTAGCGGATCCCCAAATTCAAGGTCAGCCGACTGGTCACTCGCCAGTCGTCTTGAAGGTAAGCCCCTACTCGATAGCCTATTCCATGCAAGGTGGGGTTACCGGTAAGGGCCGTCGCCACGGCCGGGTAGCCCAAGAGGAAGTCCGCGAACGGATTTTGCGTGAACACCCCAAGAAATTTGTACTGCCCAGCGGTATTAAAGACGAACTCAGTACGCACGAGTGATTTGGTGTAGCTCCCTCCAAATTTCAACGAGTGCTTGCCAACGTTGCGCACCACGTCGTCCATAAGAGAGAAGACATTATTGGTAGTGAAGAGCTTCGTTGTGGCGTCGCCTAGGGTACTGAACCCCGGTATCACCATGCTGGGATAGCCCGCACCCAGCGGCGGTGGGTTCGTACCCTGGAAGCCGAACTCACTCACAAAGTCCACATTCGAATTTGCTGACTTCTGTCCTGCATCCAGGTAGTTGTATCCGAACCTTAATTGATTTAGGAAATTCGGGGTGAAAACATGTGTGTATTGCAACACTTGATTGCGGCTTCGTTGCGTGGTTAGCTGCCCGAACCCTGGCGGAGGTAGGGGGCTACCCGACGACAAGTCCACAGTGGCAGGATAGGGCTCGAGGTCATCGACGTTCGAGTATATGAAGCGCCCGAACAACAGGTTGTTGTTATTGAAAGTGTGGTCGATCCGCCCGCCGAACTGGTTCATTGACAGATCGCGGTCGCCAAACCCGATGAAGTTCCGTCCCGTGCCTGTAGTGGTCGGGAATGGCACATTGGCGAGCATGGCTTTCGCGAACGGCGCTATCATCGCGTCCGGGATTTGGTCATTCGGAAACGGTTGCTGGGTCGCCGGGTCGATGATCGGCCCCATGCCCCTAAAATTTCCGGCCCTCATGTCTTCGCTTGGGAGCGCGGCCCCCAGGGTGATGCCTTTGAAGATCCTGCTGCCCTCGTAGTTACCAAAGAAAAATGTCTTACTGGGCTGAATCGGCCCACCCAGACTCGCTCCAAATTGATTCTGACGGAAAGGCGGCTTGGTCGCACCATCGAAAAAGTTCTTAGCATCCAGCACGTCATTTCGCAGGAATTCGTACGCCGTGCCATGCACTGCGTTCGTACCAGATTTGGTCGAGATGTTGACTTGGGCACCCCCATGACCGCCGAACTCCGCAGAGTAGTTGCTTGTGTGCACCTTGAATTCCTGAATCGCATCGATCGAAGGCGAGACTGTCAGACGCTCGTAGATTTCGTCCCGGATGGGTACGCCGTCGAGGAGAAATACGTTGTCTTCGAAGCGTGTACCGTTGGCATTGGCAGATTGGCCAGAGAGCGCCAAGGGGCTGCTCAGCGTTCCTTTTACCTCTGGCACCACACCTGCAGTTAATAGTGCAAGTTGGATGAATTGGCGTCCGTTTAAAGGCAGTTGTGTCACGCGCTGGTTCTCAATAACCTCACCCGATTCGGCTGTATCGGTGTCAAGCAAAGGCACGCTTCCCTCAACGTTGATCTTTTCAGATACACTGCCCACCTGCAGAACAAAATCCAGGCGAACTCGGCTATTGATCTGGAGCACAATCGAGGAACGTTCTTCGGTTCTAAAGCCCATATGCTCGACCCGGACAGAGTAATTTCCAATCGGTAACAGGTTGATAACGTATTCGCCGTTATCCCCGGCGAGCACCGATCGAGACACGCCAGTTTGGAGGTTCGTTGCCGTGACCGATGCACCACGCACCGCAGCGCTCGTAGTATCGAGCACAGTCCCAAGAAACGTCCCCGTCGTCACTTGAGCCGCAACCGCACAAGGAAACACGCAAATAGCGGTCCATAGAAGCACACGATCAAAACAGCGCTGCAACGTGAGAGTCGGCATAGGCTGACCTCTTGAGAAGTTGGTACGGATAACCGAAACCAGGAAAATTTCGTGCGCTCCCATGCACACTAGAGGGAGGATTCTACCCCTAAATAAGCAGAGTTGTTAAGCCTGAAGCGTGCGGTGCGGGAATGCTCGGAGTGGACTGGGACCGGTTGAGGAAACCGGGCAGGTCTGGTTCAGCCGCACTAGAGGGACGGGTGTCCGGCTGAGAATCGTCCCGACCGTCACGTTCCAGCTGCTGTACTGCTTCCTTATTATTAGCCATGAGCGGGCAGATTCTGCACTGGAAACGTCAGCCGCCATCCCGCCAGCACCTGGATCGCGCCGCCGCTAAGAGAAGCCTTTCCTTATCAATCCGCTCCCAGGTTCCTGCTCTTCGATCACGACCAAAAATACGGCCTGGAAGTACCCGCAGCCCTTGCCTCCCTACAAATCACGGGGGTGCAAACCTCGATCCAAAGGCCCTGGCAAAAAGGGGGTGGCCGAACGCTGGGTCGGCAGCCGCCGACGCGATCTGCTCGACCATATCATCGCCCTGAACGAGCGCCATCTCAAGCGGCTTCTCTCCGCGTATACGTCTTATGTGGGCGGCTTGCACCATCGCTACGACCGGCGCGGCCTGAGATCCGCCGATTTTCCACTGGCTTACACGTCTTGGGCGAGTGTCGCATCTTAAGCCATTAATAAGGAGCAGCTGGCTCCGACTCAGCATCTGCGCCCACGGACTCAACCCATCTCGTGTCTCCTCAGGACCACCTTCGAGCTGCACTTTTAATTTGGCGAGCTACAGGATCAAAAGGAGGCAAGATTCGCGCCCAACGGCTTACCGCAGAACAGAGAAAAGAGATCGCACGAAAGGCGGTTAGGGCGAGCTGGGCGAAAGCCAGAGGCGAGGAAAAGCGCAAGGAAGCCACGTAGATTCGTCAAACTTCCAGCTTTGAATGTAACACGCGAGCGACACCGCGACCTAAAAACGTGTTCCCGCTACGGTTTAGGACACGCAAGGTTGCGGTCGCGTTCAGAAGATGATCTTCAACGCGAACTGGACGTTGAAGGGTTCGCCAGCACCTAGTCCCGGAGCATCCGGCTGGTGCAGGGTACTGGTGATCACGCCGAACGACCCAGGGCCATCGGTTATCCTCGTCGCCGCAGGAGCCTGCGTGGCAACAGGAGAGTCGCCACCCGGCGGAGCCAGGTTGAGGATGTTAAACAGGTTGAACATCTCAACTCGGAATTGCGCGGAGACTTTTTCCGTGATGGCCGTGTTCTTGATGAGCGAGAAATCGAACGTCTTGAAACGCGGTCCAAGGAACTCGTTGCGGCGGGTATTGCCGAAGGTACCGTCGGCATTACTGACAAACGCGTTCGGGTTAATCCATTGCACGCCATTGGTCAACAGTCCCGGGGGATTCGTTGGCTGAACGATGCCACTGAACGGGTCACCCACGAGGTTTGCCCGATCCAAACTGTTTCCCGTGTGGCTGCCGGTGGTAGTGCTACCCAGGCCGGAATAAACCGTGAAGGGGAAGCCGCTGTTGTAGGCAACCAGACCGCTAACCTCCCACCCCTTGGTCAGCCTGGGGAGGGAGTGGCCGAATTGGGGTATGTCATACAGCACATACCCACTGACGTTGTGCCGGGCATCGAAATCGGCATTCCCGTAGTCGCGTTTGAGGTTGTTGTTATCCGTGGGGCGATTGTTGCGCGGGGTGGACAGATCATCGAGAGCATGGCTCCAGGTGTAAGCCAGTTGTCCCGACAAGCCGTGCCACGAGGTGGTTCGCAGCAAAGTCTGCAGCGAGTTGTAATTGGAGTCGCCGATGCTAGAAATCTGAGTGATCCCAGCCAAGTTCGGGAAATCGGCATTGAAAGGACGGGCGGCCTGGAAGTCCGCGTATGGGGTGGGACTGGGCGGAGGAAGGTTGATGTTACGGTCGACTATAAGCTTGCGGCCCTGACTTCCTACATATCCCACCTGGAACAATACGTTCGATGTTAATTGCCGCTGCACATTCAAGCTGTAGTTCTGCACGTAAGGTGAGCGTAGCCGCTGATCGATACCATACGCCGTGAACGGGGGCTGCGGCGTGACGCTGCCGAAGATAGGCGCCGCTCCGTTTGGATCGACCGTTATATTGGCTGGGTTAGAGAGGTCGAAGACCGGGTTCAGGTTTGCCGGTCCGGGATTCCTGGATACGCCTCGGCCGCCGGGCCGGGCGCGGTTGTCGATGATCAGATTTCCGTTGGGAATATCGTAGTACACGCCCCAGGCACCGCGGATCACGGTCTTGCCGCCACGCTGGGGAGTAAAGGCAAAGCCCAGGCGGGGAGCGAAATTGTTCCGGTCCTTGGCGTACAAACTGTCGATGGGCGAGCCTTGCTGCCCCGGGTATGCCAGTCCATTGAAGAGGGAAGTTGCGCCCGGGAGAAAGGTTGAAATCGTGTGCGTTGGGTCATACATCGGCCCGTTGAACTCGTAGCGCAGCCCGAGCGTTAGGTTAAGGCGAGGCGAAACTTGCCAGTTGTCTTGGCCATAACCGTAAGACGAATTGACGTAGTAGTTGCGCCGCGGGTCGCCGGTTGCAATGCCTCCGTTTGTGGGAGCGATGAAACCGGCCAGAAAATCCGCCAACGACTCCTCGGGGGTAGGCGCTCCCGATGTGGGCGCCCATGGTCCGACCGTCCCGTCGAAAAGGAAAGCACCGCGCGTATTCCGCAAATAATGGACAAACAACTTTGCGCGGCGGAATTCGCCGCCGAATTTCAGGTTATGGCCGCCGAAGGTGTAGCTGAGGTCATCGGTAATATGCCAGGTGGTGTCGGTCCGGCCCAGGCCAGGGGTTTCACCTACACCCCCATGCGTGAAGCCGTTGATTTCGATGTTTGGTGAACCAAAGTTCTCCGGGCCAACTCCAGTGTTGAACCCCCAGGAGGGCGGATTCTGATCGTGGCGAGCGTCGTCGAAGTTCTGCAGGAAATAATTCACCCCGAAGAGGGCCTGATTGACCATTCTGGGCGTGAGGGTGCTGCTCAGCACTGCGGCCCAGTTCTCCTGGCGGCTGGGAACGGATTGGAAATATTCGCCGTAAACCGAGCCGGCGTATGCGGTGGCGTCCCCGCTGCCGATAAAGCTGCGCAGGAAGAAACGCTGCTTGGAGGTGATCGCCCAATCTATCTTGGCAATCCCGTTGTTGCTCCTGTAATTGTTAGGATCGGTGCTGCTGAAGTTCGGTGACGTTCCCGGGGCGCTGGTGATCGAACTGGGCCAAAGATTGTTCAAAGTAGCAACCATTACCGGGTTGACCGGGACGTTATTGGCGTTCAGGAGCGCGGTAGCCTGGGCCACCCAAGCCGCCGAGGGAACGGTGGCCTGGATAGCGTTGCCCGCGATGAACCGCTGGCCCTCCATGGTGAGGAAGAAGAACGCCTTATCCTTGACGATGGGTCCTCCGAGAGAGAATCCGAAGTTGTGGTTGCGCAGCTTGCTGGGCGCGTTCGGAGGATTAAACGGATTGGGCTTCGCGACCGCATCATTTCTATGAAAGTAATACGCACTGCCATGCAACGCGTTGGTGCCCGATTTGATCACCACGTTCACCATGGAACCTGGGTTACGCCCATAGTCGGCACCCCCGACACTTTGCTGATTGAATTCCTCGACCGCGTCTATGGGCAACAGCACGCCGGCTAGTCCGGAGATACTTCCTTGGTTTACCGCTTCCGAGTTGTGCCAGAAGTCATTGTTGTCCACGCCATCAATTTGCCAGTTGTTCTGATTGGCACGGTTGCCGTTCTGGGACGACTGTATGTTGTACCCCGGAGTAAGTTGCAGCAACTGACGGTAGTCCCTGCCGTTCAAGGGGGCATCCTGGATCTCACGGGTCGACACTACCGCATTGAGGGCGCTCTGATGGGTCTCCAGTGTTGCCGCCGCAGCGGCGATCTCTATGGTCATCATCTCCTTTGCGATGGAAAGATCAACGGGGAGGCTAGTGGTCTTGCCCACTTCCACTTTCACCTCTTGGATGCGCTGGGTCGCGAAGCCACTCTGGCTGACCGTGACAGTATAGGTGCCAGGCGGCAGGTCGGAGAAGGCGAAAAGTCCCGCATTGGTGGTAACCATACTCCGGGTGAGGCCAGTGCCCACCTGTTCGAGCTTTACCGTGGCCCCCGTCACGATCGCGCCCGCCGGGTCCACAACCGTGCCAGAGATTGTGCCACGGGAAGTCTGGGCCAGGGCGGGGGTGGCAAACAGCAACGAGACGTTAAGCAGCAAACCGAAAATGAGAGGAGTCGCGCGCATCTTGTACCTCCAGACGATCGCCAGCGTCAATACGTCATCAGAAAGGTTAGGCGGTTAATACCCGGCGAGTGTCGAAAGTCTAGTACACCGTTTACTGAACCTCTGTCAAGCTAAATGGTGCTGCCGGTAGTGGCTGAACTTAGCGAAATTCCGCCACTACCAGTGCTGCTGACGTTTTAAGCTGATCACAGAAGCGCAGCAGACCATCGAGACAGCGGCTCTGATGTTGGGAAGCGAGAAGTCCCGGGGATACTATCTGGAGATGATCTGTGCTGATTTTTTGGCTGGGGCAAGCCTTGATAATGGCAATCCGAACTTGTTGCTGAATGCGCTGTCACACCTTCTCCAGTGCTTGTCTGCCGAGGAGGCAGACGCTTATCAAGCAAGGTTCTGCGAAAGCATGGTGAGGGGTGACTCTGCAGAAGGACCTTCGAGTGCACCTCGATAAGAGATCATACCCACGATTGCGGCAGCAGACGTTGCGACGTGACAGCTGGAGATGCCAAGCCTGCGGCGCGATCTCGCATCTGGAAGTGCACCACCAACAATTCCGCAGCCACTCGGGCCAGGATGCAGAAGAAAACCTGATGACCCTGCGTCACAGTTGCCATTCGGCTATGCATAACAGATGAAACGATGGTAAATTCCGCCGATCACAGCTGCCGAAATTCTTCGACAAGTAATGGGCCAGCTGGGTCGTATTCGACATGAAGTCGTATCGGCTTCCTCAAAGCCGTCGCCGCCTCTGATGCGCTGGTCGCGGCCGCGAACATGGCATGAGTGACCAGAGTTCGGGGCCGCAGTGCTCGATCCGGGGCGTAACCCGAAGGGGCCGGTTGGCGCTCACACTGCGCAAACGAGGCATCCGGGTCGCTGAGTCTGCGGGAGATGCTGGGATATAATTTTGTGCCAAGTGATGTCTTACCAGTACCGGGTTGCTTGCCTGCTGGCCGCGACCTTCCTTTTCGCAACGTGTTCGTCCTCGGCGGCTTTGCCTAAAAAAGCCGTTTTGCCCGGATTACTCGCGCCCTGCTTGCTTTCGAACACACTCTCGGGCAAGGTGAATGCGAAGCCACGTGGTTCCAGTTGCCCTGAATCGATGTCCCACTGACGAATGAACAGTTCCTTTCCTCCTGATATCTTCGGTGATCTCTTACCCTTAACGTCCACACCATACACGATGAACAGGGCCGAGTTTCTGTGCTCTCTGGCGTGTGTCACTTCATTCGGGGTCAGCGAAATGCATCGACCGTTCTGTTGTGTTCTTTTCACTTCAACGTAGAGGTCAACCCCGCTCACGCTACACAGGAAGTCATACGGATTGGTCTTATATTTGGGCACAGGTGAAAAGCCAAGTTCCTTCAGCCGCTTGTACGCCCAATTCATTGCGTAATTCTCTATTGCTTTCCGAATCCGTGGGTTGCTCTGATATCCGGCGGCCCGCTCGATGGGTTGGGCAAATCCGGCGAAGCCGACCGACAGCGAAAGGGTTTTGACTCACAAAAGCATGGAAGCCTATTGCGGCACCTACGAGCTTCGAGAACAACAGCATCAAGTGATCCATCGGCCAGAACTGGCAGAATGGCCCCACTACATCGGGTCAGACCAAGTTCGAAACTTCCGTTTTGAAAATGACCGCTTAATTCTCTCACTTGAAGAGACAATCCCAAACGGCGAACGGCGTCGGTCTCAAATTACATGGCAACGTGTCCCAACGCGTGATGAATAAAGCGTCTGGAGTCGATTTTCAACATTCAATTATTTTCTTGACATCGCGACATCTTCGCCTGCCCAAAAAGTAAGACTTCTGCCCAAAAAGTGACGTTCTTGCCCAAAAACTCAGCTCTGAACGCTCGTTTTTGGGCAAAGCCGTCCTCGGCTGCGCCGAACCGCGCTCCAAACGTGGTGTTTATCACTATAGATACGTTGCGTGCCGATCATCTCAGTTGCTATGGGTATAAGGAAATTCACACGCCAAACATTGACGGGCTAGCGGCAGAAGGCGCCGGAAAAAGAGACCGTGGATGACGTTGTTCGGATGATTGCAGGTCATGATTTAGATCATCTACGCCAAGTGGAGGACATTGCGAAGAGACGTAGAACCAAGCGAAGGGTAAAGCGGTTGCTTCGAGGCGCCACACGCGTGGCGCCTCGAATGCCGAAGTTAGAAGCGAACGCGGAAGCCGAACTCCATCGACCGTGGGGTGCGCTGGCCGAAGTTGTTTCTGCCGTCGCCCTCGCCTCCCAAGCTTCCCCATGCCGCGGGGTTGCTGGTGTCGAGACCTGGGCCGCCGGGGTTCGGATCAAGGAACTGGTCATGGTTCAGAACGTTGGTGAATACGAACTGGAATTCAGTCCCGATGCGTTCTGTAATGTTGATCGCTTTCTTGATGCTGAGATCCAGGTTCCAGTAGTTCAAGCCACGCACACCAGTGGCGAAACCGCCGTCCCTGGTGTCTAAGCCAAGAATCGGTTGGCGGAACCGGAGATAGGTGGCTGCAGGGTCTTTGAATAGATTGATTGGGAAACCGCCGCCTCCACCTGGAGTATTGTAATGGGCCGAGTGGTCCAAGTTGTTGGGCCCGATGAGGATAGCATTCTCAGTGTTTCCGTTGCCGACGAAGGCAACCGAATCCGCCTCGCCGAATGCCTGGCCACCCCCGTTAATCGTGGCGACTGGCAACGGCAATCCTGTGCCAGCAGCAAAGACTGGAGCAAA
>Ga0075423_10003617_pt1 | contig 14257 bp, 15 predicted proteins | sample SoiMethybrSBSTD2_FD_80114 | JGI IMG/M metagenome (GOLD analysis project Ga0075423, IMG submission 80114) | Bulk soil microbial communities from a Populus tree surrounding site in Tennessee, USA - Soil MetaG P. TD hybrid SBSTD2 | ecosystem: Environmental > Terrestrial > Soil > Tree plantation...
AAGGCCTGATGCCCACCCAGGTCATCATGCCGGCGCTGGAGCTGGCGCAGGAGACCGGCAAGGTCCTGCGCTGGATCAAGGCGCCGGGCGATATGGTTCGTAAGGGCGACGCGTTGGTCGAGATCGAGACCGACAAGGTCACCGTCGAGATCGAATCGCCCGCTGCCGGCGTGCTCCGCGACGTGACCGCGCAAGAGGGCGACGTCATCCCGGTGGGCCAGCCGATCGCCATGATCTATGCGCCCGGCGAGTCGGCGATTTCTACCCCCTCGCCTCCGGTGAGAGGCCAGGGTGAGGGGCCACGTCCCGCGGACGCAAACGGCGATCGGGTCAAAGCCTCTCCCCTCGCCCGCAAGCTCGCCGCCGAGCACGGCGTCGATCTCGCCGAGATCAAGAGCAGCAGCGGCAAGATCGAGAAGGCCGACGTCCTCGCGCATGTGGAGCGCCGTGCCGCTGCATCCGCGTCCGCGTCCGCCGGCGCCGCCGCGCGTCTCGCCCCCGCGTCGCCCAAGGCGCGCCGCCTCGCGGCAGAGCGCGGCCTCGATCTCCGCGCGCTCCGCGGCTCCGGCCCGAGCGGCGCCATCCTCGCCGCCGACCTGCCCGCGGCGGCGGCCTCCGTCTCCACCACCGCACGACCCGAGGCGGCCCGTGGCGACGGCGTCAGCCATATCTGGCGCATCATGGCCGACCGCATGACCGCCTCGTGGACGAGCGCCCCCCACTTCTATCTCGTCCGCGAGGTCACCGTGAGCCGGCTCGTCACCTGGCGCGAGCGGGCGAGCAAGCAGAGCGGCGCCCGTATCACCTACACCGATCTGCTCGTGCGGCTCGTCGCCGCCACCCTCGCCCAGCATCCCGCGGCGAACGCGTCCTGGAAGGACGGCGGCATTCTTCGCAACGCGGAGATCAACATCGGGCTCGCCGTGGCCATCGAGGACGGCCTGGTCGTCCCCGTGCTCCACCGCGCCGATACCCTCACGCTCAAGGACATCGCCGCGCGGCGCGAGGACCTAGTCGCCCGCGCCCAGGCCGGTAAGCTGCGCCCCGCCGACATAGGGGGCGGCAGCTTCACCATCAGCAATCTCGGCATGTACGGCGTCGACGCCTTCAACGCCATCGTGAACCCGCCGCAGGCGGCGATTCTCGCCGTCGGGCGGATCGCAGACCGCGTGATCGCCGTGAACGGTCAGCCGGCCGTCCAGCCCACCATGGTGCTGACCCTCTCGTGCGACCACCGCGCGCTGGACGGCGCCCGCGGCGCGCGGTTCCTCGGAGCCCTCGCGGAGCTGGTCGAGGAGCCGCTGGCGCTTCTCACCTGACCCGCGGGGCCGGTCGCGCCGTCAACGCCACCGAGGATGGTAACCCGAGCGATGGGGCGGCACCGGCACGCTGCGGTCGATCAGGTTCATCTCGCGCAGACGCTTCGCTCCCTTGGCGAGGGCCGCGGCGATCGTCGCGAACTCCTCATGCGATTCTTCGATCTGCTCCCCCGAGTAGCTGACGATGCGCCAGCGCCAGGCGGGGTTCCCCGGGGTCGACAACGCGACGACCTGCACGGAGCCGTCCTACCAGCGCCTCCCGCCACCACCGCCCCTGCCGCCGCGGTTTCCGCCCTCGCCCCCGCCGCCGCTGCGATAGCCACCGCCGCTCCGCCCGCCGCCGCTCCCCGGCGCATTCGCGATCTCGACCCTCAGAACCCGACCATCAACCGTCTGCCCGTTGAGCTTCTTGACCGCCTCGGCGGCGGCCTCCGCGGACTCCATCTCGACAAAGCCGAAGCCGCGTGAGCGCCCGGTGTCTCGATCGACCGCCACCGACGCCGACTCGACGCCCCCTACCGCCGCGAACACCTCGCGGAGCCGGTCATTCGACGTCGAGAAGGCGAGCCCGCCGATGAAGAGCTTGTGCGCCATAAGGGCACCTCCAAGGAAATCTCCCGCGGGAGTCGGCACTCTCTGGTGCGCGGAAGACAGCACCGGAGTCGCGATCTGGAAAGGCAGGGGACCCAGTCAATCCAATACGCCGGGCCACACTGACAGGGTGACACATTTATCCGACTCTCGTTCGATTGTTTTCTTGCGCCCCCACCCTGGCCCAGCACGCGTCGTGGAAGGACGGCGGCATCCTCCGCAACGCGGAGATCAACATCGGCCTCGCCGTGGCCATCGAGGATGGCTTGGTCGTCCCGGTCCTCCGCCCCTCACATCTCAGAAGGGCCACTTGAAGAAGGCCATGACCCGCTGATCGAAGAAGCGCGGGGACCCGACCGGGAGCTGGACACCGACCGAGAGGCTCAGGTTGGCTGACAAGTAGAACTCGATGCCGGGCACGAGTGCCACCTGCGCTCGCCGCTGGTCGAATCCCTCCACGGGCCGGGTCATCACCAGCTCGACGAACGGCGCGAGCCACCGGTGACGGTAGCCGGCGGCCAGGCTGGCCTGGAAGAGCTGACTGTCCTGGGCGGGGCCCGTGAGTCCCCAGGCATAGGAGATGTTCCCCACCAGGTCGATGGGGCCGGCGTTCAGACCGCCGGCAATGAAGACACGGACCGTCGTCGAGCCCGCGAGCACGTCGCGATCCCCTGTCGGGAGCGCGACCTCAAAACCCACATCGACCTGGGCGGGCCACTCGCGCGGCGTCCACACGCTGGCCTGCGTCCCGACCAACAGATCGCCCGCGCCGACGCGAGGCGAGTCTTCGCTGCGGTCGAGGAACCCCAACGGCATCTCGAGGCTCAACTGGAGCCACGAGGCGACGGGATACTGAAGTCGCGCGGACAGGAAGGTCAGCGTGCGATCCGAGTCGCGGGCATGGTCGAGCAGAACGTTCATCTCGCGGGATATCCCCGGGCTCGTCGTGACCACGGGGTCGAAGAACGTTGGCGGGGGGCCTTCTGCCTCCGCCATGGTCGCGTCGAGCACGATGGCGGCTGCCAACACCGCGGTCCTCGGGAGTCCCTTCCCTCTCATACGCGCATGGGCGCAGCCTATCGCACGATCATTACGGCATCGTCTCACGGCCGAGCCTTTGGGATACAATGCCCTGCAAGTCACCGAGGGAGGCTGCCATGGCCAGCACCGAGACGAACGTCACGAACGGCTCACACGCCACACCCCCCGCTCAGGCCCAACCGCCCCGGGCCATCAATCACCTGGTGCTGAACGTCCGGAACATGGAGGTCTCGCACAAGTTCTGGACGGAGATCATCGGCTTCACGTGCGTGGCCGAGCTCAAGCAGACGCCCGGGCGCGTGCGCCCCAAGATGCGCTTCTACAGCGGCGTGGACGCCCAGGGCGGGCTCACCCATCACGACCTGGCTCTCGCCGAGCTGCCGCCGGCCAATCAGGACGGGAGCGAGCCACCCGAGTGGAGCCTCATGCCCGGCCGCCCCGGCTTGAACCACGTGGCCATCGCCTGGCCGGATCGCGAGTCCTGGCTCAAGCAGGTGGCATGGCTCCAGGCCAAGGGCGTGAAGTTCCTCCGGCGCATCAATCACGGCATGACCCACAGCGTGTACATCGCCGATCCCGACGGGCACGGTATCGAGGTGCTCTACGAGCTGCCGCGGGAGGTCTGGGAAGGCGACATCGACGGCGCGCAGAACTTCGCCGAGGTGCTGCCGACCGAGGGCCCCGACGCGCTGATCGACCGCACCGACAATCCGGTGTTCAAGGGCTGATCGCACCCGTCCGCCGCGCCACGTCTCGCTCGTCTGAGAGGACCCTCTGATGGCGAAGCTCTCGCTCCGTGTCAACGGCAGCACGCGTGAGGTCGAGTCGCCCGATCCCGACGTGCCCCTGCTCTACGTCCTGCGCAACGATCTCGCCCTGACCGGCACGCACTTCGGCTGCGGGCTCGCCCAATGCGGCGCCTGCACGGTGCTGGTGGACGGCAAGGCCGTGCGCTCGTGCGTGACGCCGGCGCGCGCGGTGGCCGGGATGGAGGTGACCACGATCGAGGGCCTGGGCACGTCCGCCAAGCCCGATGCGCTCCAGGCCGCCTTCATCGCCGAGCAGGCGGCGCAGTGTGGCTACTGCACGGCCGGCATCATCATGAGCGCGAAGGCGCTGCTGGCCACCACGCCGCGCCCCACGCGCGAGCAGGTGTGCGACGCCCTCGCCGGCAATCTCTGCCGCTGCGGGAGCCACGACCGCGTGATCCGCGCCGTGCTCCGGGCTGCCGGCAACACGGGAGGGCGCTGACATGGCCCTCTCACGCCGACGCCTTCTGGGCACGGGCCTCGCCGCGGGCGGCGCCCTCGTCGTGGGCTTTCCGTGGGCGCCTCGCCCCGCGGCCCAGACGGTGCCCAACGCCGATCGCTTCCTCGGCAAGTCGCTGGCGCCCGACGCGGTGGACTCCTACCTCGCCGTCCACGGCGACGGCTCCGTCACGATCTTCGTGGGCAAGGTGGACCTCGGCACCGGCCATCGCATCGCCATGCGCCAGATCACCGGCGACGAGCTGGGCGTGTCGCCCGACCGCATCGCGATGATCGAGGGCGACAGCGCGCTCACGCCCAATCAGGGCGCGACCGGCGGCAGCTACGGCGTCGCGCGCGGCGGCATGCAGCTCCGCCAGGCGGCGGCGACGGCGCGTCAGGCGTTGATCGCGCTGGCTGCCCCGCGGCTCGCGCGCCCGGAGGCGGATCTCGACACCGCCGACGGCGCCGTGAGCGTACGAAGCGGCGGCGCCAGCGTGGGCTTCGCCGACCTGATCGGCGGCAAGACCTTCAACCTCAAGCTCGATCCCAAGGCGCCCTATCGCACCTCGGACCGCTTTCGCTACATCGGGGCCTCGCTGCCGCGGCCCGACGTCCCCGAGAAGGCCACGGGCACCCATCACTACCTCCAGGATCTGACGCTGCCCGGCATGCTGCACGCGCGCGTGATCCGGCCGCCCGCGGCTGGCACCACCCTCGCGTCAGTGGACGAGAGCCCCCTCGCCGGCGTGCCCGGCGCGCGCGTGGCGCGCATCCAGAGCTTTCTGGCCGTGCTCGCCGAGCGCGAGTGGGATGCGGTTCGCGGCGCCCGCACGCTCAAGACGACGTGGTCGACGGGCAGCGGCGCCAGCGCGTCGGGGCTCGGCGAGCAGTCCGCCCTCTACGACTCGATGAAGACAGGGCGAGTGGTGCGCGACCAGGAGGTGGCCAAGCGCGGCGAGCTCTCCGCCCTCGGCTCGCCGCCGGCGGGCACGCGGACTCTGGCGGGCGAGTATCGCTGGCCCTTCCAGACGCACGGCTCGATGGGGCCGTCGTGCGGCGTCGCCGACGTGCGCGCCGATGGCGCCACGATCTGGAGCTCGTCCCAGGGCACCCACAACCTGGCCGCCACCTGCGCCCGTGTGCTAGGCCTCGAGCGGAACCGTGTGCGCGTGATCTATCTCGACGGCGCGGGCTCGTACGGGCCCAACGGCGCGGACGACGCGGCGATGGAGGCTGCCCTCCTCTCGCGTGCCGTCGGCCGGCCGGTGCGCGTGCAGTGGACGCGCGAGGAGGAGCACGGCCTGGACCCGAAGGGCCCGGCCCAGCTCCTCCAGCTCCGCGCCGCGGTGGACGCGGACGGGCAGATCACCGCCTGGGAGACCCAGGCCTGGCTCCCGGTGGCCACCGCCAATCTCCCGCACGTCCCCTTCCTGTCGCTCGACGCGGCGGGCATTCCGCAGACGCCGGGACGGTCCACGGGCCTGATCTACCAGAACATCGACCCGCCCTACACCGTCGGCAGCCTCAACGCGGTGGTGCACTGGCTGGCCGACGCGCCGCTGCGCACCTCCGCCTTCCGCGCGCCCGGCAAGGTCGCCAACACCTTCGCGGTGGAATCCTTCACCGACGAGATCGCCGCGCTCGCGCGGCAGGACGCCGTCGAGTTTCGGCTCCGGCGGCTGACCAACGCGCGCGCCGTCGAGGTGCTGCGTCGCTGCGCCGCCAAGATGAGCTGGCAGCCGCGGCCCTCGCCGCGGCCCATCGATCGCACGGCGAAGGTCCTCACCGGGCGCGGCATCTCCTTCGTGCACTACAAGCACGAGGAGACCATCGTGGCGATCGGGATGGAGGTGGCGGTGGAGCGCGCCACCGGCGCGGTGCGGGTCACGCGCGCCGTCTGCGCCCAGGACTGCGGGCTCATGATCAATCCCGCGTGCGTGCAGGCGCAGCTCGAGGGCAACATCATCCAGACGCTGTCGCGCACGCTGCACGAGGAGATCACCTTCGACCGGCAGCGCGTCACCTCGGTGGACTGGGCGTCGTACCCGATCCTCCGCTTCCCCGAGGTGCCGACGCTCGAGTTCGACCTGATCCAGCGCCTCGACCAGCCGCCACTGGGCGTGGGTGAGGCGGCCTCGACGCCGGTGCCGGCCGCCCTCGGCAACGCGATCTTCGACGCCACCGGCGTGCGCCTCCGCACGGTCCCCTTCCGGGCCGAGCACGTGAAGGCGGCGCTCGCCGGCGCCTGATCGCGCCCGCGCCTCCAGCCTTCGGCATGGCGAGCGGCGCCGCCGCCTGGGTCTTCGTCAACGGGCGCATCCTGACCCTCGATCGGGCGCGGCCCTCGGCGGAGGCCCTAGCCGTGCGCGGCGGGGTTGTGCTCGGCGTGGGGAGGCGGGGCGACCTCCGCGGCTGGCGCGACCGGCGGACCAAGGTCGTGGACCTCCGCGGCGCCACGCTGATCCCCGGCCTCGTGGACGCCCACGCGCACCTGGATCGCGAGGGCCTCAAGCGCATGTTCCCCTCGCTCGCGCGCTGCCGCTCCATCGCCGACATCCAGCGGCTGCTGCGCCGTCTCGCCGCCGGGCGCAAGCCCGGGGAGTGGATCGTCACGATGCCGGTCGGCACCCCGCCCTTCTACCGCGACGCGCCCGGCTGCCTCGCCGAGGGCCGCTGGCCCACCCGCGAGGACCTGGACGCCGCCGCGCCCGAGCACCCCGTGTATCTGCGCGGGATCTGGGGCTACTGGAACAAGCCCCCCGTGTACTCGACCGCCAACTCGGCGGCGCTGCGCGCTGCCGGGGTCACCCGCGACACGGAGGCGCCGTCCGGCATCGAGATCGTCCGCGATGCCGCGGGCGAGCCCACCGGGCTCTTCATCGAGAAGAACGCCATCCAGGTGATCGAGCACACGCTGATGTCCGACGCGCCACGCTTCACCCACGAGGATCGGCTGGACGCGCTCGACGACTCGCAGCGCATCTACGCCGCCCGGGGCGTGACCGCCGTGTACGAGGGCCACGGCATCGCGCCCGAGGTGCTCGCCGCCTATCGCGAGGCTCACGAGCAGGGGCGGCTCCGGCTGCGCGCCACGCTGGCCCTGAGCCCGACATGGGACGGCACGGTGGAGGCGGCGACCGCGCTGCGCGAGGTCGCGGCGTGGGCGGGCGGGCGCGGCCTCGGCGACGACATGCTGCGCGTGGCCGGCATCTGCCTCCACTACGGGGGCGATCCCGAGGTCGCGCGCATCCTCCACGAGGCCCAGCCCTACACCGCCTGGGCCGGCTTCGTGGAGAGCGCGAACTCGCACGAGGCCTACACGCTGCAGGCGCTGCTGGCGGCGCGGCTGGGCGTGCGCGTCAACACGCTGGTCACCCGCTGCCTGCCTGGCGTGCTCGACGCCTGGGAGATGATCGCGCGTCAGCATCCCCTCCGCCCGCTGCGCTGGGTGCTCGTGCACCTCAACGACGCAACGGCGGAGCAGCTCGCGCGCATCAAGCGGCTGGGCGCGGTCGCCACCACCAATCCCATCAGCTATCTCTGGCGCTCCGCCGCGGAGGAAGCGGCGAAGCTGGGAGACGGTGGGGCCACCCTTCTGCCCCACCGGAGCCTCCTGCGCCGCCGCATCCCGTTCGGGCTCGCCACCGACAACAAGCCGCCCGACCCCTGGATGGCCTTCGCCGCCGTGGTGGGACGAAGGGACATGGCCTCGGGCGCCGTCATCGGACCGCGCGAGCGCCTCACGCGTCACCACGCGCTCTGGGCCCTCACGGTGGGCGGCGCCTGGGTCACCCAGAGCGAAGACGTGGCAGGCATCCTCGCGCCGGGACGCCGCGCCGACCTGGCCGTGCTCGACCAGGATCCGCTCACGGCGCCGCTGGAGGCGCTGCCGGACATGCGCGTGCGCCTCACCATGGTGGGCGGGCGCGTGGTGCACGGCCGCGCCTGAGCGCGGCCCCGCCGCCGCCGCTAGCCGAGCACGCCCCGCGCCCGTAGCCGGGCGACATCGTCCGCCGAGAGCCCGAGCACTTCAGCCAGCACCTCGGCGGTGTGCTGGCCGGCCAGCGGCGGCGGCGTGGTGGGCGCCTCCGAGGCGGAGAGACGCACGGGGCAGCCGGGCAGGCGAATCGTCCCCCGGGTCGGATGCTCGATCGTGTGCACCTGCCCGCGGGTGTTCAGATGCGGGTCGTCCAGGATCTCCCCGGTGTCGAGCGTGGCGCCGCACGGCACGCCCGCCTTGCCGAGCGTCGCCATCACCTCCTGCTTGGTCCGCGCGCGCGTCCACTCGCGCACCACCGCGTTGAGCGCCTCGCGCTGCTGCCACCGCGACCTGGCGTCGGCGTAGCGCGGGTCGGCGAGCAGATCCTCGCGGCCGATGGCGGCGGCGAAGTCGCGCCACATGTCCTGGTTCATGGGCTGCACGTAGATGAAGGCGTAGTCGTTGGGGCCGCCGGGCGCGCACGGATAGGCGCCGCCGGGCACGCCGCCCGTGATCTCGTTGTCCTTTCGCATGCTGGGCTTGCCGTCGCGGTAGTGGTCCACGTAGCGGCCTCGCACGAAGTTGGCCACCACTTCCTGCATGGCGACCTCCACGAGCTGCCCCTGCCCCGTGCGCTGGCGCTGGATGTAGGCGGCCATGATGGCGCCCGCCGCGTGCACGCCGGTGCCGGTGTCGCCGATGGCGGCGCCGCAGCGCACCGGCTCACGGTCGGCGAAGCCGGTCACGCTCATCACGCCGCCGGTGGCCTGGGCGATCATGTCGAAGCTCTTGTACTCGTGGTACGGGCCGGAGAGCCCGAAGCCCTTGATGCGCGCCATGATGATGCGCGGGTTCGTCGCGCGCAGCTGCTCCCAGTCGAGGCCCAGGCGCTCCATGAGCCCGGGCGCGAAGTTCTCCACGACGACGTCCGCGCGCTCGACCATCTGGAGAAAGAGCTGCTTGCCTTCGGGCTGCTTGAGATCGATGGTGACACTGCGCTTGTTGGCGTTGAACACGAGGAAGAACATCGCGTCGAGGCCCGCCACTTCGGGGCGATTGCGCCGCGACTGCTCACCGCCCGGCGGCTCGATCTTGATCACGTCGGCCCCGAGCCAGCCCAGGAACTGGGTGCAGGTGGTGCCGGCCTCGAACTGCGTGAGGTCGAGGATCCGCATGCCGGTCAGCGCGCGTTCGGCCATAGGCTCGGGCCCCCCTTGTCCGCGTCGAACGGCAGTATACTAGCGGCCATGCAATTCCAGCTCCGCAAGATCGGCCACGTCGTGCTGAACGTCACCGACCTCGACCGCGCCGTGGACTTCTACACGCGCGTGCTCGGCCTGCAGGTGAGCGATCAGTATCCCGACAGCATGGTGCCGGGCGGCATGGTGTTCCTCCGGGTGAATCCCGATCATCACGGGGTGGCGCTCGTCGGGGGCGCCGCCAAGGCCGAGCGGAGCAGCCTGAACCACTTCGCCTTCGAGGTCGGGGCCCTCGACGAGGTGTTCCGCGCCCGGGCGTGGCTGCGCGACCATCAGGTGCCGATCCACTTCGAGGGTCGCCGCCGGGCCGGTTGCCAGATCGCCATCGAGTTCCAGGATCCCGACGGCAACAATCTCGAGATCTACTGGAACATCGACCAGGTGGGCACTGAGGGCGCGGTGCGCCCCGCCAGCGAATGGCTGCCCGCCAAGAGCCTGGAGGACGCGGTCGCCAACCCGGTGAAGGGCCAGACGCTGCCTCGGCGCGACTGAGGAGGAGCCGGCATGGCATTGAGCGAGCGGCTCGACGCGATCCGCGATGCAGCCAAGACCCGGATCCCGCCCGAGACCCGCGCCGTGATGGAGCGGAGCGTGGCCGATCTCCGCGACTCCGGCATCCTGGACGGCGTTGCGAAGGTGGGCCAGCGGGCGCCCGACTTCACCCTGCCCGATCACGCGGGGAAAGATGTGCGCCTCTCGGCGCTCCTCGCCCGCGGCCCTGTCGTCCTGTCCTTCTACCGCGGGCGCTGGTGACCGTACTGCAACGCGGAGCTGGAAGCTCTGCGCCAGGCCGTCCCCGAGATCGCCGCCGCCGGCGCCACCCTCGTCGTCGTCTCGCCCCAGATGGCGCGGACACCCCGTGAAACCGAGGACGCGGCCCAGATGCCGTTCACGATGCTGCGGGACTTCGGCAACCGCGTCGCGGAGGCTTACGGAATCGCCTTCAGTCTTCCTGACGATCTGCGCGAGATCTATCAGAAATTCGGTATCGACCTCGCGAAGGCTAACGGCGATGGCAGCTGGCGCCTTCCCGTCCCCGCCCGCTTCGTGATCGACCGCGGCGGCATCATTCGCGCCGTCGACGCCGACCCCGACTACACACATCGCCCGGAGCCGGCCACCGCCGTCGCGCTCCTCGAGAAGCTCGCCGCCGCCTAGCCGCCCGGGGGGGGCCGCCTGGTAGAGTAGAGGCGTATGGCCTCCTCGGTCGCCGTCGGCCGGCCGATCCCCCGTCGCGCCCATGCGCGGCCCGCGCGCTCGCGCGTCCGCCGGCGGGCTCGTCCCTGGCGCCGCGCCCTCACGCTGTTCCTGGTCGCGCCCCTGCTGATCCGCCTGCTGGTGGCCACCGCCGTCATCCTGGCCGTGTGGTGGATGGTGAACTGGGCGTATCAGGTGTGGCGGAAGCCGACCGAGCTCTTCTTCCCGGTGAGCCGCGTGCTGTCCAAGGCGCCGGCCGAGACGTGGCGTCAGTACAGCGGCTTTTTCCGCGAGCACTCCACCGAGGTGATGACCCCCGATCTCCTCGCCGCGCTCGCGCAGGCGGAGGGCGCCGGCAATCCCGTGGCGCGCACGTACTGGCGCTGGCAATTGACGCTGAACCCGCTGGCCATCTATCAGCCGGCCTCCAGCGCGGTGGGCATGTTCCAGATCACCGACGGGACGTTCCAGGAGGCGCGCCGGCTCTGCATCCACGATCACCGCGTCATCGAGGACGGGGCGTGGTACGACGTCCGCGCGTGCTGGTTCAACAGCCTCTACGTCCGTGTGCTCCCGAGCCACGCGGTGGAGCTCACCGCCGCGCATCTGGATCGGGCCGTGCAGCGCACGCTGGAGCGGCGGCGGATCGCCGGGGCGACGCTCAAGCAGAAGCAGGATCTCGCCGCGCTGATCCACCTCTGCGGCGCGGGCACGGGGGATGCGTATGCGCGCCGCGGGTTCCGCCTGACCCCCGGCCAGCGCTGCGGCGACCACGACGCGCGGCAATATCTCGCGTCGATCACCGCGCTCCGCAAGCAGTTCGTCCGCCTGGCCAGCGCCTAGGCGCTACTGGCGCTCGAGGCGCGCGCGCTCGAGCGGCGTCCAGCCCACCATCGCCTGGGCGGCGCGCGAACACCACGTCCGCTCGAGCTCGCAGGCCTTCGTGAAGGCTTCCTTGGCCGTGTCGAGCCGTCCGGCGCGCGCCTCCACGGCCCCGAGCGCGAAGCGCTGCATCGCGCACGGCCCGGCCTCGACGGTTCGGCAGTAGTGGTCGTGAAGCGCCCGCGCGGCGCGCTCCTCGGCGCGGGTGGGCGGCGTGGTGGGCGCGCGCTCCGACGCGGCGAGTAGCGTCGCCGCCAGTGCGACGCACGCCTCGTCATTGCCCTGGCGGCACGGCCGGAGGCGCGCGTCGTCCCCCACCCACCAGACGATGCCGAGCACGAGCGCGGCCACGAGGCCGGTCGCGGGCACCAGGTCCACCCCGCCGAAGCCGGCGGCGGGACGGGCGCGGCGCAGGAGATACCACCCGAGCGCCAGGCCGGCCGCGCCGAGCGCGTAGCCGAGCAGGCGGCCGTGGGCGAGCAGCGCATCGTCGGCATCCCGCGGCGCGCCCGGCCCCGCGTAGAGCGCGACCGCGCGCCATATGAGCGCGAGAATCCCGAGGCCCGCGGCTACCTGGGCCAAAAGATGCGCGGCGCGCGAGCGGAGGGCCACGCCCACCCCGAGCCCGATCAAGAGCGCCCCGAGCGCGAGCAGCGGCGGCTCGGGGGACGCGCTCGCCTCGCCGCCCCAGACCGAGCGGATCGTCGAAAGGCCGGCGAGGACGAGCACGACGCCGAGAATGACGCGCATGGAATGAGCGGCGGGCCGGACCCGCGTGCCGGCCTGCCGCCCAGAGACGAGCTTACTTCAGCATCGCCTTGGCGTAGGTATCGAGCCTGGGCAGGATGCCGTCGCGCCCCTCGCAGGGCAGCCCGAAGATCGCGCGCTCCACGCCGGCTGCGGCGATCGCATCCAGCACCTCGCGCTTGGGCGGCGCGAAGAAGATCGAGATCGGGACCGACTTGGGATCGCGCCCCGCCTGCTTCAGCCGCTCGCGCAGCTCGGGAATGCGCGCCACGGGATTCACATGCGGGCGCAGGATCGGCATCCACCCATCGCCGAACTCGACCACCCGATCGAAGGTCGTCGCCCCATCGCCGCCGATGATGATGGGCGGATGCGGCTTCTGCAGCGGCTTCGGGTCCTGCCAGATCCGGTCGAAGCGGACGAAGTCGCCGTGGTAGCTCGCCTCGCGCTGGGTCCAGATCGCCTTCATCGCCAGCACCCGCTCCCGCAGGAGGCGCCACCGCGACTTCCACTCCGTTCCATGATTCAGCATCTCTTCTTGGTTCCAACCGCCCCCGATCCCGAAGAGCACGCGCCCACCGGAGAGCCGATCGAGCGTCGCGACTTCCTTCGCGGTGGTGATGGGGTCGCGCTCGATGACGAGACAGATTCCCGTGCCGAGCTTGAGCCGCTTGGTCGCGCCCGCCGCCGCCATCAACGCCACGAAGGGGTCGTAGGCGGACCAGTACTCGCGCGGCAGCTCGCCCCCGCCCGGCCACGGGCTCCGGCGGCTCGCCGGGATATGGGTGTGCTCGGGAAACCACACCGACTCGAAGCCGCGCTCCTCGAGCGCGCGGCCCAGCTCGTCGGGGGCGATCGAGTACTCGGTCGGGAACATGACGACGCCGTAGTCCATGGGAGCCTCCTTGGGTCGAGGCGTCAGCATACGCCAAGTCCGGCCACCGCGCTTGACGGCATCCCCGCCTGAGGGCAACATCCGCCCATGAGCGACAACGCCTACCGGATGCGAAGCGAGCGGGGGGAGGTACAGATCGGGACCTGGATCACGATGGTGCGGACGCCGGCCGTGCTCACGCTGCTGCGCGCATCAGGGCTCGATTTTGCCCGATTGGACATGGAGCATTCCCCCTTCTCGATGGAGACCGTCGCCGACATGGCGACGCTGGCCCGCGCGCTGAACTTCCCCTTGGTCGTCCGCCCGCCCGACGGCAATCGCGAGTGGATCACCCGGCTGCTGGACGCCGGCGTGTGGAACCTCCACGTGCCGCAAGTGGAGACGCCGGAGCAGGCGGCACAGGTCGCGGCCTGTGTGCGCTACACCCCGCTGGGCGAGCGCGGCATGTACGGGTTCGGCCCGCACACCATGTACGAGACGGTACCGCCGGCCGAGCACATGGCGAGCGCCAACGCGCGCGTGCACGTCACCGCCATGCTCGAGACCAAGCGCTCCTTCGACTATCTGGACGAGATTGCGTCCGTGCCGGGCATCGATGCCCTCACCATCGGCCCCACCGACCTCGCCCAGAACCTCGGCGTGCTCGGCACGCCGGCGCAGAAGCCCACGCTCCTGGAATACCGGCAGCGCCTGGCCGCGGCGGCGCGCAAGCACGGCAAAGCGGTGGCCATGCTCACCGACAGTGTGGAGGGGGTGCGCGAGATGATCGCCCTCGGCGCCACCATCATCAACTACGCCTCCGATGCGGCCGTCCTCCGTGGAGGCTACGCGGCCATGGTGGCGGCCGTCCGGAGCGCGCGATGAAGCACAGCACCGGCCGCATTCTCACCACGCACACGGGAAGCCTGCCCCGGCCCGCCGACCTCACCGCCACCCTCGAGGCGCTCGACGCGGGTGCTGCCCCCGAGACGGCCGCCTTCCAGACGCGCGTGCGCGCGGCGGTGGGCGAGATCGTGCGCAAGCAGGTCGCGGCCGGCGTCGACCTGGTGAGCGACGGCGAGCAGGGCAAGGTCGGCTACTCCACCTATGTCCGGCAC
>Ga0075423_10003618_pt1 | contig 14249 bp, 13 predicted proteins | sample SoiMethybrSBSTD2_FD_80114 | JGI IMG/M metagenome (GOLD analysis project Ga0075423, IMG submission 80114) | Bulk soil microbial communities from a Populus tree surrounding site in Tennessee, USA - Soil MetaG P. TD hybrid SBSTD2 | ecosystem: Environmental > Terrestrial > Soil > Tree plantation...
CGTAGAGCGGAGGCTTCAGCCTCCGCGGACGCCCCGCACACGTAGAGCGGAGGCTTTAGCCTCCGCGGACACGCCGCACACGTAGAGCGGAGGCTTCAGCCTCCGCGGACACGCCGCACACGTAGAACGGAGGCTTTAGCCTCCGCGGACACGCGCAGGCTGAAGCCTGCGCTCTACGGCGTGAAACCAGCACGGTCGAACAGGACTTCGATCAGCTCGTCGCGACTACAAACTCCCGAGCCCCAATAGGGATACTCGCGGAGAGTCGATACGAGCCCGGCTCGGATGGGATTGTCCAGAAGGTAGCGAATTACCTTGGAACGATCTTCGTCTTGTCGCAACACGTGATCGTAGAAACCGCCTTGCCACAACCGAAGGTGAGTCGCGGTTTTGTGTGCATACCCCGACGCCTGCTTCCATCGACTGACGAATTTCTGGAGATCGCTCTCGGTCGACGTCGCGGTGACCAGCGCGTGGACATGGTCAGGCATGAAGCAGTACGCGGTAACTTCAAACTCGTACTCGCTCGCATGTTTCAACAGCGGCGTACGGGCTCGTTCCACGGTAGGTTCGTCGACGAACCAGTGTCGTCGCGATGCGGTGCAGAGTGTCAGTGAATACTCGCATTCGCCCCGATAGGAGAAGCCGTCGAGGCGCGGCGCTGCGTGTACACCCATGACGAGGATGTTCGCAACAGGCATGCCGTGATGTGTCCGTAGAGCGGAGGCTTCAGCCTCCGCGGACACCCCGCAAACGTAGAGCGGAGGCTTTAGCCTCCGCGGACGACGCGCAGGCTGAAGCCTGCGCTCTACGATGGAATCCGGCGGCCGCGCAGGCTGAAGCCTGCGCTCTACGATAGGAATTCCGGCGGCCGCGCAGGCTGAAGCCTGCGCTCTACGATAGGAATCCGGCGGCCGCGCAGGCTGAAGCCTGCGCTCTACGACTCAAAACACGCGTAGCAAAGACGGCAAGGACCAGACAAGGAGCACCCCCGCCGCGACCAGGCCGGCCGCGATCTGGACGGGTTCCATCATGTCCAGCGGCGCCTGTACTTTGCGCTCCACTTCCCAGCGGCGCAGCATCTGCGCTTTCACCCACAACAGATCGGCCTCGGGCATGCGCGCCGTTTTCGGCAGCGGTAGCCCTGCCACTCTCGTCATGTAGGTCGAGAGCTGCTCCTCGTCCTTGGGCACGTCGCGATTCAACCAGTTCATAACACCCTCGCGACCACTCCGGCCGTCGTCAGCAAACGCTTCAACTTCGCGCGCGCGCGGAACAGCAGCACTTTCACGCTGCCGCGCGCGAGACCCAGCGACTCGGCAATCTCCTGATGATTGTCGCCTTCGACGTACGCCAGCCACAGGATCGCCCGCTCGCGTGGGGCCAGCGCGGCAAGCTCGCGCGACACGGTGTCGTCATACTCCGCGTCGACATGCATATCGGGGCCGCGCAATCGCTCGAGCCATGAGGCCTCGCGCGATGCACGACGCCAGCGGTCTGCCATCAGGTTGCCAGCGATCTTGAACACGTATCGGCGAAATCCCTGGTCGTCATCCGCATCGATGTCCGCTCCGATGATGCGGCAGAACGCTTCCTGCACGATGTCGTCGGCGTCAGCGGCATGACCGGTGACGCGATACACGTAGGACCAGACGTCACGCTTCGTGCGCTCGTAGAACGCAGCGAACGATCGCTCGTCGAGTCGCGCCACCTGCTAGACGGTCTCACCGGATTCGCGCGGCGACGTCGACGTGCGCTTCGCGAGCAGCCCCATCTGCCACGACAGCAGATAGGTCATGATCGTAGACACGAGGAGCCCCGCTCCCACGGCCGCGGTGACAGTGGCAGTCACGACCAATCCGTCGCTCGCCTCGATCGAGAAGGTCCGCTGATCGGTCAGAATGAACAGCCCGATGCCAAGCGCCAGCAGTACGAACCCCAACTGCAGCGACTTGAGGATGCGTATTTGCGGCGAGCCCGTCTCGGTGGTCGACAATGAATCCATGAAGCGTCTCCCTGCATCGCTGGCGAAGAAGTCGCCGAATTCCTTGGCCGACCCGATGCGGTCGAGCAGCCGCCCGTGAAACTCGGTCACCGTCTTGGTCTGGGATCGTCGGCGGAAGCCTTCGACGATGGTGTAGACGATGAATCCGACCAGGAAGAACGCCGCGGGCACGATGATGATCTCTGATTGCATTCCGCTTCTCCTGACGCCATGGCGGAGCGTCTACGATACACAACGCCGGAGACGCCGGCGCGGTTAACGGCGTCATACGCACTAGGATCGAGCTATGCCGTCCTCCGTCATTGCCTCTGCCGTCCGACTGCCGACTGGAAAGTTTCTGGGCGCTCTCAAGGGCTTTGCCGCCCACGACTTGGGTGCTCTGGTCGTTCGCGAAGCCGTCCGCCGCGCGGGGATCGAGGCGAGCGTGGTGCAGGAATGCATCATGGGCAACGTACTCGCAGCCGGACAGGGCCAGGCGCCTGCCCGTCAGGCGGCACTACGCGGCGGCCTCGATGAGTCGGTGTCGGCGCTCACCATTAACAAGGTCTGCGGGTCAGGTCTGCAGGCGGTGATGCTGGCCGATCAAGGTATTCGTGCCGGCGACATGGATGTCGTTGTTGGCGGCGGCATGGAGTCGATGAGCAACGCGCCGTATCTGCTCACCCGCGTGCGCGAGGGGCTGCGCATGGGCAACGGTCAGATCATCGACTCGATGATCGGCGACGGACTCTGGTGCAGCTTCGAGCAGTGGCACATGGGAAACGCCGGCGAAGTGATCGCCGCCGACTACTGCATCGGACGCGCGACGCAGGACGAGTATGCGCTCGAGAGTCAGCGCAAAGCCGCCGCGGCGGCCGAGGCAGGACGCTTCGCGGCCGAGATCCTTCCGGTCTCGATTGCGCAGAAGAAGGGCGATCCGATCGTGATCGCGCAGGACGAGTCGATCCGCGCAGACTCAACGGCGCAGGGACTCGCGGCTTTGGCACCAGCGTTCAAGAAAGACGGCACCGTCACCGCCGGCAACGCGCCGCCGGTGAACGATGGCGCCGCAGCGCTCGTCGTCATGTCGGACGCACGCGCCACGCAACTGCACGTCGCGCCGATCGCGCGCATCGTCGCGCAAGCCTCGAGCGGCCTGGCACCGAAGTACGTCCTCATGACGCCGATCGAAGCGATCCGTCGCGTGCTCGCCAAGACCGGATGGTCGATCGATCAGGTCGACCTGTTCGAGATCAACGAGGCGTTCTCGGTGCAGATGGTCGCCATCCTGCGCGAGCTCGGGATCGATCCCGCGAAGGTGAACGTGAACGGCGGCGCCGTCGCCTTGGGCCATCCGATCGGCGCCAGCGGCGCGCGCATTCTCACCACCCTGCTGTATGCGCTTCGGCATCGCAACGCATCAAGGGGCATCGCTGCGCTCTGCCTCGGGGGCGGCAATGGAGTCGCACTCGCGGTCGAGATGATCCACTGACCACGAGCACCAGAGCCACCAGAGGCTCGCGAATGGAGCTAACTGGTCACTCACGTTTATGTGCGCGTGTGGCGGCGTCGGCGTGCGGCCGGCGCACAGGGCGAGAGACACGCAGGAAAACAAGCACCACGCGATTGACTCTGTTAGTCAAAGGCACTGATCAAATCCTGCTGAAAACGGGCTGCCCCGAGGTGGCGTTTTCTGCGGACTACGGTCGGTCGAGGCGAAAGTGGGTCTCGCCTGTAACTCATTGACATCACAGCTATCAAGCCAGACTGCCTTCACGGATTTTCGCTTGACTTTCGTGCGGCACACTCCTAGGATCTACCGCGGCTGTGACCTCCTGTGTCACACCACCACGCGATCCTGCTGGTGGACCCGATGAACCGCGTCTCGCGCGCCTGATCAAGCGACTCCGCGCGAGACCTTGCTGACGTGGGAGACGCCTCTGGCGATCGCCGAGGATCGTCACCGCCCCGTCAAGGAGATCGCATGCCGCTCGACGATCTGAAAGAACGCACCAAGGCCCTCGACATAGCCGTCGGTCAGATTGAGAAACAGTTTGGCAAGGGCTCGATCATGCGCCTCGGACAACGCGGCGCAATCGCGCCGATGGAGGTAATCTCCACCGGCGCCATCAGCATCGATTACGCCCTCGGCATCGGCGGCCTGCCTCGCGGCCGCGTGATCGAGATCTTCGGTCCTGAGTCCTCAGGCAAAACCACGCTCGCGCTGCAGGTCATCGCCGAAGCGCAGAAAACCGGCGGCATGGCCGCCTTTGTCGACGCCGAACACGCCCTCGACGCGCAGTACGCACAGAAGCTCGGTGTCGATCTCGAAAACCTACTCGTGTCGCAGCCCGATCACGGCGAGCAGGCGCTCGAGATCACCGAAGTGCTCATCCGGTCCAACAGCGTCGACGTCGTCGTCGTCGACTCGGTTGCCGCACTCGTGCCCAAAGCGGAAATCGATGGCGAGATGGGCGAAGCACAGATGGGTCTGCAGGCGCGGCTCATGTCGCAGGCGCTGCGCAAGCTCACCGGTGTCGTCTCGAAATCGAAAACGACGCTGATCTTCATCAACCAGCTGCGCGAGAAGATCGGCGTAATGTTCGGCAACCCCGAAACCACCACCGGCGGCCGCGCGCTCAAGTTCTACGCTTCGGTGCGCATCGACATCCGCCGCATTGCCAGCATCAAGGACGGCGATCAGATCATCGGCGGCCGCACGCGCGTGAAGGTGGTGAAGAACAAGGTCGCCCCGCCCTTCCGCGAAGCCGAGTTCGATGTGATGTACGGCGAAGGCATCTCGCGCGAAGGCGATCTGATCGACCTCGCCGTCGAGAAGCGCATCGTCGAGAAGAGCGGCGCGTGGTTCGCCTACGCGGGCGAGCGCCTCGGCCAGGGACGCGAGAACGCCAAGCAGTTCCTCAAAGAAAACCCCGACATCCGCCGCACGATCGAAGATCGCGTGCGTCGCGAGCTGGGGCTGGTGAGAGAAGCCGACGTCGTTACTGTTTGATGTCGGAGGGAACGGAGGATATTCACACGGAGGAACGGCGGTACCGGAGAAATGTGATCTAAGAGATCTCCGTTTCCCCCGTTCCTCCGTGTGATCTTTCCTCGTTTCCTCCGTCTCCCTCCGTTCCCGCTTTCCCACCGCGTCTCACTACGAACACTTTCGTATTGACACTACGAAGGTCGTCGTAGACAATCGGCGTCGTGAAGAACCGACGCAAGCCGACCGACGCCGAGATCGCGATCCTGCGAGTGCTGTGGGCGCGTGGGCCGTCCACCGTTCGCGAAGTCGCCGAGGCGATGGGACGCGAGGGTGCCTACACCACCGTCCTCAAGCTCCTCCAGATCATGACCGACAAGGGACTCGTGCGCCGGGATGAGTCGGCACGGACGCACGTCTACACGGCCACGGCGTCCGAAGATCACACCAAACGGCAGCTCGTCGCCGATCTGCTCGACAAGGTGTTCGAAGGATCCTCGGCCAAACTCGTCCTGCAAGCGTTGTCGACGCGAACCGCCTCACCCGAGGAGATCGACGAGATCAGAAAACTGCTGGACGCTCAGCGCCGAGGCCGCCGATGAATTCGATCGATGTGGCTGGTTTGACTCTCCTGCACTTCGTCTGGCAGGGCACGATCATCGGCGTCGCTACGAACGCGCTCCTGCAGATCTTGCGCCGCCGGTCACCGCAGGTTCGCTATGCCGCTGCGTGTGCGGCACTAGTGCTGATGCTGGCAGCGCCAACCGCTACAGTGCTCAGGCTGGCGGGCACGACAGCCACCGCGCCTCAGACGCCGTCCGGTGTCGCCACCGTGCGCTCTTCTGAAGACGCGCCGCCATTTCGTGGCACCGATTCACATCGAGATGCAGCTGCTGAACCGATTGCCACACCTGCCCCGATGCCGACGTCATGGCTCACGATCATCGTCGCGAGCTGGCTCGCTGGAGTGTTCGTCCTCGCCGCGCGCGTTGCCGCATCGTGGTTGTCGGTGCAGCGTCTCCACCGTACTGCGCTCGTCTCGGCACCGTCGCGATTCATCGCTCACGCCGCGAGTCTCTCTGTGCGACTCGGTCTGCATCGCGTAGTGCGCGTCGTCGACTCGATCGACGTCGATACACCGACGGTCATCGGATGCTTGAAGCCGGTTGTCCTGCTGCCGCTGGCGGCGATGGCGACGCTCACACCCGCACAAGTCGAAGCCATCCTCGCTCACGAGCTCGCGCATATCCGACGGCACGACGGCCTCGTCAACCTGCTGCAGATCGCCGCGGAGACAGTCCTTTTCTATCACCCGGCTGTGTGGTGGCTATCGTCGCGAATACGCACCGAGCGCGAGCATTGCTGCGATGAGATCGCGACCTCGATGTGCGGCGACGCCATGACGTATGCCGAAGCGCTGGTGGAGCTCGAACGATGGCGCACCGACACCGCGGCGCTCGCGCTGACGGCGACCGGCGGTCCACTCCTCAGCAGAGTCCGTCGCATTCTCGGCCTGCCGTCCGACGAGGTGTCGCGCTCATCCGCCGCGGTGACGCTCGTGGGCATCGTCGCCATCATCCTGTGCCTGGTGGGTGCGAACTACTACTTGCGCGCCGCACAGGATCCGCCGCTCACGCAAATCGATTCCACTGATGCTGCGTCGTGGCAGGTGGTCTTCAGTCACCACGACTCGCAGATGCGTTTCATCGGGTTCCGAGGACGCGATCTCGTTCGATTCGCCTATCAGGTCCCGTCGGCCCGCGTCATTGGCGGTCCGAGCTGGATGGACGAAGAGATCTTACGTCTCGTGGTCGCTCTGGATCACATGCCGGGCGCCGACGAGATGCCGGACGTCGTCCGCCGGTTGCTCGAAGATCGTCTGCAGCTGCAGACGCACGTCGAGCAGCGCAACTTTCCGGTGCGAGCGCTCACGGTCGCCCACGCCGACGGCAGCCTGGGTCCGAACCTCGTTCGGTCGACGACCGATTGCTTCGATTTCGACGAGTGGGTGGCTTCGGGTCAACCTCCGCGTCAGCTTCCGCCGGCGATGCCGCGGCAAGTGGTGTGCGGCGAGGAAAGGCACGACACGCCGATCGGGCATCATTCGTACATCGCGATCACCATGCCGCGGCTTGCCGACGAACTCCGGCACGCCGATAGCTGGCTGACGGCGCCAGGGCAGCACACGCGCGAGATCGTCGATCGCACGGGCCTTCCGGGCCGCTACGACGTCGACTTCGAATCGCTGGTGCCGGCTGCGGCACTGATGGCTCGGTATCCGATGCTCACGAATATCTTCGAGCCACTGGGCTATCCTCCGCTGCCGCGCGCACTCGAAGACCAACTCGGGCTGCGTCTCGTCGAAACGGAAGCACCGTTCGACGTCATCGTGATCGATTCAGCAGAACGGCCGATCCCATGAAGCACATCGCTTGCGGCGCATCCGCCCTCTTGCTCGCCCTCACCATCGTCGTTGCACAAGAACCGTCTGCGCCGCTCGACTACGTCGCATCGGTCAAGCGGAACACCGCAGGCGGAGGGCTGATTCGCATCATGCCGGGCAACATCTCGGTGACCGGAATGCCCGCCGGGATGCTGGTCCGTCTCGCGTACGGTCTCCAGGATTTCCAGATGACTGGCGGGCCGGGCTGGCTCTTTTCCGATCGGTTTGACATCGAAGCCAAAGTCGAAGGCCCGATCTCGCAGGGCGGCCCGACCTTCGTGCAGACCGTGTTCCGTCAGCTCCTCGCGGATCGCTTCAATCTCAAAACGCACAAGGAAACGCGCGAGCTGCCGATCTTCGCCCTCGTGCTGGCGCGCAGCGATGGACGGCTCGGACCGAATCTCACTCGTTCCTCAGACGAGTGCGTGGCGATGATGACCACGCGTGGCCGCGGACCCAGTGGACCGGACGGTCGCGGCGGTCCGCCTCCCGACGGACGCGGCGGTCCTGCAACCCTCAACTTCGACGGTCCCGCTCCGTGCGGTGGGCGATTGGGCGGCATCGGCCGCCTTCGTGCCGGCGGCACCACGATCGAGCAGTTCGCCTCCGGTTTGCTGTCCGAACGCGCACAACGCGTCGTGATCGACAAGACCGGGCTGACCGGCTATTACGACATCGCGTTGACCTACACGCCGGCGCCGGATCAGCTTCCTCGAGGACTCGCGCCTCCCGGCGCTCCGCCACCGCCGATCGATCCGGATGGACCGTCGCTCTTTACCGCGATTCAAGAGCAGCTCGGATTGAAGCTACAAGATCAGCGGGGACCGGTGGAGATCTTCGTCATCGACTCGATCGATAAGCCGACAGAAAACTGATCGCGGGCGACGGGGTAACGGGGTTGATTCAGACGGAGGTAACGGGGGGTAGAGGGACGATTTGATCTACAGATCCCCGTTTCCGCCGTTTCCCCCGTGTGATCTCCTCGTTCCCCCGTGTGATCGTTCCCCCGTTCCCTCTCTTATCGATAGCCCGCCGCCTGCAACTCGAAGAGCTGCGCGTAACGCCCATTGGCGCGCAGCAATTCTTCGTGCGTGCCGATCTCTTTCACGTGACCATCGGCGATCACCGCGATCCGATCGGCGATGCGCACGGTCGAGAAGCGATGCGAGATGACGATGCCGATGCGGCCTTTGAGATTCTCTTTGAGCTCGGCGAAGATCGCCGCCTCGGCCTCGGGATCGAGCGACGACGTGGGTTCATCGAGAATCCAGATGTCGGCGTCGCGATACATGATGCGGGCGAGCGCAAGACGCTGCCACTCTCCTCCTGACAGATCGTGACCGCCCTCGAACAGCCTGCCGACTTTCGAGTCGAGTCCCTTCGGCATTTTCTTCAGCAGCCACTCGCTGCGCGCGTCGCGAAGCGCTTCCATCACGCGCGTGTCTTCGACCGGACCGTCGGGCCGGCCCATGACGACGTTCTCGCGGACCGAGAACTCGTAGCTGGCGTAATCCTGAAACAGCACGCCGATGCGACTGCGCAACTTCTCCGGATCGACCTCCTTGAGATCGATACCACCGACGCGTACGTGTCCAGCATCAGGGTCGTAGAAGCGCAGCAGCAGCTTGACCAGCGTGCTCTTGCCGGCTCCGTTCTCGCCGACGAGCGCGACCAGTTCGCCGCTGCGAACATGCAGCGACAGATCGGCGACCGCGGGCTCGGTGCCGCCTGGATACGTGAAGCTGACGCGATCGAATTCGATGCCATCAGCGAGCGACGAAGGCAGCGTGTGCGGGCGGCCCGGCACCGGCACGAGCGGACCGATGCCGAGGAACGAGAAGTAGTCGTCCAAGAACGTCGTGTGCTGATCGACGGAGATAAACGTGCCCGAGATGTTCGACAGCGTTCCCGACAGGGCGGTGAAGGCGCCGATGACGAGCACCACACCGCCGGGATCGATCGAACCGGCCAGGCCTCGGGCGGCGACGAACAGGTACGCCATCGCCAGCGTCGTGCCGGTGATGAAACCCGACAGCAGCGAGGTCCGCGTAGCCAGGCGATACATTTTCGCGCGCTCGGTGAAGAGATCCTCGGAGAGGCGGCGATGCCGTCCGACCAGGTAATCGGAGAGTACGTAGGCGCGGATCTCCTTCGTCGTCCGCGGCTGCACCAGCAGATCGCTGACATAACCGCGCTCGCGCTCTTCGGGTGTCTCGTTGTAGAAGAACTCGTACAGTTTCGCGGTCACCCGCCGCTCGAGCGCGAGCGACAGCACCGCGGCTGCCAACGCGAGGACCACGAGCAGCCAGTGCAGGCTCGCCAACAGCGACGCCATCAGCACAATCGTCACGATGTTGCCCGAGAGACCGAGCACCGACCACGTCAGATCGCCTGGCCGCCACGACACATCACGTTTGGCGCGCGCGAGGCGATCGTGCCAGTCGGAATTGTCGAAGTGGCCGAGGTCGACCTTGGAGGCCTGAATCAGCAGCCGCCGCTCGGCCTCGAGCTCGACCCGGCGCACGAACAGATTGCGCCCATAACCCATGTAGGCACCGAGCGCGCGCTGCAGGCCGGCGGTCAGCCACAGCGCGACGACGATCGGCAGCAGGTCGCTCACCGAGAGTGCCCGGAGCCGGCCGTCGGCGATGCGATTGACGAGCGTCGCACCGAGATAGACGGAGATCGGCGGCATCGCGGCGCCGACGATGCCGAGCACAGAGAAGCGGATGAGCGATTGCGGCGACGCCGACCACGCCAGCGACAGACCCAGTCGCAGATTCTTCCGCACCCGCTGCGCGCGACTCGAGGCGAGCGCCGCAGGCGGTGGCGGGAGTGTTGCCGGTGGTGATTGGGCGAGCAACGTCACGGCTGCGGGTTGACGATCGGCAGCGTGCGCGGGGGCGTCTGACGCGGCCGATGGCCACCCAGCTTCAACGTGAGATCGATCAAACGTCCGGCTTTCAGTCCCCCAGGGAACTCATACGATCGCAGCCAGTGCAGCCCGGCGCTCACGGCGCATCCGCACTGCGAACAATCGGGATTGCCGCCGAAGAAGCACGGCTCTATCTTCGTCTTGAGATCCGCCGAGTAGTTGACCGACACGCGCGCAAACGTGCAGTGCTCCGGCGACGTCGGCGGCTTGGCGAAGGCGTGCTCGGCGCCGGCCGGCAGAATGAGTGCGGGGTACCTCCGCTTCAAGGCTGGCAGCTCGGCGAGCAGGCGGGCACGCGACTCCGCCGTCAAACGCTCGGCGCTGTGCTCGCCGCGCTGCGGCGTGTAGACGCTGAGCCAGATGCGCTCGATCTCCGGCCGCGTGGTCCAGAACTGCAGGTACTCGTCGAGATACCCGGGCCGCTCCATCATCTGGTTCGTGATCACCCAGCTGATGTCGGCTCTACGCCCGGCCAGGTTTTCGAGAATGCGATCGTACGTCGCCGGCGTACGCCGTGCATCGTGCTCGGGCTGCAGACCATCGATCGACACCGTGACCCTGGTGTGCTTGATGTCGTTCCACTCCTTCGGAAACGGAATGACGGCGCTCGTGACCACCAGCGCGTACACTCCCCAGTCGTCCAGTACCGGCAGAATGCGGCTCAACTCCTTGTGCCTGATGAGCGGCTCGCCGCCGACGAACGACACCTGCATCGGCCGATGCCGGCGGACGAGTTCGAGTACGCCGTCCACCAGCGCGTCGCCGCGCAGATCGCGCAGGCCTCGCAGCGTCGTGCCGCCGCCGAGATGATCGTCGCCGTACGCATAGCACCCGGGACAATGGAGCGGACACTCGCGCGTGATCTCGATCGACAGCAGTGGACTGTAGCCGCGCAGCAGAAGTCCCCAGGCGCTCAAGACCTTGGCAAGGTTGACCGGCTGACGAGGGACCATGATCTCTCTTATAGTCCCATCCGTGCACCTGGCAACATCGGGTCTTCCCCGGTGCCTCCGGCCCAGATCAGTTGACGCGATTGTCGGATGACGCTGCGATGTCAGTGCGCGGCGCCGGCGACGCTTCCGCTCCCAACGACTTCAGCAGTGCAATCGTGTCGTCGTTCTTGTCGCGCGCGCGCATCGCGGCATCGAGCGGAGTACGGCCACTTCTGTTCTTGATGTTGAGATTCGCTCCGTGCTGTGCGAGGAAGCGGATGATCGACGGCGAGCCCTGATTGGTTGTCGCGGCTAGATGCAGTGCGGTGTCGCCAGTGCCGTTGACGCCATTGAGGTCGATGCCCGACTCGACGGCAACGGCGATCGCCTCGAGTGCGGCCGCTTCGGTGACTCGCGCATCCTCGCCGCCATTGCGCCCGGCGCTTGCGGCAGCAGCCAGCAGAATCGGATTGTTACCGCTCTTCTGCGTGAGCTTCGGATCCGCACCGCCGGCAAGCAGGATGCGCATCACCGCCGCATCGCCGCCACGCGCCGCGCGCATCAGTGGTGTTGCCCCTTCGCCCAATCGGTTGTCGCCGCCGTCGTAGACGCGCTTGAGGACGGTGCCCTTCAGTCGTGCGTTGGGGTCGGCGCCAGACGCCAGCAGTTTCTTGATTGCTTCCACGCTGCCATCGATCACCGTTCGCGGCGGATCGGGTCGCCCGAACGTCGTCGCCAGCGTGTGCATGTCGACCGCGGCATAGAGGGGCGTCATGCCCTTGATGTCCGCGAGGTTTGGATTCGCACCCGTGTCGAGCAGCGCCGCCATCGCATCGTAGTGGCCGTTGATCACCGCGATGATGAGCGCCGACGTGCCCTCCGGATCCACCGCATTCAGATTGGCGTGCGCATCGGCTAACGCGCGAATGGCCTCGACGGCCCCTTCACGGGCAGCGAACATCGCCGCCGACCATCCGCCGCGAGGCAGCACGGTCTGGCCGACGTACGACACGCCCTCTTCCAGTCCAGTCAGCAAGACTCCGTTCTGTGTATGCGGGTACGCCGTGACGGTCGACATCACATTGAGATCGGCCCCGGCCTCTGCCAACGCATGAACCGCATCGGCGCGGTTGTAAGTGGCGGCCCAGATCGCAGCGGTCGTGCCCGTCCGAGTCTCTTTCGCGTCGATCGCATCGCCGGCGCCAATCAGCGTATCGAGTGCGTCGACCCGGCCGGTGCGCGCGGCGCGCATCAACAGCGTCTGATGATCGGGCAGCGTTGCTTCAGCCGTCTTGATCGAGGCGCCAGCCTTCAGCAGCGCGGCAATCATCGGCGCGTCGCCATTGTCGGCGGCGAGCGACAGCGGCGTGACGCCGTAGCGGTTTGCAGCGTTCACGCCCGCGCCCGCTTTGATGAGTCGCGCAGCGGCTTGCAGATCCCGGCTGCGCGCCGCGCGATGTAGATCAGTCGTGCCGTCGGTATCTGTCGACGCGAACGCGCCGACCGCCGCGAGAACGACGGCGCAGACAGCCGCGAAGAAGCCGCGGATTCTCATCTCACGCAAACAGATCGATCGTTCCAGTGCTATGCCCGAGGTGGTCGAGATCGATGCCGTACTTCTGGGCGACGCTCACCCACAGGTTGCCGATTTGCGTCTGCTTCGGTAGGCCGATGTGACGGTTGCCTCGTCCGAGGCCGCCGCCGACCGCGACCATCGGCAGCGGGTCGATGGCGTGAACGTTGGAGTTGGCCATGCCGCTGCCGTAGAAGATCATCGAGTGATCGAGCAGCGAGCCTTCGCCATCCGGCGTCGCGCGCAGTTTCTCGAGGAGCCTCGCCACCAGCTGCAGACAGTAGACGTTGATCTTCGCGTTGTTCGCCACCTTCTCGGCCTTGTCGCCGTGATGCGAGACAACGTGCCACGGATCGCCGATGCCGATCTGGGAGAACGTCCGCTGACTGCCCTCTCGCGACATCATGAACGTGAACACCCGCGTGAGGTCGGCTTGAAATGCCGCGGCCAGCAGGTCCGTCATCAGCGCCGCATGCGTCTCGAACGAATCGGGAATGCCAAGCGGCTTGTCGGCAAAGCTGATATCGGATCGCTGCTGCAACTCGGTGCGCTGAATTCGGCGCTCGATCTCGCGCACGTCGTCGAGGTAGTCGGCGACTTTCGCGCGGTCGTGCACGCCCAGACGCGACTGCAGTGCCCGTGCTTCGGCCACGATGGCGTCGAGGATGCTGCGATCCTCGCGCAACTGCCGCTGGCGTTCGGATTGCGACGAGGCGTCGCCGAACAGCCGCTCGAAGGCGACGCGTGGGTTGATCTCCATCGGCAGCGACGTCGTCGGCGATGACCACGCAATCGAATTCATGTAGGCGCAGCTGTAGCCAGGCGTGCAGCCGCCGACGTAGCCGGTGAAGTCCTCGGTCGCGAACTCGATCGACGGGAACGGAGAGCCCTGCCCGATATGCCGGGCGAGAATCTGGTCGATGGTCGTGCCGATCTCGTAATCCTCGGCCTCGGTGTGCTTCGGCACGGCACCGCTCAGCCATCCGCATGCCGCGGCGGCATGCATCTCGGCCTGTGTGCCCGCACGACGCAAGTTGCTGATCACCACCATCGAGTCTTTGAACGACTCGAGCGTCTTGAGCGTCGGCGAGAGCTCGACGTTCGCACCGGCGGCGGCCGGCGTCCACGACGCCATGTCGGCGCCGTGCGGAATGTAGATGAAGCCGGCGCGCGGAGTGCGAGCGGATGTCTGCGCCAGCGCGGTGCCAGCCGGGATCATCGCGTCGAGCAGCGGCAGCGCCACGGTGGCGCCCACGCCGCGAAGGAACGTCCGACGCGGCAACGACATCTTGGTGATGATCATCGATCGGTCCTGTTAGGGCGGGAACGGGGAAAACATGACACGGGGGAAACGGTGGAAGCGGGGATCACCAAATCAAAATCCCATTACCCC
>Ga0075423_10003619_pt1 | contig 14249 bp, 14 predicted proteins | sample SoiMethybrSBSTD2_FD_80114 | JGI IMG/M metagenome (GOLD analysis project Ga0075423, IMG submission 80114) | Bulk soil microbial communities from a Populus tree surrounding site in Tennessee, USA - Soil MetaG P. TD hybrid SBSTD2 | ecosystem: Environmental > Terrestrial > Soil > Tree plantation...
ACATGTGGCAGGGCGACCTGGCCGACTCGGTGCGGCTCTACCCGCTCGGGCCGGCGCTGTTCCTGGGCACCGTACTGGGCGCCGGCGGGTTGGTGGGCGGGGCGATCACCGGGCGCACCTTCGCGCCGCGGCTGACCCCTCTGCAGTGGCGGCTGGTCTGGATCGGCTGGATCAGCTCCGTGCTCTTGAGCTGTGCGCTGAAGGTCTTCGTCCTCGGTAACTAGCGTCAGGCGTCTGGGTCCTGAGGACTGGCAGCTCTACCGCCGCGTTCGCCTCGACGCGCTTCGGGATGCCCCGTACGCCTTCGGCTCGACGCACGAGCGCGAGCTGCGCTTCGACGACGCGCCGTGGCGGAGGCGAGTGACCGAGCGCGCGCGGTTTGTCGCCGAGGTCGGCGGTGTAGTCGCCGGCACCGTGAGCGGCGGCGACGGGGAGGTCAACGGCGCGGCGGCGATGACGGCCATGTGGGTCGATCCACGCTTCCGCCGCCAGGGCGTGGGCGACGTCCTGGTCAAGCGCCTGCTGGAGTGGGCGAGGGACGAAGGTTATCGACAGATGTTCCTCTGGGTCACCGAGGTGAACGCCGGCGCACAGCGGCTTTACGAGCGCAACGGGTTCACCCGGACCGGCGCCAGCCAGGACGTGCGTCCGGGCGAGCTCGAGCACGAGATGTCTAGGAGCCTTCGATGAGCCTCGTCACGACGGGATAGACGTAGTCGACACGCTGCGCCGCGTTGCCGGGGTCGATCAGGTCGTGGGTCAGGTGGTCCGCGGCCGGGAACTCGAACGTCTCGATGGCGGCGCCGTGGCGGCGCCAGGAGTCGATCAGCCTGTACGTAAAGCGGTTGTCGAGGCGAGGCTCGGCCGCGTTGGTGACGACCGCGATCGACTTCGCGCGCGGCGCCTCTTTGCCCGCCGCCCGCGTCAGCTCGCGGCCGCAGTCGAACAGCGCCGCGTAGGCGTGAGTCGCAAAGCGCGGGTAGCCGTACGGCGGTCCGAGCGAGTCCCTCCGCTTGCCGTCCCACCACACGTAGAAGTTGGGAAGCATCTTGGCGGCCTCGCTCATCGCGGTCAGCACCGGACCCGGAATGGGGCGCAGGCCGAGCATGGGCGCGATGAGCACCGCGCGCGCGATGTCCTCGCGTCGCTGCGCAAGCAGGCCGGTCAGGATGCCGCCGAGGGAGAGGCCCGCGACCGTGAGCCGCTCTCCCAGGCCTCCTCCGACGTCGGCGGCGCGGTTCGCCACGGCGATCAGATGGTCCGCGCGGAGCTCGGCGATGGAGGTGTTCAGGCGGTCGGTGTAGCCGTGACGCGGGTAGCGCGGGATGACCACGTTCCAGCCGCGCTCGAAGAACTGGCGGCCGAGGGCGTCGAACTGCTGCGGGCAGTTGGTGAAGCCGTGCAGGAGGACGAGCGCGTTATCCGTACGCAACCCGTGCGTGTACAGGCGCGTGTGGCACTGCGGGTTGACGTTGGGGCCGTCGAGGTCTTTTAGGCCCTGCGCGATCTGCACGGCCTCGGAGTAGTCGGCATGCAAGGATTAGAGAGTGTCTGCCCCCCACAATTCCTCGCATCTTCGCGTCCTAGGCGGGCGGGCGCCTACGGCGCTGAAGCCGGCGTCAGGGGGCCCGGCGCTCACTCGTCGCGCACCTCGAGTGCGCTCCTCGTCGCGCCACCCCTTCCTTGGCTCCGCCCGCCGATGCCGCGAATCTGCGTCGGAATTTGGAGGTCAGACACTCTGCGATGGATTTTGAACTGACCCAGGAGCAGCAGGCGATCCGCGACACGTGCCGCGACTTCGCTCGCGAGGTGATCGCGCCCGCGGCGGAGGAGCTCGACCGCGAGCATCGGTTCGGGTACGACGTCGTGCGCCAGATGGGTGAGCTCGGGCTCTTCGGCCTGCCGTTCCCCGAGGAGGCGGGAGGCGCGGGCGCCGACTTCCTCTCCCTGTGCATCGCCATCGAGGAGATCTCGCGCGCCGACGCGGGCGTCGGCATCACGCTCGAGGCCGCTGTGTGCCTGGGGTCGGCGCCGATCCACGAGTTCGGAACGCCCGCGCAGAGGGAGAGGTGGCTGCCCGACCTGATCGCGGGCCGGAAGCTGTGGTCGTTCGGCCTGACAGAGCCCGAGGCCGGGTCGGACGCAGGCGCGACCAAGACGCGCGCCGAGCAGCGCGACGGCCGGTGGGTGATCAACGGCGCCAAGCAGTTCATCACCAACTGCGGGACGGACATCTCCGCGGGCGTGACCATCACCGCGGTGACGGGTCGGGAGAAGGACGGTGAGCCCGAGATCTCCGCCCTGATGGTCCCGACCGGCACGCCTGGCTATCACGTCCTTCCGTCCTATCGCAAGCTCGGCTGGCACTCGTCGGACACGCACCCGCTGTCGTTCGAGGGCTGCGAGGTGCCGGCCGAGAACCTGCTCGGAGAGCGAGGTGGGGGCTACCGCCAGTTCCTGCGCACTCTGACGGGCGGCCGGATCGCGATCGCGGCGCTGTCTGTGGGGGTGGCGCAGGCGTGCCTGGACGCGTCGCTGGCGTACGCGAAGGAGCGCCGGACCTTCGGGGAGCCGATCTCGAAGCACCAGGCGATCTCGTTCAAGCTCGCCGACATGGCCATGGAGACCGAGGTGGCGCGGACGATCGTGTACCGGGCGGCGGCGGCCTACGGGCGGGAGGGGGCGGAGACGACGGACGAGGTGCGCATGCTCGCCGCGATGTCGAAGCTGTACGCGTCGGAGGCGTCCAAGCGGGCGGCGGACAACGCGGTGCAGATCCACGGCGGGTACGGTTTCATGGAGGACTACCCGGTCGCGAGGTACTGGCGAGACGTGAAGGTCAACGAGATCGGGGAGGGGACGTCGGAGGTGCAGAGGATGCTGATCGCGCGATTGCTCGGGGCTTAACGCCGGGTTCGTCTTAGCATCTGCCGGAATGAGCGTCACCGGGGCACCCAGCCCCGCCAAACCGACCGGTTCGAGCGAGCGGCGGCCGCTGACCGTGCTCTTCGCCGACCTGGCCGGCTCGACAGCGATCGCCGAGCGGATGGACCCCGAGGATTGGACGGCGCTCGTCGGCGAAGCCTTCGCGCGGCTGAACCGGACCGTCGACCGCTACGGAGGCACCGTCGCCCGGCTGATGGGCGACGGGGTGCTGGCCTTCTTCGGCGCTCCGGTCGCCCACGAGGACGACCCCGAGCGAGCGGTGCGGTGCGGGCTCGACATGGTCCAGGAGATCGATGAGCTCGGCGCCACCCAGCAGGCCGCGGGGGCGAGCGGCCTGCGCGTGCGCGTCGGCGTCAACACCGGTCCGGTCGTCGTCGGCGTGGTCGGGACCGACAAGGCCAGCGAGTACACGGCGATGGGGGACACGGTCAACGTCGCCGCGCGAATGCAGGCAAGCGCGCGACCCGGCAGCGTCCTGGTCACGGCTGCCACGCACCGGTTCGTCGCCGCACTGGTCGACGCCGTCGACGTCGGCCTGCTCGAGCTCAAGGGCAAGACCGACGCGGTGCACGCGTACGAGATCACGGGTCTGAAGCGCGGCGCAGTCCACACCAGGGGGCTCGCGGGCCTGCGCTCGCCGCTGATCGGCCGCGACGGCGAGCTTGCCCGGCTGGAGCAGGCCTTCGGCATCGCGCGGGCAGGCCAGGGTCGCGTCGCCACGGTCCTCGGCGAGCCGGGGATGGGCAAGAGCAGGCTGCTCGCCGAGCTCCGAGGCCGCGTCGAGCTCACCGATTCGTCGGCGCGCTGGGTCGAGGGCCGCTGTCTCTCCTACGGCGAGACGATGCCCCATCACCTGGTGCTCGACCTCGTGCGGTCACTGATCGGCGTCACGGCCGGGACCGACGAATCGCAGGTCGCGGATGCGCTGCAGAGCCGCCTGCGCGACCTCCTGGGCGACGATTGGCGCGAGGCCTACAGCTATCTCGGCCACCTTCTGTCGCTCACGCTCGATGCCGACATGCAGGCGCGCGTCTCGATGCTCGAGATCGAGACGATCAAGCGCTACGTGTCGTCGCTCGTCGCGGTGCTGCGCGCAGCCGGCGCGCGGGGTCCGCTGGTCCTGGTGTGCGACGACATCCACTGGGCGGACACTTCGTCGGTCGAGGTCCTGCAGCAGGTGATGACCTCGATCGCCGGCCTGCCGGCGCTGTTCATCCTCAGCTCGCGGGCGGAGCGCGCGTCGCCGGGTTGGCGGCTGGTCGCGGCGGCGAGGGATGTCTTCGGCGACGCCCTGACGGAGGTCCGTCTCGAACCTCTGTCCATGGATGCAAGTCGCGAGCTCGTGTCCAACCTTCTGACCATCGAGTCGCTTCCGGCCGACACGCGCGACCTGATCCTCACGCGGGCGGAAGGCAACCCGTTCTTCGTCGAAGAGGTGATCCGTATGCTCATCGACCGCGGCGCGATCGTGCGCGAGGGCGAGCGGTGGGTTGCGACCGACCGCGTCGCAGGCGTCGAGATCCCCGACACGCTGCACGGCTTGCTCCTCGCCCGCATCGACCGCCTGCCGCAGGAGAGCAAGAGGACGCTTCGCGTCGCGTCGGTCATCGGCAGGCAGTTCGCCGTCACCGTGCTCGAGCGCGTGCTGGAGCCGAAGCAGTAATGAGCGCGCGAGCCGAGCTCGGCACGCTCGAAGCCAGCGGCCTCATCCAGATCGCGGCGCTGCAGCCCGAGCTCGAGTATCTCTTTCGACACGCTCTCGTCCAGGAGGCCGCGTACGCGTCGCTGCTGAAGCAGGACCGCCGCACCCTGCACCTCGCCGCTGCCGAGGCCATCATCGAGCTTCATCCCGAACGCACGCGCGAGCATGCGGCTGTGATTGCGATGCACCTGGAGCAGGCCGGCGAGGCCGTACGGGCGGCGCAGCAATTCATCGTCGCCGGCGAGCACGCCCTCGAGCGCTTCGCCAACCGCGAGGCCGTGGCGTTCTTCGCTCGCGCCTTCGCTCTCGCCGGCGACTCCCAGCCGGACCTGCGGCTCCGTGCGGCGATCGGCGGCGCCAAGGCCGGCTGGGGTTATGAGTCGGACCCGCAGATCCACGCGCTCGAGCAAGCGATCGCGGACTCCGCAGGGGCAGACCCTCTGCACGTCACCGAGGCGTATTTCTGGATCGCGTTCCTCCGCAGGCAGCGGGGGGAAACGGCGGAATCGAGCTCCGAGCTCAGGCAGGCGCTGCAGCGCGGCGCCGAGATCAGCCGGACCCTGACCGATCCAACCGCGGCGGCGCTGCCGCGCGCGCTGATGGGCGCGTTCGTGGCCTTCATGGGCGGTCTTCGACAGGGTGCGCACGACATGAGCGAGGCGCTCGATCAGATCGAAGTCAAGGGCGATCCGGTGTCGATCGCGATGGTGTCGGACTTCCTCGGTATGACGTACTCCCGGCTCGGCGAGTTCGAGCTGGCGGAAGAGACGCTCGACCGGGCCGCACGCTTTGCGGGGGACGGGGACGCGATCGCGCGCGTGGACGTCGACATCTCGCGGTCGGCGCTCGCCCTGGAGCGCGGCGAGACGGACCAGGCCCGCGCGCAGGCACGGGATTGCTCCGATCGCGCGGAGGCCCTGGGGGCGTTCGCCTGCGTGGTGGCCGCGAACACCATGTTTGGCGCGGCGAGCCTCGCGCGCGAGGATGCACCTGGGGCGAGAGGGCGGCTGGAGCGCGGGAGCGAGCTGTCGCAGGTGACGAACATGGCGCCGATGCGCACGCTGATCCAGGGACTTCTCGGCTCGACCCGCGCACTGCTCGGCGACATGCCCGGCGGCGTGGCGGGATGGGACGCGGCGCTGGCGGACGCGCGGGCGATGGGCGACCGTTACGGCGAGGCGCAGACGCTGTGGGGCCGCGGGCGATTCTATGCGCGGAAGGAGGAGTGGTCGACAGCGCTGCCCGATATCGACCGGGCGGTGGAGCTGTTCGCGGGGATGGAGGCGAGGCCGGCGCTCGCGCGGGCGCTGCGCGACAGGGCGAAGGTGCTTCGCGGTGTCGGCAGGGTGGTAGAGGCCGAGGCGGACGAGACCCGCTCGATCGAGCTCGGAAACAAGCTCGGGCTCAGGGACATGCCTCCGGCCTAGTGCCCGTCTCGCACGAGATGGCCAGGCCGTGCGGAATCGGAGGTGGGAATTCGCGCGTTATCGCGATAACGTGCGGAATCTCGACCAGACCGGCGATCGCACTACCTGTAGACCCCGTTGTGGCCGAGGCTGTGCAGCCCGACGTTCGGGAAGTACGTGAGCCCGTGGTCCTCCGAGCCGACCGGGATGCGAGCGATCACCTCGCCGCTCGTTGTGTCGAACACATACACGGTCGCGTTGTAGCGCCCTGACGCCCACAGGCGCGAGCCGTCCGGGTTCAGCTGCAGCATGTCGGGGCTGCCCCCGCCCGGCATTCGCCACTTGGCGACGACGCTGCGCGTGGCGAAGTCGATCACCGAGATCGACCCCTCCAGGCGGTTCGACACGTACAGGGACCTCGTGTCCCGCGACACCTGCAGGCCATGCGCGCCACGGCCGGTGGGGATGAACTGGATCTCCTTCATCGCCACCGGGTCGACCACGGACACGCCCATCCGGCCCTGGTTGGTGACGTAGAAGACCGATCCGTCGGGGGAGAGCTTCACGTCGATGGGCAGACCGCCCACCCGTACGTAGCCGACCAGCGCCATCCTGTTGACGTCGACCTTGGCGACGACGCCGGAGTACTCGGTCGAGATCATGAAGTAAGAGCCGTCAGCGCTGAAGTCCAGGTGGTCCGCCCCCGGCCACGGGATGCTCACCGACCTCAACAGCTTCCATCCGTGGCGCCAGTCGCGGAACTCGACGCGCTGCAGCCGCTCGACCACGTCGACGGCCTTGGTGCCGTCCGGTGTGAAGTAGAGGTTGTAGGGGAACGGGATGTTGACCGTCCCCGACGGACGGCCGGTGTGAATGTCGAGCACCGTCAGGCTGCTCGACCCCTCTTCGTCAACGTACAGCGCGCTCATGTCCCACGCGGGCGCGATGTGGTGGGGGATGGCCCCGACCCTGTAGTGGTCGATGACCTGGTAGGTGGTCGGGTCGATGACGTCGACGGTGCCGGCCATGCTGTTGGGCACGTACACGCGCGGTTTCAGCTCGCACAGGGGGCACGGGACCGTGCCGGAAAGCGTGTTCGCGTACACGTTGAACTCGGGCTCGGGAAGGCTCGTCGGCTGCACGTCGGGCGGCGGGAGAAGCCGCGCCGGCTCCTGGTCGGAGGTCGTGGCGCTGCTGGAGACGACGGGCGGCGCCGTCCACACCACGGCGGTGACGACGGCCGCCGGGCTGACGACCGCGACCGCAAAGAGCAAGGCGAAAAAGATGCGAAAGGCCCGCGCCCTCAGGGCCCGGGTTGCGGCTCCCTCCTCACTCGTCCGGAAGATCTTCAAGCTTCGGCGTCAGCTCACAGACCCAGCGGCCGTCATCGAGGCGACGGATGAAACGGGAGTAGCCCTGGTTGCGAGCTACGTTGAGGAATTGCTCCTGGGTGATCAGCGTGCGAAGCCTCGCCAGGTCCGCGTAGGTGCTGTCGCGCATGATGCCGCCGACCACGCCGGCGAGCTCGCGCCACTGGCCTTCCGACAGCGGCTCGCCGTAGCCGGCGATGGTCACCAGCAGCGCCGCGGTGGCGCCGGTGATCGTGTCGGGGAGGATCTTCTCGCCCTTGGCGCGGGCGATGATCTCGCGCCCGGTGCTGATGATGTCGGCGATGCGGTCACGCCTGACGCCGATGATGTCGCGACCGCTTCCGACGGTCGTGCCCTCGAGATATCTCGGCCCTGCGTCCATTGTCAAGCCCACTATTCTAAGTAACGCCTGAGTTGGACCTCGAACTTGCGCCCGAGCACGCGAGCTTTCGAGCGGCGGTGCGGGAGCTGGCGCAAGAGGTGGTCCGGCCGCCGGCCGCCGAGGTCGACCGCGACCACCGGTTTCCAGCCGAAGCGGTCAAGGCGGCCGCCGAGAACGGGCTCATGGGAGTGCTCATCCCGGGCGACTACGGCGGGGCGGGCCTGGACGCCCTGGCGTTTGCGATCTGCATCGAGGAGCTCGCCCGCGCGTGCGCCTCGACGGCGGTGATCGTGGACGTGCACACCAGCGTCGGCACGGAGCCGGTCCTGCTGTTCGGCGACGAGGAGCAGAGGCGGCGGTGGCTGCCGCGCCTGGCGTCGGGGGAGCTGCTCGGGGCGTTCGCGCTGTCCGAGCCAGGCTCGGGCTCCGACGCCGCATCGTTGACGACGGCCGCGCGGCGGAACGGGGACGGCGGCTACGTCCTCAACGGCACGAAGACGTTCATCACCAACGCCGGCCGCGCGGGGCTGTACGTGGTGTTCGCACGGACCGGATCCGCCGAGGGGGCCTCCGGCGTGACCGCGTTCCTCGTCCCGGCGGACGCCCCAGGCCTGCGCGTCGGGCAGGTGTTCCACAAGATGGGGCTGCACGGCTCGCCCACCGGCGAGATCGTGCTCGAAGACGTCGCCGTGCCCAACTCCAACCGGCTGGGCGCGGAAGGCCAGGGTTTCAACATCGCCATGCGCGCGCTCGACTCCGGCCGCATCGGCATCTCCGGCCAGGCGCTCGGCATCGCCCAGGCGGCGGTGGACGAGGCCCGCGCGCTGATGCGCGAGCGAGGTCATGAACAGGGCGATGACTTCACCCTCGCGGACATGGCCGCGCGCGTGGAGTCCGCGCGCCTGCTCGCCTACCACGCGGCCTGGCTGTGCGGCGCGGGCAGAAAGTTCACGCGCGAAGCCTCGATGTCGAAGCTTCACTGCACCGACACCGCCATGCAGGTGGCGATCGACGCGCTGCAGATCGCGGGTGAGGACGGCGCGATCGACGGCAGTCCGTTCGAGCGCCACGTGCGCGACGCCAAGGCGCTGCAGATCTACGAAGGCTCGAACCAGGTGCAGCGGATCGTCATCGCGCGCGAATTGCTCCGGGCCGGATAATCGGGCTCGAGACATGGACTTCGAGTTCACGGCCGAACAGGTCGCGATCCGGGACACGATCCGCGAGCTCGTGCAGGATCGGGTCGCGCCGCGCGCGGCGGAGATCGACGCCAGGGCCGAGTACCCCGAGGACATCGAGAGGCTGTTCGCCGAGAACGGCATCCTGGGCATCCCTTTCCCGGAGGAGTACGGCGGCATCTCCGGGTCGAGCGTCACCATCTGCATGGGCATCGAGGAGATCGCCAAGGCGTGCGCGAGCTCGTCGCTGATCCTCGCCGTGCAGGCCCTGGGCTCGTATCCGATCCTCGTCGCGGGCACCGAGGAGCAGAAGAAGCGGCTCTGCCCGCCTCTCGCCTCGGGCGAGAAGGTCGCGGCCTACGCGCTCTCTGAGCCGGGCAGCGGGTCCGACGCCGCGGCCATGAAGACGCGCGCCAGGCGCTACGGCAACGAGTACGTCCTGAACGGGACCAAGCAGTTCATCACGCACGGCAACGTCGCCGGCACGCTGGTCGTCTTCGCGGAGACAGAGCCGGGCGACGGGGCCAAGGGCATCTCCGCGTTCGTGCTGGAGAAGGAGACCAGCCCATGGGCGGTGGCCAAGCTCGAGCACAAGCTCGGCATTCGCGGGTCACCGACGGCGCAGATCGTCCTCGAGGACGTCAAGGTGCCTGTGGCCAACAGGCTCGGCGAAGAGGGCGCCGGCTTCAAGCTCGCGCTCGCGGTGCTCGATCGCTCCCGCCCTGGGATCGGCGCCCAGGCGCTGGGCATCGCCGAGGGGGCGTTCGCCTACGCGCTCAACTACGTGAAGGAGCGGCATCAGTTCGGGCAGGCGATCGCGACCTTCCAGGGCATTCAGTTCATGCTCGCCGACATCGCCACCCAGATCGAGGCCGCGCGTCACCTCGTCTACCTCGCGGCGACGAAAGTCGACGGCAAGGCGCCGGACCTGACGAAGACCGCGGCCATGGCGAAGCTCTTCGCGTCCGACATGGCGATGAGAGTGACCACCGACTGCGTCCAGCTCCTCGGTGGCTACGGCTACATCGCCGACTACCCAGTCGAGAGAATGATGAGAGATGCGAAGATCACCCAGATCTATGAGGGCACGAACCAGATTCAGCGGGTCGTGATCGCGCGAGCGTTGCTGCGTTGAGCGCGGGTCCGGACCCGCAGCGGCCAGCGCCGCCTCCGCCCCCTCCGCCCCCACCGCCTCCTCCACCGGCGCCGCCGTACGGGGCGCCGGGGTACTACGGGCAGCCCGTATATGCGCAGCCGCGGCCGGGCGCACGGACCGAGGGCAAGGTGCTCGTGTCCCTGCTCGCCGGCATCTCGGGCGTGATCCTCGGCTTTCTCGGCCTCCCCGGCCTGTTGCTCGGCCCTGTCGCCTACTTCCTCGGCAGGTCGGCGGTCCGGAACATCGACGAGTCGAAGGGAACCCTCGGCGGGCGCAGCACCGCGGTCGCGGGTTGGGCGGTGGGCATCGCCGCGACCGCAATCGGCGCGCTCGCTACGCTCGGCTGGCTGACGTTCTTCCTCCTCGCGGTGTTCGGAACCCCGCCGGTCTAGCGCGCGATGGAGCGCATAGGCGACGCGTTCGTCTGGCCGTTCCGGGACCCGAAGTGGGTGGAGAAGGTCGTCATCATCGGCCTGATCAGCTTCATCCCGATCATCGGCACCATCAACGGGCTGGGCTGGATGCTCGCCTCGATCGACCGCCTGCGCGAGGGCAAGCAGGAGCTTCCGCCGGGGAACTTCGACCACCTCGGGCGGGGCGTGCTGCTCTTCGTCGTCTTCCTCGTCTACACCATCGCGCTGGTCGTCGTCGGCGGCGGGGTCCTCGTCCTCGCTGTCGTGCTGCTCACCGCCGGAGGGCAGGGCAACGGCAACGCGGCGCTCGAGTTCGTGGGCGTGGCGGTGATGCTGCTCGGGTTCGGCGTGATCGTGGTCGCGACGCTGGTCTTCTTCTTCGCGAGGCCCGCGGTCGTGCTCGCCACCGACCGCGGCGGCGTGGCCGCCGGGCTCGACGTGCCGTCGATCCTTCGCCGGATGCGCATGACGCCGACCAACACCCTGATCGCCGGCCTTATGCTTCTGGCCGCCGGTTTCATAAGCCAGCTCGGGTCATATGCGTGCGTGGTCGGACTCATCTTCACCATCCCGTACGCGCTGGCGATCGAGGCCTGGATCATCCGGAGTTACGAGGAGGGTCTCGATGTCGGACGTTCCGCCCCCGCCGCCGCCCCCGAGCGGTAACCAGCCTCCGCCACCGCCTCCTCCGCCACCGCCAGGAGGTGGCTACTCCCCGACACCCCCGCCGCCCCCGCCTCCTCCAGGCGGTGGGTACTACCCCCCGCAACCGCCACCGCCCCCTGGCGGCGGCTACGGCCCAGGCGGCTACGTGCCGCCGCCCCCCGGCGGCTACATGCCTGCGGGCGCCGGCTACGCGCAGCAGCGCACGGACGGCCTCGCGATCGCCTCCCTGATCATCGGCATCGTCTCCATCCTGTGCTCGATCGCGTGCCTCGGCATCGTCCTCGGCCCGACGGCCGCCATCATGGGGTTCATCTCCCGGCAGCGCATCTCCACCAGCGGCGGCGCGCTCGGGGGAGGGACGCTCGCGATCGTGGGCCTGATCCTGGGCATCATCGGCTTCGTGCTCGGGGTGGGCGCCTTCTTCTTCTGGATCTACGCCGGCTCGATCAGCAACAACACCGCCTCCGCCACGCCCTGATCCAGGTCGCGTAACCGCCCGCCGGGGTTAAGCGTTGTTAGAATCCCGGTGCTCATGTTCCGGGCCAGGCCGAAGAAGGCCAGGCGATCCCGCTATCGCGTCTCCTACCGCCTGACCAGGTCGGTGCCCGCGGCGATCATGTCCGTCGTGCTGCTGGCCGTCGTCATCGGGGCGACGCTCACGTACAAGCGCTTCGACGATTTCATCTCCGCGACCACGGGCCGGCACATCAACCCCATCGGCGAGGTGGTGCAGGCGGTCGACCCCTCGCCGGGCACCATCGCTTACAAGCTCAAGCACGGTCAGCGCGTCAACATCCTGCTGCTCGGCCGCGGAGGCTACGAGAACGACGCCCCCTTCCTGACCGACTCGATCATGGCCGTGAGCATCGACCCGAACACGAGCCGGGTGATGATGCTCTCGATCCCGCGCGACCTGGTCGTGCCGATGAACCTGCAGTCGAACCCGAACCGGATCTGGACCAACAAGATCAACGCCGCTTACGAGGTGCCTTACACCGACATCATCTGCTGCGTCGCCTCGCAGTACAGCGGCGCCAACGGCGGCGGCTACGCAGCCGAGCACGAGGTCGGCAAGGTCACCGGCCTCACCTTCGACCGCTTCATCGCCGTCGACTTCAAGGCGTTCCGGGACATGGTCAACGCGCTCGGGGGCGTCGACATCTGCCTGTCCACCAACCTCGACGACTGGTCGTACCCCGACTACAGCGGCGGTTACCACCCGATCCACTTCAAGGCCGGATGTCAGCACCTGAACGGCGAGCAGGCGCTGGAGATCGCGCGCTCGCGGCACGCGGTCCAGCCGGACCAGGCGTCGGACTTCGGGCGGGCGAAGCGTCAGCAGGACATCATGCAGGCGATCAAGAAGAAAGCCACCACCGTGGACGGCTTCGCCAAGGCGCCGCAGCTCTTGAGCGCGCTGCAGAAGAACATCAACACCGACATGAGCCCGACGGACATGAAGGCGATCTTCGACTGGGGCAAGAACCTTCCCGACAGCTCGATCATCCGCGTCGCGCTGACGGCGCCATCAGGCGCGGCCGACGGCAACCTGCTCGATTCGTACAACTGCGGCATGGGCGCAGGCGTCTCCCAGCTCTGCGCCGACGACCCGTCGTTCGGAATGATCCACAGGTACGTCGCGTCGATCTTCATCGACCCCAAGACGCTGAGCGAGAAGGCGCCGGTCCAGTTCGCCAACGCGAGCACCAACTTTGCCGGCCTGGACGAGCGCGTGACGACGATGTTCGACCCGACCGGTCTGCAGCTCAACGACCCGGTGACGCACCGGGCGCAGTCGACGACGACGATCCTCGACTACTCGGGCGGCAAGTTTCCGCTGACGGTCAAGTACCTGCAGGGCTTCTTCGGGGGCACCGTCGTCAACGCCACGCCGGCCGACCCGGCGCCCGCCAGGGGACAGCAGACGTACGGCATCGTCGTGGTGCTCGGCCACGACTTCGCCCTACGCTTTTTGGGCGATTAACTCCACCACCGACCACGATCTTCTGACTCGGTTTCGGTCCGGCGACGTCAGGGCGCTGGCGAGAGCGATAAGCCTCGTCGAGAAGCGGGATCCCTCCGTCCGCGAGCTCGAGGACGAGCTCCGCAAGGACGCCCGAACGCCGGGCGTGGCCGGCTTCACCGGCGCGCCTGGCACCGGCAAGTCGACTCTCGTCGACGCCGTGATCGCCCTCCTGCGCAAGCAGGGCTCGTCGGTCGCCGTCCTGGCCACCGACCCGAACTCGCCCTTCACCGGGGGCGCCATCCTGGGCGACCGCATCCGCATGCAGCGCCACGCGCTCGACGGCAAGGTGTTCATCCGCAGCATGGGGGCGCGGGGCCACCTCGGCGGCCTGTCCCTGGCCACGCGGGAGGCGATCCGGCTGCTCGGCGGCTTCGGCTTCGACCAGGTGATCCTGGAGACGGTCGGTGTCGGACAGTCCGAGCTGGAGGTGGCCGCCGTGGCCGACACGACGGTCGTGGTCCTGACGCCGAACCTGGGCGACAGCGTGCAGATGATCAAGGCGGGGATCCTCGAGATCGCCGACGTCTTCGTCGTCAACAAGGCCGACATCGACGGCTACGCCCGGGTGGTGGCGGAGCTGAGGACGATGATGAACATGGCTCCCAAGCGCGAATGGCGGCCGCCGATCATCCCCACCATCGCGAGCCGCGGCGAGGGCGTCGACAAGCTCTGGGACGCCGTCCTTGGGCACCGCAAGCACCTCGCGACCAGTGGCAAGGCGCAGGAGCTGGTGGAGCGGCGGCTGCGCGACGAGACGGCGGAGGTGGCGGCCGAGCTGGCCAGGGACCGGGCGCGGCGGGCCCTGGAGGAAGACCCGGCCCTGGCGGAGCGGTTGCTCAACGACGGAACTCCCTACCGTACGGCGGAGGAGATCCTGGACCGAAAGGGATAATCGAGTGCGGTGAAAGTAAGGGCTCGCGACGCGAAAGAGGTGTGGCAGGAGGAGTTCGAGAAGGCTCCGGTCCGCGACGACGGGATCGAGACCTCGACCATCAGCGGCATCC
>Ga0075423_10003620_pt1 | contig 14248 bp, 17 predicted proteins | sample SoiMethybrSBSTD2_FD_80114 | JGI IMG/M metagenome (GOLD analysis project Ga0075423, IMG submission 80114) | Bulk soil microbial communities from a Populus tree surrounding site in Tennessee, USA - Soil MetaG P. TD hybrid SBSTD2 | ecosystem: Environmental > Terrestrial > Soil > Tree plantation...
AGTGTTGGTCCATAGGTCGTCGTAGCGGGTCTTGAAACTGTGCACGACTGCCGGATCGTCGGTGAAGTACCATGCGCCGTCGACGTAATTTGCGTATGACTCATAGGGCCACACATCAGCGTCGCCGAAATTAGAGCCGGTGAAGACCACCTTATTCTGACCAGCAAGCAGCAGCAATTTCACGTGCACGATGCCATCGCCCAACTTGTAGCGCATGGGAATGCCTGCCGCTTTGAACTTGTCGAGCATCGATTGGTTCAGGTCAAACTTTAAATTGGCGCGCGGTTCTACTGTAAGTCGAACCGGCACACCGGCCTGATACCTGCTGATGATTTCGTCGGCGAGTCCTGGCAACGTGATCATGTAAAGAGCCATATCGATGCCGGCCGTCTCCTTCCGGACGAGCTCCACTATGCCGTCGTAGCAGTTCTCAAACGAAGGATCGCACAGCCGTTCCTGAGCGGAAGCGACGAGAGGAGTAAGAACGATTATCAGCCAGCAAGCGAAGGCTAAACGGGCCCGCACAACCATGCCGAATCTCCTGGCAGACCTTGAATCGCGAGAAATGTATTGTCTCTGGATGTAAAAAATCTTTCAATACTATTTCGAAGGCATGGCGGCGTTGGGACGCTGATGACGCGGATCTGCGGCCAAACTTGACGATCTGCACCCAGGCCCCTATCATGTCTTGTTTGAAAATGCGGCGCGGTGCCGCCTATTAGAGAGTGACTACATGAAACCAGGAATTCATCCAGAATACGTCGAAATTACAGTTACCTGCGCTTGCGGCGAGAGCTTCAAGACTCGCTCGACGAAGAAAGGTGACCTGCACGTCGAAATCTGTTCGGCCTGCCACCCGTTCTTTACCGGGAAACAGAAGCTGGTCGATACCGCAGGACGTGTCGATCGCTTCAACAAGCGCTACGGCAAGAAACCAGCAGAAAACGCAACTTCCCCACAGCATTAGCCAAAACAACTTCCACGCGCCGGCGTCGGTTCGTAGCTCGCTTTCAAGTGAACTACATCAAACGCCGGCATTTTTGTAACCTCAGATCTTTCGAATATGAGCACACCAGAACGAGATCTCATCGTTGGCGGCCAGGCCGTTATTGAAGGCGTGATGATGCGTACGCCAAACGCCTACGCGATCGCCGTGCGCAAGGCTGACGGCACGATCGTGAACACTGCGGCGCGCCTGCCTAAATGGAGCGACAAATATCCCTTGTTGAAGCTGCCTGTCTTGCGAGGCGGAGCGGTTCTGGTGCAGTCGATGGGTTTGGGTATCAAGGCATTGAACTATTCAGCGAATGAAGCTTTCGCTGAAGCTGAAGCAGCTAAAGCGGAAGAAGTGAAAGTCGCGCTTTCACCGGCAGTGATCGAAGGGGAAGGAGACTTTGCAGGTTTGACTGGCGCGGTGCCCGGTCTCTTCCCTGTTCCGACGAAGAAGCGATCTAAGGACGAACTCAAAAAAGGAACGACCGCTGCTGCCGCCGGTTCGATCGTCTTTGCATTGATCTTCAACGTGTTGCTTTTCGTCGCTGCTCCGCTGTTGCTTACCAACGCGCTCTTTATCGCTACGGGTTGGGCGACGGCTCCGGCAGTTGCGACCAGCACCGCAGCTCCGGCTGCTGCCGGCAGTTCCGCTACAACTGCTGAACCCGTTCAGGAACAGCCGTGGTACTCAAACGCGTGGGCCACCGTTCGCACGTATTTGCATCCGGTGCGTCCGTCAGTGGCCTTCAACCTGATCGACGGGCTGATTCGCATGACGTTCTTTCTGATCATGATCTTCAGCTTCTCGCTCCTGAAGGACATACATCGCGTCTTTCAGTATCACGGCGCCGAACACAAGACAGTGTTCACGTGGGAAGGCGGCTTGCCGCTGACCGTCGACAACGCGCGGCCGCAGCCACGTCAGCATCCACGCTGCGGCACGAGCTTTCTGATGGTCGTGATGCTCGTAGCGATCGTGCTCTTTTCGGTTATTAAGTTTGACTCGCTGTTGTTGAACTTCCTGATTCGCATCGCGCTGATGCCGGTCGTCGCTGGTCTCTCGTACGAGATCATTCGCTTGTCGGCGAAGAAAGAGAGCAGTTGGTTCTTCAAGCTGATGACGAGACCGGGCGTGTGGCTGCAAAACATCACCACGCAGGAGCCCGACGACAAACAGCTCGAAGTCGCGATCGAAGCGTTGAAGGAATCGTTGAAGCTGGAGCCGCAAACCGGAGAACCGTTGCCGGCGCCGCTGTCGTGAGGTCTTCATGTTAGACAAACTCGATCAGATTGTCAGCAGGTACGATGAGTTGACTCAGGAGATGTCGTCTCCCGAGTTGCTGTCGAATCCGTCTGCGTACGGCAAAGTCGCGAAACAACATCGCGCGCTCGGTGAAGTCGTGCAGAAATACCAATCCTGGAAGAGCTTGAAGAAAGAATTGTCGGACGCGCGCGAGCTGTTTGACACTTCTGACGACGACGAAATGCGCGAAATGGCGCGCCTCGAGCTCGACTCGCTGCAAACACGAATCGACGAAACCGATCGCGAACTGAAACTCCTGCTGATCCCGAGCGATCCCAACGACGAAAAGAACGTGATTCTCGAGATTCGCGCGGGCACTGGCGGCGACGAAGCAACGCTGTTTGCCGCCGAGATGGTGCGCATGTATTCGCGTTACGCTGAAAAGCAGCGCTGGCGTTTCGAAGTTCTTGAAGCTTCTGAGTCGGGCATCGGCGGGCTCAAGGAAGCGATCGTGTTGATTGAAGGCGACAAGGTCTATTCCAAGTTAAAACACGAGTCGGGCGTTCATCGCGTGCAGCGCGTGCCGCAGACTGAAGCGAGTGGCCGGATTCACACGTCCGCAATCACGGTGGCGGTGTTGCCGGAAGCCGAAGAAGTGGATGTGAAGATCGATCAGAAAGACTTGCGCGTCGATCGCTTCTGCTCGTCTGGTCCAGGTGGGCAGTCAGTCAACACCACTTACTCCGCGGTGCGCATCACACATCTCCCCACCGGCATGGTCGTTTCAATGCAGGACGAAAAGTCGCAGATTAAAAACCGCGAGAAAGCGATGCGCGTTCTGCGTGCGCGTTTGCAGGAGCTCGAAGAGCAGAAGCAACACGACGCGCAGGCAAGCGAGCGCCGCTCGATGGTCGGCTCCGGCGATCGCTCCGAAAAGATTCGCACGTACAACTTCAAAGAGAACCGCGTCACCGATCACCGCATCGGCTTAACGATTCACCAGCTCGACCTCGTGATGGAAGGCAACCTCGATCCGTTCATCGACGCGCTGGTGGCGCATTACCAGGCGGAGAAGTTGAAGGCTGAAGCGGTGGCCGCCTGACGCAAGTTCAGAGTTTCGCGCAATGCCCCTTGCCACGAACGTCCTCCTGGTCCGTCATGGCCAATCAAAAGGCAACGCTGAACGTCGCTTTGGCGGACACACCGCAACGCCACTGTCTGCGCGCGGGTACCGGCAGGCGGAGCTAACCGCGCGCACTCTCAAATCCGAATCGTTGACAGCGATCTATTCGAGCGATCTCGCCAGAGCGATGGACACCGCGCGTCCGCTGTCAAATCTCACCGGTTTGCCAATCCACGGCACGAACGCCTTTCGCGAACGCAGCGTGGGCGTGATGGAAGGTCTCACATTCGAAGACGCCGCACAGCATCATCCCGAACAGTACGCCGCACTGCTCCGGCGCGACTTCGAACATGTTTTAACCGGCGGCGAGAGTTATCGACAATTACTCGATCGCGCGTGGCAGAAACTCGACGAGATCATCATCCAGAATCGGGGCGGCAAGATAGCGGTCTTCAGTCACACCGGAACCATCTGCATCCTTGCCCTCCATTTGATGGGCGCCCTCGACGCTCCGGAACTCAAACCCGTCTGGATCTCAAGTTCCAATTGTGGTATTACACGTTTCGAGCTTCGCGACGATGGTTTTGTTCGCGTGCTTACTGTAAACGATACACGTCATCTCACTGAGGTGTAATTCTCACAAAATGCCTGGTTCTATTCCTTGCCCTGATTGTAAAAATGAAATCCCACAACCCGCGACATGCTGTCCACACTGCGGGCGACCGGGGATATTCTGGAACGTCATCGATGCCAACGATGATGGCGAACGCGCCGAATTACAAAACCGCTACAGCGTTGCAAAAACAGAAGCTTTGGCAAGGGGCGCAGATCGAGTTGTAGATGATTTCGAAAATGCGATCGTCAGTTCGATGGCGGTGATTGCTCGTTCTGATGTTGATGTCCACCGTCTTGCGAATGGTCCTAAGCAACTCTATGGAACGTATTACCAACAGCTCGACGCTGGATTAAGATTACCGGATGGTGATGAGTGGGATGTTGCGAGAGAAATCACGGATAGTCTGTTGTTTCCCAAATACAAGGAACAAATGCGATTCGCCGCCCTCTCTCTTGATGGTATCGGACTGTCCAATTACGGTTTGTGCTCTGTTACACTTCGCGACGACCTGATTGCCCATCGTACCTCCGTACTTGAGGAGAATTCTGTTTTATTCATGGAGCGTCACGAGGTTAAAGTATCGAGAAAGCCGGATATCCCTAAAGGGTTTAAGGGTGTCTGGACCGAACGGAACAAACTATGTGTCGCTAAGCTGGCAGGACGCATTGACTCGGCCACCACTCCGAATCAATACTCAAGTCTCCTACTAAAGCAGGGTGTATCGCCTCGAGAAGATGAGTTCGTAGAGGTACATATCTTTGGGCCGATTACGGTACTCACAATGTCGAACGTCGCCGTCACGATCCCCGAGCCGGGGCCAAGACGAACGATAGTTAAAGCGTTAAAATCCAAACTGGCAAAGCATGGCGTGTCGATAACCGAATGAACGCAATAGTGTCTGGACGCTCAGCAAGAGCATTAATTCTGGATGGAGAATCGTTAAAGTCGTTCGACTTGGACGACCCGTTGAAAATCGTATCCAGACGTCGATCCGATCTTCCCTACCTCTTCGGTGAAGCTGCGGACCTTCGTATTCTTGAAAACACAACCATCGAATCAGTTGAGCGCGAGCTTAGAATGGATTGTCATTTTACGTGGGCGTTAGATCTGACTCTTATCTCGCTGGACTCAGAACTTGAGGATGACATTCGAAAGGAAGCGCTTGAAGGACTCGAAGAGCTCTTTAGGGAAAGTGCAACAGTAATTCGAGTAGAGAATGTACTCTACTCAGAGCCACTGCCAGAGGATGCTGACCTTACAAGCGCCATTGAACTTTGCGGCAATGATGCGCTCAATACTGTCCGAGGATTTCTGCTGAGGCTTGAAGCCAGTCAAGGGTCAATACAAAAATTTAATCAGGCTTGGGAATCCATTCCGACTAAAATCTTCGGCAATCACGAAGATCGAAAAATCTTTAAGCACACTGCGGTCAAAGAAGGATTGTTCCGTCAGCTTGTAATACTCACTCCTTTAGACTCAGTCTCTACAATTCTGTTGAAAGCCGGCCTCAAGGAATCAGTGCAACAACTACTGAACCATAGCCAAGTTTTGCAAGCTTGGACGGCACCACTTGATGAAGTTAACCAGAATCCTAAGAATGTCACCGCCAAAACCGGGCGCGGCGAAGCGTTAAAGGCCGCCGAGGGACAATTCGACGCCCCGGCCATCGAAGCGCTGATGATGGAATACTATCGACCTTTGAGGTTAGCGGCAGGTCGAATACTGCGCAGAACTATGTCTTCTGAACCCGCTGATACTGAGGCTGAAGAGATTGTGCAAGAAGTCTTTCTCGCTATTTTTAGAAAGGGTTTCAAGGACGACGAGGAATCAATTGGTACTTATCTTATGAGAACGGTGCATGATAAAGCCCTCAGTCGTGTTCGCCGTATTCGCAGGCATCGCGTCGATGTTGAGCAGGACGAAACGTTGGAAGGTGTTCGTGATTTGGAAGCGGAATTTGAAAAGAAAGAATCTTCTAAGTGGCTGGAGCACCAAATGTCGGGAATGTCTCCTGAGGACCAGCTAATACTTCATCTGTTCATCGACGGCCTTTCCAGAGAACAGATAGCACAAGTTTTGGACATCTCCGAAAGTGCTGCGAGGTTAAGGTTGTCGCACGCGAAAGAAAGACTCATAAGGAGAGCAAGGCAAAGTATCCATAAATCTGATAGCCGCAAAAAAATTCCAGCCACTTCCGCACGCCGAGCAGAAAGACGCGGCTGGGGACTTAAACTCATCCGAACTCTCATGGATGAGGTCGAGTTTGAACGGGTCGACGACGGCACCAGTTTGCGCATGACCAAGTACTTGCAGCCACAAAAAAGTACTCAAAGCACAAACGAAGACAACTGATTCCAGTAAATAGCAACTTCGATCGCTTCAAAGAGCACAAACTATCGCAATCGCGCAATCTCCTGATTCGTCCATTGACAGATCGCCGCCACATCTTCCCCGCTCAACTTGGAATCAGGATGCATCGGCGTGTAGGAACTGAGCGGCATTGTTCCACCCTTAACCTCTAGGCAAGTCTGGCGCAGCAGATCTCGCTGCTCACGCTTGTCATACGCTCCCCACTCGGAAAAATTCAGATGGCTGCGACCGTGGTTTACATGGTCTATGAGAAACCACGATACAGGCGCTACGTGCGCATACCACGGCCAACGAGTCTTGTTCGAATGACAATCGGCGCACGAGCGATCGAGAATTGCTGCCACTTTCGGCGCAACCTGCATCTGCGACTCGAGGGCCAATGACTGAGCGCCCACGGGATTCGTTGTCGCGGGCCGGACGACCTGCACGACGGCAAACAAACCTACGCCGATCAGCAGCATCCAGCGCATAACTCTCCAAACTCGCCGCATGTTTATCCACCCGTGCAGTTGCGGGAGCAACGCTCTATTTTGATGTCGCGGACTCCGTGTAGAATGCCGTCGCTGCCGCGCGTTAGCTTCAGCACGGGCGAGAAAGAACCCTGGACCAACGCGTTTTGGCGCACGTCGTCCTTCACAAAACGATCGTCGTCGAACAGAAACTCGTCGATCCAGTATTCGGGATAGCCTGGGCCTGAGACGTGCGCGTGAATGTGCGCCGGGTTGGTGCTGCCAGGATACGAGCCCGGCTTGATAGTGCGAAATTCGTAACGGCCTTCGTTGTTTGTACGCATCGATCCGTGCAGCCGCGTGTTGCGATTGTCACCTCCTCTTGTCGTGTAGACTCCGGTGGCATCGGTTTGATAAACCAAGAGGTTGATTCCCTCCATCGGCGTGCGACCGTCCGGCGCGTAAATCGTGCCTGACACGATCAGTGGTTCGCCGGGTTCGTCGTCCGGGCAAATCGAGATTCTCCACAAGCCGTCGCCACCCGCAACAACAGTGATACCTGTCGCGCGAGCACAGCCCGTGAGCTCCGCGATGCCCAATCCAATCAGCGGCAGCGCCAGCGCGGTTGACGAAGCGCATCGCAAAAACGATCGTCGATCGAGAATACTTTGTTGACTGCTCATTTGTTACCTCTCCTTATTTCGGCGCCATGTCTTTGAGGCGACGGCTGAGGCCGTTTCTTACTCGGAAATATGCTTCCTTAACACCTTTAGGCATACTGAGTCTGCCGCCGGTCCACGTCGACTCGAGCTCGTTTTTCCAGCTCTCGAGCATCTGTTGGTCCAACCGCAACACACCTTCGCGTGTCACTCCTGCCGGTGGCGGGACGAATGCCGCCATCTTCTCGTAAACGCGTTCACGATCTTCGCCGTTCACACGCGCGAGCAGATGCCACAGCGTGAGCGTGTCACGTGGGCGCGCCTGGTCCAACAGCACGGTCACCGCACTCGCATCGTGTTCGAAGTCGAACTTCCTGAGCGCTGCACGGAAAACTGTGGGGGCATCTTCGAAGTAAGGCGTACCCGGACCGATTCCCGGCTGCGTTTCGCAAGCGGCTCCGGTCGGAACTATCGATTCGCGATCTTTTAGCTGCAACGCCACCCAACCGGACGTCACGCGCAGGAGACTGCCGCCATGATCGTCGACTTCGAGCGTGTAAGCACAACCGAGATCCGCTGCGACCGCCGAGGGAGTGTCAACGAAGAAGAGACGTGGCGGCGCCCAAATCCGCGCACTCATCTTGCCGCGCGCCAGTTCGAGACGATGTTCGGTAGGATCGGTTTGCAACAACCGGACGCGTGTGTTCTCGTCGATCTCCACGTTGCCGATCGAGCCGACCGCGATCTGCGCGCGCGAACTTCCGTCAGTCTCCAACCACTCGCCAACTCCCAATTGCCCGTTGTTTGCGATCTGTTCGGAGCCGATTCGTGGCGCGCCGTCTAGTCGCTTCACGTGCCATGAAGCTTTTTCGTTAGCGATCTCGGGACCACGCTCAAGCCTGCGCGTTTTGTAAACCAGCAGCGCAGACAAACCTGCGAGCAACATCAACACTACCGCGGCGGCGGCTTTGAGTTGCCATGACCACGAGACCGAACTAATCGCAGGCGCCGCGGTTTCTTTCTCGAGTAAAGGCTCGAGATCACGCCAAAGATAATCGGGCGCCGAAAGTTGCGGCAGTTGTTCGGCGAGTTTTACACCTAACTTAACTTCTTCGTATTTGGTCCGACACTTCGCGCACGCGATAATGTGTTCCGCAAACTGCTTCGACTCTTCGCTCGACAGTTCTCCATGACAATAAGCTGAAATATCTTTTGTTACGTGTCCAGAAAACATCAATGCTTCTCCAACTATTACTCACCCCAAACGGCCGGGTTGTTTAAGTGCGAAAGCCGCTTCGCCAACTGGCTGTGACCGCGGTTGAGACGCGAAGCCACCGTGCCCTTCGAACAACCCATCACGCTTGCGATCTCTTCGTATGACAGACCCTCGATGTACTTCAACAAAATCGGCAAACGAAACTTCGGCTTGAGCTCTGCGATCGCCGCCTGCACAGCTTCAGAAACTTCGCGACGCGCGTACTGCTTCTCCTGCGGTTTCCGTTCGCCAGTCTTTCTCATCTCGACAGTCTCTCCCCACGGCAGCAATCTGCGGCGGCGACGCCTTTCGTCCAGACAGGCATTCACGACGAGGCGGTAAAGCCAGGTCGTAAACTCCGAATCGCCACGAAACTGGCGAATCGCTGTGAACAACTTCAGAAAAATCTGCTGCGTGATGTCGTCCGCCAACGATCTATCGCCGCTGGAATAGACGGCGATGGAGAACACCTTGTCTTTGTACGTCTCGAAGAGAAGCTGGAAAGCAGCGCGGTCACCCTGCTGGCAGGCTTCAATGATCCGTCCGTCGATAAGCTGTTCAGCCACCATCATCAAAGGTTAGACGAGCTTCAGAGAGAATCTCTTCCGAAAAAAATAAGCCGCAGATTAACGCAGATAAACGCCGATCTAATCAGCGTGTATCTGCGTTAATCTGCGGCTTGTATTTTTACGTAACTAGCGCGTGACGTGCACGAGCATTTCCGTGCCCGACTCGATCTTCAGTTCCTTGCTGCCCTGCACGGCCAGAGATCCGGCGCCGCCCGCGCCACCAACAATCAGGCCAATCGCAGCGCCCTTGCCGCCGCCGGCGATGCCGCCAACGATCGCGCCGACCGTCGCGCCGATCCCAGCGCGCTTGGCCGTTTGCTTGGTCCTGCTTCCGGATTCGATTCCGCCTTCGTTATCAGCCTTGCCGGAATCGTCGCCGTAAACTCTCGTCACGTAACCGTGAAGCACACCCTTTCGTCCGTCGCGCAGCTCTACGGAATCAAAAGCAAGGTTCATGCTGGTGCGGCCCTTGATTTTGCCCGACTTCTGTATCGAGCTGACGTGCCCGTTGAGCCTTGCTTCGTCGAAGCGGCTCGGATCGATCACGGTCGCAGTGAATCGATCGCCGACGCGTGAATCCTTACTCGACAGCGAATCGTTGATACGTACTTTGAGATCAGTCCCAACCGGCACGAGCGGGACGACTCTTCTCGTAGTCGTTCGTCTTTTAATCGTTGGTCTGGTCTGTGCAAAACTGATCGTCGTCAATCCCAAAATTACACTTAAAACCAGAACCGTCCGCAAACTGTTTTGAAAAAAATATTTCATTTCATTCCTCCAATCCCAACAACGATTATGTCACGCCATCCACTATCGCAGGGGCGACGTCGCCAACAGAAATTCCTTCATCTTCGAAGTGCCGCTGGCGATGAACGGTGCCGTCCGACTCGAATATGTAAGCCGAGGGCGCCTCACGCATGATGATGTCTTGCAAACGCATCAGGCCGTACAGGAGAGCTTCAGGTCGCGGGGGACAACCGGGAATGTAAACGTCGACAGGGATACAACGATCGACGCCCTGCATCGTCGAATAAGAATCGAAAGGTCCGCCGGTGGACGCGCACGCACCCATCGCGATGGCCCACTTGGGTTCGGGCATCTGATCGTAAACTCGACGCACTACCGGGCCCATTTTCAGAGTGACTGTGCCGGCGATGATGATCAGATCGCTTTGACGCGGGCTCGGACGAAACACTCCGGCGCCGAATCGATCGATATCGAATCGACCAGCGCCAGTGGCAATCATCTCGATGGCGCAACAAGCCAGACCGAACGTCATGGGCCAAAGCGCCGACTTGCGTGCCCAGTTAACCACGGGCGCGGCAATGTCGACCGTCTTCGCGCCGACAGTGCGTCGAATCGAATTCATGATCGAATCGACGGTGGTTAAAACAAATCCCTCTTCGTGTTCAGCCATAGGTCACGCCCACTCCAACGCGCCTTTGCGCCACGCGTAGTAATACCCGACCACCAGGATCGCGATGAACACAAACATCTCAAGCAGCGCAAACTTCGTAAACGAGAAATCGTCGCCCATAAAGATTATCGCCCAGGGCAGCAGAAAAATCGTTTCCACGTCGAAGATCAGAAACAACATCGCCACGATGTAATAACGCACGGTGAAGCGCTCGTGCGCTTCTGTCGTCGGGTCGATGCCGCACTCGTACGGGCGCATCTTGGCCTTTTCGTATTTGATTGGGCGCAGGAATCGGCCGAGAATAATCGGCAGCACCGGAAAGATGACAGCCACGCCGAAAAAGATCATTACCGGCCAGTAGGCTGTGATAGGACTGCCGACAGTTTCAGTTGTCGTGGTTGCTGCTTGAAGAAGCATCATGCCGTTGGAAAAATAGTAAGCGTCGGCGAAGATTATTGTCAACGACCGCCTTCTGTTCACATCGATGTAACTTCACAGCAAGGTCGATTTAAGACGGCAGCCATATCCTGCAATGTCTCTTAAGCTCCAATCCACAAAGAGGACCTGACAACATGACTATCGCGCTACGCTTCGGCCTTTGCCTGGCCTTTTTATCATTCTGCTTGCCGCTCGTCCGCGCCCAGGAGCTGGATAAGTCTTCCGCCAAAGCACCCGCGGAATCGCCGTCTGAAATGAATGTTGGCGAACGCGTGCGGCTTCTGGAAAGTGAACTCGAGCGGCAGAACAGCAAACTCGATCAATTGCAAAAGACGCTGCTCGAACAGCAACAGACAATCCAGGCACTGCTGGAAAAACTCTCCGTTACCGCGCAGCCAGTTGCGAAAGCCGTAAGCGCCAAAGAAGCCGAAACGTCCGTCGCTATTTCACCCGAAGCGCAACAGTCACCAACCGTCGAACAACGACTCACAAAACTCGAAGGTCAGGCTCTCAAGATCGGTCCGGTTCGAGTGAGCGGTGACTTTCGTCTACGCTTCGATGGTATCTTTCGCAGCGCCACCGAGCCTCCGGATCCGCCACTCGCTCACGTTCAAAACGCGAGAATGCGATATCGTCTGCGGCTGAATTTCGATACAGACATTCATCCCAACCTGAGCTTTCACGGCCAACTCGCCACCGGAGCAATAAACAATCCGCTCACGTTCGATCAGGACTTTACTTCCATTACTACGCGGCATCCGCTTTTCATCAGTGAGGCATGGATTGATTACAAACCGACAAAAGCGCTTCAGCTTCAAGCCGGCCGCGTGCAGGAGGTCTTCGCCGACAACTCTAGGTTTCTCTTTGACGACGATATTCGTTTCAACGGCTTCAACGAAAAATACGTGGCCCACTTCAAGCCTAACGGCGTTTATCTCACGACTCTCGAGTTGCGCGCAGGGCAATACATTTTTTCCAACCCTAACGTCGCTGTGATCACGCCCAACAGTCCTTTAGATCGCGCCGGCGACATCGTCGGGACGGCGGGAAGATCGGCCAACCTCTTTCATCAGGGACTGCTGGCCAATCAAACCTTCAACAAACGATGGAATAGCCAGCTAGGTGCAGACATTCAACTGTACCGCCATCCAAATCACATTCAACTTGCCTCGACCGCGGACGGATTGGTCCTCCTGGTCCAACCCGGATTAGGCATCGCGCTTTCCGGGCCACTGACAGGAACCGGTAACGCTACGACTACTCCGGGCGGAGCCATGTACACCGCTCCGGGGTTTCAGGTCGCACGAGTCACTTATCGCCTGAACTACGCAGGCTTCACGCGCAACGATCACGCCTACCCGATAACTTTCAATCTGCAGTTCGCGCGCAATGTAGCAACGGGCTTGAATGAACGCGATGCGATGCTGGCGGCGTTGCAGGTCGGAAGAATTACGAAGCGTGGCGATACGTCGTTTCTTTATGTCTTTTCAATCAAAGGCGCGAATGCGTTGATCTCGCAGGTAACTGACGATGATCTGGGTACCGGAACCGGAGTAAACACCCGCACTAACCATTTCCGTTTTGAGTATGGCATCGCTCCAAAGGTGACTCTGCAGACTTTGTTCTTCATACAGAATTCACTGCGACGCAGCGGACAATATCCAAACTTCTTCGTTCCGCTGGGCGACTTCGCGCCGACGACGTATCGCGTCCAGCAACAGCTCGTGTTTGCGTTTTAGGCCACGTGTCAAACGTGGCATAAATGTTGCTCAACGTCTACTCCGATCAGAAATCAATGGAGTAGGAGAATTGATAGTGTATCGAAATCGAGTATTACGAACGTTATTAGTTCTGTTGTTAATGTTCTCTTTCGCAGTGGCCGTTCCTGTTGCCAGTGGCCAACGTAGACGGTATCGAAACCCTCAAGCCGGAAAAAAGAAGGCGGCGAAGCGCATCGGCATTGGCACAGCCATTGGTGCGGGAGCGGGGGCGTTGATTGGCGGCAGGAAAGGCGCACTCATCGGTGCGGGCGCGGGGGCAGGCGCGGGCACGGTCTATCACTACCACAAGAAGCGGCAGTATCGACGCCGGCACCGCAGACCGTAAACCTTAGTCGAGTGCGCGACCGACGCTCTTCGCGAGGGATTTGATCTTTGATTCTTTTGGCGAAGGAGTGTGGTCGAGGTTGCAGTAGCCGGTTGGCTGGCTGCCGCCGGGGTAGGTCATTCGGCTGCGGACAGGACAATCCTGCTTCGCGAGCAAGCCGCTCGCTGGATCGATTGTGACGGTTACGGTCGCGAGTGCAGGCGCCGGCACTGAGGTGGCGACTTCTGTAGAACTAACCTCTGGCGCTGCCGCTTCTGAGTTTTGTTTAGGAATCGATCTCGTGCGTGAGTCTGGCTGGTCTTGTGTTGCAGGTTCTTGAGTCACAGTCGCTGCGTGTGTCTCTTCAACCGGCGACGGCATCGGCTGGCGGCGTTGCAGTAAAAGCGTGATCGTGACAGCAAAGACAGCGACAAAGATGAGCAACGGAACCGCGGTCCATTGCGAACTGTTCGTGCGTCGCTGCTGCGGTTGAGAGTAAACCGTCTCGGCAGATCGTGAGGGCGTCGCGTTCGGGACCTTGCCGGAGATCAGGAGTTCGTAAGCCTCGTTGATCTCTTTCAGTTTCTCCTGCGCCTTTTCCTGAAGGCGCGCGTCGTGCAGAAACCTGTCGGGGTGCCAAACCTTCGCAAGGTCTCGATGCGCTGCTTTCAGTTCCCTGTTTGAAACGCCGGGCTTCACTCCCAGCAGGTCGAAGGCCTTACTCAAGTCCGGGTGCAATTTTTTTCCTCTATGATAGGACGTGCGCCAGTCTTGAGACTCCTCTCAGCAGGTCGCCTGCGCTGGGCACCGGCACCCCCATGTAATGCATGACTGAGACGAGGAAAACTCCAAGAACCATGCTTATGACTACAGCTTTCAGGAGAGCGACACACAACTGGGTCAGGAATGACGAAACTCTTCGAAAAACTCGTCGCATTCGCATTAGTTGATCCCCCATTTCTAGTGAGTAACCGGGGCGGAGGACTACCGGGGCTGTCGGGGAAGAACCTCAGGCTGCATTATTGCAGACC
>Ga0075423_10003621_pt1 | contig 14248 bp, 14 predicted proteins | sample SoiMethybrSBSTD2_FD_80114 | JGI IMG/M metagenome (GOLD analysis project Ga0075423, IMG submission 80114) | Bulk soil microbial communities from a Populus tree surrounding site in Tennessee, USA - Soil MetaG P. TD hybrid SBSTD2 | ecosystem: Environmental > Terrestrial > Soil > Tree plantation...
CGGGCCAGACGGTGTGAAAAAAGGTCTTTCGGCTGCGCGCGGTCGGCGACCGAGGCGAGCCTCTGACGTTCATCCAGGCCGGCGTGCGCAACATCGTGCGGATCGTCGACTTTCTGCCTTACGGATACGGGCTCGGGCTGGTCGTGCTGTTCGTGAACGGGCGCGGCAAGCGACTCGGCGATCTTGCCGCGGGCACCATCGTCGTCAAAGACTCGGACGCGGTGGCGCTGTGGCAGCTGGCGGGCTCTCCGCCGCAGTCCGCGGCGGGCGTGTTCGCGCCGGCCAGCGACGCGGAGGTCAGGCTGCGGCGCCTCGATCCGCGGCTGCGGCGGTTGGTGGTGGCTTACGAGCGGCGGCGGTTTGAGGTCCCGCTCGACCTGCGCGCCCAGCTCGCGGGTCAGTTGCAGGCTCAGCTCGCTGCTGCCGCGCCCGACGTCTTCAACCAGTACGGCCCGCTCGCGACGCTCGACTACCTAGCCGACCTGGAGCGACAGGCCTAGCCAGTCCTTCATCTGCTGCTCGGTGAGGTTCCCGCCGGTGAGGATGGCGGCGACGCGCTTGCCGGCGAGCTCGCGCGATCGTTGTGCGATCGCCGCCAGGCCCGCCGTCGCCGACGGCTCGACGATGAGGCCGGCGTCGCTGAGCAGATGCCTCATCCACTGGAGCATCTCCTCGTCGCTGACGAGCCCGACGTCGTCGACCGCGCCGGCCATGATCTCCACGGCCTCCGGTACCGGGACCCGGACGGCGATGCCGTCCGCGATCGAGTTGCTCGGCGCGTCGATCGCGCGGTGCGCCTTCCACGAAAGCGCCATCGACGGAGCGTCCTTTGCGCACACCGCGATCACCTGCGTCTGGGGCGAGGCGTGCTTCAACCACGTGCCGACGCCGTTGACGAGCGAGCCATTGCCGAGCGGCACGAAGACCGCGTCCAGCTCCACGGCATCGGCGAGCTCTTTCGCCATCGTGGCGGCCCCTTCGGCGATCGCGCCAAGCTTGCCGTCCTCGATGAAGATCTGGCCGTGCTCGGCGGCATGACGCCGGGCCGCGTCTTTGGCCTGGTCGAAGTCGCCGACCTCGAGCTCGATCTTCGCGCCGAGGGAGCGCATGCGTTCGATCTTGAGCGGGCTCGCGGTATGCGCCGCGTAGACGGTGAGCGGGATGCGGCGCTTGCGGCACGCGTAGGCCATGCCCTGGCCGAAGTTGCCGGCCGACGCACAGACGAATCCGCGGTCCGGCGCGACGAGCTCGTGGATGAGGAAGTCGGTGCCTCGGCCCTTGAAGGAGCGGATCGGGTTGACGGTCTCGACCTTGAGGATGGTGGTGACGCCGAGGCGAGCCGAGAGCGGCTCGCAGTCGTACTGGGGCGAATGAAGGAATGCCGGGTCGATCACCTCCGCCGCCCGGCGCACCCGTTCGAGCGAGATCGAGGAGTCCATCGCTCGGAGGGTAGTGCAAGGCATGCGTTCCCCACCCGGCCCCCCAGCAAGTGGGAGGGCATAACGCCGCCCCGGGGGTAGGCGAGGCGGCGCTCGGACGTTCCACCCATCAAAACGGGTTGGGCTGTTAATCGGTAACGGCCCGGGTTGTCAAAACCCCGATCATGGGTACAGAGTCAGCCCATGCCCAAATCGACCACGACGTTCGTCTGCACCGAGTGCGGCGGCGAGAGCCTCCGCTGGGCCGGCCAGTGCCCTCACTGCCGGGCGTGGAACACGCTCCAGGAGTTCCAGGTCAGGAAGGCCAGGGACACCAGGCCGAGGCCGCTCGAGCCTGCCCGAGCGACCGCCCTCACCGAGATCGCGGCCGAAGACGCGCCGCGGACCCGGCTCGCGTGGGGTGAGCTGAACCGCGTCCTCGGCGGCGGCATCGTCGGCGGCAGCCTCGTCCTGATTGGCGGCGAACCAGGAGTCGGCAAGTCGACCCTCCTCATGCACGCGGCCGCCCAGGTCGCGCGCAGGGGCAAGGTGCTCTACGTCTCTGGTGAGGAGTCGGCCCAGCAGATCCGCATGCGCGCCCAGAGGCTGAACGCGATGGAGGCGGGCATCCTCCTCCTGACCGAGAACGACCTCGACGCGATCTGCGAAGCGATTCGCGCCGAGGCTCCGGCGCTTGCGATCGTCGACTCCATCCAGACGGTGACCGACGCCGGTTTCGAGGGCAGCGCCGGCAGCGTGACGCAGGTTCGGGAGTCGGCCGCCCGCCTGATGCGGCTGGCGAAGGAGATCAACGTCCCCGTCTTCCTGGTGGGCCACGTCACCAAGGAGGGTTCGATAGCTGGACCCAGGGTCCTGGAGCATATCGTTGACACCGTGCTGTACCTCGAGGGCGACCGCAGGCAGGAGCTTCGCCTGCTCCGGGCGACCAAGAACCGGTTCGGATCGGCCGAGGAGATCGGCGTCTTCGCCATGGGCGAGCTCGGGATGGAGGAGGTCCCCGACCCCTCCGCCGCGATGCTCGCCCTGGCGGCGCCCACCGCGCCGGGCACGGTCATCGTCTCCGTCCTCGAAGGCTCGCGGCCGTTGCTCGTCGAGGTCCAGAGCCTGGTCAACAAGAACGAGCACGCGATGGTCCGTCGCGTCGCCAACGGAGTCGACGTCAATCGCGTGCACATGATCCTTGCCGTGCTCGAGAAACGTCTGCGCCTTTCATTCGCCAAGTCAGACGTGTTCGTCAGCGTGGCGGGCGGCATCCGCATCACGGAGCCGGCCGCCGATCTCGGTCTCGCCCTGTCGATCGTCAGCAACGAGAGGAACAGGCCAATGCCGGACGGCCTGCTCGTGATCGGAGAGCTGGGATTGTCGGGCGAGGTGCGTCGCGTCGGCCATCTCGAGCGTCGCCTTCAGGAGGCGTCGCGGCATGGCCTGACGCGCGCGTTGATTCCGGCCGGCTCGCGTGCCGGGCGGCCTTCCGGCCTCGACGTCGTCGAGGTCCGGACCGTGGCGGAGGCCGTCTCCGCCGCATTTCCTTCACCCATCCGGTCCGGCGAATTCATAACGGAGGCCGAGAGGGCCCCCACGAAATCCGAGGCTTCGCCTGTGATTTCGCGGGGACCCCTTTAAATATCGGTCTCTTGAGGAGGTAACCGTGAAGCGTTCCGAGTTTCTCGCCCGATGGTTCGGGGCGGGACTCGGGGTGATCGGTGGTTTCACGCTCGGTTATTTCATGGTCCGGGGCCTGAGCAACGCTCACCCGGGCTGGGCGATCATCGGGCTGACCACGCTGGAAGGATTGATCTTTGCCTACCTGGGCACGCCGTACCTGCTGGGCGGCTGGCGAAGGGTCAACTTCCGGCTCACGAGCACCCCGCTGCCCGACCTGCTGAGCGGTCTGCTGGGCATGATCGTCGGCCTGGTCGTCGCCGTCCTGATCGGAGTCTTCGTGCGCGACCTTCCGTATGGATATGCCCTTTCGTCGGTGCTCGCGCTGCTGCTCGCGGCGCAGGGTGCGTCGGTGGGGCTCACGCGGCGCGCCGAGCTGTCGGCGCTCTTTTTCGGCGGCGGCAAGAGCGACGGCGATGCCCACCGCCTGCCGGCGGTGCTGCTCGACACGTCGGTGATCATCGACGGTCGCATCCTTGACATCGCAAAGACCGGATTCCTCGACATGCCGCTCGTGATCCTCAGCTCGGTCCTTCAGGAGCTGCAGATGGTGGCCGACTCCGCCGACGTCACGCGGCGCCGCCGCGGCCGGCGTGGACTCGATGTCCTGACCGAGATGCAGAAGGAGCCTTCGATCAACCTCCAGGTGACCGAGGACGAGACGGCCCCGACCGGCGAGATCGACGCGCACCTCGTGCGCACGGCCAAAGGCAAGGGCTGGGCGATCATGACCAACGACTTCAACCTGAACCGAATCGCGCGACTCGAGGGGGTCGCCGTGCTCAACCTCAACGAGCTCGCGCAGGCGATGCGTCCCGTCGCCATTCCCGGCGAGGAGATCGTCGTCACCGTCGCCCGAGAGGGCAAAGAGCCCGGCCAGGGCGTGGGCAGCCTCGACGACGGCACGATGGTCGTCATCCAGAACGGGCGCCGGCTCCTCAACCAGACCATCACCGCCACGGTCACCTCGGTGATTCAGACCTCAGCCGGACGCATGATCTTTGCCGAGCCGTCCGGCGTGGATTCCCGGCGCCCGGCACGCGTGAAGCCGCCACGTGAGGAAACCGCTTGACGAGGCCATCGGTGGGCGCGATCGTCGCCGCCGCGGGGACCGGATCGAGGCTCGGCCTCGGGAGCAAGGCTTTGGTGCGCCTCAATGGGCGGACGACGCTCGCGCGGGTGCTCGAGCTCTTCCTCGGGATGGAAGAGATCGACCGCATCGTCGTCGTCGGGCCTCCGAGCAGGCTGGAGAACGCCCAGCGGGAGGTCGAGGCGCTGCGGCCTGTCAAGCGCGTGATCCTCAAGGCCGGCGGCGAGAGCAGGCAGGACTCGGTGCGGGTCGGCCTCGGCGCCCTCGGCGACTGCGATTACGTCCTGGTCCACGATGCGGCGCGGCCGCTGGTGACGGCCGCGCTTGTGCGCAGGGTGCTCGCGGCGGCGATCGAGACCGGCGCCGCTTTCCCGGCGATCGCGCCGCGCGACGCGGTCAAGCGGGTGGAGGCCAACCGTCTCGCCGAGAGCCTCGACCGCTCGCGGATCGTCCTCGCCCAGACGCCTCAGGGCTTCTCCTACGAGCTCCTCGCTCGCGCCCACCGCGAGGCCGCAGACGCGGGCCTTGTCGGTGACGACGACGCGCAGCTCGTCGCCGCGACGGGCCACGCGGTCACGGTCGTGCCGGGAGAGCCCGCGAACATAAAGCTGACCATGCCCGAGGACCTCGAGCTCATCGAGGCGCTGATACGCGAGCACGAGACCGCGCCTAGGTGAGGGTCGGTATCGGCTACGACGTGCATCCTCTGGTCGAGGGCCGGCCCCTCGTGCTCGGCGGCGTGCGGATCGACCACACGAAGGGCCTCGACGGCTACTCCGACGCGGACGTGCTGACGCATGCCGTCATCGACGCCTTGCTCGGCGCCGCGGGCCTTGGTGACATAGGGACGCACTTCCCGGCCAACGACGCGGAGTTCAAGAACATGTCGAGCCTGCTGATGCTGGAGCGCTCCGTCGCGATGCTGGTCGACGCCGGGTATCGCATCGTCAACGTCGACTGCGTGGTGGTCGCCCAGGAGCCGAAGCTGCACGGGCACCTCGCGTCGATGAGCCAGAACCTCTCTGTGAAGCTCGGCACCGTGGACGTGAACGTGAAGGGAAAATCGCCAGAGGGCCTGGGGTCCATCGGGCATGGCGAGGGCATCGCCGCGCAGGCTGTCGCGACAATCGAAGAGCAGTGACTCCCCATCCCTCGACTGCGTCGAGTACGTCCCAATAAATAGGGATGACTCTTCGCCTCCACAACACGCTGACCGGCGCCAAAGAGGAGTTCGCGCCTCTCGAGCAAGGCCACGTCCGCATGTATACGTGCGGTCCTACGGTCTGGAACTACGCGCACATCGGCAACCTGCGCGCGTTTCTCTTCTACGACCTCGTCCGCCGGCATCTGCGCGTCGCGGGGTACCGCGTCACGCACGTCATGAACCTCACCGACATCGACGACCGCATCCTCGACCAGGCGATGCACGCCGGCACGACGATCGGCGAGTACGTCGCACCGTACGTGCAGGCGTTCTTCGAGGACATGGCCACGCTTCGAGCCGAGCGCGCCGAGCACTACCCGCGCGCGACCGAGCACATCCCTGAGATGGTGAAGATGATCTCGACGCTCATCGAGCATGGCAACGCCTACGTCGCCGACGGCGACGTCTACTTCCGCATCGACAGCTTTCCCTCGTACGGGACCCTGTCGCACCTGGACCGCGCGGGTCTGAAGGCCGGCGCTCGAGTCGCCACTGACAAGTACGACAAGGAATCGGTCAGCGACTTCGCGCTGTGGAAGAAGTCCCAGCCCGTCGACGAGAAGATCGGCGCCGCCTGGGACGCGCCGTTCGGCAAAGGCCGGCCCGGGTGGCACATCGAATGCTCGGCCATGAGCAAGCGATACCTGGGCGACACGCTCGACATCCATGCGGGCGGCGTCGACCTGATGTTTCCGCACCACGAGAACGAGATCGCGCAGTCCGAGGCCGCCAACCACGAGCAGTTCGCTCGCGTGTGGCTGCACTCCGAGTTTCTGTCTGACGCGACAGGCGAGAAGATGTCGAAGAGCGCCGGCGGCTTCACGACGTTGCGCGATCTCCTCGCCGCGGGGCACGACCCGCTGGCGATCCGGTTCTTCCTGATCGCCAACGCGCACTACCGTTCGCGGGTGCGCCTCAGCCCAGAGGCGCTTCATGCCGCGGGCGAGCAGGTCCGGCGGCTGCGCGAGTTCGCCGACAGGGTGCGCCGGACCAAGCCCGACGCCGCCGACGACGGCGAGCTCGCCAGGCGGACGGCGGAAGTTCGCGTGGCCTACCGGGAGGCGCTCGACGACGACCTGAACCTTCCCCATGGCGTCGGCCTGGTCTTCGACCACATCCGCGAGGCGAACGCGGCGCTCGACGCGGCCAAGGTCGGACCGCTCAACAAGGCGGAGCTCCTGGCGCTGCTCGAAGACGTCGACGCGCACCTCGACGTCGTCCACGCTGAGGAGCCGGGCCTGGCCGAGGAGGTGGAGCGGCTGATCGCCGAGCGCGAGTCGGCCCGTCAGGCCAGGGACTTCGCCCGCGCCGACCGAATCCGCGAGGACCTGAAGGCTCGCGGCATCGCGCTCGAGGACTCGAAGGACGGCGTCCGCTGGCGGCGGATCAGCGTGTGATCTGCTTTCCAGTCACCGCGTCGTAGTAGTTGCGCTGGGTCTTCGTCACGTCCTTGCCGAACAGGACGAGCTCCATCGCGTCGCCGTCGATTCCCTGCTGGCTGTGGATGTCGTGCGGCGGCCCGAGCCACGTGACGAACGCACCGGGTTCGAGCTCCTTCTCGTAGAGGACGCGAACGTCGCCATCGCCCGTGAGCTCGAAGTGCACGTAGCGGTCGCGTCCGCTGACGACGCACAGGACGCCCCACGACTTGTGGTCGTGCACCGGCGTCGCGGCCTCCGGTGAAAAACGCGAGAGCATCAACGTCATGCCATCGGGGTCGGTCTGGAGGATCGTGAACGACGACTCGCTGCCATGGAGGCTCTTCATCTCGCCCTCGGTGACAAATCCCGGCTTGCGCGATGACTCCGCGAGCAGCCGGCCGATCGAGTCGAGAGTCTTCTTGTCGACGCCGCCGGCAAGCATCCCTCGAGCCTTGGTCATGAACTCTGCAACCATGCGGATGAAGATACCTTGAGACAGCTGATCCACGGCCGCAACGCGGTGCTCGAGGCGGCGCGAGCGGGCCGTGTCGTCAAGGTGTACCAGGCCGCGGGCCTGGGTCACGATCCGCGTCTCGAGGAGCTCGGCCGCCTCGCGAAGGTCGAGGTGGTCCCGCCGGCGCGCCTCGACGCCATGGCGCCCGGGGTCAACCAGGGCGTCGCCGCCGAGCTCAAGGCCCGGCGAGAGTCGACGCTGCGACAGCTCCTGGACTCCAGGCCGACGTTGCTCGTCGCCCTGGATTCGATCCTCGATCCGCAGAATCTCGGGGCGATCCTGCGCACGGCGGAGGTCAGCGGCTGCGATGGCGCGATCGTTCCCGAGCATCGCAGCGCGCCGCTGTCGCCGGCGGCGGTCAAGGCGAGCTCCGGGGCGAGCGAGCTCCTGGCGATCGCGCGCGTCCCCGGGATGCCGTCAGCGATCGCCGAGGTCAAGCGCGCGGGCCTGTGGTGCGTCGCACTCGACCCGCGCGGGGAGCTGCTCGCGTGGGACTTCGACTTCAGGCAACCGGTGTGCGTCGTCGTGGGCGGCGAAGGAACGGGTGTACAGCGACTGGTCAAGGAGCGGTGCGACGCGCGGGTGCGGCTGCCGGTGCGCGGCAAGATTGCGAGCTACAACGCGTCCGCGGCGGCCTCGGCGCTGCTGTACGAGGTCGCGCGGCAGAGGGCCACCTAGACTCACCTGAGTGGACGGGGGACTCTAAGTGGACACGACCGCGGAGCTGATCCGCGCCTCCGCGGACATCCCGTTGACACGGGACGCACGCGAGATCCTCGAGCGCGCGGGCGAGATCGCGTCACGGCGGGGATCGATGCAGACCGACGCCACCGATGTGCTGCGTGCGACCCTCAACCAGCCGGGCAGCCTCGCGGACAGGGAGATCGCGGCCCTGGGCTTCGAACCACGCGCGATCTCCAGAGGGCTTCAGCCAAACGGCGCCGTGACGTCGCCGAACCTTCGCCAGCTCCTCGTCAACGCCAACCGCGAGGCGGAGGTCCTCGGTCACCACCAGGTGGACTCGATCCATCTTCTGCTCGCGATGCTGTACACGGACTCACCCGCCACGGCCACACCGCTGCAGGGCGCCGGGCTGACGCTGTACGACCTGCGCCGTCACGTGCAGACGGGCAGCCAGACCGCCGCCGGCTCCACGCGCAAGGATCCGACGCGGCCAGACGCTGCGCTGCGCCGCCGGCCGTGGCCTTCTCTGCGCGGCGTGCTCGGGGTCAGCCCTGTCTTTGGGGCCATCGTCCTCGCGACCGCCGGAGCCGGCGCGATCCTGTGGAGCGACGTCGCACCGGAGCTGACCACGGTCTGGACTCTCGCGTTCGTGCTCGGCGGCTGGGTCGTCTCGCTGTGCATCCATGAGTTCGGGCACGCTCTCGTCGCCTACCTGGGAGGCGACCGCGCGGTGGCCGGCGCCGGCTACCTGTCGTTCAATCCGTTGCGTTACGCGACCGTGGCGATGAGCGTCGTGCTTCCGGTGATCTTCCTCGCGATCGGCGGCATCGCCATGCCGGGCGGGGCTGTCTACATCAACCACTCGGCGCTGCGGACGCGCGCATGGAGCTCCGCCGTCTCGCTTGGCGGACCGCTGGGCACGCTGCTTTGCGGCCTTGCGATCGCCGGGGCGCTCGCGCTCGCGCGGGCCCAGTCGTGGATCACGCCGGAGCGATACGACTTCTTTGCCGCGCTCGCCGCGCTCGGCTTCTTCATGGCGTTCGCCCTGGTGCTCAACCTCATCCCGATCCCGGGCCTCGACGGTTTCGGCGTCATCCGGCCATGGCTGCCGTACTCGGTGCAGCAAGCCGCGATGCGGTACAGCATGCTCGCGATCTACGCCGTGTTCCTCGTCCTGTGGTTCGTGGCGCCGGTGCGCCAGGAGTTCTTCGGTCTCGTCGTCCAGCTGGCCATGCTCGCGGGCATCGACCCGGCGTTGATGCTGCTCGGACAGCTCAACATGCGCTTCTTCTGACGCCGTGCTGAGGCTGATCCCCACCCGACCCCTCCCCATGAATGGGGAGGGCGATCGCCGAGGCGGCAGGAGCAATGAAGCTAATAGTTGACGGCTACAACGTGGTCCATGCATGGCCGTCGCTCAAGCGGCTGCTGAACACGGCGTCGCTCGAGGACGCGCGCGACAAGCTCGTTGAGCGGCTGGCGGTGCTCGCGATGGTCAGCGGAGAGGAGGTTACGGTGGTGTTCGACGCTCATCATTCGAAGGCCATGTCCAACTCCGAGTCCATGGTCGATGGGGTGCGGGTCGTCTTCACGCGCCGCGGCCACTCCGCGGATCACTCCATCGAGCGGCTCGCGTATCGCGCCAGCGAGCAGGGTGACGTGATCACCGTGGCGACCTCCGACCGTTTCCAGCGCGACCTAGTGCGAGGGATGGGCGGCGCGGTCATCAGCTCGCTCGAACTCGAGCGGCGCGTGATCGACGCCGAGCAAGAGATCGCGCGTCGAGTGAAGCGCTACCAGTGATCCCCGTCCGCCGGACACGCATCGTCTGCACGATCGGACCGTCGAGCTCGTCACCAAACGTGCTCCGGGCGATGGTCCAGGCGGGAATGGACGTCGCGCGGCTGAATTTCTCGCACGGCGACGCCACCACGCATCGTGCGGCGGCGAAGGCGGTGCGCGAGGCGGCCGACGAGGTGGGCCGGCCTGTCGCGCTTCTCGGAGACCTGCAGGGTCCGAAGATCCGGACCGGGCCGGTCGAGGGGACGTTTCAGCGGTTGGTGCGGGGGCGAACGGTGGCGCTCGTGTCTGGCGGCACGCCCGCCGAAGACCAGATCCAGGTCAGCCACGTCGAGCTCGTCCAGGCGCTGCACCCTGGCGACCGCGTCCTCCTCGACGACGGCCGCATCGAGCTCGCCGTGCGCTCGGTGAACGACGGCCGGGCGGAGGCCTCGGTCGTGCGCGGCGGTCTGCTCGGGGCGCGCAAGGGCATCAGCGTCCCCGGCCGCTCGCTGCCACTTCCCGCGATGACGGAGAAGGACATCCAGGACCTGAAGCTCGCCGTCGAGCTCGAGGTGGACTACCTCGCGCTGTCCTTCGTGCGCCGGCCGGAGGACATCCTCGTCTGCCAGCAGCACGTCACCGGCATGGACCGCACGATCCCGGTGATCGCCAAGCTCGAGAAGCTCGAGGCGATCCGCAACCTGGGCAAGATCCTCGAGGTCGCCGACGCGGTGATGGTCGCGCGCGGCGACCTCGGCGTCGAGCTGAAGCTCGGCGAGCTGCCCGCGGTGCAGAAGGACGTCATCGACCGCGCGAACCGCGCCGGCGTCCCCGTCATCACCGCCACCGAGATGCTCGAGTCGATGGTCACCTCGAACCGGCCGACGCGGGCGGAGGCTTCAGACGTCGCCAACGCGATCTGGGACGGGACCGACGCGGTGATGCTGTCCCAGGAGACGTCGGTCGGCGCGCATCCGATCGACGCCGTGCGCGCGATGGCGCGGATCTGCCAGGAGGCGCAGAAGCATCCCGGTTTCGAGAGGGCGCGCCAGATGTGGCGGGAGCCGGGTCAGGTCGGGAGCGCGATCGCCCACGCGGCCGCAGCGACGGCGACCGAGCTTCAGGCGCGCGTGATCATCGCGTTCACCGAGTCGGGGACGACCGCGCTCCGGTGCAGCAAGGCGCGCCCGCACGTTCCGATCATCGCGGCCAGCCCGCACCCGGAGGTCCTCCGGCGCACGGCCCTGTACGCAGGGGTGATGCCCTTGCTCGTCAGCCCCGGGCGCGACACGGACGAGATGATCGAGAACGCCACCCAGGCGGCGGTCCACAGCGGCATGGTCCGCCCCGGCGATCGCGTGGTCGTGGTGGCCGGAGTGCCCGTTGGCCGGCCGGGCCAGACGAACCTGCTCAAAGTCGAGACGGTCTAAAGGGGTCTCGAAGCCGTCCCGCCGTCAGAGAATTGGGCCGTGGCGCCCGCCTCCCACGGACTACTCGGTCGTATTCAACGCGCCAACGCCGAGGCCTCCCATCGCTTCGGCCCGCACACCGCCGAGGTGGAGGCGTTCATTCTCGCGGCGGGCCAGCTGACGCCCTGGCAGTGGAGGCAGGTGCTGACATCGAAGCGCCTTGTCGGCTCGGTGAGCAAAGACGGCGGCGGAGCGACCGACTCCGCGCTCGCGATCCAGTCGGCGATCCGCAGCAGCGAGACGCGCATGTCCGAGACGCTGGCCCGCGCCGGCGAGGTGCTGTTCGACACGCTCGCCAGGAAGACCGAGGACAAGCAGGTCGCCGCCTGGCAGGCGCTGACCGCCCTGACGATGCGCTCGCAGTTGCCGGCGCTGAAGTTCGCGGTCCATTACGCGCCGTTTGCAGCGGTGATACCGCTCGCGGGAGCGGATGGCCTCGACCCGTTGACGCGAAAGTTCGTCTCCGGCCTCGAAGCGCTGACGAAGGAGCAGCTTCTTGTCCTCGGCCAGCGATGGCACCTCGAGCCGGGCACGTCGCGGGCGCTGCTGCAGGCGGTCGCGAAGAACCGTCACGTCAAGAGCGAGGAGGCTGTCGCCAACGTGGCCCTCGTGCTGATCCCCCAGAAGCTCGCCGGGGACGAAGGCTGGTCCGCGGTGCGCACCCTGGTCCACGGCGGGCGTGTCCTGGGTTCGCTGGACGACCTGTCGCCGGAGCAGATTCGGGAGCTCTGGGCGCCACTCGAGGCGGTCGTTCCGTTCGCGACGCTCCTCGAAGAGACGCCTCAGCCCGCGGTGGTCGATCGAGTCAAGAGCGCGATCTCCGGTATCACGAGGCCGCCCAGGCCCAGGGCCACCGGCGCGGCGGCCCCGAAGGCGCCGGCCCTGTACGGCACAAACCACACGGAGGTCGCAGCGTTCATCAAGGGCGTGGCCGACCTCTCTCCCATCCAGTGGCTGCGCGTCCTCGACCGGCGCAAGCTCGTCTCCAGCGTCACGCGAGAGAGCACCGCGGAGCCGGCCGGCGTCGTGCGCTCGATCATCGCGGCGCTCGAAGGCACAAAAGAGCTCGACATGTACACGCGCTGCCGCGCGTTCTCGGCGGTGGAGCGCGCAGGCTTCGCGCTGGAGGCGCGCGGTCGCGCCGACCTGGACCAGATCCGCCAGGTGCTCACTCCATTCGAGCCGCGGATCGCGTTCCAGGAGCTGAACGGTGGCGGATTCGCGCACCGGGTCGCGTCGCTCGAGAAGGCCGACTGGGAGCGCGTCGCGGCAGCCGCGCCCGACGCCAATGACGAGGCGGTGGCGCCGCTCGTCAACGCCGGCACCGCGCTGATCGACTTTTTCGGCGGCCGCTCCGACGACGAGGCGGTTGCGACGTGGCACGCGGTCTCCGCGCTCGTGCGCCGGCACCACCTGACGCCGATCAAGTTCGCCGCGTCGTATGCGCCGTTTGCGTCCGCGATCCCGGTCACGAGCCCACGAGCGCTGGGCGCGCTCGTCTCGCGATACGTGACGGCCCTCGGGCGCCTGGGCGCGAGCCAGTGCGCCGCGCTGGCCAGGTCGTGGCAGCTTGACGACTCGTTGATGACCGCCATCTCCCGCGCGTCGGCCGACGGGAGCACCCGCCCGGGCGAGGAGGCCGCCGCGCTGGCCGCGGTGGTGACGGTCCCGATGCGGCTGGCCGGCCCGGGCGGGTGGTCGGCGGTCAAGACGGCGGCTTTTGGCGGCAAGGTGATCGCCGCACGCACGCGCCTGACGCCGGAGCAGCTCCAGGCGCTGTGGGAGCCGATCCAATCCGCGATCCCGCTCTCGTCGCTGAACGCTCCTGCACGAGCCAAGAAGTAGCTCTTAGAGTTTTCGCATGGCGAATTCGCGCAGCAATGGGCGGCTGCCCAAGTTTCAGCGGGTGATGATGGTCTCGGCGCATCCCGACGACCCTGATTTCGGCGCGGGCGGCGCCATCGCCAGGCTGGCCGACACCGGGGCCGAGGTGACTTACGTGATCGTCACCGACGGACGGCAGGGAGGAGAGGATCCCAAGCAGAAGGACGCCGAGCTGATCGCGATCCGGGAGAGAGAGCAGCGCGCGGCTGCCAGGGTGCTCGGGGTCAAAAGAGTCGAGTTCCTCGGCTACAAGGACGGGCATCTCGCGCCGGACCTGAAGCTTCGCCGCGACATCGTGCGCATGATCCGCAGATACAAGCCGGAGCTGGTGATCACCCACATCCCCGGCCGGGTGCTCGACGCGCCGATGGGCGGCTCGCACCCGGACCACCTGGCGGTCGGCGAGGCGACGATGGCCGCCGTGTATCCCGACTCCCGCAACCCGCGAGCGTTTCGCTCGCTTTTGAAGGAAGGCTTTCAGCCGCACGAGGTCAAGGAGGTCTGGATTCCGTTCTGGACCCAGGGCGACTACCTCGTCGACATCACCTCGACGCTGGACCGGAAGATCGAGGCCCTGCGCAAGCACAAGAGCCAGCTCTCCAAGCCGGGCCGCGAGTGGGACGTCGAGAAGTGGATGCGCAAGCGCCACCGCGAGGTCGGCAAGAAGGGCGGCTACCAGTACGCCGAGTCGTTCAAGAGGATCACGGTCTAGGGTCGCGATAGTCCGGACTAACGCGGCAACTTGACAGGGGAATCCCCGTGATAGTCCGGACCAACGCGAAAGGTCGCGGTTGGTCCGCTGGCGATCGAGTTAAAGACGAGGCGGGTGCGCGAGCACCCGCCCCTCTATATAACTACTGCTTCGCGAAGAAGACGTCCGGGTCGTTGCGGCCGTTGGGCCACAGGAAGTCGGTGACGATGTCGCGGTTGTCGCCCCACGCCATGTAGACATGCTGGCCGTCGCTGACGCTGGCGATGTAGTCGCCCATGTAGGCGAAGGCGATCAGGGGGTCGAACTGGGGAACTGTGTACACGCCAGGGAAGGAGCGGCTCGTCACCCGGCGGGCGCTCCAGCTGTGGGCGTTGCTCGAGTTCGAGA
>Ga0075423_10003623_pt1 | contig 14243 bp, 8 predicted proteins | sample SoiMethybrSBSTD2_FD_80114 | JGI IMG/M metagenome (GOLD analysis project Ga0075423, IMG submission 80114) | Bulk soil microbial communities from a Populus tree surrounding site in Tennessee, USA - Soil MetaG P. TD hybrid SBSTD2 | ecosystem: Environmental > Terrestrial > Soil > Tree plantation...
CTTCTATCTGTCGGGCGGCGCGAGCAACCAGAACGGCACCGTCATCGGGAACAACGATACGTACGATCGCTATTCGGTGCGCCTGAAAGCCGCGCAGACCCTCCCTGGCGGGTTCCGTCTCGACGGCAACATCGCGTATGTCGATGACCGCGGCCAGTTCGTGCAGAAGGGCTCCAACATCTCGGGCGTGTCACTCGGCAGTTGGAGGACGCCGCCGGAGTTCAACAACTTCGAATACCTCAGCCCGACGACGGGGCTCCATCGCTCGTATCGCTTCCCGGACCCATCGAGCGGCTCGCTCGACATGTCCCGCGGCTACGACAATCCGCTGTTCGCGATCAAGGACCAGGACAACACTCAGAACCTCGGGCGCGCGTTCGGCAACCTCGGGCTCTCCTACGACCCCAAGGAGTGGGTCAACATCCGCCTAACGGTTGGCGCGGACTACGTCAGTGACGAGCGCCTCGAGACGCTGCCCAAGACGAGCTCCGGCTTCCCCACCGGTCAGGTGACGAAGGCGAACCTCGTCAACTACCAGCTCGACAACAACCTCACGGCGACGTTCACGCACTCGTTCTGGCAGGACTTCGAGTCGCGCCTCGTGTTAGGCGGCAATCTCAACAGCCGGAACTATCGGCAGAACGCCACCGTCGGACAGGACCTCATCGCGCCGCAGCCATTCGCGCTGGTCAACACGACGACGCGTACCTCGGACGACTCGACGGTGCTGGTCCGCGGCCAGTCGTTTTTCGCTCAGGTCCAGCAGGAGTTCTGGCGCCAGATCTACCTGACGGCGACGCTCCGGAACGACGGGTTCTCGACGTTCGGGGCGAGCGACCGCCGGCACTGGTTCCCGGCAGCCACGGTGGCCTGGAACTTCGCGAACTACACGACGCTTGGCGGTCTGCTGAGCGAGGGACGCCTGCGCGCGGCGTATGGCCAGACGGGTACCGAGCCGGGTGTCTACCTAACGAATGGCTCGTTCTCGTCGGCTGCCTTCGTCAGCACATGGGGTGATGCGCTCCTGGCGAGCCAGAACGGGCGCGGCGGTCTGTTCACGGCGGGGCGCAAGCCGCAGAACGATCTCAAGCCGGAGGTCCAGAAGGAATTCGAGACCGGTGTGGACTTCGGGTTCCTCCGCGATCGGGCCGACGCGAGCGTCACATACTACAATCGCAAGGCGAGCGACGTGATCTTCGACCTGCCGCTTGCCGCGTCGACGGGGTACGCCGTGCAGGCGAGCAACGCCGGCGTCATTCGTAACGAAGGCATCGAGGCATCGCTCAACTTCCACCCGATCCGCTCACCGACGTGGGACTGGGACCTCGGCTTCCAGTACGCACACAACAAGAACAAGGTGCTGGACCTGCAGGGCGCCGATGCCGTCGATCTGCCGACGGGCGGCTTCTTCACCGGTACGCTGGTGTCGGCTGTGAAGGGATACCCGATCGGCGTGTTCAGGAGCTACGACTTCGTGCGGTGTCGGTACAACACGCCGAACAGCGTCGACCTCGGCTCAGGCACGGCGACCGACATCAACGCGCTGTGCGAGCAGAACAAGCAGCCTAACGGCGCGCTCTACATCGGTCCCGATGGCATGCCGGTCGAGGACCCCACGCAGCGCGTCATCGGGAATCCGAACCCGAACTGGACCGGCAGCTTCCGAACGGGAGTCCGGTACAAGAAGCTCAACGTGAGCGGTCTCGTGGACGTTCGTCGCGGTGGCGTGATCTGGAACGGGACGCGGGGCGCCCTCGACAACTTCGGCACAGCCGGTGAGACAGCGGCTCGCGCCAACTGCACGTACGACGCCCAAGGCAATCTCGGTTGCACAGGGAACGAGAAGACATTCGGCAAGGACTTCTTCCGCGGTCCGGCGTTCGGGCCGGGCTATGGAACAGCGGTCCCGATCGGCGAGAACTGGTATACGGGACTCGGCAGCGGCTTCGGTAACGAGGCGTCGCAGTTCCTCGAGGACGGCAGCTACGTGAAGCTCCGCGAGCTCTCGCTCGCGTACACCTTCGACACGCCGTGGGTGCGTCGTCAGGGCCTGGGCAGCATCGAGCTCCGCGTCGCGGCACGCAACCTCGCAACGTGGACTGCCTACAGCGGCGTCGATCCGGAGACGAACCTCGGTGGCGCCGAAGTGGCGGCGCAGGGGATCGACTACTTCAACAATCCGCAGACGCGATCGTTTGTGTTCACGTTAGGAATCAATCGGTAAGCGATACCACAATGCTATCAGCCATGGCTGCGACAGCATGGACTGATGGCTGCAACCGAGATATCTCCATGCGAAAACTTGCATTGTTGTCGGGTATCCTCTGTCTAGGCGTCGGGTCGGGTTGCTCCAATTGGCTGTCCGATCCGGAAGCGACCACGAATCCGAATCGGCCGACCGTCACGACGTCGGATCAGCTCCTCGTCGCGGTCGAGACCGCGCAGACGCAACAGTACACGAGCGATCTCGCGCGCACCGTCTGCGTGTGGATGCAGCAGTGCGCGGGCACCGATCGCCAGTATCGATCGCTCGGGCTCTACCAGTACGGTGAGGATGCGTACAACATCGTATTCGGCACCATCTACACAGGTGGTGGGCTGATCGACATTCGCACGATCGAGGCCCGGGCCGACAGCGCGAAAGACCAGGTCTATGGTGGCATCGCGCGAGTGCTCGAGGCGATGACGGTGGGAATCGCCACGGACATCTGGGGGGACATCCCCTACTCGGAGGCAGTATCGAACACGAAAACGCCGAAGCTCGATCCACAGGAGCAGGTGTACTTGGGGCTCCAGGCCAAGCTCGACACGGCCGTCACGATGCTCACGGCGAAGACCGGCGCCGGTCCGGCCGGCGCAGACCTGTTCTATGGTGGCGACGCGACGAAGTGGTTGCGCCTCGCGCACACGCTGAAGGCTCGCTACTACCTCCACGTCGCCGAGCGTCAGGGAAACGCGGCGTATCAGAGCGCGCTCGCCGAAGCACAGAAAGGGCTGCAGAAGGGCGACAACATGCGCTCGTATCAGTCGGAGGACCCTAACGAGCAGAACTCGTGGTATCAGTTCATCACGATTCAGCGATCCGGATACATGAGCCCCGGCGCGATGCTCGTGAACCTGCTGCAGAGCCGGAACGACCCGCGGCTCGCGCAGTACTTCGACCCGAACTCGGCGGGGCAGTACGTCGGCGCGGCGCCGGGCCAGCAGGGAAGCGCGTCGATCTCCGAGTTCGATGGCGACCGCACCGGGCCGGCATTCCGCCAACCGATCGTCACGGCGGCCGAGAACAGCCTGATCATCGCCGAGTCTGCGTTCCAGCTCGGGCAGACGAGCCTCGCGCTCTCGGCGCTGAACGCCGAACGCACCGACGCCGGGCTTCCGTCCGTAGGAAGCACGACCCTCGCCGACATCATGACGGAGAAGTACATCGCGCTTTTCCAGAACACTGAGGTGTGGAACGACTGGAAGCGCACGTGCCTCCCGGCACTGACGCCGGCGCAGGGGAGCACGGGCGGGATTCCCGAACGGCTGTTGTACGCGCAGTCGGAACGGAACACGAATCCCAACGTTCCGCTGCCCAGTGCCCAGCCGGTGAGAAACTGGAACGATCCGGTGGGATGTAGCTGACAGCAGGGCGGCTGGCGGCTGGCGACTGGTAAGAAGCGGAGAACCCTCGGGATGCCTCGTTATCGGAGATGAGCATCCCGAGGGTATCGGTCGCCAATCGCCAGTTACCAGGCGCCGCCGCCCGCCGCCCGCCGCCCGCCGCCCGTCGCCAGTCGCCCGCCGCCAGTCGCCAGCCTAGCGTCGGTCAGCCCCGCCGGTCAGATTCGCCGGGGATATGACCACGCATGGCTTTCCGGAGACCCACGTCCTCTTCCGGAAACTGACATCGCGCCTCCCCGTGATCGAACGTGGCGAGGGCTGTTGGCTCTACGACTCGGACGGCAGCGCGTACCTCGATGCGTGCGGCGGCGCCTACGTCGTGAACGTCGGGCACGGCGTCGCCGAGATCGCGGATGCGATGGCGAAGCAGGCTCGGCGCCTGGCGTACGTGAGCGGGATGGCGTTCTCCCACGATCCCGTCGAGGAACTTTCGGCGGAGCTGGCGTCGCTTGCGCCCGGTGACCTCGATAAGGTCTACCCGTTGTCGAGCGGTTCAGACGCGATCGAGGCCGCGCTCAAGCTCACACGACAGTACTGGCTCGAGTCCGGGCGGCCGCGCAAGCACAAGGTCATAGCACTCGCCCCTGCCTACCACGGCAACACGCTCCTCGCGCTCTCGGCGTCCGCGCGCGAGCACTATCGACGGATCTACGGCGAGTGGCTCGTCGATGTCGTGCGCATTCCGGCGCCGTACGCGTACCGTTGCGGTTGCGGTGGCGTGCCGCCGTACTGTCCCGCGTGCGACGGCACCGCGCTCGAGGAGGCGATTGTCCGCGAGGATCCCGAAACCGTCGCGGCTTTCATCGCCGAGCCGGTCGGCGGCTCGTCGACGGGTGGCTCGGTTCCGCCACGAGATTACTTCCGTCGCGTCAGGGAGATCTGCGACCGCCATGGCGTGCTGTTCGTCGCGGACGAAGTGCTGGTCGGCGCGGGGCGCACGGGCACCTGGTCGGCGCTCGAGCCGAGCGGTGTGGTGCCCGACGTCATGGTGTTCGGCAAGGGGATCGCCGGAGGCTACGCACCACTGGCGGCCGTGGTCGCGCCGACGCGCATCGCGGAAGTGTTCGCGCGCGGATCGGGGGCGTTCAATCATGCGCAGACGTTCTCGCATCACCCGGTGCTCTGCGCCGCAGGGGTCGCGACGATTCGATATCTGCGCACGCACAAGCTGGTCGAGCGGTGCGCGACGATGGGACACGTCCTGCAGCGCCAGCTCGCGCGGCTGAGCGAGTTGGCGCACGTGGGCGATGTCCGCGGGCGCGGCCTGCTCGCTGGCGTGGAGCTGGTGGAGGACAAGGAGTCGCGCGCGCCGTTCCCGCGCGAGGCGCGTGTCGCCGAGCGTCTCACCGCCGCGGCGCTCGACCTCGGGCTCGTCGTGTGGCCTAACGTGGGGCATGCCGACGGCACGCGCGGCGACCTGGTCATGGTCGCGCCGCCGTTCATCATCACGGAGGAGGAGATCGGCATGATCGCCGACCGGCTCGAAGCAGCCATCGCCGCCTCGGGCCTAACGATGACAGGTGCGTCAAGCGGAGGCCTCGCCGCGCGATGACCGCCCGGGCGCCGGTGGCGGTGCTCGCGGTGGCGTGGTCGGGCGCCTTCGCACCGGCCCAGACGCCGGCGACCAGACGCGAGTCGACGCCCGCGGAGACGACGTTCGTCCGCGAGCACAACGTGGCGGTGACCATGCGCGATGGGGTTGTCTTGCGGGCGGACGTGTGGCGCCCGCAAGGGGCCGGACCCTTCCCTGTGCTGGTGTATCGTACGCCATACGGCAAGTCCGCTGCGCAGTCCGACTACACGACGTTCGGCAAGGCCGTCGCGCGCGGGTATGCCGTCGTTATGCAGGACGTCCGGGGGCGCTTCGCATCGGATGGCGACTTCGAGCCCTACCGTCACGAGGGCCGCGACGGCTACGACACCATCGAGTGGGCCGCGCGTCAACAGTGGTCGAACGGCTCCGTTGGAACGTTCGGTCTCTCGTACCCGGGCGCGGTCCAGTGGCTCGCCGCGGTGGAAAGCCCGCCACATCTCAAGGCAATGGTCCCGGCCATGACGTTCGCGTCGGCGAACCTCTTCTTCTACGCCGGCGGCGTGTGGGATAACTCCTGGGCGGGCTGGGTGTGGGAAGACGTTGGCGGAGACCTGCATCGCCGCCGAGGCGTAGCAGGACCGACGACGGACGAGGAAGCCGAGCGAACCTGGGCCGTCGTCCGCGAACGAATTCTCTGGCAGCTGCCGCTCTCGGCGCTTCCGGATTTCAAGCCGATCGCGCCGTGGTACTACGAGTGGATGCGCCACCCGCCGTGGGATCCGTGGTGGGACTGGGCGGACCTTCGCAGCCGGTACGTGCGCACCACGGCAGCAGTCCTCGGCATGTCCGGATGGTACGACGAAGCGTACGGCCCTGATGGCGCAACGACGAACTTCGTGGGCCTAACGACTGCGCGTGCCGGCGGCGCGCCCCGCGCCGGCCTCGTGATGGGACCATGGCCACACGGCGTCCGCGGCACGAGCCGAACGACAGTGGGCGATCGCGAGAATGGTCCCGACGCGAGCATCGACTACGACGAGATGGTGCTGCGCTGGATGGACCACTACGTGCGCGACATCGACAACGGCGTCGACCGCGAGGCGCCCGTGCGCGTGTTCGTCATGGGCGACAATCGCTGGCGTGAGGCTGACCGCTGGCCGATTCCCGGGACGATCGCCGACACACTCTACCTCGCTGCGCCGACCCAAGGCGCACGCGTCGGCGGACTATCGGAATACCGGCCCGACTCGCGGCGGCCCACGAGCTCGTATCTGTCCAATCCCGCCAATCCGGTCACTGACAAGTACGCCGATCGAAGTGGCGCGCACGATTATCGCGAGCTCGCCTCCCGCTCCGAGGCGCTCACGTTCGAGACGCCGCCACTCGACGATGATCGCGAGGTGGTGGGCGCGATCGCCGCGGAAGTGTACCTCGCGGTGGACGCGCCCGACGTCGACCTGTGGGTGAAAGTGCTCGACGTCGCCCCGGACGGAACGGCATATAACCTGATGGCGCCCGGGTCCGATGTGATTCGTGCGAGCTACCGGGACCGGACCGCGCGTCGTGCGCTGCTCCAGCCCGGACGGGTGTACCTGGTGCGGCTGCCCGGCCTGCTCACAGGGAACACCTTCAGGAAGGGTCACCGCATTCGCGTTCACGTCATGTCGTCCTTCGCGCCGAATTACGCGCGCAACCTGCAAACCGGCGCATCGGAAACGCAGTCCGCACGGATGCGCTCGGCCCGCATAACGATTCACCACGATTCCCGCCACCCGTCTCGTCTCATTTTCCCTGTCATCCCTCGCTTCGCTCGGAATGACCCGTGAGGACCGCATGGCCACCGAGATTATGCAGACACCGGCAGGCGGCGCCGCCGCTCGCGACTACCCGCGCATCCTCATCCCGCCGCCGGGGCCTAACGCGCGTGCCGTGATAGACCGCGACATAGCGGCGGCGTCCACGTCGTATATCAAGGAGTATCCGCTCGTCGTATCGCGTGGCAAAGGCGCGATGATCGAGGACGTGGACGGCAATCGCTATCTCGACTTCATGGCAGGCATCGCGGTCGCGGCTACGGGGCACGCGCATCCCAAGGTCGTCGCGGCCATTCAGGAGGCGGCGTCGCGCTTCCTTCACATCTGCGGCACGGACTTCTACTACGAGGACATGACGGCGCTCTGCGAGCGGCTCGCACGGCTCGCGCCGGGGCCGAGCAGCAAGCGCGTGTTCCTCACGAACTCCGGCGCCGAGGCAGTGGAGGGCGCCATCAAGCTGGCGCGGAACTCGACGCGTCGCCCGGCGCTGGTTGCGTTCGACGGCGCGTTTCACGGTCGCACCTACGGCGCGATGAGCCTCACGTCCAGCAAGGCCGTGCAGCGTGGGGGATTCGGGCCGATGCTTCCCGAGGTCTACCACGTCCCCTACGCGAACCGCTATCGCTGCCAACATTGCCGCGACCGAGCCGAGTGCACGTTGGATTGCGTGCGCTCGATCGAGACCGAGCTCTTCGCGCGCCGGGTGCACCCGCGCGACGTCGCAGCGATCTTCGTCGAGCCGATTCAGGGCGAGGGAGGGTACGTCGTGCCGCCGCTTGGGTTCCTGACCGCGCTGCGCGAGCTCTGCGACCGGCACGGCATCCTGCTCGTGATCGACGAAGTGCAGAGCGGCATCGGGCGCACCGGAAAGATGTTCGCGTGCGAGCACGAGGGCGTGGAGCCCGACGTGCTGCTCACGGCGAAGGGCCTTGGCTCGGGAATGCCGATCGGTGCGATCATCGCGCGCGACGAGGTGATGAAGTGGGGACAGGGTGCCCACGGCTCGACGTTCGGCGGGAATCCAGTGTGTTGTGCGGCCGCCCTGGCGACGCTCGACCTGGTCGAAGGCGGGCTAATGGCGAATGCGCAGACGATGGGGGAATATCTCACGTCCGGGCTGCGGCGACTCGCCGAGCGTCACGAGTCGGTCGGCGACGTGCGAGGCCGCGGGCTCATGATTGGCGTCGAGCTCGTGACGGATCGAGCGACCCGCGAGCCGGCGTCCAGGCTCGTTCAGGAGCTGGTGCAGCTCACGTTCCGCCGCGGCCTTCTCCTGCTGGGGGCAGGCAAGAGCGCGCTGCGCCTCGCGCCGCCGCTCATCGTGGATACGTACGAGGTGGATACGGCGTTAGGCATCATTGACACCGTGCTCGACGACCTCCGGGGCTGATGTCATCCCGAGCCTCGTTGTCATCCCGAGCCGCCAGGCGAGGGATCCTCAGGATCCCGATAGAGGGCCCTCGGTTCCCTCGCTAACCTCGGGACAAACGGGACGATGAGGATCCCTCGCTTCGCTCGGGATGACAACCTAGGTGCGGTTGACGCCAGCTCCTTGCTTACCTAACGATGACCCGACCTGCACTTCTCCTGATACTGTCGGCCGCCGCCACAGCGGGCGCGCAGCAGCCGCAGCGCGAACCCGTCCTGCCGCAGGTCAAAGTTCCGCACGCGTACTATTGGCGCGAGATGTACGTGCCCCAGGTGACGAGCGGCCCGAGCGCCTTGACGTGGTCGCCCGACGGGCAGGAAGTCATTTACTCCATGCAGGGCTCGCTCTGGCGTCAACGGCTCGGCACGAGCGAGTCACGGCAGCTCACGAACGGGGCGCGCTACGACTACCAACCCGACTGGTCGCCCGACGGTCGGTACGTGGTGTTCTCGTCGTACGAGGGCGAATCCATCGATCTCCGCGTGCTGGACCTCGAACGCGGCACGACACAGACCATCCTCGGCAACGGCGCCGTCAACCTGGAGCCGCGATGGTCTCCCGATGGCAAGCGGCTCGCGTTCGTGTCGACGGTGTTCAACGCCCGCTGGCACATCTTCGTGGGCGCCGTCAGGCGCGACGACTCGCAACCGCCCGAGAGTCGAACCGATGGCGCGGGAACGCCAGGGCCGCGTGTCAGTGGCGTTAGGCTCGATAGTGTGGAGCGCATCACCGACGACAGGAACAGCGGCCTCCCGCGCTACTATTATAGTGCCTACGACCACTACCTCTCACCCTAGTGGTCGCCGGACGGGCGCGAGCTGATCCTCGTATCCAATCGCGGGCGCATCTACGGCACCGGCGGCATCTGGCGCATGGAAGCTCGTGCTGGCGCGACCGCACGCGAACTGCACTTCGAAGAGACCGCGTGGAAGGCGCGCCCCGATTGGGCACGCGACGGGAAGCGCGTCGTGTACAGCGGGTACCATGGTCGGCAATGGAATCAGCTCTGGGTACTCTCGGCCGAGGGCGGCGACCCGATCCAGCTCACCTACGGCGAGTTCGACGCTACGGCACCGCGCTGGTCCCCAGACGCTCGGCGCATCGCCTACATCTCCAACGAAGGCGGGAACACATCGCTCTGGATCGTCGACGTCCCGGGGGGAAAGCGCACGCGGGTGGAGGCACGGACCCGCACCTTCGCGGAGCCGGTGGGTCGGATCGTGATCAACGTGGTGGATTCGGCTACGCGTCAAACGACGCCGGCGCGCATATCGGTTGCCGGGACGTCCACAGGCTCGGGGGCGGTGGCGGGTCGCTTCTTCGCGCCCGACGACGCGTGGCGCCACGCCGATGAAGCGCGCGTGCGCGGCGAGCAGCCATTCGAGTACGGTTACTTCCATACCAGCGGAAACGACACGGTCACTGTCCCGGCGGGCCGGACGATCGTGGAGGTCTGGCACGGACCAGAGTATCAAACGACCCGCCGCGAGGTGACGGTCGCAGCGGGCGAGACGCGCACCGTCCGGATTTCGCTCTCGCGACTGAGCAACCTGCCGAGAATGGGTTGGTGGGGCGGTGACCTTCACGTTCACATGAACTACGGCGGCGCCTACCGCAACACGCCGTCGCACCTGGCGCTCGAGGCGCGCGCCGAGGGACTGCACGTCGTCGAGAACCTGATTGTAAACAAGGAGCAGCGCATCCCCGACATCGCGTACTGGCGCCCCGACCCGGATCCGTTGTCGACGCGGGACTTCGTGCTCGCCTACGGACAGGAATTCCACACCGGGTTCTGGGGGCACGCGGGGCTTCTCGGGCTCACCGATCATTATCTGCTGCCGGACTACGCGGGCTATCCCGGTACTGCGCTCGCGAGCCTCGTTCCCACGAATGCCGACGTCGCCGACCTGGCGCATGCGCAGGCGGGACTCATGGGGTACGTGCATCCCTTCGATTTTCGTCCTGATCTCTCCCGCGTGGAGCCCGGAATCCCGTACGAGCTGCCCGTCGATGTAGCGTTAGGCAAGGTCGACTACATGGAAGTGATGGGGTACAGCGATCACCTCATCACCTCTGACGTCTGGTACCGACTGTTGAACTGTGGCTTCCGCATTCCGGCCGGGGCCGGGACCGATGCCTTTCCCAACTTCGCATCGCTTCGCGGACCTCCTGGGCTCGTGCGCGTGTACGCCCGCACCGGCACGGGTGGCGGTGCGCTCGACCACCGCCGGTGGCTCGCCGCGATCAAGGCCGGGCGAACGTTCGTGACGAACGCGCCGGTGCTGGAGCTCACGCTCGGGCGAAGCGAGATCGGCGACGAGATCCGTCTCGCGGGCGCCGGCGAGCTGCGTGCCCACGTTAGGCTCCGGTCACCGGTGCCGCTGGACCATCTCGAGCTCGTCGGGAACGGCCGCGTCGTGGTGAGCATTCCGCTCTCCGGCGACCACACCACGGCCGACACGACCATCACGGTTCCGGTCAGCGCAAGCGGATGGTTCGTGCTGCGCGCGTGGTCCGATCGCCCGCAGCTGCCGGTGCTCGATCTCTACCCGTTCGCGAGCACGAGTCCGATCTACGTGACCGTCGGGAACGCACCGATGCGGTCAAAAGAGGACGCCGAGTATTTCCTCGGCTGGCTCGACCGGGTGGATGACGCATTGCGCTCGCAGACCGCATGGAACACGCCGGCCGAGCACGAGCAAGTCGCGCGGATGATGGCGGCTGCAAGGGCGGAGTTCACGCGCCGACGAACCACCCAATAATGCTCGCAGCATTGGTTGCGCGGCCGACTCGAATCATTGGTGGAGCGCTCATTGTGCTCGCCTGCTCGCGCGAATCGCAGACGCCTGCCGAGTTCGTCGGCTCCGCGCGCTGCGCGAGCTGTCACGCGTCGGAGCACGCCGCCTGGAAGGAGTCCCAGCACGCGGTCGCCATGCAGGACGCGACACCCGCCACAGTGCTAGGCCGCTTTGATAGCACGCGATTCGAGGCTGGGGGCGTCACGTCGACGTTCCTTCGCCGCGGCGACCGGTTCGCCGTGAACACGGAGGGCGCCGACGGCCAACATCACGATTACGAGATCCGCTACACGTTCGGCGTCTATCCGCTGCAGCAGTACCTCGTGGACCTTCCCCGCGGTCGTGTTCAGGCACTGACCATCGCGTGGGATGCACGTCCCGCCGCGCAGGGCGGTCAGCGGTGGTTCACGCTGTACCCGGGCGTGATCGTCGCCCACACGGACGAGTTCCATTGGACGGGTGCACAGAACAACTGGAACTTCATGTGCGCCGACTGTCATTCGACCGGCGTGCGGAAGGGATACGACGCGGCGACCGACGAGTTCCGCACGACGCGGGCCGAGATCAGCGTGGCGTGCGAGGCGTGCCACGGACCCGGCTCGCGCCACGCGCGCTGGGGCTCGTATCCACGCATCCTCCGCCGGGTCATCTGGCACAACGACGGGCTGCCGGCGCAGCTCACCGAGCGGCGCGGGATACAATGGGTGAGGGATTCGAGCGCGCCGACCGCACATCGCAGTGCGACGCGGACCACCGATCGGGAGATCGAGACTTGCGCCCAGTGCCACGCCTCACGCGCGCACATCGCGGAAGGCTACACGCCCGGTGCGCCGTTGCTCGATTACTACATCCCGTCGATGCTGCTACCGGGCCTCTACTTCCCCGATGGACAGCAGCGGGACGAGGTGTACGACTACGGCTCGTTCCTCGAGAGCCGGATGTACAGCGTCGGTGTGACGTGCTCGGATTGTCATGACCCGCATACGCAGAAGCTCCGCGTGCCTGGCAATGGAACGTGCACCCAGTGTCACCGGCCGGCCACGTTCGACACGCCGGCCCACCACTTTCACCCGGCCGGAAGTGCGGGAGCGCGGTGCGCGTCGTGTCACATGCCCGACACGGCGTACATGGAGATCGACCCGCGGCACGACCACAGCATTCGTATCCCGCGACCCGACCTCTCGATGACCATCGGCACGCCTAACGCGTGCAATCGCTGCCACGCGAACCGCGAGGCGAGGTGGGCAGATAGCGCCGTCCGAGCGTGGTACCGGAAGCCGGCCGTGGGCTTTCAGCGCTTCGCGCGAGCGTTCGCCGCCGAGGAGCGAGCAGAGCCGGGTGCCGGTGACTCGCTGGTCAGCGTCTTCGCCGATTCGGCACAGCCGGCGATCGTACGTGCGTCGGCACTGGCACGTCTTGCGCGATATCCCGGACAGGAGGCATTCGACGCGGCGCGACGCGGGGCGGATGACCACCAACCACTCGTTCGCCTCGCGGCGCTTCAGGTGCTGGAAGCGTTTCCTCCTCGCCAGCGCGTGACGATTGCTGTTCCATTGCTCGGGGATGTCACGCGGGCCGTGCGCCAGGGAGCGGCGTGGTCGCTCGCACCGATGGCCGATTCGCTCCGCACACCGCTCCAGCGGAAAGCGTTCGCGGCTGCTGCCGCGGAGCTCGTCGAGAGTCAGCGATACAACGCCGATCGGGCCGGGAATCGACTGTCGCTGGCGGCATTCTACGCGCGAGTCGGCAAGCTGGACTCGGCGACGACGGAATATCGAGCGGCGCTCCGGCTCGCGCCGCAGCTCCGGGAGGCGCGCCTCGGGCTGGCCGTGGTGTTGAGCGCGCAGGGCCGCACCGCCGACGCGATGCATGCGCTCGACTCGGCCCGCGCGCAGTATCCTCGCGACCGCGACGTGTTGTTAGGTCTGGCGCTGCTGAGCCGCGATGCGGGCGACACGGCGGCCGCCCTTCGCTATGCGCGTCTGCTCGTCGAGTCGCATCCCCAGGATGCGCAGGGGCGGGCGCTGCTGGAGTCGTTAGGCTCCCATCGCTGATGACGCGGGGGCGTCAGGCTCCAGCCGCGCGCGCACCCTGTCGACGATCGTCCGTGCCCGCGGTAGTAAGCCGAGGACGACCATGGGCCCTCCATCGACGATGACTTCGCCATCCACCAGGACCCTGTACTCGCCGTACTGTCCTCGGATCGCGTCGACCTCGATGCCGAGTTCACGGCGGAGCCGCGCCGCCACACGGACGGCATGCAAGCCCGAGACTCAAAACGGGCAATAACGAACGACTACTCTAGCCATGGTCGCTTCCTTGGCGGCTCGACCGAGCGGCATACTCGATTCGGTCGTCCATCATTTCGCAGTGAGAGCGAGCGGACTGAAACGCTGCCACAAGCTCGGGTGACGGCGGACCAGGTACAACCCCGCGAGCAACGCTGCCAACGTATTGGCGACGAAGATCGACCACCAGGGCAGGACCTGCCGCATCGACTCCGTCAGGTAGGCCACGCCGAAAACGGTGAGGACACCCCCGGCGATAATCATGATCACGACCACGAGCGCCTGCGAGGGGTGCCGCTCGGCGTGCTCGATGAGGCTGGTAACGACGAGCCCGATGCCGAGCGACATCACCAGATGGAACGCGTTGTAGAGGAAGATCGCTGTGGGGTCCCGATCGACCTGAACAGGGCTCTGCCGAGCAGGTCCACCGTGTAGAGTGTGCCGCGTGCGGCCAGGAAATCGAAGGCGCTGTAGAACAGTGCGACGGCCGCGTACGCGATGAAGCCGACGGCGAACCCGTCGCGAATCGTGCGGTTGTGGGCCAGCATGAGGGCCTCCAACGATAGGAGGGTCGAAGGCCACCATGCGGGTCGCTGGCCGATTGCGCAGTCGGGCAATGCCCGACCTATCGTAGTCCGTTCGCCACGGATTCAGATCGAACACGCAGCCTCGCGACGTCACGGACGACGGCGCGCGAGCCATGCCTGCTGGCGC
>Ga0075423_10003625_pt1 | contig 14240 bp, 13 predicted proteins | sample SoiMethybrSBSTD2_FD_80114 | JGI IMG/M metagenome (GOLD analysis project Ga0075423, IMG submission 80114) | Bulk soil microbial communities from a Populus tree surrounding site in Tennessee, USA - Soil MetaG P. TD hybrid SBSTD2 | ecosystem: Environmental > Terrestrial > Soil > Tree plantation...
GGTGTGAAGAAGAGCGGGTCGACGAAGGGCAGGTCTCCATCTCAGCTGATCGACGCGCGGATCAAGGAGCTGGGCGACTGGCGGGGCACGATGCTCAGCCGTCTCCGTGCGCTCGTGAAGGACGCCGACCCCGACGTCGTCGAGGAGTGGAAGTGGCGAGGAGTGCCGGTGTGGTCGCACGACGGCATCATCTGCACGGGCGAGACCTACAAGAGCGTCGTGAAGATGACCTTCGCCAAAGGTGCGGCGCTGAAAGACCCGTCGGGTCTCTTCAACTCGAGCCTCGAGGGAAACACACGGCGCGCCATCGACTTCCACGAGGGCGAGAAGATCGACGAGCAGGCGCTGAAGGAGCTCGTTCGCGAAGCCGTGGCACTGAACAAGACCAAGCCGAAGGCTCGCTGACGCGCGCGGGTTAAGCCTGGCTGGGCGGCCGGGCCGCCAGCCCCATGACGCGCCCCACCTGCGGCGCACGCGGCAGCGCGTCGTGGGCCTTCTGGATCTGCGCAAGGCGGTCCAGGATCTCCGGCGCCATCGGGGCCGCGCGGCGCGTCTCCTGGCTCACGTGGAGGGACATCAGCTCATTGGTGGAGGCGAGGTAGCCCGCCTCCGCGTGGTACATCTCGTGGAAGTAGTGGATGCGCCTACGGTCGAAGGCGAGGAGCCGCGTGGTGAAGCGGAGCGGGTCGCCCTCGCGAACCTCGCGGTGGTACGTCACGTGGGCTTCCAGGCAGAACGTGGTCACACGCTGCGCGCGGCGGTGCGCCTCGTCCAGCCCCACCCAAGCGAGCCACGCGTCGGTGGCGAGGTCGAACACCACGACGTAGTACCCCATGTTCATGTGGTGGTTGTTGTCGATCCACTCCGGGCGGACGCGGTCGCGGTAGACGTCGAACGGCGCCGGGATCGCGCCGGGCGCAGCCGAGGGGCCGCTCACAGGAGGGCGCGCTGCCGGGATTCGAGCTCGAGGAGGCGCTTCTTGAGCGGAAGTCCGCCACCGTAGCCGGTCAAGCGGCCGTCGCTCCCAATCACGCGGTGGCAGGGGATGACGATGGGCAAGGGGTTCTGCCCGTTGGCCGCGCCCACGGCGCGCACGGCGTCAGCCTTGCCGATCTGGCGGGCGATCTCGCCGTAGGAGCGCGTCTCGCCGTAGGGGATCGCCGCCACCGCGCGCCACACCTCCTGCTGGAACTCCGTCCCCTCGGGGGCCAGGGGCAGGTCGAACTCGTCGCGCTTTCCTGCGAAGTACTCGCGAAGCTGGCGGATCGTCTCGGCGAAGGGCCTGGCGTCCTTCACCCAGTCGGGCCCGGGGCGGAACATCCCGCTGCCGCCGGGCAGCCAGATGAGCCGGAGGCCGCGCAGGCGCGCGCCGTCGGCGTCGCCCGCGAGCACGAGCGTACCGATCGACGACTCCATCTCCGTGTAACGGGTCTCGGCGGGGGTGCTTGGCATCAGCGTACAGGTATGTTACCCCATACGTCGCCCACAATCTGGAGCCAAGGAGGCCGTATGCGCTCATTGACGAGGCTGCTGCTCCCCGCGCTGCTCACCCTGATCCCGACCTCCGCCGCGCTCGGCCAGATCGCCGTCTCCGTCAACGACAACAAGGTGATGCTCGTGAACGGGGCGGTGCAGGTGGTACAGAATCCCGTGCCGGACACGATGACCGTGATCGACCTCAAGGCTAGCCCGCCGCGGGCGATCTCCGAGATACCGGTGCCGGCCAGCGTGGTGGGACCGCCGTTTTCCGTGGCCATCACGCCGGATGAGGGTCTCGCCCTGGTGACGTCCAACCAGAAGATCGACCCCGCTGACCGCACCAAGATGGCCAACGACAATCGCATGGCGGTCGTGGATCTCACGTCGAATCCGCCGCGGGTGTTGGCGACCCTCGAGACGGGCGCCGCCCCCGCGGGGGTGTCCATCAACCGGCAGGGGACACTCGCGCTGGTGGCCAATCGCGGCGATGGCTCTGTCTCCGCATTCACCATCCAGGGCAAGACGGTGACGCCGGTCGGCAAGGTGCAGGTCGGGCCCAACAACTCGGCGCCGGCCCACGTCGCGATCACGCCGGACGGCAAGACCGCCCTCGTCACGCGCGACGGCGATAGCTTCGTCTCCGTCCTCTCCATCGACGGCACCAAAGTGGAGTACACCAAGCGCGATCTCACCGCGGGCATTCGCCCGTATGGCATCGACATCAGCAAGGATGGCTCGGTGGCGGCGGTGGCCAACATCGGGCGCAGCAGCGGTGACACCGACACGGTGAGCCTCATCGACCTGAAGGCTAATCCCATGCGGGTGGTGGAGACGATCCCGGTGGGGCAGAGCCCCGAGGGCATCAAGTTCTCGCCCGACGGTAAGCTCCTCGCCGTGCAGGTGCACAACGGGAGCAACAAGGCCAAGGACTCGCCGTTCTTCAACGACGCCGGCAAGCTGCTTCTCTACCGGGTCGATGGCACACGCCTCATCGGGCTCGCCGCCGCGTGGGTGGGGCACTGGGGACAGGGCATCGCCTTCTCGCCTGACATCAAGACCATCCTCGTCGGCAACATGGTCGAGCGCGACGTACAGGTACTGCGATGGGACGACGTGTCTTTGAAGGATCTGGGCGAGCGCATCAAGGTGAACGGCGGCTCCGCCGCCCTGCGCACCGCGGACAAGCCGTAGGCCTCGTCTCGCCGCTCGCGACCTGGTTCGCCGGCGCCGCCGCGGAGGCTCGCTTCCGGCGGTGCCGGCTGGGCCGTATTCCCACCGTGCTGCAACCGCGCGATCACGCGTGGCGCGAGATCGCGCCCGGGTTCGCCGGCGCGCTTGCCCTCGCCCCTGCCGGCTCTCCGTTCCACACCGCGCTCGAGCGGCGCTACGACCGCTCGTCCGATCCGCGGCGCCTGCCCCGCGCCCTCGCCGCGGGTGAATCGGTCTATTTCCCCCAGGCGCATCAGGTGCTGCCTCGCCTGGCCCGACTCATGGTGGCGTTGCGGGCCGCGTTCCTCGGGGGTGGGCGCGAGGAATGCTCTTTCCTCTTCCTCGCCGATGGGCGGGGGCGCGAGGCGCTGGGTCTGCATCACGACGGTGAGGTGGACGCCTTCTGGCTGCAGCTCGCTGGCCGCCGCCTTGTCACCATCGGCCCGCCGGTGCCGCCAGGCACAGCGGAGGACTTGCCGGCGCGGGCGCTGCCGGCGCGCTCGGGCGGGCGGCCCTCGGCGCACGGGTGGTGGACGGGCACACTCGAGGCCGGTACGCTCTTCCATCTCCCGCCGCGCACGCCGCACCGGGTGATCTACCGCGGACGATCGCTCGCGCTCTCGATGACGTGGAAGCGCCGCGCCCGCGGCGCGCCGGCGGCCGATCCGGCGGCGCTCGTGGACTGGGACGTGGTCGCGGGACGCGCGGATCGCGTGCCCCCGGCGCGGCGCGGCCGCCTGTGGGCGCAGGTGCCGGCGCGGGTGGGTGCCTTGCCTGCCGGCGCGAGAGAATTCACGCTACACGTGCCCGGCGGCGCGCTGCGCCTGCCCGCGCGCGCCCACGCCGTCGCGCGACGGCTGGCGGTGATGCCGAGCTGGCGCGACGTGACCGCGACGCAGCGCGCCGGCGCCCTCGCCGCCCTGATCGAGCACGGGCTCGTCGCCCCGCGCGATCTACCGCTTCGCATCCTCCCCGAGGATCCGCAGGGCCTGGACGGGTGGCGTTTCGCCTGAAGCGCGCTACGCGGCGGCGCCCTGCCGCCAGAGCTGCGAGCGCGCGAAGAGCCCCGCGAGGATCAGCAACATGCAGGCCGCGGGATACACCGGCGCGGCGCGCGGACCGGTGACCGCGGCGAGATAGCCGATCAGAAGCGCCCCCACTGGAGCGCCGCCCATGAGCCCGAGCTGGAACAGGGAGAGGATGCGCGCCCGATGGCTCGCCGGCGCCGCCTGCTGGACCAGCGTGCGGCCCTGCGTGATCACCACCCCGGCGCCGAGGCCCCACACCAGGCAGAGTCCGAGGAGGCCACGGAACGGCAGCGCCAGCGACATCGCCGCGAGCACCAGGGCGCCGAAGGCGAGCGCGAGCAGGATGGCCCGGCCGGGCCGGCGCATGGCGCCGATGCGGATCTGCGCCAGCGTCGCCGTGATGGTGCCCCCCCAGAAGGCGACCGATACCAGCGAGAGCTCCGCGGAGCCGCCCGCGTAGACATCGCGGACGAGCAGCGGCATCACCACGAGGAAGGCGCCCACGTAGAGGATACCGACGGCAAGCTGCGCGAGGAGCACGGGGGCGATCACGGGCGAGCCCATGGCTTTGCTGAGACCGTCCAGCATGGCGGCGCGGCGGCTCTGGGCGGTCGCGTGGGGCGCAGGCGGCGCCGGTGGGAGGCGCAGCGCGGCCAGGCCGCCGCCGGCGAGGATCGCGGCCTGCAGCACCAGCAGCGCGGGCGCGCCGATGCGTCCCGCCGCCGCCCCGGCCGCGATGCCCGCGAGCTGGGCGGCGAACTGCGTCGCGCTCATGATCGCGACCGCGCGGCCCAGATCCGCCCCGGCCACGCGTCCCAGCATGGCGTCGCGCGCAGGGACGACGAACGCGCCGAACGTGCCGACGGCCAGCGCGTAGACGATGAGGGCGCCGTAGCTGAGCCAGCCCTGGGTGATGGCGGCGGCGAGGAGGAGCGGCGGGAGCGCCACGATCAGGTGGCCGCGCACGAGCAGACGGCGCACATCGGTACGGTCCGCCACCGCGCCCCCCAGCATCATGAAGAGGATGGACGGCGCCATCAGCGACATCTGCGCGATCCCCACGCGCGCGGCCGGCTCGTGAAGGACGACCGTGACCAGCCACGGGAACACGATGGTCTGCATCCCAAAGCTGGAGAACCACGACGCGATGCCGCCGAGGTACCACGGGAACGCCCGAGTCGTCGTGGCCATGCCCACCATCTTTAGCATGCCTGCGCCCCGGGGCCTGCCTTGACACACGCGCGCGGCGGCGCCTAGCATCGCCGCCATGACGAGGGACGCGACGTCCGCGCGCGTGGCCTTCGACGTGGCGCGCGCCCGGCGGGAGACGCCGGGCTGCGCGCGGGTGGCCCACTTCAACAACGCGGGCGCCGCGCTGCCCCCGCGCGTGGTCACCGACGCGGTCGCGCGGCATCTGGCCCTCGAGGCGGAGATCGGCGGCTACGAGGCCGCCGCCCGCGAGCGCGCCGCCATCGACCGCGTGTACGACGCGGTGGCGACGCTGCTCCACTGCCGCGCCGACGAGGTGGCCATCGTGGAGAACGCCACCCGCGCCTGGGACATGGCCTTCTACGCGCTGCGCTTCGAGAAGAGCGACCGCATCCTCACCGCGCGGGCGGAGTACGCGAGCAACTTCATCGCCTTCCTCCAGGTGGCGCAACGCACGGGCGCAGTGGTGGAGGTGATTCCCGACGACGCCCAGGGCCAGGTGTCGGTGGACGCGCTCGAGAGGATGGTCGACGGGCGCGTGAAGCTCATCGCCATCACCCATGTGCCGACCAACGGCGGGCTGGTGAATCCCGCCGCCGCCGTCGGCCGCGTGGCGCGGGCTGCGGGCGTGCCGTACCTTCTCGACGCGTGTCAGTCGGCGGGGCAGATGCCGCTCGACGTGGACGAGCTCGGCTGCGACATGCTCTCGGGCACCGGGCGCAAGTACCTCCGGGGGCCGCGCGGCACGGGCCTCCTCTATGTCCGGCGGGCGATGATCGAGCGGCTCGAGCCGCCGCTGCTCGACCTCCACGCCGCCACCCTGGTGGCGCCCGATCGCTACGAGATCCGCCCCGACGCGCGGCGATTCGAGAACTGGGAGTCCTACGTGGCGGGCAAGATCGGGCTCGGCGCGGCGGTGGACTATGCGCTGGGCTGGGGGCTGGAGGCGATTCGCGACCGCGTCTATGCTCTCGCCGCGTCGCTGCGCGCCCGGCTCGCGGCGATGCCCGGCGTGACCGTGCGCGACGTCGGGGCCGAGCGTTGCGGCATCGTGACCTTCACCAAGGCCGGGCGCGAGCCCGGGGCGATCCGCCAAGCCCTGGGGGCCCAGGGCATCAACGTGCACGTCTCGGCGACGGGTGACACGCGACTCGACGTGGCGTCGCGCGAGCAGAGCGGCGTGGTGCGCGCGTCGGTGCACTACTACAACACCGAGGAGGAGATCGAGCGCCTCTGCGCGGCGCTCGCCGGGCTCTAGGCGGGGCTACTCGACGACGCGGTCGGCCCGGAGCAGCACGTTCTGCGGCAGGGCGACGCCGATCTGCTTCGCGGTACGAAGGTTCAGCACGAGCTCGATCTTGGTGTAGTTTTCCACCGGCTGATCCTTCGGGGACCTGCCGGCGAGAATGCGCTGGACGACCTTCGCCATCATCTGGCCAACCTCACGATAGTTCTGCCCATAGCAGAACGTCCCGCCCTTGTCGCACAGATTGGTCTCGTGGAACAGCCCAGGGAGGCGCTTCTCACGCAGGATCTCGATGATGGTCGGCGCCTGGGCGGTGATCATGGCGTCGGAGATCTGGAAGAAGGCCTCGAATTCCTGGGGTCTGATGCCCTGGACGATCGAACGCAGCTCGTCGATGGATCTCGCGTGCCGCTCGGTGAGCTGCACGCGCGCGCGCTTGGCTTCCTCGCGCGCTGTCCGGGCCGCCGCCTGCGCGATCGGATTGTCGGGGTTGTAGATGGTGACGGCCCGGGTGAGCTTCGGCAGGAGCAGCTTGAGAACTTCCATGCGCTTGACCGTCAGGTCCCTGGTCAGCCCGTGGATGCCCGTGAGGCGCCCCCCGGGCTTCGAGTAGCTTTCCACGAGTCCGGCGGCCACCGGATCGGCGCCGGCGAAGAACACGAGGGGGACCTGGGTCGTGGCCCGCCGCGCCGCGGCGGTGACCGACGTGCTGGGGGTGATGATGGCGTCGACCTTGGCGGCTTCGAGCGCCCGGGCCGCCGCCTCGACGGCCTTCAGGTCTCCTTTCGCGTCGCGAACATCGAGGACGATGTGCTTTCCCTCCTCGACACCCAGCTCCCGCAGCCCCTGCCGCAGTCCGTCGAGCAGGTTCTCCCATTCGCCGCCGTAGTAGATGACGCCCACCCGGTGGGGACCGCCCGCCGCGTGCGCCGGCGCGGGCACGAGAGCGAGGAAGAGAAGGAGCGCGCCCAGGGCGAAAGCGCGGAGGAGGATGAACGGCTGGCGTTTCATGGGTGATCGCTCGGCGAACAACGTAGCACCATTCATTCGGCGCGGGGCCGCAGAATGATCGCGTCGTACCAGGCCTCCGCGCGCTCGCCGGAGTCGTCAGTGTCGGTCATGACGGCGATCCCGGCCAGCCGGGACGGCTCGGCGCCGAAGAGTCGGCGGTAGTCCTCGTAGACGTCGCGCCGCTCCTCGACCCAGCGGCCGACCTCGGCCGGCCCGCTCCGCACCACGAGCGTGCGGGCCCGCGCGGTGTAGGGGCTCGGGTAGGCGGACTCCGGCGGCAGGCGGCTCTCCCACACGTAGTTGATGACCGCGCCCGGTGGGTACTCGCCGTAGAGCGCGCGGTAGAACTCGAACTTGGTGCGCTCCCAGACGCCCTCGCGCTCCGGATCGTAGCGGAAGGCCACGTAGACCCGCGCCGGGTAGTCGTCGCCGGCCTTGCGGGTGGGATCGGGGCGCTCGAGCAGGCGCCCGATCTTCCAGCGCCAGGTGATGATGGTATAGACGCGTGGGTCCAGATCGAGGTGACGGTAGACGCCGGCGGCCGCCGCGTCGCTCTGCGCGTGCAGCGCCCAGCGGTCCTCATCGCGCGACACCGCGTACCGCGTCTGGCGCGCGACGCCGCGGAAGGCGAGCAGATGCCAGCCCGCGGGCAGCGTCTCCGGTGCAGCGGGCGCGGTTACGCGCAGCACCTCGATCGGCGCGGCCGCGGGCTGGGCGCCCACGGGCGCCACGGTCGCGGCGAGGAGCGGGGCGCCGGCGGCGAGGGCGAGGGTCCGGTAGTACCAGCGATGCAGCCGCGCCGGGCTCACGCCGCACGCGTAGAGGAGGCGCAGCGTCCACATGAGGCCGATGGTGCGCGCAACGCCCTCGCGCTCCCACTTGCGGGCCGACGTCGTCACGCGCTCGCGCAGGGCGGCCTGCCGCCCGCGCCGCTTGAGCCGCCGCGTGAGCTCGATGTCCTCCATGAGCGGGATGTCGGGGAAGCCGCCCAGCGCCTCGAAGACGTTGCGCCGCACGAACAGCGCCTGATCCCCGGTGGAGATGCCGCTCCACCGCGAGCGGAGATTCATGAGGCTCGCGATCATGCGGAACGGCCAGCGTGGGTTGTCGAGGCGCACGTCGAAGCGACCGGCCACCACCCCGGGCTCGGCGAGGGCCCGCGTGATGGAGGCTTCGAAGCCGTCCGGCAGGACGGTATCGGCGTGGAGGAACAGCAGCGTGTCGCCATGTGCGGCGCGCGCCCCCGCGTTCATCTGACGGGCCCGGCCGCGCTCGCACGTCAGCACCGTCACCCCGGCCACGCGCGCCGCCACCTCACGGGTGCCGTCGTCGCTGCCCGCGTCCGCCACGATGATCTCGGCGCCGGGGGCCGCCGCGCGCAGGGCGGGGAGGAGCCGCGCGAGGTTCGCCGCCTCGCGCAGCGCGGGCACGATGATCGCGAGCACGGCCCGCCCGCCCCGCGCGGGCTAGCGCGTCCAGCGGAGCCACGCGTCGAAGAGGCGCTTGACTCCCGGCGTGAGGCGCGTGCGGTTGTAGGCGTCGCCCAGCTTGCGGATAGCGTCGGCCTGGGTGGGGTAGGTGTGGATGACGCGGGCGATCTTGCCGAGCCCGATGCCCTGGCCGATCGCGAGCGTCAGCTCGGGCAGCATCTCGCCCGCATGCCGGGCCACGATCGTCGCGCCCAGGATGCGGTCGCTGCCTTCGGCCACGTGGATCTTCACGAAGCCTTCGGTCTCGTTGTCCAGCCGGGCGCGATCCACGTCGGCCAGTTCCTGGACGAACGTGCGCACGCGCTGGCCACGCGATTGCGCCTCCTCGGCGGTCAGCCCTACGTGGGCCACCTCGGGATCGGTATACGTGCAGCGCGGGAGCACGAGCGCGCTGGCCTTCGCCCGGCCGAGGAACAGGGCGTTCTGGATGACCAGGCGCGCCTGGAAATCCGAGTGATGCGTGAACTTGAGCGCGGTGCAGATGTCGCCGGCGGCGTAGATGCGCGGATTCGTGGTGCGGAGGCGATCGTCCACCATCACGCCGGAGGCCTTGTCGTACGTTACCCCGGCCACCTCTAGGCCGAGCCCGTCGACGTTCGGCGCGCGACCGACGGCGACGAGGATCTCGTCGACCTCCAGCGGCTCCACCGCACTGGCTCCGCCGCCCGCTTTCACGTCGTTGGCGCTTGCGAGGTGGAGGATCTTGCCGCCCGCGCCACGCTCCACCTTGACCACGCGCGTGTCCATTGCGAGGCGCACGCCGTCGCGCTCCAGCGCCGCCCGTGCGAGCCGGGCGGCATCGCCGTCTTCGCGGGCGAGGAGGCGGCCCGACATCTGCACCAGGTGCACCCGCGCCCCAAAGCGGGCGAACGCCTGGGCCAGCTCGCAGCCGATTGGTCCGCCGCCGATCACGGCGAGGCGCCGCGGGAGATTGATGAGCGAGAACACCGTCTCGTTGGTGAGATAGCCGCTCTCACGGAGACCGGGAATGGGGGGCGCGGCCGCCCGCGCGCCGGTGGCGATCACCGCCTTCTTGAAGCGGAGCGTCCGCCCGTCCACCGTGACGGCGTCGGGCCCGGTGAAGGCACCCTGACCCAGGAACACGTCCACCCCGAGGCCCTTGAAGCGCGCGGCCGAGTCGATGGGGCTCAGCTCGGCGCGCAGCCGGCGCATGCGCCGCATCACCGCCGGGAAGTCCACCACGGGCTCGCCGGGGACGCTGACGGCGAGCGCGCCCGCGTCGCGCACGTCAGCCACCGCGCGCGCGGCGCGGATCAGCGCCTTCGAAGGCACGCAGCCGACGTTGAGGCAGTCGCCGCCCATGAGGTCGCGCTCGACGAGGGCGACCCGGGCGCCGAGGCCCGCGGCGCCCGCGGCGGCCACGAGCCCCGCCGTGCCCGCGCCGATCACGACGAGGTTGTAGCGGCCCGACGGCTCAGGATTGACCCACGCGGAAGGATGGGTGTTGGCAACCAGCGCCTGGTTGTGCTCGTCCCAGGGCTCGAGCCGCACGGCCCCCTCGCTCAAGCCCCCGCCCTCCGCGCGAGGCTCGCCCGCGCCACCCGCGTGAGGTAGATGGTCACCACCACCGTCGCGATGAGCCCGACGCCGTAGAAGGCCCACTCGAGCGGTGTCCGCGCGCGCGCCGCGCCCGCGGCCAGCTCGCCTGCCACGGACCCCAGGTAGACATACATGGCGGTGCCGGGGAGTATCCCGACTGCCGTGGCGAGCGCGTAGTCACGCAGCGAGACGCGTGTGGCGCCGAAGGCGTAGTTGAGCAGGTTGAACGGGATCACCGGCGAGAGCCGCATCAGCGCCACGATCTTCCAGCCATCCTGCGTGACCGTCGCGTCCAGCGCCTGGAGCTTCGGGTTCGCGGCGATCGTGCGCGCCACCCAGTCACGCACGAAGTAGCGCCCCACCAGAAAGGCCGCCGTGGCGCCGCAGACGGCCGAGATCCATACGATGACGATGCCGTGCGCCACGCCGAACACCGCGCCCGCGCCGAGCGTCAGCACCGAGCCGGGGAGCAGCAGCACGCAGGCGATGATGTAGAGCCCGAAGAAGACGAGGGGCGCCACCGGACCCAAGCCGCGAATCCAGTCGAGGGCGGCGCCCAGCCAGGCCCCGGCGTCGAGCGCGCGCCCGAGCAGGAGCAGCGCGACGACAGCGACGATCAGCAGGAGGAGTTTCATGGCGTGCCGCCGCTACGGCTTGTCCCCGATGATCGCCCTCGCGACCCACGCGGTCACGATGCCGAACGGCAGATTGACCAGAACCAGGTAGAGGGTGAACATCGGCCCCTGCTTGAGCCCGAACAGCCCCGCGCCGGCCATCGGCAGAAAGAACAGGAACAGGGCCGCCAGCGGCGCGATGACATAGAGAAAACCGAACAGGTAGAGGTGGCTCCAGAAGGCGGGCAACAGGAGGCCGAACAGTATCCCCCACAGCCCGCCCCAGAAGAGAGGCTTGTAGATCTCCGGCGACTGCACGGAAACCGCCGCCATGACGCCGAGTTTCTGGCTGAGCCCCACCGCGAACATGATGTGGCTCAGGACCACCACGGCCAGCGCGCCGACTACCCCCGACGCGAAGCAGATCGCCACCCGCTGCATCACAGTCATAGCGAAGACTCCTTTCTCCGGAGATCGTCACTTTGCCGCGCCCGTCGGTCTCGAAGCATCTGGCCAAAGGAAGGCTCTGTCAAGGCAGGCCTCCGCGAGCGACAAGACAGAAAATGCGCGATAATTGGCGGCGATGCGCCGCTCGTCCTCCTTCGCCTCGCTGACCCTCGCCCTCGTCCTGCTCCTGGCGGCGCGTCTGGCCGCCGCGGCGCCCGCCCCGCCCACCCCCGAGGAGCTGGCCCGCCACGTCGCCGCGCTCACCGCGCCCGAGATGGAGGGGCGCGGGTCCGCCACCGAGGGCGGCGAGCGCGCCGCGCGGTATCTCGAGTCGGCGCTGGCGGCCATGGGGCTCAAGCCCGGAGGCGACAACAGGACCTGGCGCCAGTCCTTCGTGGTGCGCAAGGGGGTGCGCGTGGCGCCGGGCGCGGCGCTCGCCGGCGTCGGCGGCGCGCCGCTCACCGTGGGCCAGGACTGGATGCCGCACGGGGGATCGCAGGCGGGCGAGGTCGAAGGAGACGTCGTCTTTGCGGGATCGGGCGGCGACTACACGGGCATGGACGTTCGGGGGAAGATCGCACTGGTGCTGGAGGACGGAGGCACCTCGCGGCTCGAGAAGCTGATCGCGGCCCGGCACGCGGGCGCCGCCGCGGTTCTCGTCGTGGCGTCCGCCCTGCCCAGTGTCGAGCGTACGGCCGCGCCGGTGGCGATCCATTCGGCCACGGTGACCTCGGGCGCGGTGGATGCCCTGCTCGCCCCCAGCGGCTGGACCCACGCGAAGCTGATCCAGGCGCGCGCGGCGGCGCCGGGCACGGCCGTGGCGACGGGCGTGCGCGCGCGCCTCAGCGTGCGCCTCGAGGCCTCCGATCGGCTCGCGGACAACGTGATCGGTCTCCTGCCCGGGACGGATCCCGCGCTCGCCGGGGAAGCTGTCGTGGTCGGGGCGCACTACGATCACCTCGGGCGCGTGAACGGCGCGGTCTACCCGGGCGCCGACGACAACGCCTCCGGCACCGCCACGGTGCTGGGACTGGCTCGCGCCTTCGCGGCCACGGGCGGCGCGCCGCGCACGATGATCTTCGCGCTCTTTTCCGGCGAGGAGGTGGGCTTGCTCGGCTCGGGCCACTACGTGGGGCACCCGGCGGTGCCGCTCGACCGCACGGTCGCGATGGTGAACTTCGACATGGTCGGGCGCCTGCACGACAACCGCGTCAGTGTGAGCGGGATCGAGAGCGCGGCGGGGCTCCGCGCGGCGGTCGCCGCGGCTGGCGCCGGCTCCACGCTGAAGCTCGACCTCCGCGACTCGCCCCACGGCCCATCCGACCACGCGCGCTTCTACACGGCCGGCGTGCCCGTCGTCTTCTTCAACACCGGCCGCCACGACGACTATCACAAGCCCAGCGATACCGCCGATCGCATCGACACCGCCGGCATGGCCCGCATCGGCGCGGTGGCCGTCCGGCTCATCGACGAGCTCGCCGCAACGCCGCGGCTCGTGTATGCGCAGGTGGCTCCATCGGCTGGGCGGCGTCCGCCCGAGGCGCAGGGCGCGCAGGCGGGGAGCGGCGCCTTCCTCGGTGTCGCCCTCGACGGGCGCGGCGAATCGGACGGTCTGCGCCTGGGGTCGATCGTGCCCAACACCGGAGCGGCGCGCGCGGGGCTGCGCGAGGGCGACGTGCTCGTGCGCATCGGCGATGGCACCATCGACAGCTTCGACGACCTGCGCAAGGCGCTGGCGCGACAGGCGCCCGGCGACACCGTGCGCGTGGTCTTTCTGCGGGACGGGCAGGACCAGACCGTCTCGGTCACCCTCGGTACGCGCCCCTGAGCGGGCGCGCGGGAGAACGACCCCCATGCGGATCGGGATCATCGGCGCGGGTGCCATCGGCAGCGTGGTGGGCGGGCTCCTCACCAAGGCGGGACACGACGTCACGCTGGTGGATCAGTGGCCCGAGCACGTGGAGAAGATGCGCAGCCAGGGGCTCAAGCTCTCCGGCACGTGCGGCGACCACCTGATCCCCGTCAACGCCATCCACATCCACGAGATGCAGCGCATCGCCGAGCCTTTCGAGGCCGCCTTCGTGGCGGTGAAATCCTACGACACGGAATGGGCGACCGCCCTCGCCATCCAATACCTCCGTCAGCCCGACGGCGTGGTGGTGGATTTTCAGAACGGGATCAACGATCACCGCGTGGCGTCGGTGGCGGGCAAGGAGCGCACGCTCGGCTGCGTCATCACCATCGGCGCGGGCATGTACGAGCCCGCGCACGCCATGCGGACCGACAACATGGCGATCGGCTTCAAGATCGGTGAGCTGGACGGGAAGGACTCCGCGCGCGCCCGCCGCCTCGCCGAGGTCATGAGCGCCGTCGCCACCACCAAGGTGACGCCCAATCTCTTCGGCGAGCGCTGGTCCAAGCTCGCGGTGAACTGTATGGCCAACCCCCTCGCGGGCCTGTCCGGCTACGGCTCCGCCGAGGTGCGTAGCCAGCCCGAGCCCAGCCGCATCGCCATTCACGTGGCGGCGGAGGCCATCCGCGTGGGCGGCGCCTCGGGCTACGAAGTGGAGCCCATCTACGGCATTGTCGCGAAGCGCTTCGTGGACGCGGCCGAGGGCCGGGGCTACGACGAGGTGGCCAAGGACATGGCGGCCAGCGCCAAGAGCCTGTCCGGCGGCCGGCCCTCGCTCCTCCAGGACGTCATGCGTGGTCGCCGCACCGAGATCGAGTACCTCAACGGCTATGTCTGCACCGAGGGCCGGCGTCTCGGCGTGCCCACGCCCGTCAACGACGCCGTCGTGAAGACGGTGCTGTCGTACAAGGTCGGCGCGCTCAAGCCGGACCCGAAGAACCTGGCGCCGATCACGGCGGTGCTGCCGAAATAGGCAGGCGGCCCACTCACTCAATTGGCGCATGCCGCCCGCGCCCGATCGTAACAGTATGCGCA
>Ga0075423_10003626_pt1 | contig 14239 bp, 10 predicted proteins | sample SoiMethybrSBSTD2_FD_80114 | JGI IMG/M metagenome (GOLD analysis project Ga0075423, IMG submission 80114) | Bulk soil microbial communities from a Populus tree surrounding site in Tennessee, USA - Soil MetaG P. TD hybrid SBSTD2 | ecosystem: Environmental > Terrestrial > Soil > Tree plantation...
ACCTGCTGCGCGGTCACGCGCGGACCGAAGCAGTACCACGAGCACCAGCCCGCCGGCGGCTTCGGCGTCCTGAGCGGCTTGTGATGTGACGCGAGCCGCGTCGCAACCTCCGTCAGGAGCTGCGAGCGGTTGCCACCCGACGTCGTGATCAGCTCCTCGAGCGCCCACGTCTCGCCCGGCCGCAGCTCCAGGCCTTCGGTGTCGACGATGGCGGAGATCTTGTAGCGGGTGCGCGCGGCGCCGGACCCGGACGGACGAACGCCTTGCGCCGCCGGCAGCGCGTCGACGTGAAACCGGCCGCTGAATCGTTCGCATGACGTGAACGCGAACAGCACCGTGTTCTCGCCCGGCGGCGTCAGCGTCACCAGGCCGTAGTACGCGCGGCTGTCGCTCGCCGGAATCCGGTAATGCTTCGCGTCGGTGTACTGACTCAAATCGACGGGCGCGGCGACGGTGCCGCCCGTCTGCGTCAGCATCTGAAAACCCTCGCCGTACAACTCGGTCGTCGCCGGCAGCGCGAGCGGTGCAGACAGCAGGAGGACTTCCTTCACGCGCACCGGCGCGGCGCCGCGGTTCACGATCCGCGAGCGACACACCGCGCCCGCCCACTCGGAGATGAGATCGACCGATGGGACGCGGTTTCCGTCGAGTCCGATGACGGAGCCGGGCGGACCGGCGGGCTGTCCTCCATCCGCCTGACCGCGACGCGAGTAAGCATCGAGCGCCGGCACGAGCGGCAGCGCGGCGAGCCCGAGAAAATCTCGACGGTTCATTCGCAGGCTCCCGCCAGCCGCCGGGCGGCTTCCTCCGGCGTGACGTCGCGCTGCGGCGATCCGAGCAGCTCGAAGCCGACCATGAACTTGCGCACCGTCGCGGATCGCAGCAGCGGCGGATAGAAATGCAGGTGCAGATGCGCGTCCTCGTTCGACGCGGCACGAAGCTCCTGGTGAAAGCCCATCGAGTACGGGAACGGCGCGTCGAACACGCGATCGTAGCGCGCGGTGATCCGTTTCAGGACATCCGACAGACCGTCGCGTCCGGTGTCGTCGAGCTGCTGCATGGTCCTGACGTGCTGCCGCGACATGATGAGCGTTTCGAACGGCCAGACGGCCCAGAACGGCACGACCGCGATGAACGCCTCGTTGACGCACACCACGCGCTCGGCCCGGCTGACTTCCGCGGCCGCATAATCGCATAGAAGACACGTTCCGTGCCTGGCGCGGTAGTCCCTGAAGGCCAGCCGCTCGCGCGCCGGCTCGTTGGGCACATGCTCCGTCGCCCAGATCTGTCCGTGCGGGTGCGGGTTGCTCGCGCCCATCATCGCGCCGCGGTTCTCGAACACGGTCGCGTATTCGATCCACGGATGCTTCGCCAGCGCCGCGCATTCCTCGATCCACGCGTCGACGACGAGGCGAATGGCGCCGACGTCCATCTGCGCCAGCGTCAAGTCGTGGCGCGGCGAGAAACACAGGACGCGGCAGATGCCCCGCTCGGGCGAGGCCACGAGCAAATCATCGTTGGCAAATGGCTGATGGCTGATGGCTGACGGCTGGTCCGGCCGCAATGCCGCAAAGTCGTTGTCGAACGCGAACGTCGACGTGTAGTGCGGATTGCACCGGCCGTTCGCGCGCTCGTTCCCTGGACAGAGATAACAGGCTGGATCGTACTGCCTGACATCCGTTGGCGCCGCCGACTCCACCTGCCCCTGCCACGGGCGCGTCGTCCGATGCGGGGACACGAGCACCCATTCCCCTCGCAGCGGATTGAACCGGCGATGCGGAACGCTGCTCAGATCCATTCGGAGACGCCGGATGCCGCGGCGCAAAACCACACATCCGGTCGCAGGCCCGTCCGGGCGCGATACCGCGTCTGAATCCGGGCGCACAGCTCGTCCTGACTGGCGTTCGCGTCGATGATGGCCACCACGCAGCCGCCGAAGCCGCCGCCCGTCATGCGCGCGCCGTACGCGCCGTCGAGACCCTGAACGATCGCCACCATCGCATCGAGCTCGGCGCAGCTCACTTCGTAGTCGTCTCGCAGGCTCCGATGCGACTCGCCCATCAACCGGCCGAAGGCGTGAAAGTCGCTTGCCGCCAGCGCCTCCGCCGCACGCTCGACGCGCGCGTTCTCGGTGATCACGTGGCGGCAGCGCCGGAACACGCGATCCGGCATCTCGTGTTTCATCGCCTCGAGCTGCTCCTTCGTCGCGTCGCGCAGCGCCCTGATGCCCGGATATTTCGACGCGAGGATGCGGACGCCGGCCTCGCAATCCGCGCGCCGGTCGTTGTACTCGGCGGACGCGAGCTCGTGCGCCACCATTGTGTTGCAGACGACGACGCGGATCGCGGACGGCAGCGGGACGAACCGGCTCTCCAGGCTGCGTGTGTCGAGCATCAGCAGCGTACCGGCACGGCCGCGGCACGCGATCGTCTGATCCATGATCCCGCACCGCGTCCCGGCGAACTCGTGCTCGGCGCGCTGGCACGCCCGCGCGAGGGCGGTCAAATCGATTGGCGCTCCGGCGATCGACAGCAGTGCGTATCCGAACGAGACCTCTATGGCAGCCGAAGAACTGAGCCCCGCGCCGATCGGCACGTCGCTGATGATGTAACAGTCGGCACCGCGCAGCGGTGGTGCACCGCGCTCGAGAACGGCGGTGACGCCGCGGACGTAGTCGCTCCAATGGCCGGTACGACCGCGGCCGACGTCGTCGAGATGAACCTCGCGCCGGTCGCCGAACTCGCGCGACTGGACCACCAGCGTCCGATCTGGGCGGGGCGCCGCCGCGACCCAGGTCGATCGGTCGATCGCCATCGGCATCACGAAGCCGTCGTTGTAGTCGGTGTGCTCGCCGATCAGATTGACCCGGCCGGGTGCGCGAAAGATGCGAGGGGGGCGGCCGAAGGCCGCCTCGAACTCGCGCGTGAGCCCGTCAGGATCGATCACGTGCTCGCCTCGCCGACAGCGCGAGCAGGCAGGCCGCGGTCGCGAGCAGCACGAGCCCCCAGATCAGGTTGATGTTGACGCCGAGCGAACGTCTGTAGATCGACGGGTCGCCGAACGCGCCGTAGCCGGCCAGCAGCGCACCCATTACGGCAAACATGAGACCGACAGGCAACCGAACATCCAGGTGCATAGGCGAAATCTCAGATTTCAGATTTCAGAGTTCAGATTTCAGATTTAGAAGAACACGACGTTCAGAATCGTCACGCCCAGGAGCACGAAGGAACCGAGTACCGCTGGCCGCAGAAACCATCGGGTCCTGTCGTCGCGAGGTCGATCGGTCAGCGAGTACACGAGGCCTTTGAGCTCGCCGTCGGGACGCGGCCGCGTCGCGAGGCTCGCGACGATCGTCACGACGAAGCAGACGGTCCAGGCGTCCGTGGCCGTCCAGAAGTTTTGCGCCATCTCGCTCGGATACGTGTGCCAGGTGCCGAGCCATCCGCCCTTCACGCCGGCGACAGCGCCGACCGGCAGCGTCAGCCCGTGATGCAGCGCGGCCGCCAGCGTTCCCGTCAGCAGGCCGGCGAACGCGCCGTGTCCGGTCGCGCGTTTCCAGAACATGCCGAGCAGGAAGGTCGCCAGCAGCGGCGCGTTGACGAACGCGAACACGAGCTGCAGCACGTCCATGATGTTGTTGAACTGGGCCGCGACGTACGCCGTCAGCACGGACGCGGCGATGCCGAAGATGGTCGACATGCGGCCCATCCACAGGTAGTGCGCGTCGGAAGCACGCGGACGCAGGTACGCCTGATAGATGTCGTACGTCCACACGGTGTTGAACGCCGTGACGTTCCCCGCCATCCCGGACATGAAGCTCGCCAGCAGCGCGGTCAGGCCGAGGCCGAGAATTCCCGTCGGAAAGTACCTGAGGAGCAGCGTTGGAATCGCGAGGTCGTAATCGAGCTGCGGCCTGCCGTCCCGATCGCGCATGATCCGGCCGCTGCTCTCGTCGACCTTGAACGGGATCACGCCGACCGGCCGCGTCGCGAGGTCGGACTCGCTCGCGCTTTGCGATTGCGTGACCACCTGCAGGCCGCGTCCGTCCGCCTCCGCTCGCGCGAAAGTCGCGCGAGCTTCGCCGAGACTCGCCGACGCGCCGGAGGCGCGAAGGTGGTTGGACCCGGCACGGTTCGTCGCATTCAACGGCTGACCGCTCGTCGCCGCGACCGCAATCAGACCCGGCAGCACGACGAGAAACGGAAACAACATCTTCGGAATCGCGCCGATGAGCGGCGTGCGACGCGCGGCGGTCATCGAGTCGGCCGCCATCGCGCGCTGGACGACGAGAAAGTCGGTGCACCAATAGCCGAACGACAGCACGAAGCCGAGGCCCATCGCCACGCCGAATGCGTCGACGCCCATCGGATGCGTGCCGGTGCCGAGCCCGCGCCAGATGTGCGTGTACGAGTCCGGCAGCGCCGCGCGGATCCCCGTCCAGCCGCCGACGTCGCGGAGGCCGAGATACACGAGCGGCAGGAAGCCGGCCACGATCAGGAAGAACTGCAGCACTTCGTTGTAGATCGCGCTCGACAGGCCGCCGAGCAGCACGTAGACGAGCACGACGAGCGCCGACGCGATGATGCACACGTGGAAGATGTAGGACGGCTCGAGCCCCAGCGCGGCGAACGGACGATCGAAGACGTGCAGGATCTGCAGCAGCTTCGCCATCGCGTACATCGAGATGCCGGACGAGAAGATCGTCATCAGGGCGAACGAGATCGCGTTGAAGCCGCGCGTCTTTTCGTCGAACCGCAGCCGCAGGTACTCCGGCACGGAGCGCGCCCGCGAGCCGTAGTAGAACGGCATCATGAAGACGCCCAGAAAGACCATCGCGGGGATCGCACCGACCCAGTAGAAATGGCTGGTCGCGATGCCGTACTTCGCGCCCGACGCGGCCATGCCGATGATTTCCTGCGCGCCGAGATTCGCCGACAGAAACGCCAGCCCGCAGATCCACGCCGGCAGCGCGCGCCCCGCCTGGAAGAAGTCGTTCGTCGTCTTCATCGACCGCCGGAGCGCCACGCCGACGCCGATGACGAACGCGAAGTAGACCAACATCAGCAGCCAGTCGAGCCAGGTGAGGGTCATCGGGTTATTGCAGCCAGAGCAGTGGCTGCCTCACGAAGAAGTTGCGCACGACCTCTTCGACATCCGAGTCGGCGCGAAGCGACTTCCACAAACCGACATCGTCACGCCGGCCGAGCGCCAGCCCGCCGAACAGCAGGCTCGGATGCCGCATCGGCCACTCGTCGTAGTACTGCACGTCGTGCGCATGCGGCCATCGGCTCTTGTCCCGGATGTACGGCGCCATGTACTCGAGCGCCTTGCGCATGCCGCGGCCGTCGGGCAGCGTGAAGGTCCACAGCTTGTCGGCGTCGCCGCCGGGCGCGAGCGACAGAATCTGACAGGTCGTGGCCATCGCATCCAGGTTGAACAGCGAGTAGCCGTACGGCTTCGTGCGCGCGACCTCGAGCGGAAAGCTGCCGTCGGGCGCCATCTGCGTCGGCAGCAGGACCGTCTTGAACCGCGTCCGGCACGCATCCAGCTGCGCGCGGTCGTTCGTCAGCGCGGCGAACGACGCGACCTGCATCACCCAGCACATGCCGTGATTGTTCTTCGCGTCGCGCTCTTCGATCCCGTTCGGATGCGTCGTCAACCACCGAACGTAGTCCGCGAACCACGACCGGATCGGCTGAAGCTCGGCATCGGGGAGCATGCGGCCGCGGCGGAGGACTTCGATCGCGCGCACGACCTCGACGAAGTGAATCGTGTCGATGATACCGGTGCCGCGCCCCGTCGTGACGCCGTGGATCGCCTGCGCGTACTGCAGGTCCGGATTCATCCGCGTGGAGGCGTCGACGAACCACGCGCGCAGATGCCGGCGTGCGTGCTCGGCGTAGCGCGTGTCGGAGGTCAGCAACCACGCGGCGGTCAGCGCCGGCACTTCGACGCTCAGCCGCACCATCGCGCGCCGGTGCGCGACGAAGTTCGCGGGATTCGATTCGCCGTCGCGGCGGATGTACGGGCCGTCAGGATTCGAGGGATCGGGCCACCAGTAGTCGCCTTCGGAAAAGAAATCGTGCGGGCCGCCAGGGCTGCGCGGCGCACGGACCGCGGTGATCGTTTCAGGCGATCGGTGAAGGTACTCGTTTGCCGCCGCGATCACGCGCGGCCGATCGAGCTCGCGGAGTTCAAGGATGTAGGGCGGGTCCTTCTGGACCCGCCGAGCGAGCGACGATGCCGGGTCCAAAAGGACCCGGCCTACAGCTGGCAGCGCCGCAATCGCGACGACGAGCGCCGCGATTCTCAACGCATGGCTCCGCTCGATTCCCGGACGATCAACCGCGGCGGGATGACAACGCGCTGGGGCTCGTCGGCGTCGTCGTCGTCGTCATCACGCTCGAGACCGTTCAGGAGCAGCTCGGCGGCGTGGCGGCCCAGATCCTGCCGCGACCAGCCGACGGTCGTCAGCGGCACGCGCAGCAGATCCCCGAGCGCGATGTCGCCGACGCCGACGACGGCGATGTCGTCGGGCACGCGCAGGTTCTCGTCCCAGATCGCCTTCATCGCGCCGATGGCGGCGGGATCGTTGGCGGCGAACACGGCGTCGATGCGCGGCTTCACGGCCAGCAGGCGCTTCATCGCCTTGTAGCCGTCGCTCTCCATGAAGCCGCCGGCCGCGAGCCACTCGGCGGCGGCGCGGATGCCGCGCGCCTTGAGCGCGTCGCGCCACCCGCGCTCGCGCCGCTTCGCGTGAACGATCGGCGGCCCGGCGATGTGCGCGATGGCCCGCCGGCCGACGTCGAGCAGATGCGTCGTCGCGAGCTCCCCCACCCGCTCGTCGTCGGTGAGGACCCGGTGGCATTTGACGCCCGGATGGTCGTCGCGATCGATCATCACGAGCGTGGTCCCGTGGCGCGTGAGCTGCCGCAGGATGTCGGTGTTGCCCGGCGCGTGCGCGGACGCGAGCACGACGCCGTCGACCTGCCGGCCGCGCAGCATCTCCAGCTCCGCGCGCTCCTTGCGTGAATCCTCACCCGAGCTGCACAACAGCAGCCCGTACCCGCGCGGGCTCGCGACGCGCTCGATGCCCGCGATGATTTCCACGAAGAACGAGTGCATCAGATCGGGGATGACGATGCCGAGGGTGTGGGTGCGGCGGAGGGTCAGGCTGCGCGCGACGGCGTTGCGCTGATACCCCAGCTCCTCGACTTTGGCGAGGACGCGCGTGCGGGTCGCATCGCTGATGTCCGCGTGGTTGTTGAGCACCTTCGAGACGGTCGTGATCGACACGCCCAGCTCGCCCGCGATGCGCTTCATGGTCGTCTGGTGCATCGGCTCTGCAGCTCCGGACCAGGGTTCGACGCGGCCTGTAGCGTTAAAGTGCCTTGACTTTAACGGTAAAGGATAGTATCACGGCGGCGCTGCACGACGTGCCCGACGTGCTCGATCGGAGGGGGAGCTCACCGATGGCCGCCCGCCTGCTTCGACTCGTGATGTCCGCGGTCCTTATTATCATCCCGGCCGCGCGAAACGCCGCCGCTCAGGACACCGGCGTCGTCTCCGGCACCGTCGTCGACGAATCCGGTCAGGTCCTGCCCGGCGCCACCGTGACGCTGATCGACGAGGCCACCGGCGCGGTCCGCACGACCGAGACCAGCGAGCGCGGCGACTTCGCCTTCCGCGGCGCGCGGCCCGGCACCTACACCGTCGTCGTCGAGTTGTCGGGCTTTCGAAAGTACGAGCGGCGGAACAACGTGCTCAACGCGAGCGGCGCGATCTCGCTCGGCAGCATCAGGCTGCCGATCGGCGTGCTGAACGAGACGGTGTCCGTGTTCGCGTCCGGCGCCGCCGTCGAGGCCACCAACAGCGACTACTCCGCGCTGCTCACCGACACGCAGATCGCGCAGATCCAGACCAAGGGCCGCGACGTCGTGTCGCTGCTGCGGCTCCTGCCCGGCGTCCATTACGAAGACGATGTGGAAGCGCTCGGCGACAGCTTCGGATCGACGCTGCCGAACATCAGCGGACAGCGGAAGCACTGGAACCAGGTGACGGTCGACGGCCTGAACGGCAACGAGCTGTCCGGGTCGAACCGCATGAACTCGTCGATCAACCTCGACGCGATCGCCGAAGTCAAAGTGCTGCTCAACACGTACAAGGCGGAATTCGGCCACACCGCCGGCGCGAACATCCAGGTCGTGAGCAAGAGCGGCAGCGCCCACTACCGAGGCAGCGGGTACTACTACGCGCGCCGTGAAGCGTGGAACGCGACGCCGTGGGAGAACAATCGCGCGGGCGTGACGAAGCCGAAGTATCACATCGACACGCCAGGCTTCAATTTCGGCGGGCCTCTGAAGATCCCGGGCGTGTACGAGCAAGGCACCGACAAGAAGCTGTTCTTCTTCTATTCGTACGAAGGGCCGCACGTGCAGCGGCCCGGACCGCTGCGTCTCTATCGCATGCCGACCGCGCTCGAGCGGAGGGGCGACTTCTCGCAGACGTTCGACTCGAACGGCCGGCTGATCAGCATCAAAGATCCGCTGTCGCCGCTCCCGTGCAGCGCCACAGCCGGGGGCGACGGCTGCTTCCCAGGCAACGTCATTCCCGCCGCGCGGCTGGATCGCAACGCGCTCGCGCTGCTCGACCTGCTGCCGCCGCCGAATGCCGCCGGCCTCAGCCCGAACTACAACTTCCGCCGGCAGGAGACGTCGGAGAACCCGCGCGCGAATCACGTCCTGCGGATCGATGGCCGGCCGTCCGGCGACAGCACGCTGTGGGCCTCGGTGCGGACGTTCTCGTCCAGCCAGTTCGGATCGGAGATCACGGCAGCGCCGGCGCGGTGGGGGTTCTTCAACGGCTCGTACATCTCCGGCGATCGGTCGGCGAACGGAGGATGGAACCGCGTGTTTCGATCGAAAGGCGTGAGCGAGCTGCAGGCGGGCATCCGGCGCGCGTACGAGCGCTTCGGCGTCAAGGACGACAGCGACTGGACGCGGATTCGCCGGGGCGACGTCGGCTACGCCCTGACGCAGTTCAGCCCGCAGCTGAACGATCTCCATCTCATCCCGAAGATCACCTTCGGCCTCGGAACGACCGGCGTCACGAGCCCCGACTTCACCTGGGACGATCGCATCGGATCGACGGCCTCCGACTGGCTGACGAGCGTGCGCGAGAGCGTGACGTGGCCGCACGGGCGCCACACGTTCAAGACCGGCGGCCACTTCGAGTTCATGCAGAACAAGGAGGCGCGCGGCGGCAACTGGGAAGGCCAGTTCACGTTCAGCAACAGCTCGACGAACCCGCTGAACACCAACTTCGCGTTCGCGAACGCGGTGCTCGGCGTGTACTCGCAGTACACCGAAACCGATCGTTATCGCGACACGATGAACCGGCAGTGGTGGACCGAGTGGTACGCGCAGGACACGTGGCAGGCGCGGCCCCGCCTGACGATCGACTACGGCCTGCGCTTCCTGATGTACACGCCGTACTGGAGGCCCGACGGTCGGCTCGCGAACTTCGACCCCTCGCGGTACGATCCGGCGAAGGCGCCGCGCATCTACATGCCGGCGATCGTCAACGGGGCACGGGTCGCGCTCGATCCGGCCACCGGTCGGACCGCGAACGTCACGTACGTCGGCACCTTCGTTCCCGGAACCGGCGACGAATCGAACGGCATGGTGAAGGCCGGCGAGGCGGGGATGCCGCGGGGGTTCCGGCGTACGCTGGCGTCGCAGCCGGAACCGCGAGTCGGTCTGACGTGGGACCCGACGGGCGCCAGCCGCACGATCGTGCATTCGAGCGCGGGTCTGTTTCACAACGCGCGTCTTGGAGGCGGCTCGCTCGGCAACCTCGCCTCGAACCCGCCGTTCATTCACAACCCGATCATCTTCAACAACATGATGAGCACGACGTTCGTGCCGGGCGTGACGCTCGCGAACCGGCCCGTCGCCATCAACGCGCTCGAGATGGATTACAAGACGCCGAGCTCGCTCAACTGGTCCGGCGGCGTCCGGCGCGAAATCGGCTGGGGCACGTCGGTCGACGCGACGTACGTCGGCTACGTCGGACGTCACATGGAGATGGCGTACGACCTGAACCTCGTCCCGGACGGCGCGCGGCTTCTCGACCTCCATCCCGAAAACCGCGATCCGACGAGCGCGAGCGGCACCGGCGTCCTCGCGTCGGATTTCCTGCGTCCGTACCGCGGCTATCAGAACATCCGCGTGCGCGGCAATTTCGGGTACGCCGACTATCACTCGCTTCAGGTGCAGGTGAATCGACGCTACATTCGCGGGCTCCAGTTCGGCGCGGCGTATACGCTGCAGCGCGCTCGCGGTCTCGCCGACGAGGATCCCGGCAACGTGTCGATCGCGTTGAATCGTCCGTACGACTTTTTCTTCTCGGAGCTGTCGCAGAGCAACCGCCACAACCTTGTCGTCAACTACTCGTGGGAGCTGCCGCGCGGGAGCCGTCTCATGAATACCGCGGCGACGCGCGCGCTGCTCGACGGCTGGCAGCTCTCGGGCGAGAACGCCTTCGTCTCCGGCGACTGGGACAGCGTGGTCCTGTCGACGGCGGACAACTTCGACTTCACCGGCGGCGACGGCGGAACCGGCGGCTGCCTCCAGGGCAGCGGCGACTGCGCGCGCGTCGTGCGGCCCGTCCTCGTCGGCGATCCACGCTCCGGCCGCGGCAGCCCGCTCACCGGATGGTTCGACACCGCCGCCTTCGCGCGGCCGTCAGGTGTGGGAGACTATGGCAGCACGCCGCGGCACATCGTGCAGCTGCCGGGCGTTCGGAACTGGAACCTGTCGGTGTTCAAGAACGTCAGGATGGCGGCCAGCCGCAGCGTTCAGTACCGGCTCGAAGCCTACAACCTCCTGAACAACGTCCAGTTCAAGGACGTCGACCGGACCGCCCGGTTCGATCCCGCCGGGACTCAGATCAATCCCAACTTCGGAACCGCGATCGGCATCACGAGCCCCACGCGCGCGCCGCGCGTGTTGCAGATGTCGCTGCGAGTGAACTTTTGATCATGCAAATCTCAAAGCGAATTAGCGGAACCACAAAGCCCGGAACCACAAAGCTCACGAAGCTCACCAAGAGGTTTGGTGTTCGAGCTTCCTTCCTGGTGATCTTGGTGGGCTTCGTGGTTCAAGGATTTCCTGGCGCCTGGGCGCAAACGATCCAGCCCCGGCCGCCGGATCCCGCGCGTGAAAAGCGGCTCGAGTGGTTCCGGGAAGCGAAGTACGGCCTGTTCATCCACTGGGGCCTCTACGCCATCCCCGCGGGCCAGTGGAACGGCAAGCGATCGCTCGGCCTCGGCGAATGGGTGATGTTCCGGTCGACCGTGCCCGTGAAGGAGTACGAGAAGCTCGCCGCGCGGTTCAACCCGGTCAAGTTCAACGCCGACGAGTGGGTGAAGCTCGCGAAAGACGCGGGCATGACGTACATCGTGATCACGTCGAAGCACCACGACGGCTTCGCGCTGTTCAAGTCGAAGGCGAGCGCCTACAACATGGTCGACGCGACGCCGTTCAAGCGCGACGTCCTGAAAGAGCTGGCCGACGCGTGCGCGCGCGGCGGCATCCGGCTCGGCTTCTACTATTCGCAGTCGCAGGACTGGCACGAGCCGCACGGCGCCGGCAACACGTGGGACTTCGGCCCGGACGACAAGAAGGACTACGACCAGTACCTCCGCGGCAAGGCGGAGCCGCAGGTGCGCGAGCTCCTGACCGGCTACGGTCCGGTCGCGCTCATCTGGTTCGATACGCCGCGCATGATGACCGGCGATCGTCCCCATCGCTTCACGAGAATCGTCCGCGAGCTCCAGCCGAACACGCTGATCGACGGCCGGCTCGGCGCCGAAGGCGACTACGTCAGCACGGGCGACAACGTCATCCCGCCGAGCGCGTCGGGCGAAGCATGGGAAGTGCCGGCGACGATCAACCACACGTGGGGCTACCGGACGGACGATCACGACTGGAAATCGCCCGGGCAGATCGCGTTCAAGCTGCTCGATATCGTCAGCAAGGGCGGCAATTACCTGCTGAACGTCGGACCGACGGCTGAGGGCGTCATCCCGCAACCGAGCCAGGACATCCTGCGAACGGTCGGCCGGTGGCTGCAGGTGAACGGCGAAGCGGTGTACGGCGCCGGACCGACGCCGTTCGGCGAGGAGCTCGGCGAGCCGAGCGCGCGCGGCGCGAAGGACCTCCGCGGCGATTCGCTGATCTACCAGCAGATTCAGTGGCGCGTCACGACGAAGCCAGGCAAGCTGTACTTCACCTTCTTCGACGAGCCGCGGGCGCCGTTCGAGATTCCTCGTATCAAGAACGCGATCAAGCGCGCGTATCGTCTCGCCGACAAGGCGCCGGTCGATCTCAAAACGGAGAACGGCCGCGCGCTCCTCAACCTCGAGCGTCCGATCTTCGATCCGATGGCGACCGTCGTCGTCGTCGAGTTCGAGGGAACGAAGGTCGAGCGCTGAGCGGCTTGCGATCGATTCCCTCGGTCGTCACGGTCGTTGCGATCGTTGTACCTGTAGCGCAGCTGGCGGTCACGTTGTCACGCGCCGACTGGCCGTATACGATCGCTCTTCGCGCGACCGGGAGCGGCGCCGACGGCCGCGGGCCGCGCGGGCCGATTCCCCTGCATCTGGAGTTCCGAGGCCCGCGACCTGACGCTCACACCCGCCACGCCGCGCGCCTGGACACTTCGATTACGGATTGAGGAACCATGAACCTGCTTCAGATTCGCAAGGACACCTGCATCGTTCGCAACACGGCAGCCAGGAAGGGCCGGAATGTCACGGTCGCGCCGGGCACCGTCGCGTCGAGGTATCTGCATTACGGTCGAATCATTCTCGACAAAGGCGACGCGCCGATTCGATTCGACAACAAGGAGCTCGAGACCGGATTGATCGGTCTGAACGGAACGGCCACGGTGAAGACGGGCGGCCAGACGTTCACGGTCGGCCGCTTCGACTCCTTGTATGTTCCGCGCGATTCGTCGATCGAAGTGGCGCCGGGTCCGAACGGCTGCGATCTCGCGGAGGTCGGCGCGCCCGTCGAGCGCAAGTATCCCGTTCAGTTCGTGCCGTACACCAGCGTGCAGCAGGATCCCGGCCTTCACCTGAACGTCGGCAGCGCGCCGAATCATCGCGAGGTGAACATCCTGATCGGCAAGAACGTCGAGGCGGGACGCATCCTCGCGGGCGTCACGTTCAGCGCGCCGGGCAACTGGACGTCGTGGCCGCCGCACGAGCACGCCGCCATGCTCGAGGAAGCGTATCTCTACATCGACATGCCGGCGCCGTCGTTCGGGATGCAGCTCGTCTACACCGACTCGAAGGAGCCGGAGCTCGTAACGGTGGTGCGCGAGGGCGACGTCGTGCTGATGCCGCAGGGTTACCATCCCAACGTCGCCGCGCCGGGCGGATCGATCAACTTTCTCTGGATGATGGCCGCCAACCGCGAGCGCGACGACCGCCAGTACGGCGTCGTCAACGTGCAGCCGGAGTTCGCGGCGATTCCGTCGGGGCTCGACAAAGGCCGATGAGCTCGTCGAACTGGTCGTCGATTCCCGTCCGGCAGGTCGGCGACGGCATCACGCGCCAGCTCGTGACCGGCGAGCGCATGATGGTCTGCCGCCTCGAGCTGGCGCCTCACGTCGTCACACCGGTGCACTCGCATCCGCACGAGCAGATCACGCTCATCGAGCGCGGCCGCGTCCGCTTTTCGGTCGACGGCGTCGACCGAGTCGTCTCGGCCGGCGACGTCCTCCACTTCCCGTCGAACTGCCGCCACGGCGCGACCATGCTCGACGAGCCGGTCGTGCTCATCGACATCTTTTCGCCAATCCGCGAGGACTTCTTATGAACCGACGCGAATTCGTGACCACCGCCGTCGTCGCTCCCGTCGCGCAGGGACTGGCTCCGCGTGGATCCGCGCCGGCGAGCGCGGCGCCGAAGCGCGCGCTGATGAAGGCCGGCACGCAGCACGGCGACTCCGACGCCATCCTCCGCGGTCTCGCCGGCTTCGGCGTGAACCACATCTGCACCCGGCTGCCGTCGACGCGCCTCGACGAGAAGTGGTCGGTCGACGCGCTGTCGAAGTTCCGCGAGCACGTCGAGTCGTTCGGCATCACGCTCGAGATGATGCCGATCCCCATGAGCTCGTACGACATCAGCCGCTTCGAGCTGCCGAACATCATGCTCGGCAAGAGCCCCGAT
>Ga0075423_10003628_pt1 | contig 14235 bp, 8 predicted proteins | sample SoiMethybrSBSTD2_FD_80114 | JGI IMG/M metagenome (GOLD analysis project Ga0075423, IMG submission 80114) | Bulk soil microbial communities from a Populus tree surrounding site in Tennessee, USA - Soil MetaG P. TD hybrid SBSTD2 | ecosystem: Environmental > Terrestrial > Soil > Tree plantation...
GCAGATCGAACCGCGACTGGTGGCCGAATCAGTTGAACCTGAACGCCCTCCACACGAACCACCCGGCGGGCAATCCAATGGACGCGGGGTTCAACTACGCTGAAGAGTTCAAGAAGCTGGATCTCGATGCCGTGAAGAAGGACATCGAGGCGGTGATGACGAACTCGCAGGACTGGTGGCCTGCGGACTTCGGGCACTACGGTCCGCTTTTCATCCGGATGGCCTGGCACAGCGCGGGCACGTATCGCATCCACGACGGCCGCGGCGGCGCCGGGTCGGGGATGCTGCGCTTTGCGCCGCTGGGCAGCTGGCCTGACAACGCCAACCTCGACAAGGCGCGCCGGCTGCTCTGGCCGATCAAACAGAAGTACGGCCGGAAGCTTTCCTGGGCCGACCTGATGGTCTTGACCGGCAATGTCGCCCTGGAATCGATGGGGTTCAGTACTTTCGGCTTTGCCGGCGGCCGCGAGGATCGCTGGGAGCCCGAGCAGGTCAACTGGGGATCCGAGAGCACCTGGCTCGGCGACGAGCGTTACAGCGGCGACCGGCAACTGGCGAATCCCTACGGCGCCGTGCAGATGGGCCTCATCTACGTGAATCCGGAAGGGCCGAACGGCAACCCGGATCCTGTTGCCGCAGCACGGGATATTCGCGAGACCTTCCGCCGCATGGCGATGAACGACGAGGAGACGGTCGCACTGATTGCCGGCGGACACACGTTCGGCAAGACCCATGGAGCGGCCGCTGCCGACAAATATGTCGGCCGCGAACCGGAGGGCGGCAACCTCGAGGAGCAGGGTTTCGGCTGGAAGAGCAACTACGAAACCGGCGTGGGAGCCCACGCCACCACGAGCGGCCTCGAGGTCACCTGGACGACGACGCCGACGAAGTGGAGCAACGACTACTTCAAGCATCTCTTCGAGTACGAGTGGGAGCCGGCCACGAGTCCGGCGGGCGCGAAGCAGTGGAAGCCAAAGAACGGCGCCGGCGAAGGCACGGTTCCGCATGCGCACGACAAGACGAAGAAGATCGCCCCCTCGATGCTGACGACAGATCTCGCGCTGCGGTTGGATCCAGCCTACGAGAAGATCGCGCGGCGCTTCCACCAGAACCCGCAGGAGTTCGCGGATGCCTTCGCCAAAGCGTGGTTCAAGCTGACGCACCGCGACATGGGGCCAATCTCGCGCTATCTGGGTCCGCTGGTCCCCAAAGAACCGCAGTTGTGGCAGGACCCGGTCCCGCCGGTCACGCATGAATTGATCGGAGCGGCGGACATCGCAGCGCTGAAGGAAAAGATCCTCTCGTCCGGACTCTCGGTCTCTCAGCTTGTCTCGACGGCGTGGGCGTCGGCTTCATCCTTCCGCGGCACTGACAAGCGCGGCGGCGCCAACGGTGCGCGCATCCGCCTCGCGCCGCAGAAGGATTGGGCGGTCAACAATCCACCCGAGCTGGCAAAGGTGCTGAAGACTCTCGAGGGGATTCAGAAGGCATTCAATGACTCGCAGGCCGGAGGGAAGAAGAAGGTCTCGCTTGCCGACCTAATCGTGCTCGGCGGATGTGCGGCTGTCGAGCAGGCGGCAAAGAACGCCGGACACGACGTGCGAGTGCCCTTCACGCCGGGTCGCACGGATGCGTCGCAGGAGCAGACCGACGTGGAATCGTTCGCCGTGCTCGAGCCAGACGCCGACGGGTTCCGCAATTTCATGGGGAATGGACACAACGTGCCGGCCGAGCACCTGCTGGTCGAGCGGGCCTTCAGGCTGACACTGAGCGCGCCCGAGATGACGGTGCTCATAGGCGGCCTGCGTGCTCTCAACGCGAACACGGCGCAGTCGAACGTCGGCGTATTCACCACGAAGCCTGGCACGCTGACCAACGACTTCTTCGTGAACCTCCTCGGCATGGATACCGAGTGGACCCCGTCTGGCGCCGCGGAGACGTTCGAGGGCCGCGATCGCAAGACGGGGAAGGTCAAGTGGACTGCCAACCGCGTCGATCTCGTCTTCGGGTCGAACTCCGAGCTCCGTGCTCTCGCGGAGGTCTACGCGAGCGACGACGCAGGGGAGAAATTCAGGCGGGATTTCGTGGCCGCGTGGGACAAGGTCATGAATCTCGATCGATTCGACCTTCGCAGATCCTGAGAGTGATCATCGGCTTTCGGCCGCGGCGTGACGGCTCGCCCGCGACCTCGTGTTCAATTCCGTGCCCAGGCTCCAATGAGAGGCGGCGCGACGAGCGTGGCGTCCAGCCCCATCGCTTCTTCTCGCAGACGGGTCCTCCAGCGTGTCGACATCGACCGATTCGGCGGTCGCGACCTGACCGCAGGTGACAGATTCCTCACGCCGCGGTGTTACACAGCTGTGAAAGCTCTGCTGATGGCTGCCTGCCTGGCGCTGCCGACGTCGGCGCAGGCGCAAACGGCTCCGGCCGACGGCGCGTGGCGCGCCTGGGCGGGGTACGACACCTTCCGCTACCGCGACACCGCCAAGAGCAGTCCGCCGGTCGACGCCTCGCCCGTCGCGTGGCGCGGCGCGGGCCCAATTCTCGGGCTCGACTGGGATCGTGAACGGCCCTTCCGGCTGCATCGCGTCAACGTCGCGTTTTCGGCCGCCGGCGGCTTCGTGTACGACACCGGCATCGGCACGATCCCGCGGCCCGAAGAAGAGTCAGCGCGGCTCCTCGAGGGCGGATACGAATACCGGCGGTACTTCGCGCGCGCGATCGGTATCCGGTCGCTGCACGCGGGAATCGGCGTGCGTGGCGGCGGCGAGCGGCGGGCGTTCGAGCGGCGCCGCGGCGGCAACGAGCTGACCGCCACGACGAGCGCCGGATCGATCGCCGGCGTTGCCGCGCTGCGGTTCCGGCCCGCGGGGCGCGTCAGCGCGGACGTGGAATGGGGAAACGCCGCGGTGCTGACACGCGAGCGGCTGCATCTCGTCGCCGGCACTGAGTCCGAGATGGCATCGTGGGGCGGCGGCTGGTTCACCGATCTCACCGCGCGCGTCAACGTTCGCCTCGCAGAGCGGACCTCGCTGGCCGTCGCGTACGGCCGGCGCGGCGAAGGGTGGCTGTTCGACCTGCGCGCTTATACCGACGAGCGCCGCCGGATTGTCGCGGGAGTGACGCATGTGCGGTAACTGGCGGCACCTCGCGAGAGCGGCGCTGGCGGCGCTTCTCGCAACGGCCGGCGGCTGCCACACGGTGCTCGGTCCGCCGCCACTGGAGGAGAACTGGCGGATGCACCCCGGCCCGCGCGTCACGTTCTTCGTCCGGCCGGACTCGTTCGCCGAGCAGAACGTCGCGCGGCTCAGCGAGGTCATCGAGGATCAGTACTCGTCCACCGTTCGCGCGCTCGGCCTCTCGTACGCCGGCCACGTCTCGGCGTACGCCTACAACTCCGGCGCCGAGACCGACCTCGGGGGCGACCACGCCGGACGCGCGTATCCGGAGACCGAGTCGTTCCGTTTCGTCGCCGTTCCGCCCGCCGACGGAAATCTGTTCCACTTGATGTCGCATGAGGCGAACCACGTGTTCGTCATCAACGGCCTCGGCCGCGCCGGCACCTACGGAATGAACGAAGGCCTCGCGTCGGCGCTCGTGTCCGAGACGTTCCACACCAGCGGCCGCCATTTCCTGTTCATGTGGACGCGGACACAACGCGCGCAGGTGCTGCCTCTCGCGCGCGTGTACGACAACGACAAGTGGAAGGATCTGGTGCCGCAAGCCGCCTACAACACCAGCGCGTCGTTCCTCGCCTGGCTGCTCGACACCTACGGCGCGGACAGGCTGCGGCAGATTTACGGCGCGCCCTCGGACCAGTTCGCGGCTCGCGTCAACGCGGTCTATGGACGCGCCCTCGAATCGCTGGAGGCGGACTGGCTGCGGTTCTGCGACGCGTGGGTCGGCTAGAGCCTATCCAGCGCCAATTAGCCGCCTCCTGTCGTTGGAAGCCCACCATATCGTGTGACGCGATCCTGTCTATTGAGATCGGAGCCGATACGGCGATGGCCTTGCCCCGTGACGCGGCCTGAATCTCGGGCCTGGCAATGTCATTGCACCGGCTCACCTCGAAGAGGTGGAGTCATGCGTACGGTTCTCATCGCCTCGACCGTCTGTCTTGCTGTTGCGGGAGCCGACGCGACGGTGAACACCAGCCCGAAGGCGCGGATCGCCGCAGCGGCGCGCGTCGTTCGCACCATGCAGGCGGCGATTCCCGCAAGCTATTGGGACAAGGCGCGCTGCGTCGCGGTGTTTGCCGAGCTGAGGCACACCGACTTCGTCGTCGGCGGCAAGGATGGCAAAGGGGTGATGACCTGCCGGGCGGGCGATAGCTGGAGCGCGCCGGCATTTATCGAGATGGACAAAGGCAATCGGATGTACCAGGTGGGCGCCCCTCAATTGGCCGTCGTGCTTCTGGTGATGACCGAGAGCGCCGTGCAGACGCTGATGCGGCAGAAGGTCACGCTGGGCGCGGACGTGTCGGTGGCCCCTGGTCCGATCGAGGACCAACCGCAGATCGATCTCAATACGCTCGCAGCGGACGTCCTGACCTACACACGTGCGAAAGGGTTGTACTTGAACCTCAACGGCGGCGTGCTGGAGCCCGACGACGGTGCGAACAGCGATGTGTACGGTCGGAGTGCTTCAATGAGGGTGATACTCGCTGGGCGCGTCCGGTCCGCTTCACCCGAGGCGCACGGGTTGCTGGCTGAATTGAGCAACCAGCCGGCGGCGCCCGGCATCGTCGCGCAGTGGCAGACAGCGCCGAGTGCCACTTCGCCCCAATTGGTTCAACCAGCCGTGCCAGCCGTCGCTGCCAACAACCTGCGCGCACGTGTCATGGAACTGCAGCAGAATCTCGACCGCCTTCTCGCGGAACCGACGCCGGGACCCGTCGGCACGAGCGGCGCCATCGGTCGGGCGCAGCCGGACACAGTGCCGATCGATCGCGCGCGGCTCGAGCAGATACGGCTGCAGCTGAGCGCGATTCTCGCGGCGCTCAACAGGCCATAGCGGAACCGCAGCGCCGCCGCTTCGCCTACTTGCAGGACGACACCGCATGGGGTCGCTCACCTTTGGCATGCCCAAAGGAAGCATGCTATCCTGCCGTTCCTATGGCCATGCCAAAGGAAAGGTCGGAAGTCCTGCAGGGCACCCTCGACCTGATGATCCTCAAAACGCTCGATGCGTTGGGCCCGCAACACGGGTATGGAGTCGCACGACGCATCGAGCAGATCAGCGACGACCTGCTGCGGCTGAACGAGGGCACCGTTTTCGCATCGTTACTGCGCCTGGCGCAACAGGGCTGGATCCGGTCGGAATGGGGTACGTCGGAGAGCAACCGGAAGGCGAAGTTCTATTCGATCACCAAGGCTGGACGCAGACAACTGGCCCGTGAGACTCAGACCTGGGAACGGATCTCCGGGGTGATCGGGCGCGTACTGAGACTAGAGAGTCAGCGGTAGCCATATGTTCCGGGTATTGCTCTCGCGAATCCGGGCGACGTTCCGCAAGCGCCAGCTGGACGAAGAGAGCGACGAGGAGCTACGTACGCACCTCGACATGTTGCAGGAGCGATTCATCCGCCGCGGGATGGAACCGCAGGAGGCCTTTTACGCGGCGCGTCGTCAGTTCGGCGGCGTGACACAAGTCAGGCAGGATCTTCGGCAGCGGCGTGCCCTGGCGCTCGTAGACCTGCTCCTGCAGGACATTCAACACGCGTCCCGACGGCTTCGGCGATCGAAGCGATTCACGGCGTGCGCGGCACTGACATTGGCGCTGGGGGTCGGCGCCACCACGGCGGTCTTCGCCGTGCTCGACACCGTAGTCCTCAAACCGCTTCCCTATGCCGAACCAGACCGTCTCATCGCGTTCCGGTCATTGGACCGGCGCGGGTCGCGGCCGACGACGCTTTCCTATCCCAATTTCATCGACTTTCGGCGAGAGAACCGCGTCTTCGATCACCTGGTCTCCTATCGCGATGCGCAGTTCACGCTGACCGATTCTCTTCCGGCCGTTTCGGTGACCGGCGAAATCGTGTCCTGGGATCTGTTCGAGATGCTGGGGATCAAACCAGCGTCGGGTCGCGGATTCCGGCCGGACGAGGAGCAGCCTGGAACACACGTCGCGGTGCTCAGCCACACGTTGTGGACGAATCGCTTTGGTGGAAACCGCGACATGCTCGGGAAAGCCATTCCGATCGATGGCGTGCCATTCACGGTCATTGGAGTGGCTCCCGAGGGCTTTCAGTTTCCCATCGATGTTCCCGCTGTCCAGTTGTGGATGACATCCTCCGACGAGTCGACGGCGCCCAACCAGCGGGGCGCGCGGATGCTGGATGTCGTTGGCCGCTTGAAGCCTGGCGTATCGGTCGAACAGGCCCGCACGCAGATGGACCTGGTCGCCGCGGCACTGGCAAAGCAGTATCCAGATAGCAACGGCAACGTCGCCACGACATGGATGCAGCCTGAATCGCGGCGGGTGACAGGCCTCGTCGAAACGCCGGTCCTCATCCTCTTCGGGGCGGTGACGCTGGTTCTCCTCATTGCGTGCGCGAACGTGTCGAGTCTGCTGCTCGCTCGCAGCGTCGAGCGGGTGCGCGAGTTCTCATTGCAGGTAGCGCTTGGCGCTTCGCGAGTCGCGCTGGTGCGGCAATCGCTGGTCGAAAATGCGACGCTGGGAATGCTTGGGACTGCAGGCGGGATGCTGCTGGCGATTGGAATTCTCCGAGGGATCCTACCGCTCGCCGGCGATCGGATTCCTCGCCTGGCTGAGACAAGTGTCGACGGACGGGTCCTCGCCTTTTCAGTGGTTCTCGCGGTGTTGACGAGCGTCATAGCCGGCCTGGTCCCCGCGTTTCAGGCGGCAGTGACGGATCCAGTCGACGGGCTGAAAGCAAGCGCGCCCAGCATCGCGCCGGGTCATGATCGATTTCGAAGCGCGCTGGTCGTTGGGCAGATTGCGCTCGGGCTCGTCCTGCTCGTCAGCGCGAACCTCCTCATCGCCAGTTTTCTGAACCTGACGCGAAGGGAACCGGGGTTCCGCCGCGACCATCTGTTGACGTTCGACATCGGGTTGCCACAGAACCAATACGCGGTTCCCGAGCAGGTCGCGTTTTGTGATCGTCTGCTCGAGCGCATGAAAGCGATTCCAGGCGTGCAAGCGGCCGCCACCGGTACTCCCCTGCCCTTGCAGGGCCACGAAATGACCATCGCGTTCGATATCGAAGGGCGGCCGGCCGCGGTGTCAGACCGACCGCGATCCGATGTAGCCATCGTAAGTCCCGGTTATTTCGCAGTCATGGGAATTCCGGTGATGTCGGGCCGAGACTTCGGTGAGCGAGACGACGCCAGGGCATTACCGGTAGTGGTGGTCAATCAAGCGTTCGCGCGCAGGCATTTCCCCGGACAGGATGTAATAGGCAAGCGCATCCGGCCGGGCGTTGGAACATCGCCGGCTTTGATGCGCGAAATTGTGGGAATCGCGGGAGACGCGAAGCAGGCGGTGCTTGGCACGGACGCTGACCCGATCTACTACCTCCCCTACAAGCAGCTTCCGTGGCGGATCGGCACGATTGTTCTGCGGACGGCCGTTCCACCCTTCGACGTTGCGCCTGCGGCGCGCGAAGCCCTGGCGAGTCTCGAGCGGAGAGCGTCGATGAGCCGGATTCAAACAGGAGAAGGGCTGTCAGCTGTCGCGTTGGCTCCGGCCAGACTCGTGACCGTCCTCATGGGCAGCTTCGCGGCTCTCGCGCTGTTGCTGACGGTGGCCGGGTTATACGGTGTGCTTTCCTACATGGTGGTCAGGCGGCGGCGTGAGATCGGCGTACGCACGGCTCTCGGTGCGGGGCGCAGAGAAGTGATCGCCATCGTGGGGCGACGCGCGGCACTGTTGATGACCATCGGCTTGATCGTCGGTTCGGCCGGAGGGGCCGGAGTCGGGCGCCTGCTCGGAAACGTGCTGAACGGCATTCCAGCAGGCATTCCCACCGTTCTAGCCGTCGCCTGCACCGTCATGGCGATTGCCGGCTCCGTAGCGGCGCTCATTCCGGCCGCCCAGGCGGCGTCCGTCGATCCGATTGAAACGTTGCGAAGCGAGTGAGCGACCGACGAAGCGCCCGTCGATTCACACCAATCTGGCATCCATCGTGATCTTCGTGTTGAGCAGCCGGGAGATCGGGCACCCCGCCTTCGCTCCATCGGCGGCCTTCTGAAACTTGGCCGGATCGGCATTCGAGCTCTTGACGTTCGTCTGCAAGTGGCTCTCCGTGACGGTCCACGCGCCGTCGACGTTCTCGAAGTTCACCGCGCAGGTCGTCTCGATGCTCTCCGGCGTCAACCCTTCGTTCGCCATGAACAGCGACAGCGCCATGGAGAAGCACGCCGCATGCGCGGCGGCGATCAGCTCCTCGGGATTGGTGCCCTTCTCGTTCTCGAATCGCATCCTGAAGGTATAAGGCACGTTCGAGACGGTGCCGGTCTCCGTCGACACGGTACCGCGACCGTCTTTCAATCCACCCTTCCACACGGCACTGGCGCTTCGCTTCATGATTGGTCCTTTCACATGACGCAGTCTGTTGAGGGAACGACGTGAAGGTGCGTGTCGCCCCATTCTCGCTCGCCTCGCGGCTCCTGCTCCACCACAAATGGAGCGCGAGCCTTCAGGCGAGCGAGGCTAGACGGCCGCGGCGTCGCCGGCGACCTTCGGTGCCACCGGCGGGCGTGCGGCCGGGGGTGCGACGGCAGGTCCCGCACCAGGGACGCGCGGTTCGGCTGGCTTGTGCGCCGGCGAAGCCTTCGGCAGCCGCTCTTTCATCAGCTCCTCGGCGCGCGCAAAGAGCTCCTCCCTGGAGAGCTTGCCGGCGTCCACGTCCGCGAGGATCGAGCGCTGCGCTTTGTACTCGCGGTTCTCGATGCCCGCCTTGCTCTGCAGCATCCGCCACGCCTTGCGGCGCTCCACGCAGAAGAGCACGAGCTGCCGCGAGATCGCGCGGTACTCGGTGTCGCCGTTGGATCCCTGCACCCGGATGGAGACGCCGAAGTCGGGTACGTACGAGCGGTGGTCGGGAATCAGGTAGCGACGGTACACGACATCCTGCTGCGTGATGCGCACCAGCATGTTTTCCAGCGGAATCAACCTGACCGCGTCGTCCTTTTTGATCTTCTTGAGATGGTTCCGGAACCGTGCCTCGGTGGCGCACCAGTGCGCAACCGTATAGCGGTACGACTCGTTGGAGGCTTTGAACCGTGTCTCGTACCAGTCCATGTCCAGCGTCGGATTGCCCTTGAGGTCGAGTGACTCCTGATAGGTTTCGCCAAGTCTCGGGTTGAAGACAAACTCCGGGGCGCCGCGCGAGTCGCGCACGCGCTGGGCCTGATCGAGCGCCATATCGTCGGCCACGCCGTGCTCCGGCTGACAGGTGGTGAAACACTGCAGGAATGCCGTGCCGCGGTACTCGATGCCATCGAGGATCGCGCGGTACAGCTTCGGTGCGTTCGCAATCGACACCTGGGCGACGAACGGCGAGCCGTGGCCAGCCAGGAACGTCTCCGCAACCGTCTTCTTCTCGACGTTCTTGCCCTGGGTTGCCGAGCCGAACATGTTCATGTCGTTGCCGCCCAGCATCGGCGTCGAGTCGGAGTTCTGGCCGCCGGTATTGGAGTAGACCTGCGTGTCCAGCATCACCGCCTTGACGTTCGGCCGGTTCTGGAGGACGACTTTCGACATGTTCTGGTACCCGATGTCGCCCATGCCGCCATCGCCGCCGACCACCCAGACCTTGGGCAGCTCGAGAATCTCCTGGTCGGTCATCACCGCGTCGCTGAAGTGCACGAACTCGTAGTACTCGCGCGGGCTGATGACTTCCTGCTCGCGATCCATCAGCGAGGCGGCCAGACGCTCGGGAATCACCGACCGGCGACCGTGGTCGACGATGAAGCTCTCACCGATCAGCCAGCCTACGGTGATGCCGTCCTGGAACAGCGAATTCATCCACGGATACGGATGCGGGTTATTGGGCGGCGTCGATCCGTACACCGTGTTGCAGCCGGTGTGCGCCGCCATCGCCATCACCGACATCCCGTCGGCCAGTCGACCGTCCACCGACTGCAGGTTCTTGTGGTTGAACGCCTCCTGCCGCATGACGGCGGTGAGCGCGTGGATCAGGTCATGATCCGTGATCGGACCGTAGGCGGCGATCCGCGCTTTCGTGTCCTTCTCGTCCTCGCCGCCGAGGCCCATCAGCAGATGCGCCACCGCCTGGTGGAACAGGTCGTATTCCTGCGGACTGCGCTCCTTCAACGCAGCGAGCTTCTGACCGCCGAGCGCGTCCAACCGATCCGCGGTCGCGCGCAGGCGGTCGGCTTTGGCGTGGTACACGGGCCGCATGTACGCCTCGGTGACAGCGGCAATCGCGCGCAGGATGCTTTTCTCGCCGCAGCCGGCGCAGGCGCCGTCGCCCGACACGAGCGCGTCGTAGTTGCGTCGCACCATGAGCATATTGCGCAGCGTCGCCGTCTTCGAGTCCTGCGGTCGTGCGTCGTTGTAGAGGCCGAGGTACTTCTGCGGAGTGTCGGGCAGCAGGTTGAGAAACGCCGTGCCGGTTTCGTGCTCGGCATTGACGTCCTCGGTTTCCTGCACCATGCGCAGGGCGCGGTGCGCGCCGCACGCGGTCACGCACGCCGCGCACCCCTTGCAGAGATCCGAGACGAAGATCGAGAACACGCCGCCGCCACCGGGCGTTTTCTTCTCCGGCGTCGCGAAAATCGCGTTTGCCTTCTGATACGCCAGCGGCACGCGCTCGACAATGTCGAAAAACTGGCGCTTCGCCTCGGGAGCGACGAAGCCGTCGACCTCGTTGGTGACTTGCCGAATGATCTCCGGAAGCGGCGGCGGCATCTTCGCCAGCGCGTCGCGCATGATCGCGCGCGTGCGCTTCTCGATTTCGGGCACGAGCTGGAGCATCTTCTGCCGCTCGCCAGCATCGGTGACGTAGTTCGTCACCGCGGTGCGCAGGATGGTCTCCAGATCCTGCGAGCAGTTGGGCAGCGCCGTATCCGGGCACACCGCGATGCATTCCATGCACTGGGTGCAGTTCTCCGGGATGTAGAGCGGCGTCTCACGCCGGGCGACGTACTTCGAGGCCGTGTCGCCGCTCCCCGCCGCCATGATGCCGAGCGACGCGTACGCGTTGGCCGGCTGGTTGTACCCATATTTCGATCGGAACAGATCGTCGAACCCCTTGATCCGCGTGAGCGGTGTGCGCTCGGGCTGCTCCTCGGGCGCCTCGTGCGCCCGACACCCGCAGCCGTGGCCGTTGCCCTCGGCCACGACGACGGGCAGCAACGCGGCACCGCGCAGCGTCGAGCGGTCCGGCGCGTCGAGTTCGCCGACGCGGATCTCGCGCACGCGCTCGAACCCCTGCCTCATGACTTCCATGTTCGACTGCACGACCGCTTCGCCGAGCCGGCCGAACTTCTTCACGTACTGCCTGTGCACGACCTCGTGGAACTGCTCCTGTGAGATCCCGAATTCGTGGAGCAACGGCGACACGGCGAAGAACGCGCCCAGGAACGCGTTGCCCTGCATGCGCAGCTGCAGGTCCCCGCGGTCGGTGGCATGGCGGGCGATCTGAAACCCCGGCAGCGTGAAAACCCGGATCTGCTTGTCGATGATCTGCCGGCGCGCCCACAGCGGCAGCCGCTCCCACGCCTGCTCCCCTTCCTCTTCGGATTCCCACACGAGCGATCCGCCCTCGGACATCCCGTCGAGCGGGTTGGTGTGCGTGAACGCCTTCGGATCGCAGCACAGCACGACGTTGACGTGGCGCAGATCGCAGTTGACCCTGATCCGTTCCGGCGCCGCCACCATGAAGTAAGCGGTCGGCGCGCCTTTCTTCTCAGAGCCGTACTTCGGGTTCGCGCTGACGTGGATGATCTCCTTCGGGTTGCCGAACTCGTCGACGACCTTGTCGCGCTCGTAGAGCAGATCGTTGAGGTCGCCGATGATCGCACCGAGATTCTTGCCAGTCGTGATCGCGCCCCACCCGCCAACGGAATGGAAGCGGACCGCGATCGATCCCTCCGGCAGGAGCGACGGCGCGTCGTCGGACTTCACCTCGTAGGGGTGATCGACGCCCAGGACCATGAACGACACCCCGTCCGTGGCGCGCCGGCCGTCCCTTCGCACACGCTCGCCGATCGCGAATTCGTAGGCGCCAATCGCATGTTCGGGTCTGAAGTCGCGCGATCCGAGGCCGTACACCCCGCCGAACAGGCGCGGCATCTCGTCGGCCGTGATCGCGGGCAGCCCGTACTCGTGTTGCAGCGCCTTGTTCAGCGCCGTCCGGACGTCGCGACCCATCGGGTTGTCGCCGGCCATCGGCTCGTCGGTGCGCTCGAGGATGATGACGTTCTTCTTGCCCCTCAGCGCCTCGACGACGGCGGCTTCCGGGAAGGGGCGGAAGACGTTGATGTGGATCGAGCCGACCGTGGCATTCCGCCGCTCACGCAGATGGTCGACCGCCGCTTCGATGTTTTCGGCCGCCGATCCGAGCGACACGAAGACCGTCTCCGCATCGGCGGTTCTGTACTGGCTGACCAGTCCGTAGTTCCGACCTGTCAACGCGCCAAAAATCTGGTAGGCGTCCTCGAAGAACTCCAGAATCGGCTCGGTGAAATTGTTCCGCCGCGCCACGACGCCTTGCATGTAGTGCTCCTGGTTCTGCACCGGTCCGAGAAGCACAGGATTCGTCAGATCGATCATGCGAGGGACGCGACGCCGCTTCGGTCCGAAGAGCAGGCGCTGGCTCTCGGTCGGACAGGCAATCAGATCGTCCGGCGCGCCGAGGTACTCGCGAATCAGCGCCGACTCGTGCTTGTAGAACGTGCGTTCGAGGTGCGACGTGAGGAACCCGTCCATCACGTTCATCCCAGGCGTCAGACTCAACTCGGTGACACGGCGCAGGATCAGTGCCTGGTCGGCCGCCTGCTGCGCGTCCTTGCCGAAGACGATGATCCACCCGGTGTCGAGGGCGCCGTAGACATCGTCATGTCCGCAGTGCACGTTGAGCGCGTGCTTCGTGAGCGCGCGCGCGGCCACTTCCAGGACCATCGTCGAGCACTTGCCCGGCGCGTGGTAGTACTGCTCGACGCCGTACACGACACCCTGTCCCGAGGTGTAGTTCACGACGCGCTTGCCGCAGACCGAGTGGGCGATGGCGCCTCCCTGCGCGGCATGCTCCCCTTCGGCCTCGACCGCGATCGTATTGCGGCCGAAGACGTTGACTTTTCCTTCGGCGAATGCCTGTTGGAACAGCTCGCCGCCTTCTGTCGATGGAGTAATCGGATAGAACACGCCGGCGTCGGCCACTCGCGTCTCGGTGTGATAGGAGACGAGCTGGTTCCCGTTCGCGGTGACACGGATCCCGGGATAGCGCGGCTTTTCAATCATGACTGCCTCGACCTCCAATCGGGGCACGTTGTACACGTGTCGATCGTTTCGAGCGGTCCCGGGTGTGCTGGATGACGGCAGGTCCACGGCGAATCCCAGGCGCTCAGCCACTCGGGGAATGCCATGTACAGGGTCGAGTCGCCGCAGCGGCAGGTTTGAGGAGTCTGCCGGGGGGCAGAGACGTTGCTGAGGTTGGTCGCGGCGCCGATCGACGGAACCATGGGTGTTTCTGCCATGGAGTGCCTTCCTGACGATCCGAATTTCCAAGCCGCCGAGTGAGTACCTTATACACCCTTGGCGCGCCGGTGCGTGCGAAAAATATCCGCCAGCCACGCCGGATTCAGTCGAGGTTTTTCAGGCGACTACAGGATGAATGGGATTCGCGGGGGAAATCCGGCATTCCGATGGGGCAGGCGGTCACGAGATGCGGCAGAGCGCCCGCCGCATCTCGATGCAAGACCCGCTTATGACTACACCGTAACCCGGCGAACCGCGGACGAGATCATCAGGCGGCTGATGCCGCTGAAGAGCATGCTCACGCCAACCAGCGTCCCGATCACCCAGACCTCGCTCGCCGGCCAGGTGCTCCAGATCAGCGCCGCCAGCAGCAGCGTGACGACGCCGTCAAACAAGAGCCACCCGGACCCTCTTTCGTAACGCATCATGTACGACGCCGCAAATTCGAGGATCGCCTCGGCGAAGAGGTAAAAGGCGATCACGAAGGTCAATGTGGCCAGACCGACGGCCGTGTTCGCCAGGAGGTAAATCCCCGCCACCGCGTACACC